>Ga0207416_1002619_pt1 | contig 19107 bp, 15 predicted proteins | sample PaiPotPPM11metaG_FD_184107 | JGI IMG/M metagenome (GOLD analysis project Ga0207416, IMG submission 184107) | Iron sulfur acid spring bacterial and archeal communities from Banff, Canada, to study Microbial Dark Matter (Phase II) - Paint Pots PPM... ...
AGCCGAACCCTGCCGCGTTTCGTCGTGCGCTCATGCTGCTGGACGTATCGCCGCAGGCAGGGCTTGCCGTCGGGGATCAGCTGTTCACCGACGTGCTCGGCGCTAAACTGGCGGGGATGCGCGCGGTGCTGGTCGAGCCCATCGGCGGCCGCGAGTTTCCGACCACCAAGCTCATGCGCTTGGCAGAACGGCCTATTTTGCGCTATTTGACGCGCCGGGGGCGCATCCCGGCGTGAGCGGCGCCCCGGCGCGCTACGCGATCATCGGCGATCCGGTTGCGCATTCGCTGTCGCCGCGCATGCAGCAGGCTGCGTTCCATGCGCTTGGGCTAGCGGCGACGTACGAAGCGCGGCGCGTGACGAGGGCCGCTCTGCCGCGAACGCTCGAAATGCTGCGCGCTGCTGCTTTTGCGGGCTGGAACGTGACGACGCCGCTCAAAGAAGCGATTATCCCGCTGCTCGACGGCTGCACGTCCGAAGCGCAGGCCGCGCGCTCCGTCAACACCGTACGCCGCGAGAGCAGCGGCCGGTACGTAGGCCACGACACGGATGGCGCAGGGCTCGTCCGCGCCGTTCGCGCCATTTGGGATTTTGATGTCGCCGGAAAATCCGTCGTGCTCTTCGGCAGCGGCCCGGCGAGCCGCGCGATCGCACGTGCGCTGCGGTCGGCGAGCGTCGGAAAGCTGCGCTGCTGGTCGCGCAACGCACAAGCCAGCGCTGCCATCGCTCCCGCGCCCGACGGCGTCGCAGATCTCGTCGTCTCCTTGCTTCCCGCGGGCGCGACGGTGCCGCCGGAAGCGCTGTTCTGCATCGGCGGGGCGACGCGCGTTTTCGATGCGAACTACGCGAGCGCGGGCGCATCCGTGCCGCCGGGCTTCGGGGGACCGCGCAGCGACGGCTTGCCGCTCCTCTTGCATCAGGGTGCGCTCGCCTTTGAGTGGTGGACCGGTGGCGACGCGCCGCTGGGCGCCATGACGGCGGCGCTGGCCGCGCCCCTAAAGCTCCTGCGTCCAACCGGCCGATGATGATAACGTGGGCAGCGATGTGATGTCTACCGCGCGCGCGCCGCATTGTCTCGTCGTGCTCCCGACATACAACGAAAAGGGAAACGTCGAGGCGCTCGCCGCGCAGCTGTTAGGCCTGCCGGCGAACATCGATGTGATCGTCGTCGATGACTCGTCCCCGGACGGCACGGCCGACCTCGTCGAACGGCTCGCCGCCGGGAATCCGCGGATCCGCCTCATCCGCCGCCCGAACAAGCTCGGGCTCGGCTCGGCATACCTCGCGGCTTTCGAATACGCTTTGGCGCGCGATTACGATGCGGTGTGCACGATGGACGCCGACTGCTCGCACGATCCCAAACATCTGCCGGTGATGCTCGAGCGGCTCGCGGGCGCCGACGTCGTCATCGGCTCGCGCTACTGCGCGGGCGGCCGCGTCGAGCATTTCAGCGCCGCGCGCAAGATCAACAGTTTCGTGGCGAACGCGCTCGCGCGCCGTGCGACCGGCGTGCGGGTTCGTGACGCGACCTCCGGGTATCGGATCTACCGCACCGAATTCCTCCGGCGCATGCCGCTGGACGCGCTGCAATCGCATGGCTACTCGATGCTGGTGGAGTTGCTGTACGAGGCGAAACGCGCCGGGGCACGGATCGTCGAAAGCCCAATCGTCTTCAAGAATCGGGCGAGCGGCGACTCGAAAATCACCTTCGGCGAAATCTTCGAATCGCTGAAGACGTTCGGGCAAATCCGCACGCGCGCGCGCACCTCGCACCGGTTGTCCGCGTAGGCGAAAAGCTATGATCCGCTCGGCGACCTTGATCGCCGCGATGGCGGCGCTTTCGGTAGCGGCGTCCGCTGTCGCAGCCGCAATGACCGCTCAGCTGCACGTCGTCCATGACCCGCGCTTCAGTTTCGACTACAGCAACGGCATGACGCTGCCCATCCGCGTCGTGTATGACGTCCTCCGTGGCTGGCCATTCTTGTTTCTTCTTTGGGGACTCATCGCGCTGCTCGGCGCGTGCGCCTGGCAATGCGCAAAGTCCATCGGCGCGCTGGAGCGCAATGCGACAGCGACCCTGATTGCGGGGCAAGTTGTCGTGCTGCTCGCGCTCAGCACATTCTCCGTTACGTTTTCGCCCGATCCGTATGCGTACGCGCTGTGGGGCCGTTTGTATGGAGTCCACGGCTTGAATCCGTATCTTTTGAGCGGCCCGGTTTCCGCGCTTGGCGATCCGACGATCGAAAAGCTGCTGCGCTACTACGGCAATCCCCCGCCGAGCGCCGACTATGGGCCGTTGTGGCTGCTGCTCGCCGGAGTGCTGGCCAAGGCCGAAGCCGGGGTCTCGCTTTGGTGGCAGATTTGGTCGCAGCGGGCGATTGCCGCGGCTTCCGCAGTAGTCGCCACGCTCGGCATTTTGTACCTGCTGCGGGAGCTGCCGCCCGGCGAGCGGCTCCGGCGCAGCGCGCTCTTTGCGTTCGCGCCGCTCGTGCTGTACGAGTCGGCGGTCGGCGGGCACAACGACATGCTGCTGGTGGGCTTCAGCGTTTGGGCCTTTGCGCTCGCGCCCGAGTTCCCGTTGTTCGCCGCGCTGCTGCTCGGCGCTGCGATCGCGGTGAAGTTTGTCGCGCTGGCGGCGCTGCCGTTTCTCGTCATACAGGCCGCGCGCAAGCGAGCGACAGCCGGTGTGCTGACAGCTGGGGTGGCGCTTGCAGTCGTCGTCGTTTGCTTCGTGCCGTTTTGGCAGGGTGGCGCGACGCTCAAAGCGCTCGCGGCGCAGAGCAGCCTCATGGTGATGTCGTTGGGCTGGCTTGTGGCGCTTGCGGGGTCGTCCATGAGTGCGCTGCGCGGTCCGCAGCTGCAGCATGACATCCAATTGACGCTGCTCGGTGCGTTTGGGATCGTGGCCGTCGTTGCGTTCGTGCGCTATGCGCTGGCGCCAAGCGGCCGCTGGATCTGGCTGACCGTCACCGCGCTGCTGTGGACGCTTCCCGCGCTCAATTCGTGGTACGTATTGTGGCTGTCGCCGGCACTGGCGGCGCGCGGCCGCTGGGCGGTGTACGCGTGGTGGTTCGGGCTCATCGTCTTCCTACACTACACGCTCGACGTGATCGCGGTTCCGGCGACGCCGGCTGTCCTGCGAGCCATGGTGGATCTGCTGATCGCGCTGACCATCGTCATCTTGGCCGTGCCGGCGGCGATCGCCGCCTTGCAGAGGTCGCCCGGGTGAACGATCGAGCTCAGGCGGAGGCCGTGTTCATGCGCATCGGAGGGCTGGTTTGCAGCGCATGGCTGCTGTGGGTCGGCTATTACGTATTCGTCAACGGACGCGGCTACGATCCGGCACGCGGCACCTGGGTGGCTGTGATCGTCTACGCGCTGTTTTTTGTGACCGCATTCGAAACATTTGCGCGAGAATTGCCAAAACGATTTGCCACGCATGTCATCGGAGCCGTTGTCGTGGGCCTTCTGGCGATCGGCTATGTCGTGATCTCTCTTCAAAATCTCGGTGTCATGACCGACGCGCTGGCCCTGAGCTTGGCTGCCGGCAAGCTGGTGCTGCAGGGTCACAACCCGTATGGTGCGGATCTATCCTGGGGATGGAATGCCTTTGGCCTGCCCGATTCGCTGCGCACGTCGTTTGTCGGCGGCGGCCACTTGACGCAGATCAACTATCCGGCACTCGCGATACTGCTCTACGTTCCCGCGGTCGCGCTTCGCCTGAGTCCCCTGGTCGTCAGCACCGTCGGCCTTGTCGGCGCGGTCCTGCTCATCGTTGCGCTCGCGCCGCCGCAGCTAAAAACACTCGCGCCGATACCGTTTCTGGTGGGCTCCGATTCGATCAAGTTCGTCATGGGTTCGCTGCAAGATATTTGGTACGTGTTCTTGATGCTGCCGGCAGCTTTTCTTTGGACCGAGATGCCGCTGGCCGCCGGCGTCTTTTTAGGCCTCGCGTGTGCGGTGAAACAGCAGCCCTGGCTGGCCGTGCCGTTCTTTTTTATCGGCGTCGCAAGAGGCGTACCCGGCGCGCACAAGGAGGCGGTGCGCCGGCTTGCCGCCGCCGCCCTCGGGCTCTTGATTGGCTTCGGGGCACCGAACGCAGCATTTGCTGCATCGCGCCCGGTCGTGTGGCTATCCGCGATCGTCCAGCCGCTGACGGCTTCCTTTACTCCGGCGGGGGTCGGCGCGGTATCGCTTGCCAACAGCGGCGCCCTAAATCTGCCGGGCTCGATCCTTCATTGGGCGCCGCTAATCGTGCTAGCCGTATTTTCACTTGCAGCGCTTCGCTATTTCAAAGAGCTGCGGAACGGGCTTTGGCTCGTGCCGGGCCTCGCGCTGTTTTTTTCATCGCGATCTCTCGATAATTATTTCGTCTACCTGTTGCCGGTCTGCGTTGCCTCGTGGTTCGGTCAGCTCCCGCACGCGCTGGAGTGGAAACGGCGCCTGATCGAGCGCTGGCGTGCAGCGCGCGCGAGGCGGCTGGCAGCCGTATGACAACGGACGTTCCCGACATGAAAGGCATGTCCGCGGCCGACGCGCGCGTGCTTCGCATCGGCGGGGTACTCGGCTGCCTGTGGCTGCTGTACGCCGGCTGGTTCTCGTGGGTATTCGGCGGCGGCTACGAAAACGTCGCCGGCAGCGCGGTCAGCTTTTGCATCTACGTGCTTTTCTTCGTCGTCGGTTATCTGACGTTCAAGCGCGACCTCCCGCCGCGTTACGCGCTATGGGTCGCGCTCGCGATCGTGGTCGCCCTCGTCGGCTACACCTTCGTGCTCGTCGAATACCGGACGCCCGACATCCAGACTGACGGTCTTGCGCTCAGCCTCGCGGCAGCGCAGCTGGCCATTCACGGTCACAATCCGTATGCGGCCGATCTCGTATGGGCGTATCAAGCCTACCACATGCCGCTGAATTTAGGCACGCCGCAGATCAATGGCACGACGGTATCGACGCTGCCGTATCCTGCGCTCGCGTTCTTGCTCTACATCCCTACGCAGCTCGCGCACGTGGACGCGCGCTGGGCGAGTCTCGCGGCGATGCTTGTCGCAATCGCGCTCGCGTACCAATTTGCTCCAAAGGAGCTGCGCACGCTCGCGCCGCTGGTGTTCCTTATCGATCCAAACTACGTCGAGTATATGGTGGGAGCGGTTCAAGACGTCGATTATCTTGCGCCGCTTATGCTAGCGGCATTTTTGTGGACGGATCTGCCGGTGCTTGCAGGCGTGGGTTTGGGAATCGCGTGCGCGGTGAAGCAGGAGCCCTGGCTCGACGTCCCGTTCTTCCTGATCGGTGTTCATGTTACGGGAGGTCCCGCACTGCGCTTGAAGTGGTTGCGAACGCTCAAGGCCGCCGCAGCAATCGTCGCCGCATTTGCAGTTCCGAACGCGTACTACGCCGCAACCGCTCCCATCGAATGGGCGCGCGGCGCGCTCGAACCGTTTACCGCGAAGCACGTGGAATACGGCATTGGGTTGGTCACATTCGCCCTCAACGGAAGCATGCACATTCCGCACTGGCAACTGAGTGCGCTTTCAATCGGCGCGCTAGCTGTTTGTACGTACGTCGGATATCGGTACTTTCACACATTGCGCAACGCGCTCTGGCTGGCGCCGGCGTTGGCACTTTTTCTGGCGCCGCGCTCGCTGGAAAACTATCTCCTCTACGTGGTACCGGTCTGCATGGCATCCTGGTTGGGCAGTCTGCCGGAGTCCGCTTCGCTTAAGGAACGGGTCGCCGCCTGGAGTCGCGGCTTGCGCCTGACGAAGGCCGCGGCCGGATTGTCCGCGATTGTTTGCTGCATCGCGCTCGTCTCGTGCTCCGGGCAGTCGGACATTCACGCCCGAGTCCAGAGAGTTGAAGATACGGGCAGGATCGGGCTCGCAAATAAACTTGCCGTCATCGTGACGAACTCGAGCGCGTATCCGGTTTCGACCACTTACCTCGTAGCATGGAGCAACTATAAGCAGTTTCTGTGGCGCTGCGCGACCGGTTGCGGCGCCATCGGCGGGCACGCCAGCCAAGCCGTGACCATCGAGGCGCCCGACTACGGCGCAGCAATTCCCAACGGAGCGACAGCCATGGTGCGCGTCGTTAATGCGCACTCCGGCGACGAATATACAAGCGATCGATTTCGCGTACAGTTCCCGGCAGTGCATCTCATCAACCCCTGTTTCTGCATCACCAAGGACGTGGGCTATACGGTGCCGGCCGGGTGGGTAGTCAGTCGGGCCGCGTTTGCTTCCGGACTTGCGACGTTCGAAAACGGGGTCCCGCGCGGCCGGCTGACGCTCGACGTTAGGGCGAGCGCCGCGCCAGGATGGTCGTATACGAGCGCCTATCAGCGCTTCGTGCCGTTCGACCATCCCATCAATGCGTTTGTTTCCAAGACCGTCGTCGCAAACGACATGCCCGACTTCACGCGCTACGCCGGCGTCTCCATCGCGGACGAGGCCGGGCACTTCGAACTGTTCATGTGGGGCGACGTGACCTCAACGCGCGTGTTCAAACAAACTGGTGTATACGTGGTCGAGCCCGCGTCGCAACCAGGCGATGCGTTGACGATTGATTTCAACCGTTATCGCGAGCTCGCCGGATTTGCCCCGGGCGGCCGCTACACGCTGCGTTTGGTCGTCGCAGGGCGCATGCCGCGCGACGACCTCAGCGCCACCTTCTCGGGTTTCGGCATCAGCGCCGAGGATAACCGGCTCGACGCCGTTCTCGGAACGCCGGCGCCGCTGCCGACGTAGCGTGCACCCACTCGACACGGCGCCGTTCGCCGCTCGGCTGATGGTCGGTGTCGTTGCGGGTTTGGTCACATGGCTTGCTGCGGCCGATATCGGCGGGGTCGTGGTCGGGCGCATCCGTCCTGGCCTAGCGCGCACGACTCGACTCGCCCTCGGAGCCGCCCTAGGGTACGCCGTGCTGGGCGCGCTCGTGGGCTTGCTCGCAGTCGCTCACCTGCTGCAAGCACCGATCGTCACGGGCATTCCCTTTTTCGTGCTGGTCACGCGCATCCCGAATTACGTGAAGCGCCGACACACAGTGCGGGCGTCGATCGGCGCGCTGCTGAGGGAGATCGGCAATCAGCCCTTCGACACCCGGTGTGCGATGGCCGTAGCAGGCTTCGCGGTGCTGACGGCGGTCGTCGCGGCAGCGCTCCCGGCCGTTTGGTGGGACCCAATTGCCTACCACCTGCCCATCGCCGCGCGCGCCCTGGCGACCGGCACGCTTTCGTTCGATCCCGCGATGACTCAGACGGGATTCCCACTGCTCGGCGAGGCGGCAGCGCTGCCCGCTTACGCGCTCGGTGGTTCGGCCGGTGCCGCAATGGCGACGCTCGGCTCCGGCGTCGTGTTGATAATGCTCTGCGCAGCGATCGCTCGAGCATATCAACCGAATGCGGCTTGGCTTTCGGCCGCGCTGATCGCCGCGACGCCGCTTTGGGTGTGGCTGGCGCCGTCATTCTACGTGGACATTCCGTTCGCAATGTTCGCCGTGGCGGCGATCGGTGCCGCGCTGGTTGTACCGGCGGCTGCGAACCAACAGATGTGGGTCGGTGCGCTCGCCGGCGCATTGGCCGGGTCCGCGGCAGGCGTCAAACTACCGGGAGTAGGTATTGCGGCAGTTGCGGCTATCGCGCTGCTAGCCTCGTACAGGCGAAAGCGCCAGCCTGCGCTCGCAGCTTTTGCGCTCGCCTCTGCCCTCGCCGGTCTGCCCTGGTATCTGCGATCCGCGGCTCTCACGGGCGATCCGTTCTATCCGTTCCTGACGCCGTGGCTCGGACATGGCGCACGGCTGGTGTCGTTCGCCGGCCGGTACGCGACAATGACCCGCACCTGGTGCGGTGCGGGTTATGGACTCGTCGACGCGCTATCCATGCCGTGGCGCGCGCTATCCGATCCGCGCCAGTACTGCGGAGATCCAGGCTTCGCGGTACGGGCCGGAATCGTTCTGGTCGCCGCCGCCGCCGTCACGGTGCGCCGCACGAGGCCACTTGCCCTCATAATCGTTGCGCTCACTGCCTTATGGTTTTCGGAAAGTCACCAGTGGCGCTTCTTAATTCCTGCACTAACGTTCTGCGCCGTCGCGATCGCCGTCGCGGCCTTTACCATCAGCGATCGGCTTGCGCGCCCGCTGAGTCTCGGCTTGCTGGTTTTGAGCGCAGTCAACGTGTTGGCGAACTGGTTGCCGGCGCTGGAAAATTTGGCCTCGAACAGCCTCACGCCCGCCTATTCGTACATAACGGGGAGAGAATCGGCGGGCGCGTATCTCGATTCAAGACTTGAATCGATCGCAGCGTCCACCTGGCTTGCCGCGCGACTCTCTCGGAGCGATAAGATCTACGCGCTCGACGACGTACGCGATTACTACCTTGGCGAAGCAGCCGTTTGGGGCAATCCGTTCTATCAGCCGGTCTGGTCCATCGACTGGCAGGTTCCGCCCGCGCGCCGCTACGCGCGTTTGGCGGCCGCGGGTTTTCGCTACATGGTTGTCAACGACAATAAAGCGTACGTATCGAGGACGCCGACCGGGGTCGACTGGCAAGTGCTGCGCGCCGACGAAAGCCGCGGCGTCATCCGGCGCGTCTTTTCGGAAAACGACGTCATCGTTTACGGCATCGGGGCACCAAGATGAGGGCGGCTTTGGGCTGGTTTTTCGTGATGCTCGTTGCGATTGCAGCCGCCGCCACGGCGGCTGGAAACCTCGCGCCTCACCTGGTCGCGTACTTTGACGCCCGGCACAATATCGATTTTCGCGTCGGCCTACAGCTGCCGATTCGAGTCGTGTGGGGCGCGTCCAATGGCTGGCCGCTGGTAACGACGGTATGGACGCTGGCCGCGCTGCTCGGCGTCGCAGGCTGGCAGCTCGGCCGCGCGGCCGCGCGGCTTGGCAAGGCGGCGCTGTGGTCGGTCATCGGCGCTCAACTCATCTTGGGACTCGCATTGAGTTTGTTTCCGGTTACGTTTTCCGGCGATCCCTACGCATACGTCATCTGGGGCCGGCTTTTTGGCGTCCACGGTTTGAATCCATACCTGTCGTTCGCGCGGTTCAATGCGGCGGGTGACGTGACGCTGGCACGCTGTCTGCAGTTTTACGGCAATCCTCCGCCCGGGGACGATTACGGCCCGCTGTGGACGTTGGTTGCCGGCGGCATCGCCCACTTGGAATCGGCCAGTTCGCTCTGGTTGCAGGTTTGGACGCATCGGGCAGTTGCGGTTGCGGCCGCGGTCGCGACGAGCTTTGGAATACTCCGGCTCATCCCAAAGACAGTGCCGAGGAGGACGTTGCGCCTCTCTGCGTTCGCGTTCAACCCTCTTGCGATGTATGAGACGGCCGTCGGCGGACACAACGACATGATCATGGTCGCGTTGGCGGTTTGGGCGTTTGCCCTCGTCGATGAGTACCCATTATTCGCAGGTCTGCTGATCGGTGCATCGGCATCGATCAAATTCGTCTCGTTGATCGCCGTCCCGTTCGTCATTTTTCGAGCAGCAAAAAAGGGTTTCAGCCGGGGCGCACTAGCGCTGGTCATAACCTTGATCATCATGGTTCTGTGCTTCAAGCCCTTCTGGGCCGGCGCCGCGACGCTATACGCGCTCGCCGGCCATAGCGGCGTGCTCGCCATGTCGCCAACGTGGCTGGTCGCCTATCCGTTTTTTGAAGTCGGCGCCGGCAACCATCCGGCGTTTGGCTGGATGCCGGAGCTGCCGCTGCTCGGCCGACCCTCATGGCCGCGGCTGTTTCAGCTCACCTTCGTGGTCGCGACGCTCACCATTCTCGCGTCAAGCATAATCAGCTACGCGCGGGGCAGGCAGCGCGCAGCGCCGTGGCCACCGGCGACCGCTCTTGTGTGGAGCTCGCCCGTCATCCATCCATGGTACGTGTTATGGCTTTCCCCCGCCGCCGCTCGCGGCGACGGTTGGGCTCCGTATGCCTGGTGGTTTGCGGCGCTCGTCTTCCTGCGCTACGCGCTCGACGCCACGAGCTCGACTTCGGAATTTGCCGCCCCGGTCTGGTTTCTGATGATGCTGACCGCGATCTTCTTGGCTGCGCCTGTTTTCATTGCGTATCGTTCGCGGCGCAACGAGGAAGCCGGCCGTACCGCTCAACGGACCGGAAATTCGCTGTCATAACTCGAACCATGCCCGAGTCCGATAACTACGGTACCGGCCGCAAACCTGCCGATAAAAAGAGTGAACCCTTTCGAATTTCCGCCTGGGATAGTGGAATAATTCATGGCAGCTAATATCAGCGATCTCCTCGGGCTGCGGATGGACGAGCTGATGCGCGTGACGATCGAGCGCGGCGCATCGGACCTCCATCTGTCCGTCGGCCTGCCGCCGGTGCTGCGCATCGACGGGCGCCTCACGCCGACCGAATTCCCCAAGCTCACGCCGGATGACACCAAGCGCCTTATGTACAGCATCTTGACCGACGCGCAGAAGGAACGCTTCGAAAAGAACCTCGAGCTCGATTTCTCGCACGGCCTGAAAGGCTTCGGGCGCTTCCGCATCAATACGTTCCGGCAGCGCGGCGTCATCGGCGCCGTGTTCCGCGCGATTCCCTCGCAAGTGCCGCCGCTGAACAGTTTGAATCTGCCGGCGGTCCTTTCCGACCTGACCACGCGCCCCCACGGCCTCGTGCTCGTCACGGGCCCGACCGGGTCGGGCAAGTCGACGTCGTTGGCGGCGATGGTGGATCTCATCAACTCGTCCATGTCGCGCCACATTCTGACCATGGAAGACCCGATCGAGTATCTACACTTCCATAAAATGTCGATCGTCAACCAGCGCGAGATCGGTCAGGACTCGTATACGTTCTCGAACGCGCTGCGCGCCGCGCTGCGCGAAGACCCGGACGTCGTGCTGGTCGGCGAAATGCGCGACATGGACACGATCGCCACCACGCTGACGATCGCAGAAACCGGTCACCTGGCGTTTGCAACGCTGCACACTTCGGACGCGGCGCAGACCATCGATCGCATCATCGACGTATTTCCGGCGCACCAACAGCAGCAGATTCGCGTGCAGGTTTCGTCGGTGATCGAGGCCGTGGTATGTATGCGGCTGCTGTCGCACGCCTCGGGTGTCGGACGCGTGCCTGCCTGCGAGGTCATGATCGCCACGCCGGCCATCCGCAACCTCATCCGCGAAGGCAAAACGCATCAGATTCACAACTCGATCGTCACCAGCCGCGGCATGCACATGCAAACGTTTGACATGTCGCTGCGCGACCTGGTGCGCAAGCACATGATCACCCCGGAGGAGGCGTTCAACGCGTCGATGCATCCGGACGAACTTCGCAAGCTGATCGAAGGATCATAAAAGGGGGTAGGAAGCTCGTGGCATTCGGAAACCTGTCGCTGCTCTGGCTGCTGTTGTTGCTCGTCATCATCCTCGTCGGCCAGAATACGAAGCTCTAAACATCGTCCAACGACGACGGTCGTCTAACGGCGGCCGCCACATTAACTCTCTCGTCAATATGGGAAATGTAAATGCCTAGTTTTGCGTACCAAGCCAAAGACTCGGCCGGCCGCTCGGTCAACGGCATCATCGAAGCGGAAAACGAGCGCGTGCTCCGCGCCAAGTTGCGCGAGATGAACTACTTCGTCACAGGCATTTCCGAGAAGAGCTCGAGCGTGCTGCAAGCCGACCTCGGCTCGGTCTTCGGCAAGATGCGCGGCGTCAGCGAGCAGGCGCTCGTCGTCTTCTCGCGCCAGTTCGCCACAATGATCAACGCTGGGCTCGCCATGGTTCGCTGCCTTGACGTGCTGAGCGTGCAGACCGAGGACAAGCAGCTCAAAGACGTCATCACCGCGGTTCGCAAGGACGTCGAGGGCGGCTCGACCCTCGCCAATTCGCTCGCCAAATACCCCAAGGTGTTCTCGGCGCTGTTCGTCAACATGGTGCGCGCCGGCGAGCTGGGCGGCATCCTGGACGAGGTCTTAAACCGCCTGGCGACGTTCTTGGAAAAAGACTACAATCTGAAGAAGAAGGTCAAGTCCGCGATGACCTATCCGATGGTCATCCTGGTCATGGCCGTGCTCATCGTCCTGTTCCTCGTCACGTTCATCATGCCGACGTTCGTCTCGCTGTTCGAAGGCATGAACATGAAACTGCCGTGGCCGACGAAGATCCTCATCGGCGTGACCACCGGCATCCGGCACTGGGAAGTCGATCTCATTATCGTCGCGGTGATCGTGATCGCGACCATTCTGTTCCGCCGCTATGTGGCGACGCCTGCCGGCCGTCTCCAGTACGACAAGTTCAAATTAAAGCTGCCGGTATTCGGTCAGCTGATCCGCAAGGTCGCGATTTCGCGGTTCTGCCGGACGCTGGGCGCGTTGCTGCAATCCGGCGTACCGATCATGCAGGCGTTGGAGATCGTCGGCAAGGCATCCGGCAATGAAGTCGTCGCCCAAACCGTCGCGCGCGTGCGCGAATCCGTGCGGGAAGGCGAGTCCATCGCGCTGCCGCTGCAACTGTCGGGTCTCTTTCCGCCGCTGGTCACGCAGATGGTCGCGGTCGGCGAGGAGACCGGTAACCTCGACGGCATGCTCGCAAAAATCGCCGATTTCTACGACACCGAAGTCGAGTACATGCTGGCGTCGCTGACCTCGTTGTTGGAGCCGCTGCTCATCCTGGTCATGGGCTTCATCGTCGGCTTCATCGTGATCTCGGTGTTCTTGCCGCTGTATCAGATCATCGGGAATATCAATAGCAAATAAGGGGTTCATGGCTGCTCACGTCGCGGCGCTGACGCCCGCCGCCCCAACGGCGGAGTTCGAAGCGTACCTGCTCGACCGGTCGCTCGAACGCCGCGACGCGATCGTCTTGAAGTATGCGCCGCTGGTCAAACGATTGGCGGCGCATTTCGCCCGCGACTTCAGCCAGCGCGACGATCTCGAACAAGTCGGCTACATCGGTCTGATCAAGGCGGTGGAGCGATTCGACCCGCACCACGGCGCGCCGTTCGGCGCATACGCGCGCACCATCATCTCCGGCGAAATATCGCACTATCTCCGCGACCTCGCGCCCGTCCTGCGGCCGCCCCGCTGGTACCGCACGCTGAAGCGGCGCATGCAGGACGCGAACGATCGCTTGATCGGGCGCCTCGGGCGAGCACCGACCGACGCGGAGATCGCCGCCGAAATGAACATCCGGGTGGAAGGCGTCCGCGAGATCCGCAAGCTCGAACATTCACACAATCTCATCTCGCTCTCGGCTAAACCCGAGCACTCGGACGTGCAGGTCAACGTCGACGCAATCCGCAGCCAGCGGCACGTCACGTTCCAGCTGCCGATCGAAGACCGGATCGTGCTCGACAGCGCGCTGGAGCGGTTGGCGGATTTCGAGCGCCGCGTCGTGCACCTGTTCTTTTACATGGATCTCACTCAGACGGAGATCGCGCACCAGCTGGGTTCCACGCAGCGCCAAATCTCGCGCACCCTCGCGAAAACGGTCCAGAAACTCAAACAAGACGTCAATTGATTCCGCGCCGCTCGTTATCGGTAGCCGCCTTGGTCGTGGCGCTCGCCGTCGGGGGAGCGCTGATTTTTTGGCGCCTCACCGACAAGAGCTTGTTCATCGACGAAGCGTTTAGCCTTGCCATGGCGCGGCTGCCCGTCGCGCAGCTGTTTCGGGCGGCGGCGTATCGCGACGTCCATCCGCCGCTGTTCTACTTGTTCGCGCGCGGCGCCGTGTTGGCGCTGCGCTGGCCCGCTCCCGACTACCGTTACCTGACCGCGCCGTTCGGGCTCGTGACGATCGCGGCGGTCTGGGCTCTCGTGAGGCGCTCGTTCGGCGACGCGGCGGCGGGATTGGCGGCGCTGTTTGTGGCGACCGCCCCGACGCTCGTCGGCTTCGATCGCATCTTTCGCATGTACGCGCCGCTGGCGGCGCTGACGACGGCGTCGTGGTGGGTGTTGTGTTGCGCCTTGGAAGCGCGGGGCGCGCGTGCGAAGATCGCGTGGCTTGCATATTTCGCGCTGGCGATCGCGCTGCCGTACACCCAGTACCTCGGCTGGTTTGTCGTCGCTTCGCAAACGCTGTTCGCGCTCGTGCGCCGGCCGGTCGTGTGGCCGGTTCTGGTCGGCACGTGCGTCGCCGCGCTCGCGTTCATCCCCTGGTGGTGGGCGCTGCGCATCCAATATCCGGCAGGCGCGCAGCTGGCGCTGAACGGGGGCATCACCTTCGACTGGGCGGGCATCGTGCGTGCCGCACTGACCAACGACGGGATGCCGCCTTCCTGGACCCACGGGTTCGCGCTGGACGCACTATTTTCGATCTCGACGGCGGGCGTTTTGGCAGCGGCGCTATGGCTCGGCCGCACCTCGATGCTGCCGTTTTGGCTCCTGCCCATCGCCTTGCAGCTGCTGGTGTCGGCGGCGGCGGGCAAGAACCTGGCGGTGCCGCGCTACTTCGTGTACCTGCTGCCGGCCGTCGCCGCCGCGTTCGCAGTCGCCACGGCAGCACTGCTCCGGACGCCGGCGCGCGTAGCAGGCGTGGCGCTTGCGGGCCTGGTCCTGTTCGTCAACGGCGTGTCGCTTTCGAACACCTTGCTGGTGCCGGCGTATCAAACGCCCGATTGGTACGCGGCCGATCTGCTGTTGGCCAAAAATGAGCGGCCGGGCGACGCGTTCGTCTTCGATCAAGGCATGCCGCTCTTGATCATGCAGGACTACGCGACCGTGCGCGGCCACCGCGCCTACGCCGTCGACAGCGCACGGCAGCTGCCCGATGCACTGCGTTGGCTCGACCGCCGCGCACAGAGCCGCGTCTGGTACGTCGCCAACCAGGCGTTCAACGCGGATCCCCATGCCGCCGTGCTGAAGGCGCTGCGAGCCTCGCGGCCCCAGCTGGGTTTTTGGGTCCAACCGCACGTGGCGCCCGAAGACGTCGTATATCTCGCGCTCTTCGGGCCGAAACGACGATGAGCCGCAACGCGCGCGCGCTCGTCTGGCTGGGCATTGCGCTCGGCATAGGCGGCGCCGCGATCTTTTTCGACCTCGCTGGCCCGAGCTTGTACCTCGACGAGGGCTGGACGCTGCATGTCGGCAGCCTGCCCCTGGCGGCACTGTTGCACGCCGTCGCGCATAGCGATGACCATCCGCCGCTCTTCTATCTATTCTCGAGCGCGGTGCAAAGCGCGCTTCACTGGCAGGCGTGGGACTATCGCTACCTGACCGCGCCGTTCGGCTTGCTGACAATCGTCGCCACCTGGGCCGTCGCGCGAGCCATCTTCGGCGATACCGTGGCCGCCATTGCGGCGCTCGTCGTCGCGCTGGAGCCGTCGCTGGTCGTCTGGGATCGGCTGTTTCGGATGTACGTCGTCCTCGTCGCGCTGTCGGCAACCGGCTGGTGGCTGCTGTCCGTTCTCCAAGCGAGCGCGAAAAAATCCGCGCTGCTCTTGTGGTTGCCTTACGGCGCAATCGCCATCGCGCTGCCGTATCTCCATTACCTGGGCGGCCTCATGCTTGTATGTCAGGCGCTGTACGCATTGACGCGCCCGCAGCGTTTGTGGCCTGCCCTCGGCTGTGCGGCCGCGAGCGCCATCGCGTTCGGGCCATGGATTGGCGTGCTGCGCGAGCAGTTCGCCGCCGGCGGCCTTGCAGTGGTCGGCGCACATCTGCGCTTCGATTGGCTGGGCCTGGCGCGCATGACGCTGGCGGCCGGAACGCCGGTTGCGTGGCTCGCGGGGCGCGCGTTTGATTGGCTCATGTCAGGCGCGGTCGCCGCCATCTGCATTGCCGGTGCTTGGCTCGGGCGCCGAACGCTGCTCCCGTTTTGGCTGCTGCCCGCGCTGGTGCAGCCGCTGGCCGGTTTTGCCCTTCACAAGAGCCTGGCGCTGCCGCACTACCTGCTGTACGTGGTCCCGGCGTTCGCGATCGCCGTGGCGCTCGTCGCGAGCACGCTGTTCGCGACCCGTGCCCGGCTGGTGGGCGCGGCGCTCGTCGCCGGTGCGCTTGCCGTCAACGTCGCCGCATTAGCGGACGTTTTGTTCGTGCCGTTCTATCAGTTCAGCGACTGGTATCAAGTCAACGCCCTCTTGCTGAGCCGCGAGACCGCAGGCGACCGCATCATCCTCGATCAAGGCTTCGAACGCTTCATCGTCGGATCGTTTTCGGCGTTTCGCGGGCATCCGATGTTTTCGCTGGACACGCCCGCCGGATTGCCGGCCGCCTTGCGCTGGATCGACGCCGAACCGGACCGGCGCCTGTGGTACGTGGAAAACCAGTGGTTTTTCCCGGACCCGGAGCGGCGGGTCTTCGACCGGTTGGAACGCACTCGCCGGCGCCTCGGGGCGTGGGAACAGCGGCGCGAATCGGCGGCCGACGCGGTGGTCGTCGTCCTCTATGGGCCGCGCTTGCGGCCCGCCGGACGAACGAAGAGGGTCGTCACCACGACATCCCCGTAGCCGGCAGCCGTCGTCATCCACTCGCGCGTCTGCGGATGGCCGCGCGCCAAAGTACGGAAGATCAGGTGGCGCGGGTCGGAGAACTGCCATTGATACTCGATGAGCCAGACGCGTGGCTGGCGGGCGATCTCCCCCGCCTGCGCGCGCGCGCTGTTGGCATTGTTGATCAGAAAGACTTTTCGCCCGCGCAGCGCCGGCGAACCGATGAGCGTAAAGTAGGGCGCGATATCGTCAAACACCACGACATCGCCCGGCTGCAGATGCGCCTGGAGAAATCCGCCGTACACGGTCCAATCCACCGGCATGTAAGCTGAAACGAACAGCTTGTCCGCGCTGCCGGCGACCATGAGCACGACCAAGGCGGCACCCAGCGCGAGACCGAGCGCGCGCAAGCGCGACATGGCAAGCGCAACGATGACGACGCTGAGTGCGATGGCCAGCGCGAAGACGTCCTGCAGGAGATAGCGCTGCGTCATCAAGTATTTGCCGGCGACGAAACCGTAGATCGCCTGCGGTACGATCGGCAATAGGAGCCAGAGCGTCAGCCGATACTGCGGCCGGCCGGCGCACAGCCAGACAGCGGCCGCGAGCATCACCCAGAGCGCCGCCAGATATGCGGGGTGGAACTCAAGCGACGGCGGCAGGCCGTCGGTGATCAGGAAACCTGGGATGAGGCGCATGTCGGCATAGGTCGTGCCGGCTTGATTGAATGCGGTGCCCCCGTTTGGCAGCTGATAAAGGAACGCCGGCAGCCACGGCAGCCAGCTGGCGAACGCGCAGCCTGCGGCGACAAAGTACTGCCACGTCTTTCGATGCAGGGCGACAACGTAGAGCGCCTGTGCGCCGAGCACGAAAAACGCGAGATATTGGGTGTAGAGCAAGCACGCGCAACACATGCCGTATCCGAACCAGCGCCAGCCGCGCTGCGGCGCCTCGAGGGCGCGCACGAGCAAGAGCCATGATAGGCTCGAGAGTGCCCAGAGCGGCGCATACATCCGGTAGTAGCGGTCGAAAAAGATCAAGATCGGGCAGAGGGCCACCAAAAGCCCGGCAAACCACGCGCTGTCGCCAAGGATCCGGCGCGCCAGGAAATACGTCGCCACGACGCCGGTAACGCCGAACGCGACGGACACGACGCGAAACTCGTACGCGCGAGCGGTGACGTGAAGCAGCAAATTGGCGAGCGCGTAGCTGAACGGCGGGTGGAAGTCGATGGTGCGCAGCAACCCGAGCAATTGAGGCAGCGGATGCGATGCCATCCAGATCGTGAACGCTTCGTCCGGGCTCGTCGTCTGGCCGAACAGGTGTACGGTGCGGGGCGCAAGAGCGGCGAGCCCGAGAATGGCGGCGACGCCGAGCGGCCGGACGAACGGTCGATCCAAGTCGGGGCAGGGGTTTGCCGGCGTCTATCACGGGGCCTTTTGGGCATTGTCCCTAGTGGAGAACCGCGGCGCGAATGGGACTTGCGCGAAGAACGTGTTCGCGAAGCGCGCCGGCTACCGGCCCGTAGGGTTTCGGGCAATCATCCACGAGCGCTCATTATCAAAGGAGTAACCCTAAGTGAAAAAACTGCAAAAAGGCTTCACGCTCATCGAGCTGATGATCGTGATCGCCATTATCGCCATTTTGGCGGCGATATTGATTCCCAACTTCCTGCACGCGCGCGCCGAATCGCAGACTGCGGCCTGCGAAGGCAACGAAAAGCAGATCGCTACGGCGATGGAAGAGTACAGCGTGGACCACGGCGGCGCGTATCCGGACAACTTCGGCACGGGACAGTTGACCACGCCGTACCTGAACTTCACGCCCGTCGATCCGGCCGGCGGCGCCTTCTACACGATCAACAACGCCAGCGGCGCCTACGGTTCGTACGAAATCTCCGACGGCGGCGCGCACGATACGACGACGACAACCGGCTTGCACAAGTCGGACGGCACGGCGTGCACGGCCTGTTCGGGCGTTCGTTACCAACAGAGCGGCGGCATCATCGGCTACTAGGTCGCTCGAACGGTCAGCGAAACGACCTACGATCGATCATGACGGAGCCGGTTCGTAAGGGCCGGCTCTCCGTACTCCGAAAGGAGCGCTAGCGTGACCTCATCCCGGCGGACCTTTACCCTCATCGAATTGATGATCGTGATCGCGATCATCGCCATCCTAGCGGCGATCCTCATTCCGAACTTCCTGCATGCGCGCGCCGAATCGCAAACCGCGGCCTGCGAAGGCAACGAGAAGAACATCGCCACGGCGATGGAAGAATATGCGGTCGACCACGGCGGCACGTATCCGGCGAACGTGCAAAACGTCACGCCGTACCTCAATTTCAGCCTTATCGACCCGGCCGGCGGCGGGTATTCGATTACCGTCGCATCCGGCAGCGCGGCATATGGCTCGTACGAGATCACCGACGGCGGGCTGCACGACCCGACGACCACCGTCGGGTTGCACCTCACCGGAAGCAACACGCTGTGCACGACCTGCTCCAGCGTCATCTATTATCAGAACAGCGGCATCAGCGGCAAATAGCCGCGGACCGTCCCGAGCGGTGCAGTGGTTCGACCGAAGGTCGATGACTTGCCGGCCGTGCAGTGGTTCGACCGCAGGTCGATGATCGGTTCGAGCGAAGCTCGAACCAGTGACTGTCATCGTCGCCGCGCTCGCCGGGCTCATTGTCGGCTCGTTTCTCAACGTC
>Ga0207416_1002620_pt1 | contig 19096 bp, 17 predicted proteins | sample PaiPotPPM11metaG_FD_184107 | JGI IMG/M metagenome (GOLD analysis project Ga0207416, IMG submission 184107) | Iron sulfur acid spring bacterial and archeal communities from Banff, Canada, to study Microbial Dark Matter (Phase II) - Paint Pots PPM... ...
GGGCGGACGGTCGAGCCGTGGGGCTTGGTGGTCATGGCGGGCCTCTTTCCTGTTGTACTAGTTATACCCGTACTGTAATGGTTCAACTAGTATAAGTCAAGAGGCGGCCCTGCGTTTTGACGAGGTTCGCTTTCTACGGCCAGCCGCGTGGTGCCGGCGCTTGAACGCGCAGCGCCTGTCCCGTTCGTGCCCCCCCACGCACGCTTGCGGGCCCCTGCCAGTCAGCCGTCATCATGAACAGCGTACTGTTGTCCGTGCCCCCGAGCATGCAAGCGAAGCAGGCGCGATCCAAGCCAATCGTGTGCAGCACCACACCACCTTCCCGAACGCGCACGTACCGTCAACGACGATGTCCTTCCATGGCGTGTCCGCGAGGCCGGTCAGGTCGGCATGGGCCACGAGCGACCCGTCGCGCTCCCTGCGCAGAAGAAGCCCATCGCCCCCCGAGACGATAAGCAGGCGCCCATCGGGCAGCCAGTCGATACAGAACGGAAACGACGGCACGCCAAGGATGAATTCGCTCTTGCCCTCCAGATCGACGCGGCGACCCCTTGTGCCCCCCAATCGGAGAACCACAGACGGTCCTCGTGCCAACGCGGCGACTCGCCGCACACGAGACCGGTCAGCACAGGTGCAGTTCGGAACCGGAAGACGCTTTCGTCATTACGGCCCCTCGGCCGGGCCCTGCGAGTAGCGCAGCGAGCCCGGCGTCGTGAGCGTCTCCCCGGTTTCCAGCAGCGTCTTCAGGCCCGAGAGGATCATTGCCCAGCCGCCGTAGATCTGCTCGTTGGCCCCCTCGCGCAGCTGGTCGTGGGTGACGGTTAGCAGGCACGAATCGCCGATCGGCTCGATCTCCCAGCTGACCCTCGAGGTCCCCTCGAGCTTCACGTCCTCGCCCCACAGGGCGTTGAAGCTCTGCACGAGCCGGCGCGGCGGATCGACCTCGAGGTTTTCGCCCTCCCAGAGTGCGCCGGGCACCTGCTGGGAGAGGGCCTCGTAGCGCGAGCCGGGCGACCAATCGGACTCGACGCGCACGCCAAAGTTGTACTTGCGCCTCATCTCGGGGTCGGTGATCGCCGCCCAAAGGCGCTCCGGCGTCGTCTTGATGTAGATCTCGAACACTTTCTCCATCGTCTTGTCCTCCAGTCTGTTCTTGAGGTCGCTTAGGGCGGCGGCCCAGGGCTCGGCGTACTTGCTCACCCACCGGTCGTGGACGAGCCGAATCGGGACGGCGTTCAGGAAATGGAGCTTCTCGCGCCCGCGCCGTCGGGTCACGACGAGGCCAGCCTCTTCGAGCACTCGGAGGTGCTTCATCACACCGAAGCGCGTCATCGGAAGGCGTTGCTCGAGCTCGCTCAGCGTCTGGCCATCCTGCCTGAACAGCTCGTCGAGCAGGCTCCGACGTGTCGAATCGGCGAGGGCTCTGAATACGCCGTCCACGCTGCGATTATACGTGACCATTTAGTCACATGTCAAGGCTCTTGCGGCGCGTTGCGGTCAGCCGGTGAACGGGGCGCCCAGTTCGATGTGGACTGCCGGGCCGCCAACCGTGCCGCGCTGCACGTCGAACGTGTGCGGCTGCCCGTCATAGGCCCGAAGCTGGGTTTGGTAGGTCCCGTACTCCCACCAGAATCGGCCGTCGAGCTTGTCGATGACGTCGCCGGTGCGCAAGCCGGCGTCCCACGCCGCGCCGCCTGCGCGCACGAGCGCGCGCATGTAGCCGTCGGGCGGCTTGAAGAGGACGTAGAAATACGTCGGCTGTGCCCGCTCCGGGTCGAACGCCAAACCGTGGTCGAACACTTCGGCGGCGAGCGCCGGGTGCTCGCGCATCCAGTCGCGCACGCGGAACAGCGCATCGAGCGCCGCGCGGCGCGGCTCGCCCTGCACGTGCCATTGATCGACGCTCCAGCCGGCGCAGTCCGTCAGTTCCAGACCGATGTCGCGACCGTCTCTTCCAAGGGCCGTCACCGTCACCCGCATCGCTGCGGCGTACGGCTTCGCGCGGCAATCGGCGGCGGCGGGATCGCCGTGCGCGGCGACGACGCGGTAACCGGACCAGCCGCGCGCGATCGCAGCGGCGATCTCGTGCGCGGCCTGCGTGCCGTCGGGCGTGCCGTCGTCGAGCACAGCGATCGCGCGCGCGGCGGACGGCGGGGCGTACAAACCGGAGGGAAGCGTCGCGGCGCTCAGCGCTCGAGCCGGGAACGGCGCCGCACCGAACAGCGCCGCGCCCGCGACGACCGCCGCGATCGCTCCGATCGTCGCGACGCCGACCTGCCACGGCAGCGTGAGACGGGTGATCCGTTCGACCGAGATGCCGGTGAAGTTGGCCACCCACACGTTCTGCGTGTTGGTCGGATCGCACACGTTCTGGACTTGCACGACCGCCATCACCGCCGCGACGAGCGCGACCGCGGGCAAGACGTGCAGCGTCGCGAGCACCGTGTACACCCCGATGCCGACGCCGTACGGGTTGAGCGGACCGCGGTACAGCGCGAGCGGCGAGAGCAGCCCGAACATCAGGACGTAAGTCAGCGGCGAGCGCGGCGCGACCGCCGCGACGAGCGGTTTGACGGCGCCCTGCACTTCGGGCGTGTTCGCCGCGACGAGCAGCATCCCGATGCCGATCATCAAGATCGTCGCGGGGGCGACGTCCTCGATCCCGCGGATCCACGCCGCGATCAGCGTCTGGACGGCCGCGCGCGGGCGGGTGACGAGCACGCCGTATACCGCCGCGACGGCAAACCCGACGATCGCGTCGACGCCGAAGCCGCGCAGCAGCACGAGCGGAAGGATCGGCGTGATCAGCGCGAGCGGCCCGACGCGGCGGCGCGGTTGTTCACCGGCTTCGATCTTCGTCGCGTAGTCGCGCGTCGTGCGCGCGCGCACGATCGCGTACGCGATCAGCACCGCCGCCTGTACGGCGAACAGCACGAAGGCGTAACTCTGGAACGTCGCACGATCGACGCCGAACACCGTGCTGTAGAACTTCCACTGCGCGATGTTGAGGATGTAGCCCAGACCGAACGCCATCAGGAACAGCGTCGCCGAAGTCGCGCGCGGCACGCCGACCGTCATGAGGACCGGCAGCACGATCGTGCCGATCATGATGATGGCGCCCAGCCCCGTCACCGTCGTGAACAAGACCGCGACGACGCCGCACAAGAGCAGCGAGAGCAGCAGCGGCCGGTCGCCGCCGAATTCCGCGGCGTAGGTCACCAGCGTCTCGGCGATCCCGGTCGAGAGCACGACCCGGCTGAGCAGCGCGCCGAAGAACAACGTCGCGTAGACCGCGGCCAGCCGCACCGCGCCCTGCGTGACGATGCCGGGCAAGTCGTGCACCCCCGCCAGCGCCGCCGTCGCGAGCGCCATCAGCGGGACGGCGAGCAGCGCGGGAAGTTTCCGCGCGATCATCAGCCCCGCCAAGACGAGGAAGACGACGACGATCAGTATGCCGCTCACGGCGCGGACGTCCGCATGACGTCGTCCCACGCCGGCACCGTCGCTTTGCGCAGATAGTCCTCGCGCATCACGCCGTCGATGCGGTCCGCGCAGCGTTGCGCTTGCCCTTCGGCCACCGTATAGTGCACGAGCATCCGTGCCAGGCCGCCTTCCGTGCTCTCGGCGCGCCATGCGGCGGCGTAGAGCGGGGCGATCGACGCGAGCGCGTCGCGCATCTCCCAGCACAGATACTTGGCGATGCCGAGGCTGCGGTAGACTTGGCTCACCTCCGGTTTGGTCGCATGCGTGCGCGCATCGTCGTAGTAGTCGCGCGCCTCCTTGCCGATCTGCAGGCGGCGGCCGAGCTCGTCGTAGCGCAGCGCGCCGAGCTTCATCGCCGCGACCGCGTCGCGGTTGAGCGGAGGTCGCGCGATCCACAAGTGTGCGAGCGCGCTCTCGGCGCGCGTGCGAATCTGGGCGAGATCGAGCGTCTGCGCGCGGGCCTGGATGCGCGGATCGAACGGATCGCGCCAGAACAGGTAGTCGGGCGGATCGGATGGCGTCGTGCGGAGCAGCGTCCGAACGCTTTGCAGCGCATCGAGATCGGCGGCGAAGCGCGCGTCATCGGTTCCGAAGAACGCGCGCGAGAACGTACGGTGCCAGGCCGAATCGTCGACCGGCTGGTGCTGCCACGCCGATGCCGCCGCGTACGCGACCGCCGGCCAGGTGGCCTCGTACAGCGTCTCGCCGTCGTCGTGCCACACGGTCATGAACATGCCGAGCATCCCGCGCGCGCCTTTCGCTTCGCCGACGAAGCGTGCGACGTTGGCGTACGACGTCGCGAGATCGGGGTAGAGTTCGTTCCAGTTGGCCGCGCCCGGCGAGACCATCTGGTCGAATCCGGCGTTCGCGATGCGGTCGATGTACGGACGGTACGTCTTTTCGGCGCCGTAGTGAAAGGTGACGATGACCGTGTCGCGCGGGATGAGGCCCAGGATCGTCGTGTCCTGCTGGATCGCGTCGTCCCAGATCATCGGGCGCACGCCGTGCGGCAGATAGCCCGCGACCCGGTTCACGTGGTCGGCGAAGACCTGCGCGGTGCGCGGCGTGCGGCCGCGGCCGAGATCGATCGGCTCGTCGGCACCGACGTGCACGAACGGCACCGGCATCGCGGCCGCGGCGACACCACGCACGAGCGGCTCGAGATATTGGTACGTACGTGGATCGCTCTCCGCCAGCAAGTACCCGTGCGGCAGTTCCGCCAGCGGCGCCTCGGCTTCCCATTTGAGCGACTCGTGCATGTGCGCGAACGTCTGCTGCTCGGGGATCAGCGTGACGTGAAAGCGCCGCGCGTAGACCGCGAGCTCGTGCAGCTGCGTGAGCGTCCAGCCGTTCGGCCACGCGATGAACGGCGCACGCGGGTCGACGACGACCTGCTCCATGTACGGCGACCAGCCGTTGATCTTGAGCGCGGCGAGCGTGCGGATGCGCCGCTTGGCGTACTCCATCGTCGGAAACGGCCCGCGCGAAACGTCGTCGGAGACGATGCGCCACGCCATCGCCGGCGCATCGGTGATGCGAACGCAGGGCAGGATCCAGCTGCCGGCGGAGCGCTCCGGCAGCTGCGCGAGCGTCGCCAGCGCGTCGAACTCGGCCTCGCCCGCGCTGGCGGCGCCGGCCGCGATGCTGACGCGAGCGCCGTCCGTTCCGAGCACGTATGCACCGGCTGCGCCCTTCACGAGCGTTCCGACCACGACGTCGGCCCGTTCGCGGACGAGGACGGGCGGGGGAATGCCGAGCGCGGTCCAGCGCGAGCGAAGCAATTCGAATCCGCCCGGATCGATCGTCGCGGGGAAGCGGAGCGGACGCCGCAATGCGAGCGGCGCCGAACACCCCGTCGCGGTCATCGTCGCCGGACTCGGCACCAGCGCCGGTTCGGCTGCGGCCGCGCTCGCGCAGACCAGGACGAAGAGTCCGACGAGGAACGATCGCACCTCGCGCGCTACACCAGCGCGTGATCCGTCTCCTCGCCGTCGTCGTCTCCGCCGCTTCCCTCGCGACGATGACCCCGATCTCCGTCGCCGACCGCGGCGCGCCGTCGCGCCTCGCCGTGGCGACCGCGATCCCGGCCGACGCAACCGCCGCGCTCGACCGGCTCGTCAAGGACGCGATTCACGAGGGAAATTTGCCCGGCGGCGTGCTCGTCGTCACCTCGTCGGCAGGGGTCCTGTACCGCAAAGCCTACGGCATCCGCACGCTCGAGCCGAAGACGGTGTCCAACGATCCGTCGACGCTGTACGAGTTCGCCTCGATGACGAAGCCGTTGGCGACGGCCGCCGCGATCGCGCTGCTCGTGCAGCGCGGCGTCGTCCGCTTCGGCGATCGGGTGAGCGCGTGGATTCCGGAATACGCGCAGAACGGCAAGCACGACGTCACCTTGCTGCAACTGCTCACCCACACGAGCGGGATGCAGATCGACTACGTGAAGGCCGACTACCAGGCGAACGTGCCGACGATCCTCGCCCACACGTACGCGGCACCGCTGCGCTTCGCGCCCGGAACGAAATTCGAATACAGCGATCTCGGCTACGTCACGCTCGCCGACGTCGTGACCCGCGCGAGCGGCAAGCCGTACGAGCGCTTCGTGCAGGACGAGATCTTCCGCCCGCTCGGGATGCGCGACGCCTTCTTCGACACGACGATCGACGCCGCGCACGCGGCGCGCCTCGCGCCGCAGATCCGCAATCAGAGCGTGCAGCACCTGCGCGATGCGTACGGAACCGTTCCGGGCCTGAACGGACATGCCGGGGTCTTGGCGACCACCGACGATATCGCGCTTCTCTCGCGCGCGTTCCTGCGGGCGGCGCGCGGCGAGCAGACGCGCGGCTTCGCGCTCACGCCCGCCACGGTGCGCGCGATGATCGAACCGCGCTACGTCGGCCAGGGGAGCGTGCGCGGCATCGGGTGGGATCTGGATTCCGCCTACTCACGCAACCGCGGCGAGATCTTCGCGCGCGGCGGCTTCGGCCACACCGGCTCGTCGGGGACGAGCGTCTGGATCGATCCGGCGACCGACGTCGCGGTCGTTTTCGCTTCGAACGCGCACTATCCGGACGACAAAGGGACGACGCTGCTGCTCGAAGCCAAGCTCGCCACCGTCGTCGCCGCACGCCTAGAACACGCCCGCAACGCACGCGACCCGGTCGACGCCGCGCGCTCCCAATCCGCACGCTTCAGCGCCGACGCCGCCCGCAGCGCGCTCGCCTTCCCCGCCACGCCGGGCCCCGCCCCGACGCCGAACGCGACGCCCTAGCGGCGCAATCCGATGCGGCTGTGGTCGTAGTCGAAGTAGATGTCGAAGTTCGTGAGCATTCTCGTTCCGATGATGCCGTCGAACGGAATCGCGAGCGCATCGGCCATCGAGCTCGGGACCTCGACGCCGATGCTCGTGTTCTTGAAGCGAAACGGACCGAGGGCGAACTGCGCGACTTGGCGTGGTGAGATTTCGACGGAGCCCTCGAGGTAGTGCGCGACGGAGCTCTGCCCGGCGGCCGACCAGTGCGACGCGATCTCGGCCGCGTTCCGCCGTGCAAACGGCCCGAGCGCGTAGAGATCCGGCGAGCCGGTGTCGATCGCGAACGCGTCGCTCGAAGCGGGGCCCAAATCGACGTGCACCAGCGGGAGACCGTTGTCCACGTTCGCCGGCAGCACGACCGTCTTCGGATCGGCGAAGACGCTCGCCGCCACCTCATGCGAGAGGACTTCGACGCGTTCGTGCAAGTAGTCGATGCGCACGACGTGCCCGAAAAAGAAGTCGTAGCCGAGGATGCCGACGCCGGACGGGATGGCGAGGACCGACACGTCTCCCATCTCCAGCGGCCCGACCGACATGCGCGGCACGATCGCGTGCTCGAGCAGCGGATCGAAGCGCCGAGCGTCCCCGGCGTCGAGCGTGATGCTCGCGGTCCCGGAATCGAGAATGAAGCGTTCGCTGCGACCGTCGACGACGACGGTGACGGTAACGCGACCATTGCGGAACGAGGCCGGAAGTTCTACGGCGCCGAGGGATCCGGCGGGCGGCGCGAAGACGTGCTCCAAGACGGGAAGCGCGACCGCGGCGTCCGGAACGGCTCCGGGGACGATGGCCTCGATCGTCACGTCGAGGTCGTTGTGCCGGTCCTCGTCGCTGATGTGCCAGTGACGCGGGCGCTGCACTCCCTCAACGGGCGCAAAACGGTCGAACGTCGTCTTGAACACGCGCCTCCCTTCGCGCGTCTCCTCGCGCACGATGAGCCCACTGGCTTCGTTGACGAAAAACCAATTGACGGGTTCGCCCCTCGGGCGATCGGCGATTACCCACGCGGGATCTGCGCCGGCCGTCTCCCCCGCGAGCTCGCACGTTTTCGGATCGAACGGAAAGAGGCTCTGCGGCAGACGGTCGAGCGCATCGCCTTGCTGGTCGGCGAACAGGCCGTGAACGATCCCGTTCGCGTCGCCGCGCCAGCGCACGCCGTGCAGCCGTCCCGCATCGTAGCGCGCTTCGCCGATCGCGATCGTGGCGCGAAAATCGTCGCCCTTCACGGCGACGTCGACCGGCAAGACGCGCGTGCCGTTCGTGTACGTCCAGCGTTCGCGCCGCTGGGCGAACGCTGCATCCGGCACCCCGGCCGCCTTGGCGTTCGCTGCAAGCACGGCGCCGAGCGTCGTGCGCGGCGGACGCAGACCGGCAGGCTGCCATTCGGCGGCGGCGCCGCGTGGAACGGCGCAGAGCGCAGCGCACGCGACGACGGCGACGGCAACTCCACGGACTCTCACGAGCGCTCGTTGCCCGGCGCGGGCCGCGCCACCTACCGGGCGAAGGGACGCTCCGGGCCCTTGCGAACCGGACCGCATGGCGCTGAGCGGGCTCGACATTGCAGTCATCGTCGCGTTTTTCGCGATCAATCTCGGCATCGGGTTGTACTTCGCGCGCGGGTCCGGCAAGAGCGTCGCCGAGTTCTTCCTCTCCGGCCGCAGCGCGCCGTGGTGGCTGACCGGCGTTTCGATGGTCGCGACGACGTTCGCGGTCGACACGCCGCTCGCGGTGACGGGCTTCGTCGCGCAGAACGGCATCGCGGGAAACTGGCTGTGGTGGAACATGGCCGCTAGCGGCATCCTCACGGTGTTCTTCTTCGCTGCGCTCTGGCGGCGTTCGGGCGTTCTCACCGACGTGGAGTTCATCGAACTGCGCTACGGCGGCGCGCCGGCGTCGGCGCTACGCGGCGTGCGCGCGGTGTACCAAGGCGTCATCGTCAACACGATCATCATGGGTTGGGTGAACCTCGCGATGGTCAAGATTCTCTCGCTCACCCTGCACGTGCCGACATACCTTGCGCTGTGGGTGTGTCTCGCGCTGACCGCGCTGTACGTGACGATCGGCGGCTTCTGGTCGGTGCTGGTCACCGACTTCCTGCAGTTCATCGTGAAGATGACGATGGCGATCGTGCTCGCCGTGGTGGCCGTCGCCGCGGTCGGCGGCATCGGCGCGCTCAAGACCGGGCTCGCGGCGCTCGATGCGCACCGCGGCGGAGGTTCGATCCTCGCCTTCACCCCGTCCGGCGCCGAATCGAGCTGGATGCCGCTGACGACCTTCCTCGTCTTCATCGGCGTGAGCTGGTGGGCGTCGTCGTATCCGGGCGCGGAACCGGGCGGCGGGTCGTACATCGCGCAGCGCATCTTCGCCTCGCGCAGCGAGAAGGACGCGGTGTTCGCGACGCTCTTCTTCAACGTCGCGCATTACGCGCTGCGCCCGTGGCCGTGGATTCTCGTCGCGCTCGCGGCGCTCGTGCTGTATCCGCACGGCGTCATCGGTGCCGACGGCAAGGTCGATCCCGAGCTCGGCTACGTGCAGACGCTCGTCGACCACTTGCCGGTCGCCCTGCGGGGCCTGATGATGGCCGGCTTCCTCGCTGCGTACATGTCGACGATCGGAACGCAGCTGAACCTCGGAGCGTCGTACCTGACCAACGATCTGTGGCGACGCTTCATCGACAAGCAGGGGAGCGAAGCGCACTACGTCATGATCTCGCGCTGGATGACCGTCGTCGCGTGCATCTTGGCGGCGATCGTCACCTTGTTCATGACCTCGGTCGGCGAGGCGTGGAAGTACATGCTCACGCTGACCGCCGGCGTCGGCCTGGTGATGATCCTGCGCTGGTACTGGTGGCGCATCAACGCTTGGAGCGAGATCTCGGCGCTCGCCGCCTCGGCGATCGTCGGCAGCTGGTGCTATCTGAGCGGCATCGTCGCCGGCGACGATCCGAACGCCACCGCGAAGCGGCTGCTGATCACGGTCGCGACGACGACCGTCGTGTGGCTGACCGTCACGTTCGTCACCAAACCGGAGTCGGAAGCGACGCTGACCCGCTTCTACGCGCGGGTCCGGCCGAGCGGTGCCGGCTGGGGCCGGATCGCGAAGCTCGTGCCGGGCGGCTCGCCGGACAACCTCGGCCTCGCGCTGATCGACTGGATCGCTGGGCTCGGCCTGGTCTACGGCGTGCTGTTCGGCATCGGCCGGCTCGTGCTCGGCGACATCCCGCAGGGGCTCGGATGGTGCGCGCTCGCCGCCGTCTGCGGAGCGGTCATCGCGCGGACGCTGCGCATGGGAAAGAAAGTCGAATCTCCGCGGTGAGGCCTGTGGTGCTCAGCGTTGCGGTGCCTCGCTGATCGCACCGAAACGCTCGTCGAGGAGGCGCGCCGCTTCGTCCAGTTCGGCCCCCAGCTCGTCGACCGTCTTCGCTTCGCGAATGCGATCGGCGACGTTGGCCAGAGCCAAGTCCAGCGCGTGGACGTGATCGACCAGCTGCTGGTCGAAGGACGCGTGATCCGCCGCACGGATGACGCGTTGATCGGAAAACTCGCAGCGCAAGATCAGTCCCTCCAACTGGTCGCCCAGATGCCCCATCGGCTTGAGCCGGTCCCGCGCGACCGCGAGCGCTTCCCCCAAGTAGGCGCGCATCTGCTTGTCGACCTGATGGCGGGCATCCGCATTCGCATAGTCGGCGTAGCCCGGGATTCGAGCCCGCAGTTCCTCGAGGTCGGTCATCTTGCGGGTTACGTCGCCCGGCGACCGAAGACCCCGGTATGAGCGTCCTCGTGGGGCTAGCGAGCCTCGCCGCGCTCGGCGCGCTCGCCGGGTGCGTCTTGGTCTGGCGCCGCTGGCGGGAAGAACGCGGCGAGGCAGCGCGCGTCCGCGCCACCTTCGCCCGGTACGTGGCGCCGTCCGTCGTCGACATGCTGCTCGCGCGCAAAGACGAACGGCTCTTCACCGGGCGCACGGTTCGGGCTACGATCCTCGTCTGCCGCATTCGCAACTTCTCGCATTTCATCGAGCCGCTCAAACCCGAAGAGACGCTGCGGTACCTCAACGAGTTCTACGGTCTGGCGGGCACGGCGATTCAACGGAATCGCGGCATCATCGACGCGTTTCTCGGCGACGGGATCGTCGGCGTGTTCGGCGTGCCGCTCGAGAACCCGACGCAGGAAGACGATGCGCTGCGCGCAGCACTCGACATCGTCCGGCATATCGTCGCGATGCGCGAGCGCTGGGATTCGCAGCAGCGCAAGCCGTTCAGCGTGGGCATCGGTATCAACACGGGCGACGTCATCGCCGGCGATGCCGGTTTCCGCGATCGCCGCGAGTTCACCGTCGTCGGGAGCGAGGCGACGTTCGCACACCGTCTGCAGGAGGCGGCGTTCTCGCTCAACGCATTCGTCGTTGCCTCGCGCGCGACGTGCGAGTCGCTCGCCGGCGAATACAAGCTCGTGCCGGTCAAAGGCATCCCGCTCCCCGGCGTGCGGCGGCTGCTCGACGCGTTCGTCGTGCGCGGGCGGACGCGCGGTCCCGAACGCTTCACGCTGCCGGTCGACGCGCTCGTCGAAACGCAGATCGAGCCCGACGTTCCGGCCGCCGCCACGCCGGCGGAACCCGCGCCCGCGCCGGTCGCCGTCGCCACCGTGCGACCACCCCAGCCGCAGCAGCCGCCGCAAAACGTACGCCCTCCGAAACCGCAGGTACCGGCGGAGCTGCCGCTCGCGCGTCCGCGCAAGCGCGCCGCCGCCCCGCCGGGATTCGGCGTCCCGGAAGCGACGTCGAAGTGGATGTTCCCGCAAGACGATGCGAAACCGATCATGCCGGATCCGCCGCCGCCGCGCGCAACCTACGAAGACCGCGACGGCCCCCCGCTCGATCTCTAACCGAACCCGCGTTCAGCGGGCGACGGCGATCGCGGTCAGCTCGAAACGGCAGCCGAAGAGCAGCGGTCCGGAACCGATGAACGCGCGGGCCGGGAGCGGTCCCGAGAAATAGGTCACGTAGACGGCGTTGAACGTCGCGAAGTGGCCGACTTCCGGCGCGAACACGGTGACGTTCACGAGATCGTCCGGCGTCATTCCGGCTGCCGCGAGTACCGCGCGCACGTCGCTCATGAGCGTGCGGGCTTCGTCGGCGGGGTCGGGCGGCGGCTTTCCCGTGGCCCGGTCGACGCCGAGCCGGCCGGCGACGTAGAGCGTGTCCCCGACGCGGACGGCGTCGCTGAACGGCAGTTTCGTCATCCCCGGCGGGAGGGGGCGCGGGAGAACGATGTGCTCGCGTTCCATATCTTCAGCTCTGCTCCACGATGGGTTTCGGGTTCCTGTAGAGGCGGGCGAGAATCGTCTCGAGCGGGACGCCCTGCACGATGATCGTGAACAGCACGACCGCGAACGTCGCGTCGATGATCTGCGGCCGCAGGACCAGAGAGGCAGGCAGCGACAAGGCGAGCGCGAGCGGCAGTGCGCCGCGCATTCCGGCCAAGAACACCGTGATCTGCCCCGCGCGATCGCGCATCGCGGCCATCGCCAGCACGGCGCGTGCGACCCACACGAGGCCGACCGCGGCGAACACCAGCACCGGTTCGTGCGCGATTCGCTGCGGTTGGATCAACAGACCGGTCGCAAGAAACACGGCTGCGTTCGCCATGAACGCGACCGCGGACCACACGCGGTCGACCTCTTCCGCATTCTCGATCGAGGTCGGCAAGCGTGCCAGAGCGACGCGCAGCGCGATCGCGCCGGCAGCCGTCGCGAAAATCCCCGACCATCCGAGCGCCGACGCCACCACGTACGATCCATACGCCAGCACGATCGTAATGGTCACCTCGTACTCCGCCGCGTCGGTCGCGCGCAGAACCGCGGCACAGACCAACGCGGCGACGACGCCGATCAGCGAACCTCCGGCAACGTCGACGATACCGGCCAGGACGTCGCCGCCGATCGAGGTCGCGCCGCCGGTCGCGAGCGTGACCGCGAAGCCGAACAGCACCAGCGCGACGCCGTCGTTCGCCAGCGACTCGCCTTCGACCAGCGTCTTGAGATCGAGCGGCACCGGGACGTTGCGAAAGGCGGAGACCACGGCGACCGGATCGGTTGCCGCCACGATCGCGCCGAACAGCAGCGCCTCGTTGAACGGCAGGACCCCGAACGCGAGCAACCCGCCGGCGATTGCGAACGCTGTGAGGAGCGTGCCCGGAACCGCCAGCGCGGCGATGCGCCACGCCGTGCGCTGCAGCGCCGCCGGATCGAGGTTCCAGGCGGCTTCGAAGATCAGCGGCGGCAGAAACACGAAGAGCAGCGTGTCGCCGAAGACGAACGGCGGCGGCAGCTGGACGAACGCGCCGACCGCGACGAGCGCGACCGCGGCCGGAACGCGCACGCGCTGCGCCAGGATCGCGATGACGACGGCCGCACCGAGCAGCGCGATGAAGCCGCCGACGCCGCTCGCGACGGCGCTCACACGACGAGTTCCGGCAGCACGTCGGAGGCGCGCGCGCGGATCGAGCGATCGACGTGCGCGGTGAGCGCGGTCTCTTCGGGATTGATCTCGACGACGTACGCGCCGGTGTAACGTTTGGTCGCCAGCGACGCAGCCGGCTGCACCAACCCGGAGGTCCCGACGACGAGCATCACGTCGGCGCGTCGCGCCGCGTCGATCGCGGCTTCCAGGACGTCGGGCGGCAGCGCCTCGCCGAACCACACGATGTCGGGACGCCACAATCCGCCGCAGACGTGCGCCAGCGGCTCGGGCGCGCTGGTCGCGAGATCGTCGAGCACGTCGTCGAGCGGGCGGCGCGCGTCGCACTCGGTGCACTTCGCTTCGCGCATCTTCCCGTGCAGTTCGAGCACGTTGCGCGATCCGGCGACCAGGTGCAGCGAGTCCACGTTTTGCGTGACCACGGTGAAGTCGGGGATGCTGCGTTCCAGGGCGGCAAGCGCGACGTGCGCGGCGGACGGCTTCACCGAACGGTGCGCGCGGCGGCGTTCGCCGTACCAGGTCCATACCAGCTGCGGATCGCGTGCGAACCCTCGCGGCGAAGCGAGGTCTTCCACCCGGCGGTCGCGCCACAAGCCGCCGACTCCGCGAAACGTCGGCAGGCCGCTCTCCGCCGAGATGCCGGAACCGGTCAGCACGCACACGGAGCGAGCGGCCGCGAGGCGCCGCGCGAGATCGTCCACACCCGGGAAGTCCCGCGGCGACACGGCCGCTCCTTCATCCGATCCTAACGAAACGTTAAGCGAACGGCCATCCGGCTGCGACCGTCCGACGTTAGCCAAGCGAGGTGACCGCCACGACGACGCGAAGGCCCGCCCGATGGATCCCGGGGTACGCATGATGGAACGGGTCCGAGCGCGCGACGTAAGCGCGTTCGAGTCGCTCTATGACGCCTACCATCGGCTCGTGTTCGGGATCGGATTGCGGATGTTGGGCGACCCCAGTATGGCCGAAGATTTGACGCAGACCGTCTTCATGAAAATTTGGACCGCCCCGGAGGCCTTCCGCGGCGGCTCGTTCGTCGCGTGGGTGTCGCGCGTCGCGCGCAACCGCGCGTTGGACGTCCTGCGTTCCCGGGCGGTTCACCCGGAGATCGCGTTTCCCGCCGACCTGCCGCTCGAGGGCGCGCTGGATGACGACGTGCTCGCCGGGCTCGATGCGCAGCGCGTGCGCGACGCACTCGCGACGCTGCCGACGGAACAGCGCGGGTTGATCGAACTCGGCTTCTTCGGCGGCGTGACGCACCAAGAACTCGCCCGGCGCACCCAGACGCCGCTGGGCACGGTGAAGACGCGGATTCGCAGCGGCCTGCGTCGCTTGCGTGAAACGCTCGGCGAGGGCGTCTCGCGATGAACGACCGGACCTCGCGCGACGACATGATGGAAATGGTCGCCCTTTACGCGCTCGGCGTGCTGCCGCGCGAAGAAGCCGCGCTCGTGGCGGCGTTCCTCGCGAACGACGAATCGGCGCGCGCCGAATATTTCGACCTGCGCGCGAGCGCCGACGCACTGGCCTACAGCGCCGAAGAACCCGTCGATTCGGCCCGTTCCGCGCGCATGAAGGAGCGGCTGCTGGCGCGGGTGCGGAACGAACCCCCGACCGGCAGCATCGCGCGGCGACGGATCGGGTTGAACGCCGGCTGGCTGTGGGCCGCCTCACTCGCCACCGCAGCCTCGATCCTGTTGGCGATCAGCAGTTCCGTGCAGGTCTCCAGCCTCCAAGGACGGCTTTCACAGGCTTCCGCTCGGAACGGCTCGCTCTCGACGCAGGTCACGCAGGCCCAGCGCGAGAGTCAGCGCGATCGCCAGATGCTCACCGATCTCGTCTCGCGCGACGCACGCCGCTACGAGGTCCCGCAAGGCGCCGTCGTCGTGCGCGGCGACCGGGTCTACTTCGCGCTCTCGAAGCTGCCGGCTCTGCCCAAGGGGAAGGTCTACCAGGCGTGGACGCTGCCCAAGGGGGCCAAGGCGGTCCAGCCGAGCCTGACCTTCTCGCCGAATGCCGACGGGGTGGCGGTGGTCGCGTTGCCGGTCGATGCCTCGAAGGTCGGTGCCGTGGCGGTCAGCGTCGAACCGGAAGGTGGAAGCAAATCGCCAACTACGACTCCCACCTTCGTTCGCCCGATTTCCTGATCGCACAACACCACTGCTCGAGCCCGTCAGCCGGGCGACCCGCCGCGACGCGATTGCGTACGCGGCGCGCCGTCCGTACGAAAACGTCTTCCTTCAATGGGTGCTCGAAGGCGGCCACGGCCCGGGCATGCCCGACGAGCTGGTCCTCAATCGCGACTTTCGCGGCCGGGTGACGGGGCTTGCGTACTACGGGATGCAGCTGGTGCTCGCGGCCGACGACGAAGCGGCGCTCGACGCGTTCGCGATCGAGACCCGCAAACACCGCGGGCTGCGCAGTTTCGTCGGCGCGCAGGATGCGGTCGAGGGCCTGTGGAGCCGCGTGCGGGCATGGCATCCGGAACCGTCGGTCGTGCGCGGCGTGCAGCCGCTCTACGTGCTGGCACCCTCCGCGCTGCGCGATGTCGGCGGCGACGTCGACGTGCGGCGCGCGCGCGACGACGACGCCGAGCTCGTGACCGAACACAGCGCACAGATGATCTTGGGCGAGCTCGGATACGATCCCCGCGCCGGCCGTGGCGCGTACGCGTCCGCGATCCGGCGCGGGATCGCACAAGGCTCCTGGTGGGTCTGGATCGCGGACGGCGCGCTCCGTTTTCAGTGCAACGTCGGCCCGCGCAGCGCGGCCACCGCCCAACTCCAAGGCGTTTGGACGCCCCCCGCACAACGCGGTCACGGCTACGCCACCCGCGCGCTCTCCGCGATCGCGCGCCGGCTCTTCTCGACGGAGACCACGCTCTCGCTGTATGTGAACGACTTCAACGCCCCGGCGATCGCCGTCTACGAGCGCGCCGGCTTCACTCGCGTCGGCACCTTCGCCACGTACCTCTTTCCGTGAAGCGCGCCTTCGCGCTCGACGCCGCCGCGATCGGGCTGGCCGCGGTGGCCGCGCTGGCACCGTGGCCGCGGGACTGGATCGAAAACGCGTACGCCAACGGGATCTTCGCCGCGTTCAACCGCGCGTTCGTTCCGCTCAGCAACCGGGTCCCGTTCGCGGTCGGCGATCTCGAGGCGATCGTCGCGATCGGCGCGCTGCTGCTGTGGTGGATCCGCGCGCTGCGGCGCGGCAGACGGGCGCGCACCGTTTTCGCCCTGCTCGCCCACACGGCCGCCTGGCTGGCGGCGGCGGTCGTCTTGTTCGAAGTACTGTGGGGTGCGAACTACCGCCGCGAGACGGTCGCGGCGCGGATCGCCATCGACGAGCGGCGCGTGAACGCGGCGACCGTTGCGGCGTTCAGCGAGCGCATCGTCGGCGTGCTGAACCGCGACGTCGGTGCGGCGCACGCCGAGACGCTCGACCGCGCGAAGCTGCGCGCGGCGTTCTCGCCGCTCGTGGCGCGGCTCGGCGACCGCTGGGACGTCGCCGTGACGGTTCCGAAAGCGACTCTGCTCGAGTCGTACTACGAAGCCGCCGGAATCGGCGGGATGTACTCGCCGTTCGCGTTCGAGACGCTGCTCAACACGGATTTTCTGCCGTTCGAGGTGCCGCGGGCTCTCGCCCACGAGTGGTCGCACGCGGCCGGCTTCACCGACGAAGGCGATGCGAACTACATCGGAACGCTGACGTGCCTGCGGTCCGACGATCCGCTCATTCGCTACTCGGGCGCATTCTGGACCTACGGCGACTTACCGGATTCGGAACGCCGCCGGTTGAAGCTCGACCCGCGCGTCATCGCCGATTTCAACGCCAGCCGGCAGCGCTTTCTGCGCCACTACATGCCGCAGGTGTTCGCGATCCAGTGGCGCTTCTACGACAGCTACCTCCGCACGAGCGGCGTGCACGGCGGCGTCGCATCGTACGGAAATTTCCTGCGGCTGCTGGTCGGCACCGAACTGGACGCGCAAGGCTTGCCGAACGTTCGATCCGAGCGGTAGGTACGCTCGGAGGGTTCCGGGAAGGTCCCGGGTCCCAAAGCAGCGAGGTGCGCGCGTGACCTGATGGTGGAACCCACCTTGGTCTCAGAAGTCGATCGGCGCGGACGCGGCCTGATCGGTGAGGTCGCGGTGCTCCTCGCCGCCGACCGGACGCCGCGCGAGACGTTCGCCTCGTTGTGCGAACTGCTCACCCGCGTCATCGACGTCAGCGTGTGTTTCGTAGCCCTGCGCAACGGCGCGTCGCTGAAGATCGAGTACGTCCACGATCACGGGGAAACGCGGCCCGATCCGGCAATCGTCATCGATCGCGGCAGCCGCTCCTGGGAGACGATGCGCACCGGCCGCTCGCAGCTGTTCCGAACCGCCGATGATTGGGACGCGGTCAATCGGCTGCCGCTGAACACCGCGGCGCCGTGGACCGACGACAGCATCTCGGCCGTGTTCGTGCCGGTCCAAGCCGGCGGCGACCGCATCGGCGTGCTGAGCGTGCAGAGCACGCACGAGAACGCGTACGATGAGACCGACGTCGCGCTGTTGGAGGCGATCGGCCGGTATTTGGCGATCGCGGTACGCAACCAGCGCCTCTTCTCGCGTCTCCAGCGCGTCGCCGAAGTCGACCCGCTCACGGGCCTTGCGAACCATTCGACGGTGCTGCGCGCGATCGACGAACGCCTGGCGTCGCTCGAGGGAACGCTCGGCCTGATCCTGCTCGACATCACGAACTTCGGGCGCATCAACGACGTCTACGGAACGCGGGTCGGCGATCGCGTGCTGGACGCGCTGGCCGAACGGCTCGCCTCGCTCGCCGACGCCAAGACGCTCGTCGGCCGCTTCGGCGGCGACGACTTCGTCCTGGTGGCGCAACGCAGCAGTCGTGAGGAGATCGCCAAGCTGGCCGACGAGGCCGGGTTGCGCACCGCCGACCTCTCGTTCCGCGGCGACGACGACGTCATCCCGATCTCGGTGAACCGGGGCTGGGTAAGCGCGCCGGACGAAGGAACGGTTCGCGCGGATCTGCTGGCCCTGGCGGAGATGCGCCTGCGGCTGAGCCTCGAGCAAGGCGGCGCCGCCGTCGGCGACGACATCGCGCCGCTGGTGCGCTACGGGACGTTCGGCGAGGTCGAGCCGATCGTGGAGTGCGCGCTCGTGCGCGATCCGTACACGCGGATGCACTTGCTGCACGTGAACCACCTCGCGCAGGCCTGGGCCCCGCTGCTGCAAATCGACGGTGCCCTTCACGAAACGTTCGTGCGCGCGGCGCTGCTGCACGACATCGGCAAACTGCTCATTCCGGAGTCGATCCTGCTCAAACCGGCCCGCTTGGAGATTGCGGAATACAAGACGATGATGCGGCACGCCGAGTACGGCCGCACGATCCTCTCCGGCTATCCCGAGTTCGCCGACGTCGCGCGCATCGTCGGCCAGCATCACGAACGCTGGGACGGGCGCGGCTATCCGGCCGGCATTGCGGGCGAGACGGTCGACCGGCTGGCGCGCGCGGTCAGCGTGATCGACGCCTACTCCGCGATGACGCTCGACCGTCCGTACCATCGGGCGATCGGCGAAACCGACGCGCTGCGCGAACTGGAACGCTGTTCCGGGACGCAGTTCGACCCCGCGATGGTCGCCTCGTTCGTTCAGATGCGCCGCGCCGCGCGCAATCGCAGGTCGCTCTAACAGGATGCGGAAAAACGAACGAGCTGGCCCTTGGTGCTACGGGCATTTTTGAGTATCATGAAGGCAAGTCTCCTCGATTCTTTTGAGGTAGCGGCCGATGCGGTCCAAGGATGTTCAGAAGACGGCG
>Ga0207416_1002622_pt1 | contig 19086 bp, 14 predicted proteins | sample PaiPotPPM11metaG_FD_184107 | JGI IMG/M metagenome (GOLD analysis project Ga0207416, IMG submission 184107) | Iron sulfur acid spring bacterial and archeal communities from Banff, Canada, to study Microbial Dark Matter (Phase II) - Paint Pots PPM... ...
ATTGTGCGCGCGCCCCGGCTACAACCCGCGTACGCTAAGTCCGATGACGATTCCGGCCGCGCGCACAATCGGTTTCCGCCCGGCGCCAAAGCTTAGGAAGGGGCTGTAGCAAAAAAGGCTATGGCAAAAAAAAGGCTATAGACCGTGCACGCAGGGCCGCCGGCGCGATCGCTTTGGCGCCTGACTCGTGACCGCTGATTCTCAAACCAGCGCGCCTGCGCCGGCCGCATTGGCCCGTCCCCGCTCGCCAATCGCGATCGGGCGCGCTCCGGCGCGAACGCTCAGCGTCGCGTTGCTCGCAATTGCGATAGCGCTCGGCGCGTGGCTGCGTTTTGCCGCGACCGGCGCGCGCGAGATGTCCGCCGACGAAGGCGCGTCGTGGGCCGCCGCCGCCGCTCCGAACCTTGCCGAGGTGGTGCGCATCCAGGCCGTGCTCAACCCCGGCAAGCTCGCCGTGTACGAGGTCGTGCTGCACGGCTGGATGATTCTTTTTGGCGACGGACTCAGCGCGATGCGGTCGCTGTCGGCGATGCTCGACACGTTGAGCATCGTCGCGGTGTTCGTGCTCGTGCGCGAACTCCTCAATCCTCGATCCGCGGCGCGATCCTCGACGCCGCAAAGTGAAGATGAGAGCGCCGTGCCGGGCGGAATTCCATCCGCGGAGGCCGAGACCGTCGCGGCGCTTGCCGCACTTTTTTTCGCCGTCAACCTGGTGACGACCAAGTACGCGCGCGAGCTTCGGATGTATCCGCTCGCGTTACTGATCGTTCTGCTCCAGGTATGGTTTTTCATTCGCGCCGTGCGACGCGGCAGCCGCAGCGATCTCGTGCCGCTCGCCGCGCTCACCGCGCTCGCCGTCGGCGTCCATTTCAGCGCGGCCTTCGTGATCGTGACCGAAGCGCTGTGCCTTGCCGCTTTGCCGCGAATGTTGCGGCGCCGCGCGCGAGTGTCTGCGATCCTCCCGCCGTTCGCGATCGCCGCCGCTCTCGGCGCGGGCGCCGCGCTGTTCCTGATCGTGGCGCTGCCGGCGCTGCGTACGGGAGCGATCGCGTTTGCCCACGGTGCGACGGGATGGATCGAGCGGCCGCGGTGGTGGGCGCCGCTCGCGCTGTTCAACAAGGGCGTCGGCAGCTTCGCTTTTCCGGTGATGGCCGCGCTTGCGGGATGGGGGACGTGGCGGGGATGGCTTCGCGCGCGCGCGGCAACGGCGTTCGCGCTCGGATGGATGTGGTTGCCGCCGCTGCTGATGCTCGTCGCTTCATATGCGTTCTCACCGATGTTCGTAGAGCGATACGCGCTTTGGTGTTTCGTGCCGTTCTTCATGCTCGCCGCGCTCGGCGCGTGGGAGTTCCCGAGCGCGTCGATGCGCGCGGCCGCAATTGGGCTTGCAGTGGCGCTGGCGCTCGGGCATCTCCACGCCTACGGGCAGCGCCCACACGATACTCAGTGGCGCGAGGCCGCGCGCGCCGCCGCCGGCGCGCTCGCACCCGGCATGAAAATCGCGGTTGCGCCGCCGTACGCAATGAACGTGATGCGCTATTATCTGCGCGATACTCAGTTCGCCGGAGCCGCGGTGCCCGCGGATGGTTCCGACGCGGGCGATTCCGATACGAACGTCCTGGTGGTCGGCGATCAGTGGAACGCGCGCGAGGAAGCTGCAAAGCTGCTCGCGCAGTACCCGCATCCGCTAGCCGGCTTTCGCGGCGTGCGGGTATACGGCCGCGGTACGCGTGCACAGTGAGAGTGAAAAACTGAAAAAGTGACTGTGAAAAAATGAAAACTGAGACACGTCGGCAGGAGATGATGTCATGAGCGATCAGGATCAATCCGCGAATCAACTCAAGGAGCAGCAGCGTATCGATTGGGACGCCGCGGCCGCCGGATGGAAGCAATGGTGGAGCACTTTCGAACGCGCCGCGCAGCACGTCAGCGACCGCTTGGTCGAACTCGCGGCCGTGCGTCCGAGCCATCGCGTAGTCGACCTTGCCACCGGAATCGGCGAGCCCGCGATAACCGCCGCGCGCCGCGTCAGCACAGGCGGACGCGTCGTCGCAATCGACCAGTCGCCCGGGATGCTCGCGGTCGCGCGCGAGCGGGCAGCGGCGCTCGGGCTAAGCAACCTGGAGTTTCGCGTTGGCGATATCGAATCGTTGGAGGCCGAAGAGCATAGCTTCGACGCCGCGATCTGCCGCTGGGGCCTGATGTTCGTGCCCGACCTTGATTCGGCGGCGCGCGGAATTCGCCGCGCGCTCAAGCCTGGCGCACGCTTTGCCACCGCGGTGTGGTCGGCGCCCGACAAGGTCCCGATGATAAGTCTCGGCGGAGAGGCCATGCGCACGCTCGTCGGCCTGCCGCCGCGCCAGCCCGGCGCGCTCGATCCGTTCCGCCTCGCCGACGTATCGATCCTGACTCGTGCGCTCGAGGGCGCCGGGTTCACCGAGGTGCGCAGCGAGCCGCTCGAGGTGGTGTTCGAGTTTGCCTCGGGCGACGAATTCACGCGCTTTCGGGCAAGCGTCTCCGCTCCGCTGCGGACGGTATTGGATCGATGTACGCCTGAGGTGCGTGAGCAGATCATGCGCGCGACCGTCGAGGCGGCGGCGCCGTATCGCCGAGCCGACGGTTCACTGCGATTGCCCAACGTGAGCATCTGCCTCGCCGCGCGCGCTTAGCCGCGATTGTCGTGGCTGCAGTCGGGCTCGGCGATGCGGCATCGCGGCGAATCTGATAGCTTCGAGGCGGTTGCGCCGCGGCGGCGATCGCCGCCTGAGCGGCGCGGCGGGTGATGGAGACGAGCGGGGAGGGGCGGGCGATACCGCAGAGCATTGTCGCCGGTACCGGCGTTTCGGCAGCGGGGGCTATTGCAGAAGCCGGCACGGCTGAGCGCGGCGCGCTCGGCGCTCCCGCATCCCGGCGCGCGCGCGTTTCCCTTCTGCGCTATTCACCCGCAGTCGTTTTGCTCGCGATCCTGATCGCAGACTCCAACCGCCGCACCGACCCCGATCTCTGGGGTCATATCCGATTCGGCCAGGCGTTCATCGCGAACCGCCATCTGATCGATCGCGATCCTTATTCCTACTCCGCCGCGGGCCATCTCTGGCGGGATCATGAATGGCTCGCCGAGGTGGTGATGGCGGCCGTGTACAACGCGGCCGGCGTGGTCGGCCTCAAGCTCTGGAAATTCGTCTTCACCGCGCTCACGATTCTGTTCATCGCCGACGCCGAGGCGGAAACCGGCGCGCCTCCTTCGATTCAACTGCCCGTGCTGCTCGTGGCTTCGATCGGGCTGATACTGCAGACGCAGTTCCGGCCGCAGATGTTCACCCTGGTCTGTCTCAGCGCTTTGTTGGCGTTGCTCGCGCGCGACAACTATCGGCGTGGTAGTACGATCTGGCTGGCGGTGCCGCTGATGGCGCTATGGGCGAACCCGCATGGCGGCTTCGTAGCGGGAATCGCGACCCTCGCGCTTTATACGGCCGTTACAGCGTTGTGCGACTTCGCCGCGGGCGCGGGATTGCGCCGCGCGACCCGTCTCGGTCTGGTAACGCTCGCCGCCACCGCGGCGACGCTCGTCAATCCTTACGGCATCGGTATGTGGAAGGCGGTCATCTATGCTCTGCGCAATCCCTACACACGCAGCATCATCAACGATTGGCAGCCGCTCACGCACTGGATGGAAACGCAGTGGCATCAGGCACCCTCCGGTGTCCTGCTCTATCTTGCGGTAGTCGGATTGATCGTGGTGCTTGCGGTGGCGTTCGTGGCATCGCCGCGTGCGGGAGATCTGCCGCTGGTCGCGATCGCCGCGTTCATGTCGATTGAGGCGTTTCAGTCCGTGCGCAACATGGCGCTCGCGGTGATCGCGGTAAGCGGCCCGCTCGCACGCCACCTGGCGATTCTGAGCGAGCGGCGTCGCGGCGGCGCGCCCGCGCCTGATTCGCGGCCCGTAAACCAATGGCTCGTCCTCGCGCTGTGCGGGTTTCTAATGATTCAGTGCGGCCTGTTTTCGAGCCGGCTTGCAGAGGACGAGCCCTACCCCGCGGGCGCGGTCAGCTTCATCCGAGCGCACGAGTTGCACGGCAACCTGCTCTGCGATTTCGGATGGGGCCAGTACCTCATCTGGCACACGTTCCCGGGCGACAAGGTTTTTATCGACGGCCGCAACGACACCGTGTATCCGCCGGAGGTGGTTCACGATTACCTTCTGTTCCGTTTCGATCTTCGTCGTGGGGCTCACGTTTTGGAGGCCTATCCGCATGATTTCGTGCTTATCGCTACCTCTGCTCCGGCGCGCCATCTGATGGAGCAGCGCCATGACTGGAAGTTGCTTTATCGCGACGACAATTCGCTCCTTTACGCCCGCGCGAGCGCGCCGGCGGCAAACCTGCCCGGCCTGCCCGTGATCGGCGCAGCGCATCCGCATGGTTTTCCATGAAGCGGCTTTGCGGCGCGGCTCGCGGCCTGTAGCGTAAAGCCTGCGAGCAAGTGCATGGCAGTAGCCGACGCACGGCCAAAAACTTTTCCCCCGGCGTCAATTGAGCAGGGCGCGGCGCGTATCGAGATTTCGCCGCAGGCGTTCTCGCTTACCCGCTATGCGCCCGCCGCCGTGCTGATCGCGATGCTGCTCGCCGATTCCAACCGCCACACCGATCCCGACCTTTGGGGCCATCTGCGCTTCGGCCAGGCCTTCATCGCCGGACGCCATCTGCTACATTACGACACATATTCCTACTCCGCGGCAGGCCACCGATGGCGCGATCATGAGTGGCTGTCCGAAGTCGTGATGGCGTTCGTGTACAATGCCGCCGGTGTGGCCGGGCTCAAGTTGTGGAAGTTCGCTTGCACGGCGGCGGCTCTGCTGTTTGTCGCGGACACCGAGGCCTTAACCGGCGCGCCGCCCAGCATCCAGCTTGTCATCCTGTTCGCGGCGGCGTGCGGGTTCCTGTTGCAGGCGCAGTTTCGCCCGCAGATGTTCAGCCTGGTGCTGCTGGGCGCGCTGCTCGCCCTGCTTGCTCGCGACAACTACCGCCGCGACGCACGGTTGTGGTTGGTAGTGCCGCTGATGGCGCTGTGGGCGAACCTGCACGGCGGCTTCTTCATCGGTATCGCCGCGCTGGCTCTCTACTGCGCCGTCGCGGCGCTCCGCGATTTCGCCGCGGGCGCGGGATGGCGGCGCGGAGCGCAACTCTCCCTGCTGACCGTCGCCGCCGTCGCGGCCACGCTGGTTAATCCGTACGGCGCCGGAATGTGGGAGACGGTGGCGCATGCGCTCCGCAATCCCTACACGCGCAACGCAGTCAATGATTGGCAGCCGTTTTGGTGGGCGATGCTGGCGCAGTGGCATTCGGCGCCCTCGGGCGTCGTACTTTATCTTGCGGTGATCGCGATGGTGGCCGCGCTGGCGATCGCATTGGTGGCGGCGCCCCGCGCGGACGATCTGCCGCTGGTCGCGGTAGCGGCGATGATGGCGCTCGCGGCTTTTTTCTCCGTGCGCAACGTGGCGCTGGCCGCGATGGCGATGAGCGGACCGTTGGCACGCCATCTCGCGATGTGGCGCGCGCGCGACGCCGCTCCGTCGGCGGCTTCGTGGCGTCCGGTGAGCCACTTCGCGATGCTTGCGCTGGCTTGCGTGATGGCGCTTGGCGGCGGACTGTTCTCACGTCGGCTGGCGCGGGATCGCGCCTATCCCGCCGCGGCGCTTGCCTTCATGAATCAGCGCGGCTTGCATGGCAACGTGCTCGGAGAGTTCGGATGGGGCGAGTATCTCATCTGGCACGCCGCGTCGGAGGACAGAGTTTTCATCGACGGCCGCTACGACACCGTTTATTCCTTCAAGGTCATAGGTGATTATCTCGAATTTTATTTCGACCAGCCCGGCGCCGGCGCAGTGCTCGATTCCTATCCTCACGACTTCGTCCTGATCGGGCCGGATGTGCCGGCGCGCCACTTGATCGAGCATCGCCGTGATTGGAAGCTTCTCTATCGCGACAACAATTCGCTCCTTTACGCACGCGCGAACGCTCACGCGGCGGACCTGCCGGGCTTACCGGTAATCGCAACCGCGCCGCCGAGCGGATTTCCATGACCCCTTTGCGGTCCATGCGGCCGCGCTCGCTGCTGCGTTACTCGCCGGCGCTGCTCGCCTTCATCTTCGTGGTCGCCGACGCTGGACGCTGGGCCGACCCGGATCTGTGGGGCCACCTGGTCTTCGGCCGCCTCATCCTGACGCACGGCCATCTGCCGCCGCGCGACATCTACTCATACAGCGCAATTGGCCTGCCGTGGCACGATCACGAATGGCTCTCCGAACTCGTACTCGCGCTTTGCTGGAGCGGCCTCGGCGTCGTCGGCCTCAAGCTGATGAAGCTCGCCGCCACGGTGGCGACGATTACCTTGCTCGCGATGGGCGCGGCTGAGACCGGCGCGCCGATATCGCCGCAACTGATCGTGCTGACGGCGGGTGCGGTCGCGATCGCGCCGATGATCCAGTTTCGGCCGCAACTGTTCGACTTCATCGCCCTGAGCGCGCTGCTGTTGTTGCTCGCTCGCGAGAGTTACCGGCGCGCGGGGCGGCTATGGCTCGCAATCCCGATCTTCGCGCTGTGGGCCAATCTGCACGGTGGTTTCTTCGTCGGTCTCGCGGTGCTCGCGGTGTATACGGCGGTTACCGCGATCGAGGATTTGGCGGCGGGCGAAGGCATTAAGCGCGCGATACATCTGAGCGGCGTGACCGCGGGATGCGTCCTCGCGACGCTGCTCAATCCCGACGGCGTCGGCAACTGGTTCACCGTGATGCATACGCTCGGCAATCCGCTCACGCGAGCGATGGTCAGCGAATGGCAGCCGTTGCTGTTCAAGATCGCCGAGGAGTGGCACAAATCGCCGAAGACCGCGATTAACTTCGCACTCGTGATCGTGCCGTTTGTCGCGCTCGTGACGTGCTTCGCCCTAAGGCCGCGCGGGGGCGACCTGGCGCTGGTCGTGATCGCGGCGCTGATGGGCGCCGCTGCGTACCTGGCCGTGCGCAATATGGCGCTCGCGGTGATCGCCACGATAACTCCGCTCTGCCGCCACGCCGCGCTCGCGCTCGAGGCCACGCGTTTCGGCGATACGGCGGCGCCCGCGCCGCGTAGGCGATCCCATGAGATTCTGGTCGGCGCGATCGCGCTTGCGATCGCGTTTGCGACCGGGCCCTTCTCGCCGCGCCTGCCCGACGGCTATCCGCAGCCGCGAGGCGCGATCGAATTCATGCAGGCCGAGCGCCTGCATGGCAATGTGCTCGACGATTTCGGTTGGGGCGAGTACCTGATCTTTCATCTTGCGCCCGAATCCAAAGTTTTCATCGACAGCCGCTACGACATGGTCTATCCGCAGGCGGTACTCGCCGATTACCTGGACTTTTTCCTTGTGCGCCCGCGCGCTGCCGCAGTCCTCGGTGCCTATCCGCACGACTTCGTGCTGCTGAGAGTTGCCTCGCCGCCTTACAGCTTCATGATGGCGCAGCCGGGATGGCAAATCGTTTATCGGGATAAAGTTGCGGCTCTTTTCGCGCGCGCGAACTCGCCGGCCGCATTGCTGCATGGTATGCGGATACACCACCCGCCGCGGCCCGCGAAAATCCTGTAAGAGATGCGCCCGCAGCGAATGCGACGGGCGGCTGTTCGGCCCTACAGTTTCGAAACGTTGGCTAACGCAGTTAGCTAATCGATACGCTGGCACACTCGAACGATGCCGTATCGATCAATAAATGGTGTAGGTCAGGAACCACTGCGTTACGCGCCTACAATTCGATAACCGCGTCGCTTCCATTGCTTGCCCGAATAGAGACACCCTGAGAGGCGCAAGAATTAGACGGAGCGAAAGTCGGCGACAGCTCCCTCAGTTTGTCCGCTTCCATCGAGTCGGTCTTGTCTGTCGCGAGCCATTCAGCAGCAAGAAATCCCAACAGGAGGGCTACCGACGATCCTTCGGCCAAGTATTTCACACCATACGCCCACCATATCGGACCTACCACTACCTCTCGCAGCCCGCGACCCGGCACTATAAGCACGTAACTCACTATCGCCGCCCAGATTGCACGCGTACTGCTCTCATGTTTTTGTGCGGAGCTGGCTATCTCCACAAATGGAATAAGCAAGAGAACCATGTAGTGGATCCACGAGAGAGGCGATAAGACTAATGCCGCCGCCACCCACAGGCCATAGGTGCGCCGATCGAAACCCGTCCGCAGCCTCCTCTGATAAGTCGGCCAAGCGGCAAGTGCTACAATGACAATTTGCGCAGATGCTATAGTGATACGTTGAAGCACCTGGAGGCGATTGTTCGTTTGGAGGCCCGTGTAAGAGAACAGTCGAAGGAGAAAGCCATGTAAGGCCACATCCGTCGGGTCGTGCCAAGACGCCGTCATCGCGAAGCGCATGCCGGTCGGGTAACTCGCGCAGAGAGGTATCCCCAGCACCGCGACAGTAACTGCAACTACGATCGCAAATCCCAAACACATAAAAATCAGCGGACGCCATTGACTCCGTATGATAAAATACCCGGCTATCAGAAGCGGGAAAACCCGGTATGCCACCGCCAGGCCGAGAAACATTCCAGCGGCAGCTTCGTATCCTCTGTCTAGCGCCCGCATTACCAATACCAACAGCAGTAGAATCAAAGTCTGACGTTGACTAAATAGGAAATTCTCGGTGATCGGCGCATAGAGTAGGGCAAGCGCCGCAATCGCGAACGCCAGCCTGGTATCCAGGCCGCTATACTTTGGCTGAATGAGTAATAGCAGGGCAAGCACCAACGCAGCGGCACTCAGATCGATCCAAATCGCGTGCGCGACCGGCGGCGTGGCAAGCGAAAAAGGGATGAAGAAAAGCAGCGCGGTGGGGGTATCGGTGCTGTGGAGCAGCGCTCCAATATAGAATCCCAGGCGCCGACCGATTGGCGCAAGGTTGACCGTATATGGATTGAGGCCATGGCGGAGCGCAATTGCTGATGCATAAAATACGCTGAAGTCGTGGGTATAGGCGCGCTGAGGAAGATCCATCAGGGTAGCCGTGTGGAGTATAGCCAGTCCGCTGAGCGCCAGAAGGACCGGCAGCCGAGTGATCGTATCAGCCAGCCCCTGAGCGGAGATCGCGCTGAGTCGGAATTTCAACGCGGATTTCGGCACAACCCTAGGCGGGGGTCTCTAAATGCGCGAGGTGAAACGGTTGAGGCTGGTAGTCGACGGCTTCGCAATGGCTTGAGCGGCGGAGGATCGCCGTCATCAATATGATGATCACAATTGGGGCAATCGGGATTTTGGAAGTCATGGTTACAGGCTCTGAGATACGAGGCAGGATCCAAGAAAGAACAAGCACAACCTTCTCATAGGGCAGGAATCCCTTCTCGAAACCCTCCATCGCCAACCATGCGGTCGGGAGCGCGAGTAACACCAGGTCGTACTGCAGGAGATACGGCGAAACCATCAAGCAGCCGACGGCGAGGGTGGCAGCTTTGAGCGCGAATGGGCGTGTGCTTTGCCAAACCCAAACCACCGCACATGCCGCGTATATCGCAACCACCGCCTGAGACATGTATGCAACATCAACACTGCCACCCCACATCCTGACTGCGCCAAAAATGCTTTGCAGCGTGGGGAAATTGATCCCACCTTGGTCGAGGACAATTTTCTGTGTGATCGCGAGATTGCCGAAGAACGCCCGCCAGGTTGATGGACCAAATACGCCGAGCGAAGTCGCCGCGAACAGAATCGCGCTGACAGCAGTGGCAATTAGTGCGCGCCATTGGCGCGCGACGATCAATGCTAGCGGTATCAATATTGCCAGATGTGGCTTGTAAGCCATCAAACCCAATAGGAATCCGGCGAGGAGCGGCCATCGATTAAGCAGCAGCAAACCACCCCCGATAAGCGCGGTGGTCAGGAAGCCATTTTGCCCACACATGAAGTTGATGATGACACCCGGAAATGTAATCGCGAGCCAATATCCGAGAGGAATTGGAGCGATACGCCCGAGAACGGCAAGATATCCGGCAAGTGTCGCGGTCTCGAACAGGACCCATGATGCTACGAATGGAAGCATCGCAAGCGGCAGCACGATCAAAAGGTACGTCGGCGGATAAGAAAACACCAGCACGCCAAAATCTTTACCGCCCATTACCGCTGCCTGCTGTACGTGCTGGCGATGAACGTCGTAAACAGAGGCGGGATCGCCTTTGAGCGCCGCGATAGAAGCGGCATAGGAATCTACGAAGTCGCCTCCAACGCACAAGCCACTTTCAAATATCAGATGATGAGAATTGGCTAATTGACATATCGCCGCAACTAGATATGCAGCCAGTAGTACTCCCGAATAAAACGTGACGCGCTGGCGTGTCAGCCAGGAAAAATCGCGAAGCCAACCGGTGAGCCCGTGCACTAACCGCAAAAGGCGGCTGTGGGCCAGCGTGGGCGTCGTTACCACGATGGACTCCCTGACCGTATTGATGTTCCCGCGACTATCCATTACCGACTAATCAAGTGACCAAATCGAGCCAGCACGTAACATACCATCGTATTGGGTCGCGGAAAACCCCCGTATTCAGAAACCTTTTCATGATGAATCCTCCTCACAGTCGCTCAAGTGCAACACGCCAAACTCGGGCTGTGGCGCTCACGCTCGTCCGATTATTTCGATTTTAAATTCGACAGTGCGCACTCGCCGGCGGTGCTCGATTGCTATCCGCACGACTACGTGCTGATGACGCCGGCCTCTCCGGTGCGCGAGCTGATGGCGCGCCGGCCGGACTGGAAGCTCATTTATCGCGATCCCAGGGTATTGTTGTTCGCGCGCGCAGACTCGGCCGCGGCGCACCTTGACGGCGTGCGATACAGGGTCGCCTGCAGCCGCAGATGTTTCCTAAGGCACGCGCGCGAAATTCGTGTCGCGTTCCGCGTGGCAAGACCGCGTCGCTCGTACGATCGACCGTGCTCCCGCGGGGGGCGGATCGCTCGCATGCGGCAGAGGTGGCCGGTGGCAGGTGGGCGGGAGCAAATGGCATACTGGGCCCCGCACCCGGAGAGGTGGCCGAGCCCGGTTTAAGGCGCACGCCTGGAGAGCGTGTAAACTCGGAAGGGTTTCGGGGGTTCAAATCCCCCCCTCTCCGCCATCCAGTCTGGCATGTTTCCCTACTTTCTGGGGAAGCGATGAAATGGGCGCGTGGGGCGCGATTCACACGCAGCCATGGACCCGGAGAATGCCAATGACCGCTGCTGAGCGCAAAAGTCGCGCAAAATTCTCTGTTGGCGATTTTGGTAGGTCCATCTTGCGAACCGATCGACATGTTGCGCGAACCATGTACTCGAGAAGAACTCCACGCGGGTATTTTCGCCCGCGTGAGTCTATCGGATGTCCAGAGCTTGCTCCTGCGCGCTCCAGAGCGGGGGTAGTTCGATTCGTTGGGTCATTGCGATGGTGGGAAGGTCCGCAGGCTGGTAGCCTTGGACGATTGCCTCGACGATCCTGGGCTGTCTCTGCTGAAAATTCTCTCCGAACAAAAATTGGAACGGGAGCGGAAGCCAAGAGCGACCAGCCGTGATAAACCGGCGTTCGTCGCAGGCTGCTCTACAAGGGGCCGTCGCGCGATCCAGATCTAAGCGCTATCAATACGAGGAGTTCGTAGCCCTTGTGGTACCGGTCGCTACGCAAGCAACGGCAAGCAGTAGATCGTGCCGTCAGGCTGCGAGGCGCTCGTAGCGGTGGTGCAGCCCCTCTATTTGCGGGATGGCTATGACGCGGCCGCCCCGTCGTGGCTGGATGGGACGCGAATGCGGACAATCCTTGTCGAGTGACAGATGCGTTGGGGCCCGGTGGTAATAATCCACGTAAGATGAAAGAACATGGCGCAAATGACGCTCGTTGAAGATGACTGATCCAGGCACTCCCGCCGGATCGAGCCGATCACGCGCTCGACGTAAGCGTTCTGCCACGGTGAGCGTGGCGCTGTGATGACTTCCCCGATCCCCATCGCCTCGATCCGAGTGCAGAATTCCGAGCCGTACGAGGTGTCGCGATCACGCAGGAGGTAGCGCGGAGCGGTGTCCCACGGGAACGCTTCGGTTACCTGACGCGATAGCCAGCCTGATGTCGGGTGCTGTGTGACATCAAATCGCACAATCTTCCTGCGATCGTGGGCCAGAATGATCATCACGTAAAGCAGCCGAAACGATGCGGACGCTACGACGAACATATCGATCGCAGCGATGCCGGCGGCCTGATTGCGCAGAAAGCTGCGCCAGGTTGGAGAAGGCCTACCTCGTCTTCGCAGCATGTACTTGGCGACTGTCGCTTGGCTGATCTCGATGCCTAGCTTGAGCAGCTCGCCGTGGATCCGGGGCGCCCCCCAGAGCGGGGTGGCCCTGCTCATCTCACGGATCAGCTTGCTAACTTCGCGATCCACCGACGGTCGTCCGGACCTTGATCGCCAACGCCAATAGAGCCGGAAGCCTTGACGGTGCCACTGGACCACGGTCGCCGGCCTCACCAAAACCATTATGTCCAAGCACCGCGGCCAGACCCGGTAGAGCCAGATCCAAAGTAGGCGATCGAGCGCGGAGAGCGGGGCGCGTCCGGGACGCTGGCGACGCAGAACTGCCAGTTGGTGCTGAAGCCCAATGATTTCGAGCTCCAACTCCGCGCGGTTGCGAAACCGACCAGCGAGCCATGAAAGAAGCTCCGAGATGAATGCAAGCATGCCCGCGACCCTATGGCAGGGCGAGATAAATCGCCAGACCTTTCGATGCTTTCCGAGTTTTCAGTAGGGACAGCCGTTGCGGACCCGCCTTCAGCGTTCGGCGGGGCCCGGGCTGACCAAGTTTGTCAGGCGCGAGCGCGAGATGGAGGCCCTCAGGCATGCTGCCGACCAAGCCAAAGCCGGCCACGGTCAGATCGTTGCGGCGATGGCGGAAGCGGGCACCGGAGCTTGGGGAAATCCGAAGTCTATCCGTGAGTTCAATTCGGTTGACCAGGCCTGCCATGGCCGTGGCGGCTTCCGCTGGTGACTGCAGTTTGCCCCCTGGGCCCCGGCCACTTCCAGGCTGGAAGAGATTTGGCTAGCAGCCCCAGCCCCCGACTGTCCACGGGCACTCGCCCGGATAGACAGCCTATCTTAAAACAGCCTAACCTCTAGCGCCGTAGGGAAGCGCCTCAGACTCAAGATTTGCGTTTGCAAACCTCCTGATTATGGTGCGAACTTCAATCGAGAATAAAAGTTTTGGATAAAATCCACAAATTGTCCATAGCGGTTTGGTCCCGAACCGCAGAGGACCAGTGAATGCCCAGGTTCGATACGGTCGTTAAGAACGGAATGATCGTCGACGGGACCCGCTCGCCTCGTTATCGCGGCGATATCGGAATCAAGGACGGCAGAATTACCGAGATCGGCCAGTTGGGCGCCGGCAAAAGTGCGAACGAGATCGACGCCTCCAGCCTGATTGTCGCGCCCGGATTCATCGACCTGCACACGCACTACGACGCGCAGATTTTCTGGGATCCCCACTGCTCGATTTCGGGATGGCATGGCGTGACCTCTGTCGCGATCGGCAATTGCGGTTTCGGCTTCGCCCCGGTGCGGCCGGAGCAGCGCGAGCGGGCGATGCTGACGATGACTCGCGTGGAAGCAATTCCATATGCCTCGATGAAGGCCGGCCTGCCATGGGATTGGGTGACGTTTCCGCAGTTTCTCGACAGCCTGGAGCGCCAACCGAAGGCCGTCAATCTGCTGCCGTGTGTGCCGCTCGGTCCGCTCATCACATGGGTGATAGGAAGTCCCGAAGAGGCCAAGCATCGCGCACCCACCGTCATGGAAGAGCGCGAGATAGTCCGTCTCTTCGGCGAAGCGATGGACGCCGGCGGATGGGGCTGGTCGGCGCAGCGTCTGCATCCGGACGGTCCGGTGTGCCTCCAGCGCGATTATGACGGTACGCCAATGGTCACCGACGTCATGGGCGACGAAACCTGCCGCAACCTGGCCCGCGAACTCGGCCGGCGCAATTCGGGTTTCATGCAAATGTCGATGGCCACCGCGGATCCCTTTCACGATCTGAAAGAGCTCGAGACGCTCGCCGAACTGAGCCGGCGTCCGCTGCTTTTTCAGGCGCTGGTCTCATTCGATCGCGAACCGCAAATCCATCGATTTCTGATTGCCTGGTTCGACCACTGCCATGCCAGGGGACTGCGCGTTTACCCGCAGGCTCACACCAACACCACCAGCTTCACGTTCACGTTTGCGGACTGGAACCTGTTTGACGACTCCGAAGCGTGGCGAGAGGCCACACTAGGCAGCACGGTGGAGCGGCTGATGAAACTGAGCGACCCGTCGCGCCGCGCCAAGCTCAGGGACTATGCCAACGGACAGCGGATGGTGACCGGTGATCTGGAAACTTTCGTGATCGAGAAGATTTTTACGCCCCGGTTCAAACACCTGGAGGGTATGACCTTGAGGGATGCCAGCAGGAAGATGGATGGGCATATCGTCGACACGATGCTCGAAATCGCGATTGCCGATGAATTGCTCACGGTGTTCGACGCGCCACCGCCGCATACCCGCCTCGATCTGCTTAAGGAAGTCGTCAACTATCCATATACGATACCGGGCCTCTCCGACGGCGGGGCGCACACTAAGTTCTTCTGCGGTGGACGCTATCCGACCGAGTTTTTGGCTTCATTTACCCGTGACCAGGGCATGCTGACGCTCGAGGAGGCGCATTGGAAACTAAGCACGTGGCCGGCGACCTGCGCGGGGCTTTCAGACCGCGGCGTGCTGCGCGAGGGATATGCCGCGGATATCGTCATGTACGACTACGATGGTTTGGGGATCGAACCGAGCATGGTAGTGCATGACCTTCCGGGTGGTGAATGGCGGCGCGTGCAACGGGCCCGCGGCTACCGCTACATCATGGTCAACGGAGAGGTCACGTTCGTGGATGGCCAACCGACGAAAGTCACGCCGGGATTGTTGCTACGGCGCGGAAATGGCTGGAACACGCCGCATCTGCGCCGCGCGATCTAAACCCGCCCAACTTAAAGACAAAGGTGGTATTTCTTATCTATAAGGACCGATTGGACCAATCGCTCGGGTGCCATCGATAGAAACGCGGGAGGCTTATTACGACTCGCAAAAGCTCTGGCCTGCTGTCAGCCTGAAGCGAAGACGCGCGATTCTCGGCTGATGTATCGGTCTCGGGAAAACTTCTTCGCGTTTGTCGTTATCGTATGCAGCAGCCGTGTCACAGGAGGATTTCGTGCGTACCCGCATCATTCATCTCATCAATCCGAAAACGGATTCGGCTACGACCCGCCCGCTGTATATGAATCGAGCGCTGTACTCTCCGCTTGCAGGGTTACTCGCAGTTGCCGCATCCACTCCACGCGATCAGTACGAAGTGGTGCTCACAGACGAGAACATCGAGACGATCGACTTCGATTTGAAGCCGGACCTCGTCGGGATTTCCGCGATGACGAGTTACGTCAACCGCGGCTACGAAATTGCCGACCAATTCCGCGCCAAGGGCGTGCCCGTCGTCATGGGCGGCGTGCATCCGAGCTTCATGTCGCAGGAAGCGCTGAAGCATTGCGACGCTGTAGTTATCGGCGAAGTCGAGCTCGTGATCGACAAGCTGCTCGATGATCTCAAACAGGGATCGATGCGTGGACCCTATAAGTCGGACACGCTGCATCCGATGGTCGGGATGCCGATGCCGCGTTACGATCTTTTGAAGAAGAACCGCTACGTGAACCGCACTTACGTCCAGACTTCGCGCGGCTGCCACCAAGGCTGCACGTTCTGCGCGGAGCCGCTGATGAACGGCCTCAAGTTCCGCTATCGGCCGGTCGACGAGGTGATTCACGAGATGGAGAACTGCGGTGCGCGCACCATCTCGATCAACGACGCCGACTTTTTCGGTACGCCGGAGCGTCCGAAGGAAGTAATGCGCGCGTTGAAGGGACGCGGCATCCAATGGCAGGCCGGCGTCACCTCCAAACTTGCGCAGGACGACCGGATGCTCGAGCTCGCGGCTGAAAGCGGCTGCACGATGCTGAGCATCGGCTTTGAGTCGATCTCTCGCGCGACGCTCAAAAGCGTGCACAAGCATGTCAATCGGCCGGAGACCTTCGCCGCGCTGGTGGAGAAGGTGCACTCCTACGGGATCATGGTGTTCGGCTTATTCATGTGTGGCTTCGACGGCGACGATTGCTCGGTTTTCGACGAAACCGTCAACTTCAACATCAACGCCGAATACGATGCCTGTGCCTATTCGGTGCTTACACCCTATCCGGGCACGCTCACCTGGTACGAGATGAAGAAGGCGAACCGTATCGTTTCCTTCGACTGGTCGATGTATGATCAGGGGCACGTCGTCTATCGCCCGGCGCAGATGTCGGCGGACGAGCTCCGCCTCGGCCAACGCGGCGCTTATAGGAACTTCTATTCGACATCTTCAATCGCCAGCCGATTCCCGCTGCGCGGTAAGCGGCATCGCGTGCAATGGCTGATCTACAATCTTTTCATGCGCAAAGCCGCGCAGACCGATAATCATTCAATCGCGCCGCCAACGGCGGAGCCCGACGTTGCTCCGATACCTCCTATCCTGCCCGTCAAGCGCGAATGGCGTGCGGCCGTGATGGACGCAGCACGCGGACCGGGACCACACTTGAGCTGAAGCGACGTCGAACAAGGAACAAGAACTTGCGGACGGCGCAGTGTCTGCTAGCGGCCACACAGATCCGCCCGCAGAGATTGCGGAGCTGGGTGGGGAAAAATCGACCCGGACGACCCGCCAGGAGGGGTTCTGGACAGGAACCTGTTTCACCCTGAGTGGTGGTGCCTCACCCTTTCGGCCCCGTCTGCGCGACACTGCTGATGGCCACAGGGACATTCCGGAGAGACGGCAGCGTCGGCGCTCTCGCACTGCTCACTGCAAAAATTTTTCCCTGAAACGACCTCGCACTTGCACGGTCCATGAAGGCACTTCATAAGCATTTTCCCTTGATAATTTTATAGCGAACTTTCTTTGTCGATCGATGTTTCCACGTTGACCGGACCCAGCCGATCGCATTGCCATTCTCCGTCTCTACCGACGGTTCTTGTTTGCGGCAATCCGGGTGTCGCGTGGGAGTTGGGCTATGCGGAGCGCAATCGATCGCGATCGCCGAATTCCAGGTAGTCCGGCCTATCTTCGTCGTGGCCCCGAATCTGATTGGTGCGGATAAAACGAGCCGCAAATCGGCCGAATCCGCGGTTCGTAACGTTCTCCGCTGCCACGAGCTGCGCAAAATCGGCCGCGCAGGCGCGTATTTCGATCATCTCTCGCCGAATTGCAAATGGAGAAAGGACTCGATGGCGGCCTTGCCTGGTTTTTAGGGGCCTCGATCCTCACCATTGCGGCGCGGCAGCCCACGCATTGACGACCACATGCACACACTTCAGTTGCCGGCGCATCACCACTCGCCCGCTAACATCCGCACCCCGCACAGCGAACACATTCTTCGCCAAGTCGATCCCGATCGTTGTAACTTCCATTTCGGACCCTCCCTTGCTTTGTTCGGATGTTGCTCAGCACATCCTGGGCCCATTGCGAGGCCGGGTATAAGCGGGCGGGGGTCCCTACCATCAGTCTTGAAGTTTCCCCGTTCTCCGGAACGATAAGCGAAATTGCCGCGTGTGCGCGGATCCGCCTCCACAAGATGAGCTTCGCTCTCGGCCATCGAGGTAGCTTTCCCCGCGTCTACCGCGCGGCGTCGAGCCCCGACTCAGGCGGGGTATGTCGGGGCCGATCCGAGGCGAAGTCGACTCCCGATGCGTGATCGAATCGCACTCGAGAGCGGCTCCGGTAGGGTATCCACGATATGTTCTAACCTCTCCGCCGGCCCGCGGATTGCTTAACGGAGTGCCATAGTTCGCGGGGTGAGTTTGAGATGACGACGACGATCCCAGAGGTGCTCGCGGATTTGTCGCGTGTTCGCGCGCGGGCCACACCGTCAGCGGTCGCGCTGTCCTGCGGCGGGCGCGACACCACCTACGGCGCGCTCGACGAGCGATCCTCACGGGTGGCGACCGGGCTGCTCGCCGTCGGATGCCGCCCGGCGGCCCGAATTGCCTATCTCGGCAAGAACTCCGACTCTTACTTCGAGATCTTGCTCGGGGCTGCGAAGGCGCGCGTCGCGCTCGTTGCCGTCAACTGGCGCCTTGCGCCACCGGAGATCGAGTACGTGCTGGGAGACAGCGGCGCCAGGATCTTGGTCGTGGATCCGGACCTCGCGCCGACGGTCGAGGCGATGCGCGGGCGTCTCCCCGCGCTTGAGCGCGTCCTTGTGCTGGGAGCCGACGGGGTAGGTGGGGACTACGCGACCTGGCGCGACGCGCAGCGGGCGGAGGACCCGAAGCTGCGGGTCGAGCCCACGGACACGGTTCTCCAGATGTACAGCAGCGGCACGACCGGGCGGCCAAAGGGGGTTGAGATTCCGCAGATGGCATTTGCGCCGCTCCGGCGAGCGGAGCGCGAGCTCGGCGCTTGGGCGACGTTCGGCGCGGGCGCCTCCAATCTTGTCGTCATGCCGACCTTCCACATGCTGGGCACGGGGCTCGCGCTCACCGCCCTTTACGGGGGTGCCCGCTGTGTGGTGCTTCGCGTCGCGGACGCGGGCGAGACGCTGCGACTAATCCCGGCGGAACAGGTCACGCACCTGACCGTCGCGCCGGCGTTCCTGAGCCTCCTTCTCGAGCACCCGCGTTGCAACGAGATCGACGTCTCCTCGCTTCAACTAATTATCTACGCGGGCTCGCCAATCTCGCCGTCGCTTCTCCAGCGCGCCGCGGCGGTCTTCCGTTGCGACTTCATCCAGTACTACGGTGCCACCGAGACCACCGGCGAAGTCACCTGCCTCGGTCCGGACGATCACCGCGGCACCCGCCCCGAGCGCCTTCGGTCCTGCGGCCGTCCCTTGCCGGGCGTCGAGCTACGGATCGTCGGCAGCGATGGGCGCGAGCTCCCCGCTGGTGAGATCGGCGAGATCCAGGTCCGCACGGCCTCGCTGATGAAGGGATATTGGAACC
>Ga0207416_1002623_pt1 | contig 19082 bp, 21 predicted proteins | sample PaiPotPPM11metaG_FD_184107 | JGI IMG/M metagenome (GOLD analysis project Ga0207416, IMG submission 184107) | Iron sulfur acid spring bacterial and archeal communities from Banff, Canada, to study Microbial Dark Matter (Phase II) - Paint Pots PPM... ...
GGGCGGTGAGGTGGATTGCGGCTGAGAGGACTTGAACCTCCAAGAGCTTGCGCTCACCAGGCCCTGAACCTGGCGTGTTTACCGATTTCACCACAGCCGCGTGGAATTACAGATTCTGCCACAGCCGCCCCTCGAACGGGTTGCTGTGGCTGAGCCGGCTCGCTCAGCCCTGACCGGCTCGGAACGCGCCTTTCTCAGACGGCGTCTCTCGACTCCGATGCGGATCCAGGAGTACCTCGACGCCCTGCGCTACAACACGGAAGCGGAGGGCGAGACATTCCGCTCGCCGCGCCGGGTGCTGCGCGACAGGACGGCCAACTGCATCGAGGGGGCGGTGCTGGCCGCGGCCGCCTTTAGAGTCACCGGGCACGCGCCCCTGATCATGGATCTCACCGCCGTGCATGACGAGGACCACGTGATCGCGGTCTTCCGGCGGGATCGCCACTGGGGCGCGATCGGAACCAGCAAGTTCACCGGCCTGCGCTTTCGCGAACCCGTCTACAGGACTCTGCGTGAATTGGCGATGTCCTACTTCGAGCACTACTACAACCTGAAGGGCGAGCGCACGCTGCGAGGCTACGGGCGCCCGGTCAACCTTGCCCGCTTCGATGGAATCAACTGGATGACCAGCGAGGTAGACCTCTGGCCGATCGCCGAGCACCTGGAGGGCATCCCGCACGTATCGCTGCTGACGCCCGCGATCGCTCGCAAACTGAGCCCGCTGGACGCCCGGCTCAAGGCGGCCGGCCTCCTGCACCATCCGGCCGCCGGCCCGCGGAAGCCGCATTGACATTGCCGGTAACACTTGTTACATTAGCGTGGCTATAACGACAACCTCACGGATGGGCCGTGAGCGGCGACGACGTAGGAGGAAGGGATGCGAAAGCCAAATAGCGAGCCCGATATCCCATTGGAGGCCGTCCAGGCTCTGCTCACCCGGGTCATCTGGCAGGCCGTGGCCGACATCGGAATACCGGCCTATCGCGAGGAGGCCGACCGGTTCTTCGCCGGGACGACCTTCGACGAGTACTGCGACATCCTCGGTTGGAACGTGCGGCGAGCGCGCGCCAGCCTGACCCGCTTCGTGGACAGCGGCGCCAGGATCTCGGGAAATCACCTCATGACGGCGGCCGAAATGAACAGCGCCCACGGTGCCCAGGCGGTCGCCAGCTGAGGCCCGACCGGCGTTAGACCCGTTCCGGCTCGTTCTAAGAAGCTTCTAACGTCCAAGTGCTACTTTTGGCCCTAGCCAAAACCTGGCAGGCTGCCAGTACACTGGAACCAAGAGTATGAACCTCCTCCTGGTCGAGGACGAGCGCAAACTCTCTACGCTGCTGAAGCAGCTGTTGGAGGACGAGCGCTACGCGGTGGACATCGCCGCCGACGGGGAGCGAGCCCAGGCGCTGGCCGAGACGGCGCGCTATGACGCCATCATTCTCGATCTCATGATCCCCAAGAAGGACGGGATGGAGGTCTGCCGCTGGCTCCGACAGAACCGGATCCAGACCCCGGTGATCATGCTGACCGCCCGCGGCCAGATTCACGAGCGGGTGGCCGGACTCGACGCCGGCGCCGACGACTACCTGCCCAAGCCCTTCGCCTTCGAGGAGCTCCTGGCGCGGCTCCGGGCGCTGATGCGACGGGACCAGAAGAACGGGCACGCCAACCGCCTGCAGGTGGCCGACCTGGTGCTCGACCTCAAGACCCACCAGGTACGTCGCGGCGAGGTCCCCATCGATCTGACAGCGCGTGAGTTCGCCCTTCTCGAGTTCCTGATGCGGCATCCGAACCAGGTGCTGACCCAGGCGCAGATTGCCGAGCGGGTCTGGGACTACAACTTCGAGGGGACGACGAACCGGGTTGCGGTCTACATCTCCTACCTGCGGGACAAAATCGACGAGGGCCGATCCCCGAAGCTGATCCAGACCGTCTACGGAGTCGGCTACCGGCTGTCGGGATGATGTTCCGCGGGGCGCTGGTGCGCCTGGCGGCCCAGTACTTCATCCTCCTCGTACTCATCCTGGGCTTCTTCAACCTGCTGGTCTACTTCACCGTATCCCAGGCCCTCAACTCGCGTGAGGAGCAGGACCTGCAGCACTCGATCCGCCTGGCGCGCTCGGCTCTGAACGTTACCGGTGAAACGATCAGCGCCAACAGCCAGGTGCTGGCCGACCCGAGCTTCGCCGACACATTTGTACGGGTGCAACAGATCAACAGCCACCAGCTGGTGATGCCGGCATCCGGTGTTGCTTCGGTATTCTCCAGCCCGCTTCTGGACGCCCCGGTGACGTACGCCAAGGAGGGCCAGTCGTTCGAGACCCAGGTAAGCACCGATAAGGACCTGTTCGTCGTCTCGACTGTCCCGGTGAAGAACAAAGCCAACAAGGTGGTCGGCGTACTACAGGTGGCTCAGCCCATTTCCTGGGTGCCCGCCTCGCTCAACCGGCTCGAGCGGCAACTGATCCTGGCATCGATAGTGGCACTCATACTCGGGGCCCTGGCGTCCCTTCTGATGGCATTGCGATCGCTGCGCCCGATCAGCGTCGCCTTCCAGAAGCAACGGGAGTTCGTCGCCGACGCATCTCACGAACTGCGCACGCCCCTGACCCTGATCCGAACCAACATCGAGGCCTGGGTGCGCCGGGCGCGAAGTGCACCGCCGGTCTACGCGCAGAACGTCCTCGACGAGGTCGACCAGCTCAACCGGATCGTCGGCGACCTGACCACGCTCGCGCTCGCCGACGCCCGCCAGCTGCTGATCGACCGCAAGCCGATGGAACTGAACGACGTCGTGCGCGACCTGATGAGCCAGGCGCAGCCGCTTGCCGACGAGCGAGGTGTCCATCTCAAGCCGGAGCTGAATGGTGGAGTCAGGATCGAGGGCGACGCCAGCCGGGTACGCCAGCTGCTACTGATCCTGCTGGACAATGCTCTGACCCACACGCCCGAAGGTGGCGAGGTATCGATCGGCGTCTTGCGCCAGAACGGGCACGCGAAGGTCACCGTTTCCGATACGGGCGCAGGCATACCGCCGGGCGATATCCCGCACATCTTCGAGCGCTTCTACCGATCCGACAAAGCGCGGACCCGTGAAAACGGTGGCAGCGGCCTGGGACTGGCGATCGCGAAATGGATTGTCGACGCCCATAAGGGTGATATCCAGGTGAAGAGCTCGCCGGGAACCGGCACAAGGGTCGCCGTGAGCCTGCCCGCCATCGACGACCCACCAACGCCCGGCTGAGTGGGCTAAGGGGTCAGTCCTCGACTTTGATCTCGCGCACCGGGCGCAGCGTGAGGAATGCGACCAGGTAGAAGCCGGTAACGATACCGAACATGACGCGGTAGCCTACTGAACTGGTCCGATTGTTGTTGAAGCCGTCGATGATCGGTCCCAGGATTGGTCGCGCGATGAAGCCTGCGCTCGCCGTCGCGATATTGGAGACGCCCATGTAGCGGCCGGCTTCCGCCTTTGGAATCAGGTCCGTCATAAAAGCCCAGTCGACCGAGAGGAACACGCCCAGCGAAATGCCCACAATCACGCCGAAGGCGAGGATCCAGATCAGGCTCGGCGCGAAGATCAAGAGCGCAGATCCAACGGCGCCGATCAGGCAGGCGGCTGAGACCAGGCGTTTCTTGCCGTAACGCTCCGCCAGGAAGCCAGCCGTAAGCGACATGACAGCGGCGAAGACGACCACGACTGCCTGCAGTGCGCTCGAGTAGAGCGACGCCTTGCCTTCCGAGTAATGGAATGTGAAGCGAATGAAGTTCAGCGCGTAGGTCGAGATGCCGACCGGTGCCATCAGGAAGAACAATCGCGAGACCATCAGCCAGGCGAAGTCCCGATACTTGCGGGCGTCGATCGCGAAGCTCAGAAAGATCGAGCGGGCGACTGGCTGCGTGCTGGCGCGGGTGATATGCCGGTCTGGGACGCCGAAGAAGACCATGCAGCCCGCGATCAGGATCACCAGCGGCAGTGACAGGATGGCGATCCGCAAATGGTGGGTCGGGATCAGGATCGCGCCGACGACGATGAAACCGAAGATGGTGCCGATCATGTTCATGGCGCCGTAATATCCCGACGCCTCCCCGCGCTGATCCGCCGGAACCTGGTCCGGCAGCATCCCCTGGTAGGGGCCCTGCGCGGTGTTGGATGCCATCTGGAAAAAGATGTAGACGACCAGCAGCATCCAGTACGAGGTGACGAAGGCGATGATGGTCAGGAAGATCACATCGCCGACCACCCCGATGGCGATGAAGGGCCGGCGGCGGCCGATGCGGGAGCGGCTGACATCGCTCAATGCGCCGATCGCCGGTTGCCAGACGATCGCGAAGGCCGCGCCGAATGTATCGAGAACGGCGACGTATGTGTTGACGTCGACCGGGATCGATAGTGGCCCCAGGTGCGCCGTCATGGGATGGGTGAACCGGGTTACGAGTAGCGGAATGATGTTGCCGCCCAGCGGCTGCATCGTATAGGCGATGGCAAACCAGAAGCTGCTGAGGACAAGCATGCCGCGCCACGAGATGCGCTCGCGGGTAGCAGTTTCGTGCAGCGTTCGCAGGAATCTGCGCCGTTCCCCAACGGCGGTCGCCATGCCGGGAGTCTAGCCGGAAACGCGCCGGGTCGCGATAGGCACCAATCCGGGGTTTGCATAGAGTTAGGGCATGGACGACGTCGTCGCGCTGAGTGTGCGGTTGAAAGACGGGTCGAGCCGCTATTTCTTGACCTGGGGCCGAATCCTCGATCCCGTCGATCCCAAGGGTCTAGAGCAACTGGTCTGGTCGGCCCTGGGTCAGTTCAGCCTTGGCGGGATTCCAGACTCGATTGAATTGTGCCGGTCATTGCGCGAAGCGGCCGATTCCGAGTATTTCTACGAGGCGTTGGCCGCAATAGCTCGCCGACCGATTCCGTATGGCCCCGAATATCAGGAATGGGTCGCTTCGAAGAAACGACGGATGAAAGAGGGCAAGGACATCTGGTACCTCGGCTCGCGCGTTAGTCGACAGGGTACCCGATCGACCGAGAATGAGGAGGCATCCATGGCCAGAAGCAGTGTTGCTGACTGGACCTGCAACCATTTTTCGATTCACAGCGTCAGCGGGGACGTCGTCTGGCTGCTGCGCGAATTGGCCACCCACATCGCAAAGCTTGAAAACGTAGACATCCTCGACGTCGTAGTGGTCCACGAGCGCGACGAGGCCACCGATGGCATTACCGGGACCGTTTACTTCACCTTCTTGGATCGCGAGGACAGCACCGGTTCGCAATCTGACACTGACCGATGAGCCCGGCCTTTAACTGGCTTCGCCAGGATTCACGAATAGGGAAATGGGTCGGACGGATTCGAATTAATCCCGAAAGTCTTGTCGGTAACGAGACTTTCGTCGAGGTCGGCGGAGGTAAACTGCCCGACGCAAAAAGGGGTCACGTCTATGCGAACTGGCCTTTTGTCCGGTTGAGGCTCAGCCCGGGGGGAGTCCGATTCGAGCCGACTTTCCTTAGGAACTTCCTCGTCTTCACGCTGCGAACGTGGGAAGCCCCTTGGGACGAACTAGACGCCGTGCGAGTCCACGGTTTGAGGAACCATTAGGATGTGGAGCGATAGGCTCATGCCGGTCACTCATAAGGTTGCCCGCCGGCATTGCCATAGTCGCCGGACTGCTGATCTTTCTCAACGCGAGGTAACTTGAACCGGCAACAGGCCGTGAACGAGATCTTAAAGCGCTTTATCCGACGAGTCCGCGCGACCACAAACTAAATGTCAGATGGGCGTACCGGTTCCTGTATGCGTGCCCTGTAGCGGTCGTCATCGGCCTCGGCCTGGGGCGCCTCACGCATCAGAGGCGACTGCTCGGCATGGTGCTGGTGCTGGGTCTTCTGTGTGGTGCCGCCTTTTTTACTCTGCGGCTCGCCGCGATCCGTGCATTGACAAAGAAATGGACTCGCTCCGGCTGGCTGGCGCTCGCGGGAATTGGCTGCACCGTACTCATGGATCTGCTCGGGGCGGTCTTGACAATTCCCGAGACCGGCCCCGAGGGAGTTGCCGCTAGTGGCGCCCGGGTTGCTCTCGGCGTACTTTTTGTACTCCTAATACTGGTGGTCTTGGCAAGTCTTTGGAGTGGAGACGCTCGAGCGAACTAAACGGGGATCGCGGCGGTAACCAGATCTCCGGCTATCCTTTGGTACGGGTGTCCATATGGGGCGAGTAAAACTCACCGTCGTTGGCGCGGGTAACGTCGGCGCCACGCTTGGTCAGCGTTTGGCCGAGCGCGGATATGCCGACGTGGTCCTTGTCGACATCGTGGAGGGGATGCCGCAGGGTAAAGCCCTCGATCTCCTGGAGGCGGGCCCGGTAGTTGGCTATGACTCCAACGTCATCGGGACGAATGGCTACGAGGAGACGGCGGGGTCTGCCGTTTGCGTGATAACCTCCGGGATTCCGCGGAAGCCTGGCATGTCGCGGGACGACCTGGTAAAGACCAACATGAACATCGTCCGGGGTGTGACCCAGGAACTGGTTAAGCGATCTCCCAACACAATCCTGATCGTGGTCAGCAACCCGCTCGATGCGATGGCGCAGTTGGCCCTCGAGGTAAGCAAGTTCCCGCGTGAGCGGGTCATCGGCATGGCGGGCGTGCTCGACACGGCGCGGTTCCGGACCTTTATTGCCCAGGAGCTGAAGGCATCTGTCCAGGACGTCCATGCCTATGTGCTGGGTGGTCATGGGGACACGATGGTGCCGCTGGCCAGGATGTGCACCGTGGCCGGGGTCCCGATCAGCAAACTTATGAAGCCGGACCGGATCGAGGCCATCGTGAAGCGGACCCGCGAGGGTGGTGCCGAAATCGTCAACCTGCTCAAGTCCGGCAGTGCGTTCTATGCGCCTTCGGCCTCCGTCGCGCAGATGGTCGACTCGATCGTGCTCGACAAGAAGCAGATCCTGCCCTGCGCCGTCCGGCTCGAGGGCGAGTACGGCATCAAGGGCCTCTTCGTCGGCGTACCGGTGAAGCTGGGGGCGAAAGGCGTTGAGGAGATCATCGAGCTGGAGCTGACCGACGACGAGCGGTCCGCTCTTCAGCGCTCGGCCGACTCCGTCAAGGAGCTGGTCGGCGTGATGGGAATTTAGCTCAGGCGCCTCCGGCGACTTTCAACCAGGGAAGCCTGGTCGCGAGCGGTGCCACCAGGACCCGGTAGTGCTCGGCCGGAAGGCGGCGGCGAGCGGTCACGGCCACGGAGGCGTCGCCGGCCGCCCAGCGCGCGGCCCCATCGTCTGGTCCGGGCGCTTTGCTCGAGCCCGACTCGAATGCATCCGCATACCGCTCCGATCCGAGGAGCTCTTCCGCGGCGCGGCGGGCTGCCAGGATCTCGGCGGCGGCACGCGTCCGCATGCCCTCGTACTCGGTGACAACTCTCGGCCAGTCGCTCTCGCCCAGGCCGAGCAGCCCTTGCCAGAAGCGGTCGGCAACCGAGCCCTCGAAGCTCGGATCAGCCTCCTTGGTCCACGCGGATGTCACGCTTCGATGTTAGCCGGGTCTCCCGGTATCCTGTAAGGAATGACCATCGAAATACGAAGCGGATACATACCGGACTCGCGGCGGCTGATCGAGAACCCAGGTCCCAAGGAACTTCGTGAACTCACGGCCAGGATGCCGAACGCCCGCCGCACGGCATTCGACAACTACAACGTCCACACGCGGGTGGATTCGCGTAGTACCAAGAGCACTTACATCGTCACGGATCGACCAAAGGAGCACACCGCCCAGACGGTGACGACGGCGGAAGGCGCCAAATGGGCCAAGATCCAGGATGACTACATCCGCGGCCAGGAGATGATCCTGGTCGACGGCTTCATCGGCAACGATCCGAAGTTCATCACCCCGGCGCGCCTCATCATCGAGGCGCGCAACGCCAACGTAGCCGGCATGCAGCGCCTGCTCTATTACCCGTTGGAGGGTACCCGACCGCAGCCCGAGATCACAATCATCTACACGCCGAATTTGTCAGCGCCCGGATATCCAAACGACCGAGCGATCTTCGTCGACCTCGAGGCTGGCATCACCCGCGTCCTCAACTCGGACTACTTCGGCGAATCGAAGAAGGGCGGGCTTCGGATGTGGAACAAGAAGGTCTACGAGGCCGGTGGACTGGCGATGCACGCCGGTTGCAAGGTGATCCCGGTAGGGAACAAGCAGCGAGTCTTTTTGATCGTTGGTTTGAGCGGAACCGGCAAGACGACCACAACGTTCACGACTCAGAACAAGTCGAAGCCGGTGCAGGACGATTTCATCGCCCTCATGCCTGGCGGTCGCATCTATGGCACCGAGAATGGCTGCTTCGCCAAGACCTTCAGCCTCGATCCCAAACATGAGCCCACCATCTACGGAGCGGTGACGAAGCCGGGGGCTTACCTCGAGAACGTGTCGCAGAAAGAGGAGGGAGGTCCTGTCGACTTTTACGACGCGAGCTACACGCAGAACGGTCGCGCCGTCTTCACGCTGGCCGACCTGGGCTGGGTCGAGGACGCTCGCAATATCGGACCTGCCGACGTCCTGTTAATTCTCAACCGCAACGAGAACATCATTCCGGGAGTGGCACGGCTGGATTCAGAGCACGCCGCCGCCTACTTCATGCTGGGAGAAACCAGGGGGACCTCAGCCGGCGGTAAGGACGAGATGGGTAGGTCGCTGCGCGTGCCCGGCACCAATCCTTTCTTTCCCCTGCGCCACGAGCAACAGGGAAACCGGTTCCTCGAACTGCACAAGTCGCGTCCGTTCGAGGTCTACCTGATGAACACCGGCCGGGTCGGTGGTCCGGACGGGACACCTGGCAGCAAGAAGCTGACGATCGAGTACTCGAGCGGGATCGTCAAGGCGATCGCCGAGGGTACGATCGAGTGGACAACAGATCCGGACTTCGGCTACGAGGTGGCCCGGCAGGTTCCGGGGATCGACGACATCGAGGTGCTGCAGCCCAGACGGCTCTACGAACGCACCGGTCGGGGCGACGAATATCGGGCCCTGGTCGAACGCCTGAAGCAGGAACGAGGCGAAGAGCTGGCCAAGTATCCCGGCCTTGACCAGGAGATCAGCGCCGCGGTCCGGTAGCAGGGGCGGATTGAGTTCGCAGGCTTCCCTTTCGGCCCCCACCTTTCTAAACTGGGATTAGTGCAAAACAGGCCACAGGCTGTGACAACGACGATGACTGCTGAGCAGGAGAAGGCGTGTCGAGTCTGCAAGGGAAGTCCGGCCGCTGAGGTCCGTTTCATTCGTCATACGGGCATGCTCCTCGCCTGGCAGCAGGCCTCCTACCGGGGAAGCTGGTGCCGCGACTGCGGTCTTGCCACCTTCCGGAGGCTCCAGAACTGGAACCTCATGATCGGCTGGTGGGGAATTGCCAGCGTGTTCCTGAATGCCTATGCAATTCTCCGCAACCTGTCGAGCCGGGGAAAGGTGATCTCTCTTTCCGAGCCCAGCCGCCCCGCAGGCTCAAAGCCGCTCGAGGTCGGCCGCCCACTGCTCGCAAGACCCGGGATCTGGATCTTCATCGTCGCGTTGATCATCATCGTTAGCTTGATCGCGACTCACGCCGGACACTAAAGCGCTCGCCCTTTTAGGCGGTTAGCTCGCCTGGATGTCAGCGGGGTGTTCTTCCTCGCCCATCTTGCGACCGTAGTAATAGGCGACCAGGATGAGGACAACGACCACGGCGGCCAGCGGGATCGTGAAGCCGCCAACAGCTTTTGTGACGCGGTCGTAGTTCTCGCCCAGCTTCAGTCCCGCAAAGGCCAGCGCGAAGTTCCACGGGATCGCACCGATGATGGTCGCGAGAATGAACCGGACCAGGGTGATCCGGCGGGAGAGGCCTGCGGGAAACGAGATGTAGGTTCGAACCACCGGAAGCAGGCGCCCGAAGAAGACAGCGAACAGTCCCCAGCGGTCGAAGAGTCGGTTTGCCAGCCGGAGATGGCCAGCAGTGAGTCCGACCCGGCGACCCGGACCAAGTATCAGACCTTCGCCGTAGCGTTGCACCAATAGGTAAGCAACCAGCGATCCAGCCAGGTTGCCGAGACTCGAGGCTGCGACGACGCCAAGGAAAGGCAGCTTCCCCTGGGAGGCGAGCGCTCCACCAAGCGGCACCACGATCTCGCTCGAGATAGGAATGCCGGCGCTCTCCAGCGCCATCAGGATGAAGATTGCGATCAACCCGCCACTGCTGACAAGCTGGATCAGGAAGTGCGACATCCGGGGAAGCCTACCAGCAAGAGACCATTAGGACCCCCTCCCGACAAAAGGGGGAGGGAGTTATTCTGTAGCGCCTGTAGCGCTGTGCAGCGCATCCTCGGACCGTTGGTACTGGCTCCGGCCGGGTTCATCGCCCTCATCCTGGTCGGGACGGCATTCGGTTGGCTCGTAGTGCACACGGTTCAACCGCTCGACCTCGCCGTTGTTCAAGCGGCCGTCGCACATCGTACTGCTGCGCTGACTCCGTTGATGCACCGCTTTTCGGACCTTGGCGGTGAGATGACTGTAATCGTCATTCTTGCCATGGCGCTGCTGGTACTACTGCTGGCCCGTCGCTGGGTGGACGCCCTCGGAGTGCTGGGGGCTGTGGTGGGAAGCCTCTACCTATACGAGTTCATCGTCCGCTGGGTGGGACGCCACCGTCCGCCGGTGCAACACCTGGAGAATCCGGGAGGCTCGAGCTTCCCGTCGGGACACGTTGCCAACTCAACCGCGCTCTACCTCGCGATCCTGCTGGCGGCCTTCGTTTACGTGCGCCGTTCCAGCTTGCGCGCGGGGCTGCTCACCATCGCCGCAATCCTGCTCGCCGGTATCGCCGCCTCGCGCATCTACCTCGGGCTCCACTATCCAACCGACGACATCGCCGGGTTCCTGATCGGCCTTTCCTGGGCGCTGATCACCCGCTACGCCCTCAGCGGCATCGAGGCTCGCTTCGAGGCGGTTCCTTCATGACCCGCGGGATCGACCGCGTCGATGGCGCCCTCGGGCACCTGCTCGAGCGGCTTACCGTCTCGCATCATCGACGACGCCTGCGTCGGGTGGGCTGGGAGGAGGCGATGGACGGCGGAGCCGAGCTATGGGCTGACGGTGACCCAGCGCCACGACAGGGGAACACGGTTGAAGTGCTGATCGACGGCCAGGAGGCGTTCGCACGCATGGTCGATGACCTGCGCAAGGCGCAGTCGCGAGTCCACCTGACTGGCTGGCACTTCACCCCTGACTTCCGACTCACGCGCGACGGAAATCCGGTCGTCCTGCGGGATCTTCTCGGCGAACTCAGCGCGCGCATACCCGTTCGCGTGCTGGTCTGGGCGGGCGCGCCGCTTCCGATCCTGCGGCCCTGGCGTGGTGACGTTCGCAAGGTCAAAGAGAGCCTCGACATGGGGGACAGGATCCAGTGCGCCCTTGATCCGAGGGAGCGGCCGATGCACTGCCACCACGAAAAGACGATCGTGATCGACGATCGAGTGGCGTACGTAGGCGGGATCGACCTGACTTCCTTCAACGGCGACCGCTGGGACACGCAACGCCACCAGCCGCGTGGTTCGGTGGGTTGGCACGACGTCGCGAGCCGCATCGCCGGGCCGGCGGTTGCCGATGTGGCCGCCAGCTTCGCGCTGCGCTGGCAGGCGATCACCGGCGAGGTCCTGGACCAGGCGCCGGTGCCGGCGCGTGCCGGACAGGTCGAGGTGCAGGTTGTACGGACGATGCCGGACGGCATGTACCCACAGCGTCCGCGGGGCGACTTTCGCATCCTGGAGTCCTACGTGCGCGCGCTAAGCGCTGCGCAGCGGCTGATCTACCTGGAAAACCAGTTCCTTTGGTCGCCCGAGATTCTTGCTGTTCTGCGCGAGAAGCTGAGAAACCCGCCCTCGCCCGAATTCCGCATGCTGGTCCTGCTTCCCGCGAAGCCGAACAGCGGCGGAGATGACACCCGGGGCCAACTTGGCACTTTGCTACAGGCGGATGGCGACAAGAGGCGGCTGCTGGCCTGCACGCTGATCGCCCCCGGCGGCGAGCGGGACTGGCCCGTCTACATCCACGCCAAGGTCGGCGTCGTCGACAACCGTTGGATGACGATCGGCTCCGCGAACCTGAACGAGCATTCGCTCTTCAACGACACCGAGATGAACATCGTGACCCGCGATACAGGACTGATCGCGACCACGCGTCACAGGCTGTGGGCGGAACACCTTCAGCTCCCCGTGAACGAGGTAACCGGTGACCCCACGGTCCTGATCGACGAGGTCTGGCGCCGAATCGGGCAGGAGCAGGCCGACAGGGTCAAGCGGGGCTATAAACCGACCCACCGGCTGCGGCTGTTGCCGGGCGTATCCAAGCGGTCAGGACTGCTGCTGGGTCCGCTGCAGGGGTTGGTGGTGGATGCTTAGGCTGCGCCGCGGCGGCGGCGGTCGCGTAGGGTAACGGCGAACATGGCGGCGACGCTCTCCTCGTCGAGCCCGGCGCGCTCGGCTTCCCGCATCCAGCGCTGAAGGCTGCGCTGCAGCACGGCATCGCTGGCCCTTGTTTCGGCACCGAGGGTACGCTCGATGAAGGTTCCGACCGCGGGCTTGCTGCTGACCAGGCGTTCACGCTCCAGCTCGCGGTACGCCTTGAGCACGGTGTTGGGGCTGATCTCGAGCGACTCGCTGACCTCGCGGATGGTGGGGAGCTGGTCGCCGGGCTTCAGACGGCGGACACGCAGCGCCTCCTTCACCTGGTGGACGAGCTGAAGGTAGGTCGGGAGGCCGGACCGTGGCTGCAAAATGAAGCTAAACATGCAACGGTGCAGCCGTATGATACATCAGGTCGGACCTGGCTAGCTCTCCCACTGGGAAACCGCCAGGAAATACTGGCAGAGATTGCAGCGCCAACCGATGATCGCATGCTGTCCAAGGCGGCCCACCGTGTCGCGCTCGCGGGCTGCATGGCGTTGCTCCTGCCAGTTGGGCTGGCCGTTACAGCGTGGGCAGCGTACAGGTGGGCGCAACTCTTCCATGCGCAGCTATAGTACCGATGAGATGGCACAACTGAAGATGCTCGGCCTGCAAATCCCGAACTTCACCTTCCCCGGCGTCAAAGATGATGGTCTCTACGAACACATCGCCCTGCTCGCTGCCACCGCGGAGCGGGCCGGTTTCGACTCCGTCTTCGTGATGGACCACTTCTACCAGCTGCCCAACATCGGTCCGCGCACTGATCCGATGCTCGAGGGCTATGCGCTCCTGTCAGCGCTGGCGGCGCGGACCAGCAAGGTGCGGCTGGGGACGCTGGTTACGGGCGTCACCTACCGGAATCCAGCCTTCCTCGCGAAAGAGGTGACGACGCTCGATGTCATCTCGCGCGGTCGGGCCATCCTTGGGCTTGGCGCCGCCTGGAACGAGGACGAGCATCGCGGCTACGGCTACGAGTTCCCACCCGTCGGTGAGCGACTCAGCCGTCTCGAGGAGGCATTGCAGATCTGCCGCGCCATGTTCCGCGAGGAGGCCGCCACCTTCAACGGCCGCTTCTACCGGGTCGAGGGTGCGCTCAATTCCCCTCGGCCGATTCAGAAGAATGGCCCGCCGATCATGATCGGTGGGGGCGGAGAGCAGCGGACGCTGAAGCTGGTGGCGCAGTACGCCGACATGTGCAATATCTTTGGCGACGCGGCCATCATTCGCCACAAGATGGAAGTGCTCACCAGGCATTGCGAGGCAGTCGGACGGGATCCGAAGACGATCGTCAAGACCCGCCTCGGCAGCCTGATCGTGCGTCATACCGATGCCGACGCCGAGCGAGCCTTCGAGCAGGTCCTCGATCACCCCGGTGTCAACAAGGACTGGGCCCGCGCAGGGTTCACCTACGGCAGTCCGGACACCGTCACGGAGAAAGTCCAGGAGTTGCTCGATGCCGGCCTCGACGGGGTCATCTTCAACATGCCCCACATGGAAATTCCCGAGTTCATCGATCTTGCCGGCCGGACCCTCTCCAGGCAGCTACAGACGGCCGCCGCTCGCTAGGCGCCGCCGCCATGCCTGAGGAGCGGCTCTATTCGATCACCGAGGCGGCTGAGAAGCTGGGCGTTTCACCGGCCACGATTGCGACCTGGATCCGGCTTGGGATCGCCACCGCGAGCCGTCAGGACGAACTTGGACGCAACCGGTACACGGACGCCGACATCACCGACATGGAGCGCCGCTTCCAGGAACGTCAGGCCGCCAAGCGCCAGAGGCCGGCCTGACCTCGGCAGCGGTAAGGCTGGCTCCGTAGAATACGAGGGCGTTTTCGGGGGAGATCAAGGAGGCTGAATGCAGGCACGGCTGGTTAACACGGCGCCGGAGAAGGTGGAGGCGGATGCACTGATCCTCCCGGTATTCGAAGGCGAGAAGGCGGTACCCGCGGAGGCTGCCGCGCTCGACAAGAAGCTGAAGGGGACGATCGCAGACCTGCTCAAGGGCGACGGCTTCAAGGGCAAGTTCATGGAACTGGTGCCGGTGCATAACCTCTCGAGCGTTCCGAGCCGCTGGACGGTGCTTGCCGGAGTCGGCAAGCGCGACCAGCTCGACATGGTGCGGCTTCGAAACGTGCTCCAGGCGGCCAGCCGGAATTTGCGAAAGAAAGGCAATCGCAGCATCGCCGTCATCGTGCCCAATGACGTGGCTCGCCGGGGAAGCGGTGCCGATGTGGCACGAGCCATCACCGAAGGGATCGGCCTGGGTAACTTCGAGGCCCGCTCGCTGAAGTCAAAGCCGGATGTCGAGAAGGGCCGGATCAGCGAGCTCGAGATCGTTGGCTTGTATGGGGACCGGGCTGCGGCCCCGGCGGTGAAGGACGGCCTTGCCCTGAGCGAGGCGACCAACCGGATTCGGGAGTGGGTCAACCTTCCGGCCAACGCCTTCACGCCTACGGTCTTCGTTGAAAAGGTGAAGGAGGCGACCAAGGGCTCTGGCCTCGACTTGAAGATTCTCGAAATGGACGACATGCGCCGGCTGAAGATGGGCGCGCTGCTGGCGGTAGCCCGCGGTTCGGAGGAGCCGGCGAAGATGATCGTGCTGCGCTACAGCGGCGGGAAGAAGGGCGGACCGATGCTGGCGCTGGTCGGTAAGGGCATCACCTTCGACAGCGGCGGCATCTCGATCAAGCCAGCGCAGAACATGGAAATGATGAAGTCGGACATGGGAGGCGGCGCCGCCGTCATCGGCGCCATGCTGGCGATCGCGGAGCTCAAGCCGAAGGTAAACGTGATTGCCGTCGTGCCGACGACGGAGAACATGCCATCCGGAAAGGCGATCAAGCCGGGAGACGTGGTCACCGGGTCGGGCGGCAAGACGATCGAGATCATCAACACCGACGCAGAGGGACGCCTCATCCTGTCGGATGGCATCACCTACGCCATAAACGGGGGCGCGACCCACATCGTCGACATTGCCACGCTTACGGGGTCGATCATGCGTACCCTGGGGCCGGTTTCGATCGGGGCCTTCAGCAACAACCAGAAGCTGATGGACCTGGTGCGAGAGGCGGCCGACCTCGCCGGCGAGCGCGTCTGGGAACTGCCGACCTGGGCCGACTACGACGGTCTGATCGAGAGCGACATCGCCGACATCAAGAATTCAACGGTACCCTGGGCCGGCGCCACAACTGCCGCGCTCTTTCTGCGCGAGTTCGTCGATGGGAAGCCGTGGGTCCACCTCGATATCGCCGGCAGCGCCTGGCAGGACGCCGGAGAGCTGAAGACGGTGCCCAAGGGACCGACAGGTTCAGGGGTGCGCCTGATGGCACACCTGGCGCAGCTCCTCGGCAGCCGCTAAAGCGACCCGCCGACCGTGTGCCCGGGTTGTCTGTCTTGACGAGCACGGGCGCCTCTTGCTGCTGCGTTTCGAGGACCCACACGATCACCGGCTGATCTGGGAAGTCCCGGGCGGCGGCATCGAGGCAGGGGAAACCCCGCTCGAGGCCGCAGGGCGGGAGCTCTTCGAGGAATCGGGTCTGCCGCCCGAATCGATCGTGAATCGCCCGGTAGTTCTCTGGCGGTCTTTCCGATTCAATGGCCGAGACTTCCACCAGCCGGAGCATTTCTTCCTTGCCCACGTCCGGGCCTCTGACCTGGACTTCAGCCGGATGCCTCCAGACGAGGCGCGCATCCTGCGCGACCATCGCTGGTGGACGAAATCGGAGCTGGACGCATATGAGGGCCCAGTCGTGCCAGAGCAGCCGGCGGAACTGGCGGCGCGGCTCGGGGCGCCGGCTCCGTGGACCGCAGCTAGGAGGATTCCGCGCCAGCTGCTGACCGAGCGTTTACTCCTGCGACAGTGGCTCCCGGAAGATGTCGCGCCGCTGGCCGAGATCTACCAGCAGCCTGAGTACCTGGCCCATATGCCGGCGCTCGACCTCGAGGGGACCCGGATCCAGCTGGACCGTTTCGCTCAGCGCTGGCAGCAGGACGGACTCTGCCAGTGGGCGGCGGTCGATCTGGACAGCGGGAAGCTGATCGGCCGCATCGGCCTGATTCGGCACCATGATTGGCCCGTAAGCGCAGACCCGGTCGAGGTCGGCTGGACCTTAAACCGCGACTACTGGGGCCGCGGCCTGGCGACGGAAGGCGGGCGGGCTTCGATGGAATGCTGGCGCGATCTGCTGGATGACGAGGAGCTGATCTCGATTACCCGACCGGCCAACCTTCGCTCCCGCGCGGTTATGGAAAGACTCGGCCTGACCTATCGCGGCATGACGAACTGGCGGGGCAACGACTCGGTCTGGTACGCGACCGACCGCTAGAGCTTAGTGATGATGGGGGGTTGGCGACGGAGTTGCCGATGGAATCGGTGAAGGTGATGGTGAGGGCTTGCCATGTGCCGGGGGAGTCGGCGCGGGTGAAGGCGAGGGGCTGGCCGACGGCGATGGTGTCGCGGAGGCACTCGGGCCTGGCGAGGGGCTGGCGGTAGGTGCAGCGCTGGCGGCAGGCCCACGCGGAGTGCCATTCGCTGGCTTGGGCGGCGCCACCTGTATTGCCGGGCGTTCGTTGACGGCCTGGACTGGCAGGACGCGAGCGGGCAGATTGAGACCGGGGATCTGCGAATCGTCGCGGGCGGTAAAGAGCGCCGGCAGCAGCAAGAACACAGTAAGGGCGATCGCCGGGGCCAGAACGAGCCGGCGCGGAGCGGCAGCAATCTGCAGCATCCTGAGTCCGGTATTCTGAGGCGACTGCCGGAAGAGAAGGCGAAGAGGCGTCAGCTCGATGCCCTGCGCGAGAAGGCTCGCAGTCGGGGCGCTGGCCCATGCTAATGCCTGCCAGCCAAGCATTAGTGCCATCAAGGGTCCGAGCGGCCGGGAACCAACGACCAGGACTGTGGCTCCAAGGAGTACGCAGGCGAGGCTGACCGCCGACTCCATCGATGTCGAGAAGATGGCGCGCCGCAGGTGGGACGGCGAGCGAACCTTGGGGGTGCGAAAGAACACGCCGCGGTCGCGGACGAGACCGGCCACGCAGGCCTGGGTGACGGTCCAGCCGAGGGCGAACATCACCATCATTGCGACCGGGGCGTCCTTCCAGCGGCAGCCGGTCGCGACTTTGAGCGCCCAGCCAAGACGAGCAAGGCCTGCCACGAGCATGACAACCGGCATCACCAGCAGCAATCCGACAAGCTGGCGGAGGAAGAGCGGATGGCCCGCCGCCATCAGGGCTGCCGTGGTAAGCAGAAAGAACGTCAGGCTCGCCACCAGTGGATCACCGAACCAGGAGATCCCACCGGCGAGGTAGTGGTAGCGCTGTCCCAGCGTTAGTCGCGAAGGCGTCAGCCCGAGCAGCATCTTCAGATGGCGGCGTATGATCTGGATGCCACCAAAGGCCCAGCGGAATCGCTGGCGTCGGAGACCATCGAAGTCGAGCGGCATCAGTCCCCGTCCAAACGGTGTGTTGATATAGACGGACTTCCAGCCGCGCGCCAGGATCCGCAGGGAGGCCTCGGCGTCTTCCGTGATGCACCACTCCGCCCAGCCGCCAATCTCCTCGAGGGCAGAGCGGCGGATCAGGCCCATCGTGCCTCCAAAGATGATCGCGTTGACACGCGCCCTGGAAACCATGTTGACGTCGAAGAAATAGCGGTAAGCGTGGAAGAGGCCGCGAAGGTAGGAAGAGTCCTGCCAGTCACGGTAGTGCTGCGGGGTCTGAACGAAGGCGACACGCGGATCGCCGAAATGAGGAATGCACGCCGAGAGGAAGTCGGGCTCGACAACGTAGTCGGCATCGATGATCCCGACGATTTCGGCCTCCGCGGGCAGGCGGCGGTTTGCCTCGTTAAGTGCCCCCGCCTTGAATCCGGGCCAGGACGGCAGGTGAATGAAGTGAAAGCGCGGTCCCAGCTCGAGACAGGCGGCCTGGACGGGTTGCCAGAGGGCGGGATCGGTCGTGTTGTTGACGACCACCTGTACGAGGTAGTTCGGGTAATCGAGCCTGGCGAGCGCCTCCAGGGTGGTGCGAAGCAGCTCGGGCGGCTCGTTATAGGCCGGTACCTGCAAGCAGACCAGTGGGTAGTTAGCCATGGCCCGGGCCACTGGTTGCAGCTGCGGCCGGCCGAGGGCATCGACCATTTCGAAGGCGAAGACCAGCGAGAGCAAGATGCCGAACAGCTCGAGAGCCAGCAGTATCAGCGACAGAAGGAAGGAGGGGAGTGGCAGCGAGCCGCGGAACGTAATCCACACGAGTGTCGCGGCGAAGAGCGGGCTGGCCAGCGCAAATGTGCTGAAGAAAACTCGCGCCGGCCACCAAAGACCTCGTGCAAGGCGTGCGAGCAGCAGGATGGGCAGGAGGGTCCCAGCCAGTAGCGCAGGGAAATCACCGGGGCGTCCCGTCAACCCGGCGCCAGCCGCGGCCGCCACGGAGCAGAGCAGTAGCGCAACCGTGGCGCCCAGCGGCCAGCGGCCGACGCGCGAGGAGTGGAAGGCCATCATGCCGGCGAGCCCCATAGCTGCCAGAATGCTGACCGTCAGTACGAGCTCAACCATTCCCCCTCCTTAAACGAGCGTTACGGCCTGGATATCACTGGTGCGCGCCGGCATCTCCAGCGCGCACCGAGCTT
>Ga0207416_1002624_pt1 | contig 19053 bp, 14 predicted proteins | sample PaiPotPPM11metaG_FD_184107 | JGI IMG/M metagenome (GOLD analysis project Ga0207416, IMG submission 184107) | Iron sulfur acid spring bacterial and archeal communities from Banff, Canada, to study Microbial Dark Matter (Phase II) - Paint Pots PPM... ...
CCCCAGAATCTTCGTCCAGTCGTTATCTCTCAAACCGCCAACTGTATCGAGAAACCACCCCCGCTGAAAACCGCATTAATCGCCCTCTCTGCCAGATTCCTGCGCAGAGCCATATCTTCTTGCTTGTTGATATCGTGTTGAGTATCTACCAAGAAGGGTCTTGACACGGACAAGAAATTGGCATAAAAGAGAAGAGAGCGCGGGGGTGTTGGTTTTTCCGGCTGATGTTTACGCGTTGGTGTTCCGCCGGCAGCATGACGTTATTGTCGTAACGTGGTGCCTCCGGACAAAGTGACCTCTGGGACTGAGATCCGGTCCTGATTTAGGTGCATGGAAAGACCGGAGGCATGCAATTTTCGCGGACCCGGAGGGGGCCGACGGCGCGGGGGTTTTTGGGCCTAACCGCTTATTAGTCGTCCTTTGTAAGAGCCCCTGCGGTCGGCATTTTTGTTTTCCCTCTCCTTGAACCTTTCAGTTTCTCCTCTATTCGCACAGAGCGTTTCAGGCCGACTCGAGCTCCTATAGGGCGAGGAGGTCCGTTCTCAAGGACTGCCTTGGGTCTTTTGACTTGGGATCGGGTAGGCGCGGAGGGCGCCGGCATCCAAATCGTTTACGCTCGCCTAGCTTGTATATGGAACAGGAACATGTAATTCGAGTTCTCATTGTTGGTGATTACCCAATTTTCCGGGCCGCCCTCAGAAAACTGCTTGAAGCCGAACCGGATTTTAAGGTAGTCGGTGAGGTTATTATTGACGAAGTGGTTGCCCCGAAGGCTAAAGAAGTAAAACCTGACATCGTTCTCCTAAATTTAGCCTTTTCTAACCAATCCGGACTTGAATCTGTCCGGGAATTGGCAGCCTTATCGATCCCAGTACGAACTGTTATACTCGCCGCATCGATCGAGGAGGCTGAGATTATCAGGGCGCTCCAGCATGGCGTGCAAGGCATGGTCCCAAGAGACGCATCGCCCGAGCAGCTTTTCGAAGCCCTTCGAAGCGTGATGAAAGGGCAAGTTTGGATAGGACAAGATAGTGTCTCCCAGTTAGTGCAAGTCGTCCGCCGCATTCTTCCTGGCCAAAAGGGCAATGTTGCCCGGGAAAATTACGGTTTGACCCGGCGTGAAATGGAAATCGTTGCGGTGATTGTTTCGGGCTTTTCGAATAAGGATATCGCCGAGAAGTTTAAGCTCAGCGAACATACCGTCAAACGTCACATTGCGAACATTTTCGACAAGCTGGGTGTCTCGAACCGCATGGAAGTGGCCCTCATGGCCATATCCCATCACTTGGTTGGCAGCTTGTGAGTTACTGTTGATGAATACGGCTTTGAAGCGACAATATTCAAAGCGTAACTGGTACTGCCTAGGGCCATTCGAGTAGCACCTTCGTGCTATTGCCAAGCCTCTTGCATTTACTATACTCACTAACAATCAGTTAAGTATCAAAGTGTCGGAACCGTTGGAGAGCGGATGGATCAGGTAAAGGAAGGTAGGGGGGACATGGCAGGGGGTAAACCCAACGGAATCGAGGTTGGCTCGGAACGGGCTCGCCGGTTTTATATCCAAATGTCATTGCGTTACCGGGTAAGGGGCGAAAGCAAATGGCGCGCCGGCGTGACTGAGAACATCAGCAGCACCGGGGTGTTGTTCCGGGCCGACCGGTTTGCCGAGCTGGAGACGCAAATTGAAATGAGCTTGACCTTACCCGCAGACAACTCTGCCGGGCCGGCTGAGCTGATTTGCCGGGGAACCATCGTCCGCGCCGAGCCGCCGCGCAATGGAGCTGCGCTTGCAACTCTAGCAAGTAAGATTTTGCACTATCGCTTCATGCGCTTATAACCACTCTCCTTCGTTGGGTTGGCCCGCTGTTGAAGTGTTCAGCCGGGTCTCTATCCAATTGCCCAGTGTAAGTCACGGGGCGGAGCTGTGTTTCGACTGAACTCTTGATCGGTCAAATCCGGCGAGCATTGTGCAGAAGGCGATGAAATTGGGAACGGTTGGTGTTGTCGCGGCGGGGCGGGGAGCGTGGAGCACGAAGATGGATTCTTCCAAATACAGTTGGTGAGATGCAGAAGTCTCAATCGAAAATATCCGGCGCTTTGCCGGGACGCGCACTGCGCTTTCCCATCCAGATCCCGATTTTCTATCGCGAGCGGAGCCGGAAGGAATGGCGCAAAGGTATCACCCTCAACATCAGTAAATCGGGCGTGCTTTTTCTAGCGGAGGAGCCTTTGAAGCTCAATGCAGAGGTGAAAATGAGGATGCAACTTCCGGGGGCCATTCACGGCCAAGCTCCGGGTGAACTCCATTGCAGTGGAAAAGTCATCCGTGCCATGTCCGGTATCCCCTTGAAAGATGCGCCCGTGCTGGGCGTGGCGATCGGCACTTATCGATTGACCCGAGGTCATGATTTCGCACCCCACAATGGGAGGATGTCCAGACGGTGATCCGCGGGAAGCCCGTTCTAAGATCTGATTTGAAGGACAAACTTAGCCGTCACGCTTGGACGCTTTCTAAGATGAGTTATTTCAAACTGCAAGGAATCCGGTCTTTGAAAACTTCTTTGGCTAAGAATCGTCCGGGGCGCTTCGCCGCCACCCTGTGCATTCTGCTTTTCTGCGCAACCGCGAACCTGAGAGCTGCAAAAAGACCGGCAAAGTTGAAAACCACCGGGGCGCAGAGCGTCCCCGGAGCTACTGCGACGGCGGCTGGCGCGACAAACGCAAATCCGGCCAGCAAAGTGACTTCCGATGACTATGTCATAGGCCCGGCGGATGTCCTGGAGGTTAGCGTCTGGAAACAGTCCGAGATTTCGCGGACGGTGCCTGTCCTTCCGGACGGTACGATATCGCTCCCATTAATCGGGCAGGTGAAGGCCAGTGGTTTGACCAGCGGAAAACTACGGGACGTTATCGCCTCGCGGCTCAAGAAGTATATCTCTGATCCCCGCGTCAACGTCATCGTCGAAAAGGTAAATAGCCAGAATTTTAACATTCTTGGGAAGGTCCTGAAACCTGGATCATACGGTTTGGGAAAGCCCACAACCATCCTCGATGCAATTGCCTTGGCGGGAGGTTTTCAGGACTTTGCCAAGGTCAACAAGATTTACGTCCTGCGGCGCATGCCGGATGGATCCCAGAAAATGCTGAAGTTCAACTACAAGGCGGTTATCAAGGGCCAAAAGATCGATGAGAATTTGCGGCTTGAGCCGGGGGACACCATCGTGGTGCCTTGAACCAGAATGACGAGTAGCGCGCTTCGAACCACTCTGATTTTATGTTTGATTCCAGTTTCCCTTTGGGCGCAGGGAGGCTCGCCCACAATGCCCAATGCCGGGCCGGCAACCTTTGGAAGCGGGGCAGAACCCCAGCTTAATTACGCGGGCGAAGTGACTCCACCGAATCTCCTTCTGCTGGGTACGGACACCTCCATCGGATATTGCGACAACGTGATTGGCTCCACGATTCCGGTGGGCGACAGCTACATTACGATCGGACCGCATGTCGCTCTTGACGAGCAACGCAAGAACTTCACCCTCCAAATGAATTACAGCCCTTATTTTCAGATGTTTCAGCACCTCAAGCAATATAACACCGTGAGCCACTTGTTCTCGGCTGACGGGACTTACCGGTTCGCAACAAGTTTTTCCATACACATCCGAGATTCATTCAGCTATTTGACCGGGACCTTCCAGCCTCCTTCGGCCCCGGGGTTTATACCGGGTCTGGGACCCCCGACGAGTTTGAATCAAGCGATTGTTACGCCCATCGCCCCTGAGATCACGAACAACTCGCGAGTCGATGCGATTTATCAGAAGAGCACCCGGACTTCTTTCACGGTCTTTGGCAGCTATAACCGCCTCGACTATTTGGGTGCGGCGGGAACGGGAGGGAATTTCTTCAATACGCGCGAAGTAGACGCGGGTATGGAGTATAACTACCGCGTTACGAACCATACCACAATGGGGCTTCAATACCTTTTTGACAACATGAGCTTCGGCGGCAGCTCAGTCCTTCTGGCAAGTTCGAGAACGGTCACCCACAGCCTCTTTCTCTCTTGGGCATGGCAGGCCACCCCCAGCGTGACTATGACGGCGTTTGGTGGTCCCCAGTACATCCTTCTGGGAAACTATTCTGGGCTGTCCGGGTCTTTCCCTGGAATCGGCATGCTTTCGCCGGGCCTTGCCAACCAACCGCAACTGCAAGGGGCCGCGGGCGGGACGCTGACCAAACAGGTTAAGAAAACGGCATTCACCCTCTCAGCCATGCGGGCTGTCTCGAATGGAGGTGGTTTACTGACTTCGGTTACAAGTTCTTCGGGGGATGTTGGGGTGCGGCAGCACTTGATGCGAAGGTGGGACCTTAGTGCGGATGTTATGGTTTCACAGGCACAGGAGCTCGGCTCACAGTTTGCCGGTGGGCAGATCAACAGTCAAACCGCCAGCTTTGGCGTGAGCCATGGCTTAAGCGAACGCCTTTCGGCAAGCCTTAGCTATTCGGCTTCGCGGGAACGAACCCAGGGTGCAGTACCGTTTGCTGCAAATTTTAATGTCAACAGAATAACTCTCAGCTTCTCTTTTAATGCAAAGGGTGTGTCATTGGGACACTAACCCGCGGTAAGAACGCAACATCAGTGTGGGGAGGGGGATTAATGGGCAAGTCGAACTTACCAGAAGGGAAAATCAATCTCATCCGGGTGATTATTGCTGACAATACACCCATGGGAGCACAACTTTTAGCCGATGCTCTCAAAAGGTCTCATCGCTTCGGGACCGTCCTGGCGGCCAACCGGGCCACGGACCTACTAGCGGCGGTGGCGGGTCAAACCGTGGATGTCGCGTTGATCAGCGCCGACCTTGAAGGCGATGCGGTACGCGGTTTCAAGGTGGCTCAGGAGTTGGGCGCTGTGCACCCGGGCATCAAGGTAGTAATACTACTGGATATCCCGGACCGCGAATCGGTGGTTCAGGCATTCCGAACGGGTTGTCAGGGGGTCTTTTGCCGGAAACGGTCGGTAAAGGAGCTGCTGAAATGCGTCGCTTGCGTGCACGAGGGCCAGATTTGGGGAAGCTCGGAGGAGTTTAGTTTTGTCCTTCAGGCGTTGCGCGAACCCCAGCCCCTCCGGGTAGTCAATACGGCGGGAGTTGCCCTGCTGACCAAGCGGGAGATGGCGGTGGTGCAGTGCGTGGCCGAGGGGTTTACGAACCGCGAGACCGCGATCCAGTTGAGTTTGAGCGAACACACGGTGAAGAACTATATGTTCCGGATTTTTGACAAGCTGGGAGTCTCCAGCCGGGTAGAGTTAATTCTCCACGTGGCCAACCAGATGCAAGCGGCAGGAGGTTTGGGTTGCGCCAAACCTTCGAATGGAGCAAGCTCCACTGGAGCAGCGGTGTTCGCCGGAGGACCTCAAATTGCGTCGCGAGGCGCCGGGGTAGCCTAACCGCTATCGCAGGTCCGTTCGGCCGATATAGCCAGAAGGTCAACCCGCATCCGGGTATTGAAGGTTCATCTCCGGGCGCGGGGCGCTTCCGCGCAGGAGTGTTTTCAACCTTTTGCCTGTGCCGTGTCTCCACGCTATCTCATCCTCGGAATATCCCTTTTTCATCCAAAGTCCTTCCGGCCCGTTTGAGGTTCCCGGTGGACCTTACCCCGAGATTTCTTCAACTCCTATTGGTCAGTTTTCCGCCTTTTCGCACTCAGCCCCACTTCCCTGCTCGCGGCAATTTCCTGACTTGGTCAGCAGATACCGGGCTGCCCGAAATTCGATACGCCTCAAAACCCTCGCCGGATCGAGAGATAGGGGATAAGGCCCAGCTCAACAATCCCGGGTAAGGGGTCTTCCCGCGAGAAGACGGATTCTACATGGGCAGCTTGCAGCGTGCGCAAGTACGCCCTCCAATTCAAGCGGCCAGAAAGGATTTCTGAGATTCCGGTCGGGAGATCCGTGACAAGGCGAACCCAAGAAACGCCAGGCCGGCCCCGCTGCTCTTCTACAATGTCGCCGCACTGGTCCTGAAACAACAGAAAGGGAAAGTCGACGCCGGCATGGCGGCCGAGAGTGTGATACCCCCACGTGCGCGCATTCACGTCGAGCAGCTTGAATTGGCGGTCACGCGGGTCGAGCTTGTACTCCAGTTCAACCAGACCGTAATAGTCGATGGCGCACAAAAAGCGCTTGGACAACGTTTCAAGCAGGGCCAGCTCGGTGGTCTCGACGAAGGTGCTCGCCCGTCCGAACTCGGGCGGGTGCTGCCGGGTCCGCCGGGCCACCATACTGCCCAAGGCATGGCCATGCTTGAAGAATGCACAATAAGCGAACTGCTGGTGCCCGTCACCGGGAATTAACTCTTGAATCATGACCTCGCCCCGCCCAACCAGGCTCGCGGCCTTCAGGAAAAGATCTTCCAGTTCGGCCCGGTTGCTCGCCTTCCAAGCTTTGGCCTTCGTCGCATAGATGAAATGTTCCTTAATCGCGGGTTTGATGGCTACGGGAAAGTCTACCTCCATACCTCTAAGCTCATTGGCATCAGCCGGATACCAGGTTCGAGGAGCGGGAATTTTCAGTTCTTCCGCCAGACGGTACGTGTTTCGTTTGTCCCACACCCATTGAATCGTAGCCCAATCGGGCGTCGGCACTCGAAAGTATCCACTCAGCGACTGCCGATGGTGGGATAGCGCTGCCACCGTTTCGTCGCGGGTCGGGTAAAGCACCCAGCCTCTTAGACCTAGCCGGCGGCCTACATCGAGGAGAGCATCCACCGTCGCGCGTTCATCGCGCAAGTCCGGCAGTTTCACTGCGTAAGTCGCGTAGCGTGAGAATTTAGCGATGGAAAGCTCGTCATCAATCACGCAAACCGGCACACGGCGGCGCCCCAGGCTTTGAACGATTCCCAGTCCCTGGTAATCGCCGCCGATGACGACGGCACCGGTACGATTTCCTGCAATTCTAGCCAAGAATTACTCCATTCACTCCAAGAAAACTCACCTGTCCCCTGTCTTCACGGCCATCATCATCCTGGCAAGGCCATCAAGCTATCCAAGCGCGCCGAAAGGAATGCAACTCAAGACTCGGTCATATAAGGTTTGGGCAAGCTTTGACCGGTATAACATAACGCCAATTGCGGTTCCAAGAGTATTCGTTATGACGTCCGTCATGCCAGAGTCACGGGTTGGAAGGTAGGCTTGTAGGATTTCAATGATGAGGCTGATTATGCCTCCGAGGATAATGGTGGCGAGAGCCGCCCGCTTGATAGGGCGTGCTGATGTTAGGTAGGCGCAAAAGAAGAAACCCAGAGGGATGAATCCGCCAATATTGATGAGGACGTTCTTCCAGTAGCCCCAGGATAGGTTAAACTCCTTCCAGAGCGGATCAAGAAGTATCTGGTGCAACACCATGTATTTCGCCGGAATGGTTAGGTCAATTCCCGCGCTGACTTGGTTATGAATTATTGTCCCGGAGTGTTCACTAAAAACGTACCGGGCGATAGTCCCTTCATCTCCAGCCACGGCGGGGCAGCCTGTTACCGTCCAGTTGTGATAGTCTTGCTCAACTTGCGCAGGGGTGAGCTCCCGATGGTAAATGGCAAGCCCCCGCAGCACACCTGACCAGCTATCGTTTGCGACGGGGGAATTGGCGAGGATGAGGCGGCCCGTGAAATTCGCAGCGGAAAGATGGAATTGCCGTGATTTTTGGACCCGCCTGCCATCAACATAGAAATCAGTTCCTTGTTTCCCGGACGCGATGGTGACAAAGACTGGCTTGCCCTTGCGGAAGATGCCGTCAACATACACTCTTGAAGCTGCCGTCTGATTTGGGCCAATTCGCCATACTGTCTCAACCGAGAGATCTTGATTCGACTGATGCATGGAGAACCGGAGAGGATTTTGGGGGGTGTAAAATGCCAAAAAAGTGTTCGTGTCATAAGTAAGCCCGGGTTCCAACCAGATCTCGAGGCTACACGGCGCTCCTTCCTGGGCGCCGGTCACACCAAAAATACCTAAACTTAAAACCGTGCCATAATCGCCAAAAACAAGACCGTTCTCCTTTCCCAGCCAGGCCACTTCATTCTTTGGGGAGTGAAATGGCCAAAGTCCCGCCACCAGAATCCCGCCTAAGATCAGCAGACAAATTACGGCTTCGATCTTCGCTGTTTTCGCCTTCCTGCATGGCTCGCTGGTCGATTGCCCCAACCCGTTGGTCCCGCCGCTGGGCAGTGTCCTAACCCCGTGTAGCCCTTTTGAACCTCGATTTGAATCTGCAATAGTATGAATCATTGTGCGGGGGTTACTCTTGATAGCAAAGGACATTCCCGGTTTACTCCTCATCCTTTCCGCCCCTTCCAGGCTTGATCCCGGCCCATCAATTGTTCCGGATGCCCAAATCGCATACGACAAGGCTACCACAGCGGAATGAGACAAGGGAGACAGGTGAGACTAATGAGACAGATTTTTTCAACGTGTGAAATCAATCACTTGCGGACTGCGCTCTAGCGGTTTCACCATCCCGCAGCTTACTTGTATGGACTCACGGTTCATCCATCCGCATGCGTAACCGTATCTGGTAAGTTCCAGGGCAGGTCAATTTGTCCGAGCGACATCCTTCGCAATGTTGGCGGTACTACCATTGGCGCTGAAAACGACGATGTAATCAAACACCGAAGCTCGGCCACCGACATCGCGATATTCGGCCCATTTAGCAGGGACCTTGGCGCACTCCAAGCAAATGACGGCACAGGGTGCGGGATGCGTTTGTCGGGCAGCAAACCGGGTTGTGAGGTTGTCCACTCCCGTGTACCATACCCTGCGCGCCCTGCCGTCAGCGTGGATCAGCGTCAGGAGCGGATAGACGAAAAGAGACCTCGGGCTGTGCTTGATCTCGGGGTCTTCCAAGTAGGAATCGATCGCGATGTTCCTACAATCCAGTTGGTTCACTGCATTTGCAGCGGCGATATTGGCTGGCGCAGAGCTTTCATGTGAATCGTCAAAGTAAAGGTCCGGTCGCGGATGGTAAACGTCGTCCACACGGTTCCAAGGCACCAGGGACCGCGTGCGGTTCATGGCCGCGAAAGGCAAGGCATAGGTAAGAAGCAATATCCCGACCACGGTTCCGAGTCTTCGTGAAAAGTATCGGTCAAGCACGTACCCGGTGAGCGCCGATCCCAGCGCGAATAGAGCGAGGTGATACCGGCTAGACCACATCTGCCAGCGGAGCATGGCGCAGAAAAATACGAACGCGGCGATAATCCCCAGTGCATACCAGATCGCCTTGCGTTGGGAGACTTCCCTCCACTTCCAAAAAACTATCCCAACTGAGAATAGTAGCAAGGCAAGGTGCAGTGGATTGCCCGCATGAACTTCATCCAATGAAAAATGTGACATCTGAAAAGGCATACCGAGCCAGATCGCTCCGGGATCATCCGGATTGGCACCCAATCCATGAATAGCTACCCGGACTATTCGTTCGATCTTCGCATTAACGCCCGCGCTGGGGGTGCCCAGATGAAGAGAAATATTGCGGATTACATTAGCTAATGTCCCGCGTACAGTAACATGTGCCATTGTCAGTTGCACGCGCGGATACTCGACAGGAAGCGGCAAGCCCAGCGGAGAGCCCGAAAACTCGTAGTTGCGGAGGTACTGCGGGACGTTGAGCGCGAAAATCAGAAGAAGGAAGATCGCGCTGCGCTTTAGAAACCGAATCCGCGCAGGAGCTGACCCCATCCACCAGCAGGTCAACACGAGAAAAAGCAGAAAAATGTACGCAGTGCCCTTGGTGAGGAGGGCGAGACCCGCGGCGAGGCCGACACAAACCGTATTAAACCAACTAGGGTCTTCGTTCCAGAACATCAGGAAAGCGACAGCCGTCACGATCCAGAAGGAAACGACGTAAGTATTCATGGGTCCCGAGGCCTCAAGAACGCCCTCTGGTATCGTTGCGCAAATGACGGCAGCAAGCGCCTGCCCCCTCAACCCTGCTCCAAGCCGCTTCGCAATGAGGGAAACGCCGATGCCGCACCCCAACATGCTGAAGAATTCGACCAAATTAACGAAGCGATCTCCGCCCCAAAGCAAATCCGCATGCATCATCGCGTATTCCGCCCAGGGCCCGTAAATCAACTGACAATAATCAGAAGTAGGGAAGAATCGAACACTGTGGTTGCTCATCCACATGACAACACGGGGCAGATGATACTCCATTGCATCCCAGGTGGCGGGGGAGGCGACAACGGCAGTAATGAACACCAGCAGAATGATAATGACGGTGGCGATCAAAAGACCCGTGGTGGCGCGGTCCAGCGCTGCGCTTGAAGATTCCTCGCTCGGTAAGGGACGTGGGGAACAGCGCCTGGGGACGGTCAGGTATACGAGGCTGGCGACGCAGATACCCAGCCAGGAAATCGCCACGGCATTCCGCGTAAGCATGCGTGGCGCACTCAACGTTTCGGTGATTACGACAACACAAGTGCCCCAGAAGACCGCGGCGGCAAGCGCGGCCTGACGCCAGTCAATCCCCTTCTCACGCAGGATGAGATAGAAGAGAATGAATGATGCAATGGGAAGAATCAGCAGCAAGGTAAATGCGCTCCATTCATTGCGGCCTCTGACGCCGGAAGTAAAAACCCGAGTAGTGGGGCACTGTATATTGGGGGAACAGCGGCATCCGAAGAGAGAGTTCGAGGGCTGGCCACCGGTCTATCATGGCGTATCCCTTGGCGTTAAAATCGGCTACCAGCTCGGCGGAATTCCGCACGATACAGGGAAAAGCACATTCTTTTGTACGCTGTACTGTAACGAAACTCAGCTTTCTGTCATGGACGGGGGTTCGATTCAGAATGACGTGTTCAGGCGGATTGGCAAACTGATTGAGGAAGGCTTGTACGCCCTTTTCCCAGTAGTGAAATGCGCCCGATACCAGCAAGACGTTGCAATCAGATGCAACTTGCAAAGAACTTGTGAACCTTAGTCCATGGGCGCCTCGTTCTTCGGCAATTCTCTTTCCTTCTTCGAGTACGTTGGGTATATCAAATACTGTCCATCGAACGCTTTGGGCTGAGTTCAAATGCGATGAATAGCTGTAGTAAAGATTTCCAATGTTCCCGCCAAAATCAAAAATTCTTAGGTCTCCCGCTCCAATCTTCAAAAGCCAATACAGTACGGCATAGTCGCTGGGACGCAGAGCGCTTGAGAACTCAAGATGAACCTTGATTTCACTCAGGTCCTCATGGCCGGCGGGCTTCGCTCTTCGAGCCACCGACCAGCCCTCTTCGAAGGTGGTGAAAACACCGTGCGTCTGGCAGAAGCTATTGAGAAGTTTCCTGCCGTGCGGCAAAACTTCGATCCGCGTAAGTAGCGTGCGGCACGGCTCGGAAGCTAGGAATGCGATGGCAACCTCCCGGGCACTCATCGACTGGCCCAGACGCCTGCTTTCAGCTTCGTCACTCCATCTCGGGAATCAACGGCCATCGCAAGAGGTTTTCCAGGATCGTGAGAGGAGGCAGATCCAACATCCGGAGGAAAGAATGAAGAAGATGATGTGCTCGGACGTGCCTCTCTAATAGCCAAGAAAGGGCTAAGTCGCCAGCCGCTCATAAGTCTTCTTTACCCAGACCATCGGTGTGATCGCGTATGACTTCAGAGAATCAAGGGCAGGAGACTGCCCCGGTGGAGTTGGGTGCACGCCGAGCTTGCGAAGCAGGAAATTGGCCCGGTAGGGATTGGCTCGCAGGGGATCTTTGAACTGGAAATTTACGCTGAGCGAGACGGAAACACTGTCATCATTCTCAACCCAATGGGGACAGTTTACGGGAATATGGACCCCGGTACCGGGTGCTATTTTGTATGACTTTGCCCGGTGCTGAAGGTGTTTCTTGTATACCGCGGCGTTGAAGTCGGACGCCCAGAAACGCTCAATCTCTTCCTCCGGAAGAACCTCACGATCCTCCCGGTCAAACACGTGCAGGGTCTTTGTACCGCGAATCTGCAGTAGAAAATTGCACTCGCGGTCGATGTGATAGGTGGTGATACGCTTGGGTGAGGTGATAAAAATGATGATGTCCTCCACCATGATTTGGGAGCAAATCTGAGGACCGGCGAGGGTTTTAATCTCCGCCAACCCCCGGTCCAGGAAAACCCGGTACTCAGGGTCGCGCTGTGCTGAACTGAAAACAAACCATGCGCCGCAATTTGCAACCCTCTGCAAGGCTTCCTGTGGTGAAAAGGGGCTTTTATCGATTTCATCCCAGCGCTGATCAACGCGAACATTGCCCACGTCGTAGTGGAGATCGCGTGGCCGCGTCTTAAGTGTACGCTCGGCGAGTTCCATCAGTTTTGGTAGTTGGAAAAGAGGATGGGTAGAGAGGTGGTGGGATATTTCAAAGCTCTTCCGATTGAATTTCTCCCGGAATTGGGCGGCGTCAACCACGATCCAGCGATTCAGCGCATCAGCCTCAGGCGCAGCAATACTTGGCATCTGGAACCTCCCTCGTTGCCCTGCCGCATATTACAGTGTGGCCCCCCTACCCAGAGCAAAACTTCAATGTCCTGTGAATGCCTTCAATTAAGCACTCCTCAAGTTGCATGCAGCTTCTCGGTCTGGCCGATCTATACATCAATGAGCCATAATCCCGAAGAACCATCCGGAAGTCGTATTTTCGGACAGCAGTCCAGCACAAGTACGGTTTGGGTGTTGAAAGTTTCCATGCCGTCAGTTGCCGGTGGATTGCAAAATCCCCCTCTGATTGCTGCCAGAATGGAGAAGAGATTCCACCACAGCCACGTATATGGCTTGGTTCTCATCCCATACGTACCGCTTCACGAATTCCGCGGCATTGCGAGCCAGTCCCTCCCGAAGATCCGGGCGTCGAATCAGCAGCGCCATCGTGTCAGCAAGACTCTTTTCATCCCCTGCGCGGAAGAATTTGACGACGGAGTCGTTGAAATAATGTCTGTCAATCGCCGTATCCGGGACAATTACAGGAACACCCATCGACATGAATTCGAGAATTTTGGTGCTGAACGCTTCGTTGCCGAAACTATCCTTTCTCTTGGGTACAACCCCAAGATCGGCATTCTCGATCACTAACGGGATCTGGTCAAGCGGTAGCGATCCCTTCAAAAAGACGCTATTCTGCAATCTGAGACTTGCGATCAGAGACTTTATGAAGTCGCGCTGTTCGCCGGAACCGTAAATATGAAATTCGGCATCCGGAACTTCATCCTTGATGATTGCAAAGGCCCGGATTGCAAGGTCAAGACCCTGGTGATAGTTGAGCGATCCAGGGTACAGGATGATGAACTTGCTGTCGCTCCGGTTCCTTCCGCGCCGCGTAAACATCCGGGTGTCCGGGAAATTCAGAATCGTTGTGAGCTTGGATTGTTTGACGGATCTTTCCTGCAGCCGCTTCTGCCAGATGTGATTTGCCACGATGACGTGGTCGGAAAACGCCGTCGACATCCGTTCCACGGCGACTAACAACTTAAAGGTCAGCGAATTTGGGGAGATATTGAACTTACTGACATAAAATTCCGGAACGATGTCATGGATATCGAGGATAACCTTCGATCCTGTCAGCTTTGGGTATAGTGCCGCGAACACTTCGAAATCCGGGACGGAGTGAACGTGAATGAGGTCGTAACGCTGCTTGATTTGCTGGCGCGTCAGAATGAACATAGAACGTAAGAAAAAGAAGAGCAATTTACAGAGGTATACGAATTTGCTTTTTTCGTTCTTTACCCGCCGCTGGACTCGGAAAACACGAACGCCGTCAATCATAACTTCTCCGCCCGGCTGACCTTCCCGCCGGAGCGCTACTGCGTCTACTCGATACCCCTGTTTGACGAGGGTCTCGGCATAGCGCCGCACGCGGTTGTCAGATTCATAAAAAGAATAAGACACCATGCAGGCTCTCATTGATAGAGCTCCGGGGCGCGAAAGGCTGGCTCAGAACTTTGCGAATGCCCGAGGGAGGCAGTCCCAATCGCCTTATCGATGGACCTTCTTAGCGCTGCGGCCAAACCCTTCACAAAGGGTTCGACAAGCATTCCGGCAGGATAAACTCGCAATGTAATGATCTCCTGGCCTGCGCCAGCCAATTCGTCCCAGTGTATGCCCGGCTCGTGATATCTCGCATACTGCTTGAGCGGGCGAAAGTCCGTGATGACGCCGGGATAGGGCCGCGCCACGTAATCCAGGGAGGCCTGGTCGTTGGTGTTCCAGATGCGCGCGAGAAGCCGTGATTGGGATTTGCTGCCGCCTTGAGCACCTGTCAGTCTTCCGAGCAACATTCCTTTCCAGACTGCTAGCCGGCTGCGCAGGACGCCAAGCTTACTCTGCAAGAATGAGAGCTTGTCTTTGAAGCCCAATAGCATGAAATTCAGCGCGTGGAATTCCCATCGTTGGACTTCGTAATAAATCTTCTTGCGGATCGTGCCGGGACTGAGATTGGACCAATTGATCGTGTCAAACAGAGCCAGCAAGGCGACTTCTTCGCCTTGCGCGCTGAGTTGCTGCGCCATTTCCAGCGCGATAGTACCTCCCATGCAGTATCCGCCAAGGAAGTAAGGGCCGCGCGGCTGGGTTCTCTTGATCTCACGAATGTACAGCGCCGCCATATCCTCAATCCGGGTCAGCAGTGGTTGGTTTCCGTCGAGCCCCTGAGCCTGCAAGCCGTAGAAAGGCTGGCCGGCTCCCAAGTGGCGCGACAGGCCGCGATAGATCAGAACGTTTCCCCCGCCGCCATGAACGCAAAAAAACTTGGGACGGGAGCCGCCGGACTGCATTTCCACTAATGGAGACCAATTCTCTTCCCGCCCCCTTTTTCGAAGAATGCGGGCTAATTCTGCGATCGTGGGCGCCTTGATGAGGGTGGACAACGGAAGATTGATCTTGAACACCTTTTCGATGTGAGCGAAAAGACGCACCGCCAGCAGAGAGTTTCCCCCCAGCTCGAAATAGTTCTGGTAGAGGCCAATGGGACGAACCCTGAGGAGGTCTTCCCAGATTTTTGTTAGCTCCTTTTCTGTTTCGTCTTGTGGAAGCGCCCTTTCGAGCCGGGATGGACTTGGCGGTGGAGCAGGCTCCGGCCTAGGGCGCATGGAAAGCGGCAAACCAGAGATGCGCTGCTCCGGGTCGGCGGCGAAGGCGCTAAGGACTGCCTCATAGCGGCTAAGGATTTCCTTGATGGTAGCAGCTTCAAACAGACCGGGGTTGTATTCTAACTGGGCGCGGACTCCCTCGCGGCGTTCCAGCAGCCCCATTTGCAGCTCGAAATGCGTCCCCAATCCAAAATCCGGCAAGGGCGTGACCGTCAATCCGGACAATTGCCGCGGCTGCAAAAATGCGGTTTGATAGAAAAAGTAAAGTTGAGACAGCGGATTCCGGCCGCGAACTGACCGCACATCTAATTTCTCAAGAAGAACCTCGAACGGCAAATCCGCATGGCTGAGCGCAGTGAGAGTGACGTCGCGAACCTGACTCAATAATTCCCGGAGCGTAGGATCACCCGACAAGTTCAATCGCAACGCCACCGGCCCGGCAAAGGGGCCGATGAGAGGCTCCGTTTCAGGTTTGCGGTTGGCGACGGGAGAACCGATCAGAATGTCCTCCTGACCGGTGTATCGGTTCAGCAATGCCGCGTATGCGGTGAGCATCGCCATGAACATGGTTGCATCTTGGGATTGGCTGAGGCTTTTAAGTGACCGGATGAGATCTTCAGGCAAGAGAAGAGTCTCCATGGGGCTTTGTGGGGCCGCCCGATTCCCGGATGAAGAGCCAGCCGGGAGCTCCAGCACGGGTAGCGGCCCGGCAAGCTGCATTTGCCAGAACTCGATTTGCTCGCGCGCGCTATCCGAGGCGAGCCATTGCTGCTGCCAATCAACGAAATCGGCGTATTGGATGGCAAGGGGCGGCAACAATGGGTCGCGAGCATCGGTAAGGGCCTCATAGATGGCCCACAAATCCCGCTGAATTACACTTTGAGACCACCCATCGGCAAGGATGTGGTGGGTGCTGATGACCAGGACATGTTCCAAAGGGTGGAGGCGGAACAGACGCGCCCGGATCAACGGACCCCGGGTCAAATCGAACGCTGCGCTCGCCTCGACGCGAACCGCTTCCCGAAGCGTTACTTCCCGGTCTGTTTCAGCCGCGTCTTCGAGTGATGTCACAGGAATAGAGACTTTTTGCGACGGCGCGATTACCTGAACCGGCTCACCGTTTACATTCTCGAAAGTCGTACGCAAGATTTCGTGGCGGTCTACCAAAATCTGAAGGCTCTTTTCGAGAGTGGGATGTGCCAATTCTCCCGTCAACCGGACACAAGCCCGCATGTGCAGGGCGGGGTTGCCGGGCGCGAATTCCTCAAGCACCCAGAACCGCCGCTGCGCTACGCTCGCTGGCATCACGCAGGGCTCAGCGGCAGATTGTTGCGCCAAGGTGGCTTCAGGATGATGCGCACTCTTAAGAACATCCGGCTGGACGGGTGATGAAGCGCCCAAAGACTGCGGAAGCGCCGTATCTGTTAGCAAAACCCCAACTGTCGGATTCGCCGCAGCTCTGGAACCAGGCGCATCTTTTCCAGCAGGAGCGGCGCCTGTGGGCAATGAGAATTGGGAAAGAGGCTGGTTCGGATCGTCAACGATGGATTCGAGCAACATCCGGTAGTTGTCCAGCAAGCGGGTAATGGTGGCCGCTTCAAAGAGGTCCGTATTGTACTCGCAAGCGAGACGCCAGCCCTCGGTCCGCAAAACTAGAAAAATATTTAAGTCATACAGCGCCCCCTGCGATTTCGAGGGGATAACCGTTAATTTGATTCCCGAAAATTCCAGAGGCTTCACTGGATCTCTTTGACAGATAAAATTGACACGGAACAGAGTGTGATGGCTTGGATAATCGCTGGGGCGCAGCTCCCGGAGAACCTGCTCGAACCGGACGTTCTGGTTCGCTAACGCTTGCATGCCCACGTTCTGGACTCGTTCAAGCAATTGCAGGAAAGACGGGTCTGCCGCGAGGTCCAGACGCAAGATCACGGTATTGATGAACAGTCCGATCAGCGGCTCGAGCTCCACGCTGCTTCGACCGGCAACTTGCGTGGCTACCCCAAAATCGGTTTGGCCCGTGTACCCGTGCAGGACTATCCCGAGAGCCGCCAACATGGTGTTGAAAAACGTGGCGCCAGCGCGGTTTGCGATCTCTTTCACCGCATCGGTGAGCTTGACTGGCAACAGGATGGAGGTAATGGTTGCGTCATAGGTTGGGAAATTGGGCCTGGGACGGTCGGTTGGAAAGTCCACCAGAGGAAGATCTTGGAGCTGCCTTTTCCAGTAAGCGAGCTCATTTTGCACCACAGGCCCATCTGCCTGTTCTCGTTGCCAAATCGCAAAATCGCCATACTGAATGGCGAGGCCGGGCAGGGCGGGATCCTGGCCGCGGGAGTAAGCTTCGTAGCAGGCTCCCAGTTCGTTTGAAATGAGGCCGACCGACCAGTAATCAACCACCGAATGATGCGGAGTCACCATCAAGACATGCTCGTTGTCCTCGACTCGCATCAAGCTTACTCGGAACAGCGGGCCAAGGGCTAGATCAAAACCCCGGCGCGCTTCCTCAAACGAAAGCTTGTCAACCAGCGCATCCCGCTCCGGCTTCGGAAGGTGGCGGAGATCGGTTACCGGCACTTCGATCTTTAGTGAGGGTTTGATGACCTGGGCAGGTTTCCCATCAACAAGCGTGAAGGTTGTGCGCAGGGATTCATGCCGCCGCACAATCTCGTTGAAGGCACGTCTGACAAACGCTTGATTCAGGGGTCCCTGCAAACGGAATCGTACGGGCACCATCCATGTAGGATTGCCCGGATTTAGGCGGTCTAGACTCCAGAACCGCTCCTGGCCGAGCGAAGAGGGAAGGACGAAGACCTCTTCCGGCTCCGAACTGGTTAGGCCGCTAGGCATCGATAGAAGGGTTGGAGATTCCAATGCGGGCATGCTCGCAGGTACGCGCCCTTTCATGATATGGATTGCCTGACTCGGTATTTCTCACGGGAAACCGGCACGATGGAGGGCATTGCGGTACTCCCAATTCCAGCACCCGTAGTTCCACTCTCAAACTGGGCTAATAACGAGGCGATTGTCCGGTGCTTTAGAAATTGCGCAGGCGCAATCGTGATTCCAGCCTTGCCCGCCCGCGCCGCAATTTGGAAGATATGTAGGGAATCAGCTCCCAGCTCGAATAAATTGTCGTGGATGCCGACACGCTCGAGGTGCAAAACCTCCGCCCAGATGGCGGCCAGGACCTTCTCCTGGTCAGTTGCGGGAGCTACATATTCCTTTTCACGAGCAGGGAGGCCGCTGTCCGGGACCGGCAAGGCTTTTCGATCAATCTTTCCGTTGGGCGTCAACGGCAAGGTGTCCAGCCGCACCACGGCGGACGGCAACATATAGTTGGGTAATTTGCCGGTGAGGAACTCGCGGACCGCAGTAATAGTAAGCGCCTGCTGGTCGCTGGTTACATACGCAACCAGCCTTTTGTCCCCCGGGACGTCCTCGCGGACGATCACCAAAGCTTCCCGGACGCCAGGGTACCGGGCCAGTACCGTCTCAATTTCCCCCAGTTCGATCCGGAAGCCACGAAGCTTTACTTGGTGGTCGAGCCTGCCCAGGAACTCGATTCTGCCATCAGGCAAGCGGCGAACCAAATCGCCACTCTTGTACAGCCGCGCATCGGGGTCGCTGCTGAAGGGGTGGCAAATGAATTTCTCCGCTGTCAGCTCGGGACGGCGGAAATATCCTCGTGCCAAACCGTCGCCCCCAATGTGCAATTCACCCGGTACGCCGGTTGGCGCCGGTTGGCCATTGGCGTCGAGCACGTAGAATTGAGTATTGTCGATCTGCAGGCCGATCAGCACCGGTCCTTCTCCCGCCGCCACTTCTCCCGCCGCCGACCAGATGGTGGTCTCGGTCGGCCCGTACATGTTCCACACAGTGTGGGCGCGCTTCACGAGCTCGTTCGCCAGCTCACGCGGAAACGCTTCGCCTCCACACAATACCTTCAGCCGGGGATTG
>Ga0207416_1002627_pt1 | contig 19045 bp, 11 predicted proteins | sample PaiPotPPM11metaG_FD_184107 | JGI IMG/M metagenome (GOLD analysis project Ga0207416, IMG submission 184107) | Iron sulfur acid spring bacterial and archeal communities from Banff, Canada, to study Microbial Dark Matter (Phase II) - Paint Pots PPM... ...
ATCGGCAACGATCGGAGCGCGCCGCCGAGCCTTGCCCACAAGGCGTCGCTCGCCACTTCCTCTTCCTTGGCCCAGGCGAAGGGATCGCGTCCGGTCTCCCAGAAACGACACGCGCGCGCGAGCTCCCGGTAAAACGCGTACTCGGCGTAGAACCACTCCGCGTCGAGCCAGGTCTCGTTCGCGTGCGACGCATAGGGCTCTGTCCAGGCTTCCACGTCCGGAGCCGGGGGCCGCGGAGAGGGGATCGGCGCGTCGTTCTCGATGTCGCGCGCGAGTCGCTCGATGGAGCGCTTCACGGCGGGAGAAAACCCCGGGTTGCGCGCGACGACGTCCCGCGCGATGGCCGGGACGCGCTTCTCCATGCTGTAGCGCGCGAATTCATTCGATCCGTCGGTGCGGATGGGCTTGGGACGCGTCACGCCGCGCATTGCACCAGCTCCGCGGCTCGTTTGGTACGCCGAGTTGGTGCTGCTAGTGCGTCCATGGGCGCGGCTCGTCGCCAGAATCGGACGGCTCGTCGACAAACGAGTGGGCTATTGTAGCCCGAGCGCTTTACCCTGAGCTTTGGTGTGGGACAGCCCATGGTTCGCCGGTCCGCATCTCTCGCAGCGACAGTATGCGCCGCGCTGCTGCTGCAAAGCGCGGCAGCGCGCGGGGCGGACGGCTCGCCAATGGCCGCCCAGGGTGCGTTGCGGCTAGAGGACGCGGTCCTGCTGGCGCTGACGCGGAACGAGCGCGCGCGCATCTCCGACTTGAACGTCGTGGTCGCGGAGGCGGCGGTCGAGAAGGCGCGGACGGCGTTCCTCCCGCTTCTGAGCGCTCAGGCCAGCGACCAGCAGCACGCCTACGCGGCGACCGATCGGAGCCCGAACAACATCGGGCAGGCGAGTCTCACGCTCACGCAGAGCTTGATCAACGCCTCGGCGTTCCCGCTCTACAGTCAGGCCAAGCGGCTGGCCGACGCGCAGCACGCTCAGAACGTCGACGACAAGCGCGTGCTGGGGTTCACGGCGGCGAACGCTTTCTTCGTCGTGCTCAACGCGCAGCAGGTCGTGCAGGCGGCGCAGCGCCAGCTGGACAACGCGAAGGCGAACCTGGCGGACACGCAGGCGCGGGCCGCCGCGCAGCTCAACAGCACGAACGACGTCACCCGCGCGCAGATCGACATGTCGAGCTCCGCGCGCGAGACCGAGATCGACAAGGGCACTCTGGAGAGCGTGCTGGCGCAGCTCTCGTTCATCATCAACGCACCGGTCCCGGCCTCCCTCGAGCCCTCCGTGGCGACGCTCGGCGCCGCGCAGCAGCCCCCGGGTGCCCCCGACTCGCTGGTTCGCCTGGCGATGGATCGACGACCCGACGTGGTCGTCCTCAAGTACCAGGCGATGGCGGCCCACGACTTCGCCTCCGAGCCCATGTTGAGGCTTATCCCGACGCTCGCTCTCCAGGGCCAGGCGACCGCGACGACGAACTCGGCCGCCACGGGGCGCTGGAACGACGAGACTCTGCAGGCGACGCTCAACTGGCCTCTCTACGATCAGGGGGTCCGCTACGCGGACAAGCACTCGCGCGACGCGCAGGCGGACATCGCCGAGCTGAATCTGCAGCAGCTTTATCGCTCGGTGGACGAGCAGGTCCGTTCTTCCGTCGCGCTCCTGGTCGCCGCCCAGGCGGCGTTCCGCGTCGCGCAGGACGCCGTGAAGGCAGCCAGCCAGAGCGTCGAGGAGACGGCGATCCTCTATCGCCAGGGCCTCGCCAAGGCCATCGAGCTGGTCGACGCAAACGACACCCGTTTCACCGCAGATATCAACTTTGCGAGCGCGCAATACGGGATGGCGCAGGCGTACCTCAACCTGCGACAAGCGTTGGGACTGGACCCCCTCGGTACGGAGCTCAAGTGAATCGAACGCTCGCCGTGTGTCTGGCGCTTGCCATCGCCCTCGCAGGTTGCGGCAAGGCGAGCCAGGAATCCAACCTGAAGAAGCCCAAGGGCATCAACAAGCTAGAATACCCGGTGCAGGTCGCGCCGCTGGAGGTTCGGCAGGTCAACTACACGGTCGTCGCCCCGGGCGGGATCGAGGCGTTCCAGCAGGTGCAGATCACGTCGCGGGTCGCCGGGGCGGTCGATCGTGTTGCCTTCGTCGAGGGTCAGACGGTCAAGCAGGGCGATACGCTGGTCACGATCGAGACGGAGCGGTATCAGGTGGCCGTCGGCCAGGCCAAGGCGTCGCTCGATCGCGCGACCGCGACGGAGCAGGCGGCCGAGGCCGAGCTTTCGCGCCGACAGGGAGCGGTCGCGCAACACCCCGGCCTCGTCGCGGGCGAGGAGATCGCCCAGTACGCGACGAACGTGGCCACGACCAAGGCGGACGTCGCGTCGGCGCAGCAGGCGCTGCGGGTCGCGCAGCTGAACCTCCGCGACGCGTACGTGCGAGCGCCGTTCGCCGGCGTGATCCAGTCGCGCACCGTGCAGGCCGGCCAGTATCTGCAGCCGGGGGCGGTGCTGGGGACGCTCCTGCAGCGCGATCCGCTGCTCCTGCGCTTCGGGGTGACGGAGAACGACGCCCCGCGCCTGAAGCCCGGAATGATCGCGAACATGACGCTGCGCGAGAGCGCGCGCTCGTACAAGGCGAAGATCATCCTGGTGGCCGAGGCGGCGGACCCGACGACGCGGCTCGTGCCGGTCACCGGCGAAGTCGACGATACGGAGCACAAGTACTGGCTGCGCCCGGGTGCCTTCTGCGAGGTCAGCGTCCCGATCGGCGACGCCAGACCGGCGATCGTCGTGCCTTCCATTGCCGTGCAGCCCACCGACTCGGGGAACGTCGTCTACATCGTGGACGACAAGAACGTCGCGCACCTCAAGCAGGTGAAGCTAGGCATGTACACGCCGGACGGCGGGGTGGAGGTCACGCAAGGCCTCGCGGCGGGCCAGCTACTCGTGGTTCAGGGCTTCGAGGCTCTCAGCGACGGGGCGCCGGTCAAGATCAGCAGCCGCACGACGTTGCAGGCCGCCGAGGCCGCAGCGCAGGGTTCGCAAGGCGACGGCGGGCCACCGAAGGGCGCTGTCCCCGGATCGGACTCGCCGTCCGCTTCGACCCCGCCGGCAGCGCCGGCCGGGAGCCCTGCCGCGACCGCAGCCTCGGTCCGCGCGCACGGGGGCGCTCCTTGAATCTCACCGACATCTGCCTTCGGCGTCCCGTATTCGCGTGGATGATCATGCTCGGGACGATGCTCTTCGGCATCATCGCGGTCACCCGCATCGGGATCAGCCAGTTCCCGGACGTCGACAACCCGACCGTCAGCGTGAGCGTCTCATGGCCGGGTGCTTCGCCGGAGGACGTCGAGACCGGCATCATCAACCCGCTCGAAGACGCGATGTCGCAGGTGACCGGCGTGCTCACGCTCACGTCGTCGGCGAGGGCAGGCTCCGGCCGCGTCACGGCGACGTTCGACCTCTCGCGCAATATCGACCTCGCCCTCCAGGACACGCAGGCCAAGATCGCGCAGACGCAGCGGCAGCTGCCGACGAGCGCCCAGCCGCCCGTCGTATCCAAGAGCAACCCGGACGATCAGCCCATCCTGACCATCGGCATCTCCGGGCCGTACTCACGGGCGCTCCTCGCCGACGTCGCCCGCTACCAGGTCGAGGACATGCTGCAGACCGTGCCCGGCGTCGGGCAGGTGCAGATGATGGGCTACCTGGACCGCAACATCCGCATCTGGGTGGACGCGGAGAAGCTCGTCGCGACCGGAACGACGGTGACCGACGTCACGAACGCGCTGAAGAACCAGCACGTCTCGCTGCCGGGCGGCGAGCTGGATAACGGCGGCCTGGCGTTCGACGTGCGCGTCGTCGGGGAAGCGCCCGACCTGGCGACGATGCGCAACATCGTCATCCGCAACGCCCCGCTCAGTCCCGTTCGACTGAAGGACGTCGCGCTCGTGGAGGACGGCTTCCAGGACGTCACCTCGCTGGCGCGCTCGAACGGCCAGACCGTTCAGGCGATGGGGATCCTCAAGCAACCGGGGTCCAACGCGGTCGGCGTCGCGACGGCCGTCCGAAAGGCGCTCGCGGACCTGCAGAAGACTCTGCCCGACGGGATGAAGCTCGACGTCATCTTCGACACGACCGTCTTCATCAACGAGTCGGTGAACGAGATCGGCATCGAGCTCTGCCTCGCGGTGATCCTCACCGGGATGGTCTGCTGGATCTTCCTCGGATCGCTGTCGAGCACGATGAACGTCCTCTTCGCGATCCCGATGTCCCTCCTCGGGACGATCGCGATCCTCTACTTCGCCGGCTTCACCCTGAACACGTTCACGCTTCTCGGGCTGTCGCTGGCCGTCGGGCTCGTCGTCGACGACGCGGTCATGGTCATGGAGAACATCTTCCGCCACGCAGAGATGGGGAAGGACCGCGTCACCGCGGCGAGCGAGGGGACCAAGGAGATCACGTTCGCCGCGCTCGCGGCCACGATCGCGGTCATCGCCATCTTCATGCCGGTCGCGTTCATGAGCGGCATGGTGGGCAAGTTCTTCCTGCAGTTCGGCGTGACGCTGTCGGTCGCGGTCGCGCTCTCGTACGTCGAGGCGATTTCCCTCGCGCCGGCGCGCTGCGCGCAGATGCTGCGGACGACCTCGCACGAGTCGCGCGGCTTCGTCGGGCGCATGGCCGATCGGGGCTTCGCGGGGCTGTCGCGGCTGTACGGCGGCGCGCTGAAGCGATCGCTGCGGTATCCGTGGGCGGTCCTCGCGCTGGCCGTCGCGGTGCTCGCCGCCGCGGGGTACACGGCGACGAAGATCCCGCAGGAGTTCGTCCCCTCCCAGGACCAAAGCCGCCTCAACGTCCGGCTGACGACGTCGGTGGGGTCGAACCTCCAGACCACGGACGGCCTCGTCCGCCGCGCCGAAGCCTTCCTCATCGGCCGTCCCGAGGTCGTCGACGTCATGTCGAGCGTTTCCGGCAACTCGGGGAGCCTCTACGTGACCATGGTGGAGCCCAAGCAGCGCAAGCTGACGCAGAGCCAGTTCAGCGCCGTGATGCGAAACGAGTTCAACTCGTACCCGGGCGTGCGCGCGTCGGTGCAGGACCTGTCGCAGCAGGGGTTCGGCGGCTCGAAGGGCTATCCGCTGGAGTTCTCGGTCCGGGGGAGCGACTGGAACACCCTCGTATCCCTGGCGGCGAAGCTTCAGGCCCGGCTGACCGAATCAGGCCTCGCGTCGGACGTCCAGAGCGACTACCTGCTCGGCGCCCCCGAGCTCGTCGTGCAGCCGGACCGCGAGCGCGCGACCGACCTCGGCGTGTCCGTCCAGGACATCGCGCAGACCGTCAGCGCGCTCGTGGGCGGAGTCGTCGTCGGGCAGTACTCGAACGCCGGACGCCGCATGGACATCAACCTGCGCCTCACGGCGACGCAGCGCTCGCGACCCGAGGACCTGAACCTGCTGCGCGTGCGCACGACCGGCGGAGCCCTCGTCCCGCTGTCGTCGGTCATCGTCAGCAGCCAGCGGGCCGAGCTCCAGCAGATCAACCACGCCGATCGCGAGCGCGCGATCACCATCACGGGCAACATCGCCGCCGGGCACTCTCAGGGCGAGGCGCTCGCCTTCGTGCAGACGCTGACGTCCGAGGTGCCTCCCGGCTACCGCATCGTGACGAGCGGCCAGAGCTCGCAGTTCAGCGACGCGATGACCAGCCTGATCTTCGCGCTCATCGTTGGCATCCTCGTCGCGTACATGGTGCTCGCGTCGCAGTTCAATTCGTTCTTGCACCCGGTCACGGTGCTCACGATCCTGCCTCTGTCGGTCGCGGGCGCGATGTTCGCGCTCCTCGTCGCCGGGAAGACGCTGAACGTCTTCAGCATGATCGGTCTCCTTCTTCTGATGGGCATCGTGAAGAAGAACTCGATCATCCTCGTCGACTACGCGACCGAGGTGCGCGCCCACGAGGGCCTCGACGCGCGCGGCGCCATGCTGCGCGCCGGGCCCGTGCGCCTACGCCCCATCCTCATGACGGCGGTCGCGACGCTGATGGCGGCGGTCCCCTCCGCCCTCGGGCTCGGGCCCGGCGCCGAGACGCGCGGGCCCATGGCGGACGCCGTCATCGGCGGCCTCATTCTGTCGACGGCCCTGAGCCTGCTCGTCGTGCCCGCGTTCTACGTCGTGGCCGATCGCCTGCGCGGGAAGAAGAAGGAAGCCCCCGCGCACGAGACCGCGTCGGCGGTGCCCTGACGCCGTACCCTCAGACTTCCTCCGGCGGGAGCTCGAAGTTCACGAGCTCCCCGCGGAAGCCCTGCGTCTTCCATGCGCCGAAGGCGATGCCGACGGCCATCCACGCGGCGCCCGCGATCTTGGCGGGGCAGCTCAGGTTCAGCCAGAGGAGCGCGCAGATCGCGAAGCCGACCACGGGCGGAAGCACCTGCGAGAGCTTCTTCTCGGGGGCGCGGACGTAGTAGCGAAGGAAGGCGGCCGCGTTGACCCCCATGAACGCGATCAGCGCGCCGAAGTTGAGCATCTCGGCGCCGAGGCCGAAGCTCATCACGAACGCGCCGACCAGCGCGACCGCGCCGACGAAGAGCACGTTGTTCTGCGGGATCCGTCGCCTGGGGTTCACCGCGCCGAAGAAGGACCTGGGCAGCGCGCCGCTGCGTCCCATGCCGTAGAGCAACCGCGCTGCGCCGAGCTGCGAGCCCATGCCCGCGCCGAAGTTGGCCACGACGAGGGTGAATCCAACGACGGGAAAGAGCGCCGGCCACGCGCGCCCTGCCACCGACACGAACGCCGTGTCGACGTCGGGGAAGGGCTGCGACGCGGGCCACACGAGCTGCGCGGCGTACACCTCGAGCGCCGAGAGGAGGCCGATCACGAGGCACGTGAGCACCGTCGCCAGCAGGATGTTGCGACGCGGGTTCTCGGCCTCCTCCGACAGCGTCGAGATTCCGTCGAAGCCGATGTACGTCAGCACGGCGATCGACGTGCCGCTCAGGACGGCCTTGGTGTCCCAGAGTTGCGGGTCGTAGAAAGGACGGCTGAAGAAGTCCGCGCCGTCGTGCGGGTTGGCGAAGACGTACCGCGCGGCCGCCACGAAGAACGCGACGATCACCAGCCCCATCGCCGCTGCGAGCGCCGAGTTGATCCGGGCCGACGCGCGGATCCCGAGCACGTTCAGACCCGTGAACACCGCCGCGAAGAACAAGGCCCACGCGGCGTAGGGGACTCCCGGGGCGAAGACGTGCGCCTGCTGGCTGCACCAGATGACGCAGATGATCGGGTTGAGCATGTAGTCCATCACCATGCTCCACCCGGTGATGTACCCGAGCGCGGGGTTGATCTCCTGTCCCACGTACGTGAAGGCAGAGCCCGCGCTCGGATACGCGCGCGCCATGCGCCCATAGCTCACCGCGGTCGCCAGCATTCCCAGCATGGCGAGCAGGATCGTCGTCACGACGTGACCGCGCCCGCGGTCGCTGAGGACGCCGAAGACGGACATCGGCGCGGTGGGCTGGATGACGATGATGCCGTAGAGGATCAAGTCGCCGAGCGTGAGGGCGCGACGAAGGCGCGGCGCGTTCGGGCTCTCGCCCGGGCGGCCTCCGTCCGCAGAAGACGACTCAGCCTCCATCGGCGATCTCCGCGAGCGTGAAGACGAGCGCCGCGGCGAAGTCGATCGCGGGCTCGTTGCAGATGTAGTCCTCCGCCTTGTCCTCGTAGAGGAGGTCGTCGGTCGACCACATCGCGAACGGGTCGTTCTTCGGCGGGAGCGGCAGCTTGCTGTGTTCGAGCACGCGCGCCCCCGAGGGCCCCCCCGCCAGCGCGCCGGGGATGGTCACGTGCGCGGCCTGTCCGAACGAGTGATGCACGTCGTGCGGCCATGTCTTGCCTGCGCCCACGAGGAAGCTGACGCCGAACGGGTTCTCGCCGAACACCCAGTGCAGCTGCCGCCGCGCGACGACGTCGCATCCGGTCGTCTTGTCGAGCCGGTACGCCGCGGCGCAGGTCGCCGCCACGCCGAGGGATTCCGGGACCGAGTTGTTCCCGAACTCCGTCAGCGCCGACCCGAAAGCCCCGCCTGGCCCCCTCGGCGTCTGCGCGGTCGCGGCGAGCGGCGCCACGAGCGCGTCGAGCTTCCGCGCGACCTCCGCCCGCTCTGGAGAGCCCGCCGGCAGTGCGCGTGCGGTCTCCAGCAGCGCCACCGCATCGACCGAGTGCCAGCTCACGCGGGCGCCGGCCTCCGGCTGCAGACGCATGGCCGTGGCGTGAGCCTCTTTCGCGTACGCCGGCCCCCCGGTGGTGCGCGCGAGCGCGGCGGCGCCGAAGGCGAGATCGTCCTCGCCCGTCTCCTCCCCGTAGAAGTCCGGCGGGTCCGGGTTCTGCACGCCCTCGCGCTGCTTCGCCAGCGCGTACACCTTCTTTGCCGCGGCGAGCAGGCGCGCGCTGTACGCAGCGTCCTGCTTGTAGACCTGCGAACCGAAGGCGAAGGCGGCCGCCGATCGCCCGAGGAGGTTTCGCCCGCGCCCGGGAGCCATCCGAAAGACGGGCCGCTGATCGTAGGCCTCGATGGGCGTCTGCGTGTCGCCCTCGGGCAAGCGCCAGTCCGGGTCGTGATCTCCCTCGCCGGCGACCTGGTGATAAAGCTCCGCGCCGGCCTCCATCTTGAGCAGCCAGTCGAGTCCCCACTTCAGCTGCGCGGCCAGCGCGTCGCCGCTCGCCCCCAGGGCCGCGCGGTGGTCCCGAAGGGCCATGAGCTCGACAGCGAGCGTGTACGACGTCGTCCCCACGAACTTGATGTAGTCCCCGGCGTCGTGCCAGCCGCCCTCGACGTCCACCGGAGGTGCGCCGCGGTACGGCGGCGCCTTGCCGTCGTCGACGGCCACGCCGTCGCCGGAGTGCCCGCTCGCAGTCGACCGGAACAGATGGCAGGGGCCGTGCAGCGAGACGGACTTCGTCGTCGGCCCGCAGCGCTGCTCGGCGAGGAACTGACCGAGCAGGGGCAGCACGCCGGAGTATACGTCCTTGCCCACCGCGATGGTCTCCTCGGAGCCGTCGTCGAGGACGATGACGTACCGTCCGGCGCCGAGCCCGTTCAGGTCGATGCGATCGCCTGTGAGCGGCGTGCCGGCGCGGCTGACGGTCTGCAGAACTCGCGGGCCCGCCGTTCCTTCCCGGACAGGCGGTGACTTCAACGGGTCGTTGCCGGAGGCCCTCGCCACGTCGTACATGCGGTAACGCGGGGCGGGCTGGCCGGAGCCGACGACGATCGCGAACCGGTCGGCGTCCGGGAGATAGCCCAGCTGATCGTGCCGGATGCGGTACGGCGAGCTCGTCGAGGCGGCGGCGGCCGGCGAAGGGGCCGACGCGGAGCCTTTGGCGACCGAAGCCGGGCTCGTGGTCGCGGTTTTGTTACACGCCGCGAGGGAGACAACGCCTAGGCCGAGGGCCAAAAGGAAAGCCCGTCTCATGCTGGGCGCACACCATAGTCGAAAGCCCAGCGGGAATGCGGCGACAAACGGGCTCTCGGCCACCTCTCCCGGAGGCGGGACGCGACGAGTGCAATCGGGGACGCTAGCGCAGTCCGGCCACAGCCTCGACGAGCGCGCGATCCCCCTGGAGCGCGAGTCGCTGCATGTACAGCGAGAGCCCCCGCCGGCCGCCGAGCTCCTCGCCGCCGCCCGCGCGCCCGGGACCTCCGTGCAAGAGCTGCGGGAGCACGGTGCCCGGCGGGATGGCCTGGGACGCCGTCTTGGACGATCCGATCGTCACGCGCCCGTGGAAAGGCGCGACCCCGAGAACGAGGCCGCACACGAACTCTCTGTCGTCGCTGTAGACGCTGCAGACGAGGCCGCCCCCACCCCAGCTGACCCGCTTGGCTGCCTGCGCCGCCGACCCGTCGTACGGCATCACCGTGGCTACCGGCCCGAAGACCTCGTGCTGGTGCGCTGCGTCGTCCGGGTGCGGCTCCGGCGCGTGCACCAGCGTCGGGGCGACGAAGTACCCCTTTTCGCCGGCCATGCCCTCCGGTCGCCTTGCCCCCCCGCACGCGACGCGCGCGCCGCCGGCGAGTCGCTCGATCCCCTGGCGAACGTCGCGCAGCTGCTGCGCAGTCGCGACAGGGCCCATCGTCACGCCTTCGTTCGCCGGATCGCCCACCTTCACCGCGAGCAGGCGCTCGCGCAGGGACTCGAGGAGCGGCTCGACGCGGGCGGCGGGTACGTACACGCGGCGGATGGCCGTGCACTTCTGCCCGGTCTTCTGCGTCATGTCGCGAACGACGTCGCCCACGAAGAGCGCCGCGAGCTCCGAAGCATCCTCCACGTCCGGGCCGAGGACCGCCGCGTTCAGGCTGTCCGCCTCCACGTTGACGTGCGCCGACGCCGCCGCGAACGCCTTGCCCGCGCGAAGCGTGGCGGCCGTCGCGCTCGAGCCGGTGAACGCGAGGACGTCCTGTCCCCCGAGGCGTGCGAGCAGATCGCCCGACGACCCGCACACCAGCGAGAGCGCACCCTCCGGGAGGAGCTTGCCCTCGACGATGATTTGCACGATCCGGTGCGCGAGGAGCGCCGTACTCGTCGCCGGCTTCGCGATCGAGGGCATCCCTGCCAGGAGGGCGCAGGCCGCCTTCTCGGCCAGGCCCCACGCCGGGAAGTTGAACGCGTTGACGTGGACCGCGACCCCTTCGCGCGCCACCCAGACGTGCTGCCCGAAGAGGCGCGCGCTCCTCCCGAGCTGAGCGCCTTCGCCGTCGAGGAGGACGCGAGCGTCGCCCAGCTCCTGAGCCATGTCTGCGTACGCGGCCAGCGTGCCGATCGCGCCGTCGACGTCGAACTTCGCGTCGGAGCGCGTGTTCCCCCCGTTGGCGATCGCGACGGCGAGGAGCTCGTCCCTCTTCGCGTGCAACGCGCGCGAGAGGGCGCGCAGTAGCTCTCCCCGCTCGCGGAACGTGAGGGCGCGCAGCGCAGGACCTCCGCGGTCGCGCGCGAACGCCAGCGCAGCGCCGAAGTCGATCCCCGCGGTGGAGGCCGTCGCGAGCGGCGCTTCGGTGGCCGGGTTGACCAGCGTCGCGGCGCCGCCGTCGCCGGCCTTGCCGGACACCCAGGCGCCGCACAAGTAGCTGGCAAGATCGGTGGTCATCGGGGATGCTCCTTCAAGGGTTCGCGTCGGTTCGGTTCGCGCGCGCGCGCGCCGAGGGCTTGCTCGCCATCGCGAGGCTCACGATCCGCTTCGCGGACTGATCGAGGGTCGCGCTCGACGTATCGACGACGGAGTCGGCGAGCATGTACAGCGCCTTCCGCGTGCGCAGGAGCGCTTTCATCTCGGTCATCGCGTTGGCGCGATTGCGCATGGGGCGCATGTCGCCCTGGCGCACGACGCGGTCCCAGTGATCTTGTGGTCGGGCTTTGAGCCACAGGGTCATGGTCCTCTGCCGTAGGAGCTCGAACGTCTCGCGCTGCGTGACGATCGATCCGCCCGTCGCCAGGACCGCGACCGGGTGAGAGTCGAGGAACGCGCGGAGCACTTCGCGCTCGAGTCGGTGAAACCAGGCCTCGCCGTGCATCTCGAAGATCGTCCCGAGCGGCATGCCCGCCTCAGCGGCCACGAGGGCGTCGAGCTCGAAGAAGGGCACCGCCAGCCGGCGCGCGACCTCGGCGCCGAGCGTGCTCTTACCCGCGCCGCGCAGCCCGAGCAGCGCGATCACCCGGCGAAGAGGCGTCGGCGCGGGGCGCATCGACAGGAGCTCGGCGGCGCTCGTCCCGAGCGCGTCGGCGACGTCCTGCAGGCGGGCGACCGAGATGTTCCCGGAGCCCGCCTCGAGCTGCGCGAGGAAGCGTTCGCTCACGTCGGCGCGCTTGGCCAGGGCGCGCATCGTGAGGCCCAGGTCGGTGCGACGGGCGCGCACCGCCGCGCCGAGGGCGCTCAGGAGGACGGCGCGCTTGTCGCCGCGGGAGGGACCGGCGCTGCTTGCATTATAGTTCGTATCCACTTGATACGGCGGCACTATACTACTTGCCGAGGCGCTCGTCCCGTCCTAACTTTTGCCCGATGCAAGCGCAGGACGCGCACGGCGAGCCCGTCGGGGCGGCGCCTTCGGTTCGGTTCGAGGCGCACCCGGAAGGGTACCGCCACTGGCGCCTCGAGTTTCCCACGGAGCACGGCGGCATGGTCGCCCGGCTGGTCCTCGACGTTCGCGAGAACGAGGGCCTGCGCCCCGGCTATCCGCTGAAGCTCAACTCGTACGACCTGGGCGTCGACATCGAGCTCGCCGATGCCCTCCTTCGGCTGCGGTTCGAGCACCCGAAGGTGAGGGCGATCGTCTTCGCCAGCGGCAAAGACCGAATCTTCTGCTCGGGCGCGAATATCTACATGCTCGGCAGCAGCGCGCACGCCTTCAAGGTCAACTTCTGCAAGTTCACCAACGAGACGCGCCTTGCCCTGGAAGAGATGAGCGCCGAGAGCGGCATCTTCAGCCTGGCGGCGCTCGCCGGGACGGCCTCGGGCGGGGGTTACGAGCTCGCGATCGCGTGCGACGAGATCGTCCTGCAGGACGACGGATCGAGCGCGGTCAGCTTCCCGGAGACGCCCCTCCTCGGGGTCTTACCCGGGACCGGTGGACTCACGCGCCTCGTCGACAAGCGAAAGGTGCGGCGCGACCTCGCGGACGTCTTCTCGACGGTCGCCGAGGGAGTGCGCGGAAAGCGCGCGCTCGAGTGGGGCCTCGTCGACGAGAGCCCGAGCAAGAAGGACTTCGACGCCGCTGTGAGGCGCCGCCTGGAGGCGATGGTCGCACGGAGCAAGCGCCGCCCCGGCGCGGCGGTCGTCCTCGAGCCGCTCGGAGAGTCCCGCTACGTCTCGCTCGCGATCGACTCGGAGGGAGAGAGTGCCGGCGTGCTACCTGCACGCCGGCCGATCGACTCGGAGGGAGAGAGTGCCGGCGTGCTACCTGCACGCCGGCCGATCGACTCGGAGGGAGAGAGTGCCGGCGTGCTACCTGCACGCCGGCCGATCGATGCGAAGGCGCACCGCGCGAACCTCACCATCCGCGCCCCCGAGGGACCCGAGCCGCAGACCCCCGACGAGCTCGCGCGCGCGGGGTCGAACGCGTGGGCGATCCGCGCCTGGCGCGAGCTGGATCGCGCGCTGCTCGAGCTCCGCTTCAACCACCCCGGCGTGGGCGTCGTCGCGGTTCGCGCCACGGGGGACCCCGAGCGCGTCCTCGCGGTCGACCGGATGCTCGCGCAGCACTGCGAAGATGGCCTCGTACGCGAAGCGACTCTCCTCGCCAAGCGCGTCCTCAAGCGGCTCGACAACTCCGCCAAGAGCTTCTTCGCGCTGATCGAACCGGGCAGCTGCTTCGCCGGCTCGCTGCTCGAGATCGCCCTGGCGTCCGACCGCGCGTACATGCTCGATCACCCCGACGAGAAGAACGAGATCTGGCTATCGCCCCTGAACGCCGGCCCGTTGCCGATGTCCAACGGGCTCACTCGCCTGCAGTCGCGCTTCTTGCGGGACCCCGAACTGGCGCGGCGCGCGCTCGAGCACTCGGGTCCGCTCGACGCGCAGGCCGCGCTCGCGGCGGGACTCGTCACGTTCGCGCCCGACGACATCGACTGGGACGACGAAGTGCGCATCGCGTTCGAGGAGCGGGCGAGCCTCTCGCCCGACGCGCTCACGGGCATGGAGGCGAGCCTGCGATACGGCGGTCCGGAGACGATGGAGACGAAGATCTTCGCTCGACTGACGGCCTGGCAGAACTGGATCTTCCAGCGGCCGAACGCCGTCGGTCCTCGGGGGGCCCTGTCGCTTTACGGAAAGCCGGAGCGTCCCGAGTTGGACTTCAACCGTACGTGAGCCGGGTAGTCTTTCCCGCGCCACGACCCATCAACCCGAGAAAACGCGATGTCCAGCGTCAACAGCGAGCGAATCCCCAACAACGTCCACCTGGGCGACGACAAGCGCCTGCAGCGCGCCCTCGAGGCGTGGCAGCCGAACTACATTCAATGGTGGCGCGAGATGGGCCCGAGCGGCTTCCAGGAGGACCTCGTGTATTTGCGCACCGCGGTCGGCGTCGACGCCGACGGGTGGGCGCACTTCGACTACGTGAAGATGCCCGATTACCGCTGGGGCATCTTCCTCGCCGACCGCGTCCCCGGCCGCACCATCGGCTTCGGGGACGCGTACGGCCAGCCCGCGTGGCAGCAGGTGCCCGGCGAGCACCGGAACGCGCTCCGCCGCCTGATCGTCACCCAGGGAGACACCGAGCCCGCGAGCGTGGAGCAGCAGCGCATGCTCGGCCAGTCGTGCCCGAGCATGTACGACCTGCGGAACCTCTTCCAGGTGAACGTCGAGGAGGGCCGCCACCTCTGGGCGATGGTGTACCTGCTTCACTCGTTCTTCGGGCGTGACGGCCGTGAGGAAGCCGAGGAGCTCCTCGCGCGGCGCAGCGGCGACAGCTCGAAGCCGCGAATGCTCGGCGCGTTCAACGAGCCGTGCACGGACTGGCTCTCGTTCTTCATGTTCACGTTCTTCACCGACCGCGACGGCAAGTTCCAGCTCCTCGCGCTCGCCGAGAGCGGCTTCGATCCGCTCTCGCGGACGACGCGCTTCATGCTGACCGAAGAAGCGCACCACATGTTCGTCGGCGAGACCGGCGTCCTGCGGATCGTCGAGCGCACCGCCCAGGCGATGGCCGAGAGCAAGAAGGATCACCCCGACGACGTGCGGAAGCTCGGCGTCGTCGACTTTCCCACGCTCCAGAAGTACTTGAACCTCTGGTACTCGCTGTCGCTCGATCTCTTCGGCGGCGAGATCAGCTCGAACGCGGCGAGCTTCTTCGCGACAGGTCTCAAGGGCCGCGCCAAGGAGGAGCAGTTCGACGACCACTCGGCCCTAACGGGGGCTTACTCGATGGACGTCCCGAAGGAAGGCACCTTCGAGCGCCAGGAAGTGCCCCTGCGCAACGCGATGAACGAAGTCCTGCGCGACGCGTACGTCGACGACTGCCAGCGCGGCGTCGACAAGTGGAACCGCGCCATCGCAGCGCACGGGGTGCCCGTGAGGCTCACGTTGCCGAGCCGTCGCTTCCATCGCCACATCGGGATCTACGCCGGGCTCCACGCCGATCCCGACGGCAACCTGCTCACGCGGGAGGCGTGGGACGCCCGGCGCGAGACGTGGCTGCCCGGCGAGGCCGACTGCGCGTTCGTACGAAACCTGATGACGCGCGCCGTGCTCGATCCGCGGCAGATGGCCAACTGGATCGGCCCGCCGAAGCAGGGAATCAAGGGCCGGCCCATCGACTTCGAGTACGTGCGGCACTGCGAGGGGTAGCTCGCGAAGGCGGTAGCCATCGTGCGATTCGACCTTTCTCCGGGTTCGCGCGTGTTCGTCGATTTGCGCGCATCGGGTCTGCTTCGCGCCGTCGGCCACGACCCCACGCTCTCGGTGACTCCGCCGGTCTTCGCCGTCGACGTCCCCAACAGCGCGCTCGCCGGCGGCCCTGCCGCCCGGGTGGAGGTCCCGATCGACGTGCGCATCCCGGTCGGCGCGATCGAGCCGCCCGACAATCTGTCGGCCACAGAGCGCATCCAGATGCGCGACAACCTGCGCGGGCTGGAGGTGCTCGACGCCGCGCGCTGGCCCACCGTCGCCTTTCGGGGCGGCTACAAGGGGACGCTCGCACGGGGAACGCTTGCGGGCGACCTCGTCGTGCGCGGCGAGTCGCGGCCCATCTCGTTCGACGTCAGCGTCTCGCGCGAGGGAGGCGCGCTGGTCGCGACCGGCGCGTGGGAGGGCACGCTCGGGGCGCTGGGGATCAAGCCGTTCAAGGCGTTGCTCGGGGCGTTGAAGCTCAAAGACTGGATTCGCGTTCGCCTGCAGCTGCGTTGGGCGTCCCGCTGAGGGTCTCCCACGCCCCCGAGAGCCTCTCGCGCCCGTGCGAAACGCGCTCTCGCGCGAACGGAGTGACGGTCTCGTGGGGGCTGACGCCGGCTGACGCCCCCCTCGTCGCTCCGCTTCGCTACGCGCCGAGCCTCCCCCCGAAATCGCTTCGCGAACGACTTCGCGGACGCGAAGTCGAACAGTGGGCCCGTTTCCTGCGACTTCGCGCAGCGAAGTCGTTCGCCGCCGGCAACTCGGGGGAGGCCTCCAGTGCGAAGGACTGGAGCGGGGCGGTTAGCCCCCAAGAGACCGTCACTCCGTTCAAGGTCGTGCCGTCAGGCACGGCCTTCGAACTGATTTAGGGACGTGGCGCGGCCATGCGGGCGGCTCCGCGTCCGATTTCCGGGGGAGCGATGTGCGCCGGCTTCACGTCGTTCGTTCCGAGGTTCCGAGTCGAGGCCTGCCACGATTCGGTCGCCGACTCGTCGATGATGACGGTCGGCTCGTGGTCATCTTTGGGAGGCGGGGCCGTCGTGTCCGGAGCCATGCGTACCGTGTTGGGTGCGGACGGAGCCCCTTCGGCGCTCGGCGAAGGGAACGCGACGTGCCCGAGGTTCAGCGGCGCAAAGACGCCTCGCAGTGTCGGAGGCACCCCCTCGACTTTCGCGAGAAGTTCCGCCTTCGACAGAAAAACTTCTTCGCGTCGATTGTCGCTGAGCCGTCGCCGGAGCACGAGCTCTCCCGACGCCAGCGACCGCCTGGCAATCTCCTCGACCTGCGGTGCGACGTTTGCGACGAATCGTTCGACCACCACGCTCGCTTCGTATTCGTGGATCGGCTTGTCGTCTATTCTTGCGGCGACGGGCAATTGCCGATTGAGAGCAATCTCACCGGCCATCGACGCCAGACTGTCGCAAAGCACTCGCAGTTTTTGGCCTTCGTCGCCTTCGACGTCGCATGGCAAGTCGGGCGCCGCATCCGTGGCGACGACGCGCTCCAGGCGCGCGGCCGAGCCGTCGCGGAGATGCCATAAGTTGCAGCCAGCACCGGTGCCGTCCGGCGCGGCGCGCAACTTGAGGAACATCTCCACCGGGGTCACTATGAGCTCGACAATATACAGCCGATCGAGGCGCTGCGGCCTGACCTTGATTCCTTTGTGCGGCCACCCGGTCTCCTCCGGTACGGAGATTTCGAGGCGCTCGACCACGCGATCGATCCGCAGCACGCGCGAAAGAGGATGCGATGCAGGGATCTGCAGCCCCACGTCCCAGGACAGCCCGTAGGTCGTCTGCCCTCGCAGCCGGGCATCGTAGCCCGTGCCGCCGTCGACGCCGAGCTTGATCACCGAAACCGAGTTGGGCGGCTCGTGGCGTAAGAGCAGGCCCTCGAGCGCTCGCTCGCACGCGGTGCGCGCCAGCGCCGCGGTCTGCGCAGCCCGCGCCGCCGTCGCCGCCGCCGCCGCACGCGCTGCGGACGCCTCGGAACGTACGATGTCCCAGGTGGCGCTCCGGAGCTTGGCCACGCAGGAGCCTACGACCGATTCTGCTCCGCTTATATCCGTACGCTCGAGGGCACTCGTGACTTGGGACGCGAGCGCTTCCGCCCGTGCGATCCCCCGCTCCGTCGCGTCCACGAGCAGCGCGGAGGTTTGCGTCGCGTCGGACGCTTGCCCCTGGCATTTCAACGCCTCCGCGGCGAAATCGACCATGTCTCGAAGAAAGGCGATGAAGTCGGCCTTCAATGGTGCCGGTGTGGAGTCGCCAAAGAGGCATTCGCTGATCGGGTCGCTCATGGGCGACTTGTTCCACGGTTCCAGCGCCAGCGACAAGCAACAACGCGCACCAGCCCGCTGTGTTTTGGGCAGACGAACTCCAAATTGGCACTTGGATGGAGAGCGGGTGTGATCGTTTTGCGCATTGGCGTGGCAGATTGACACATCACTTCGGCGGGGGGCACGAAGATCCAAGTCCCCGGTGGCGTCGCGCCCTCACATGCCCGGTGGCGTCGCGCTCTTGCATCAACGAACGAAGAAGAGATTCGCACGCCGCCGAGTGGCTACCGCGCGGCGGGCCCGCTCTAGAACGAATACCCCGCCGTCGCGAGCAGGGTCCGGCCGCTCTGGGGGATCGTCGTCTGGCGGAACTCGGGGCTCACCGGCACGCTCCAGCGCCAGTCGAAGGCGTTGTAGAGGCCGAGCGCGTACGTGATGTGCCATCGCGGCTCGGTCCCCGAGAGAACGACGTCCCAGAGGAGCGCCGGCTCGGTGCGCCCCTGAGGGGGGTCGCCCGGCTGGTCGTAGCGATCGAAGCGGGCGCTCGTGAACGTGAGCCGCGTGGACGCGGCGAGCCCGCCGAACGCGCGCGACGAGATGGGCACCGACGCGAGGAGCGACGCCAGGTGCTCGGGCGCGTTGGGCACCTCGCGCAGGCCGGGGTTCTGTTTCTCGGTGAGGACGTCGCCGAGCGACGTGGACGCGATGTACTTCGAGCGCTGGTACGAGTACGACGCGGCCACCATCCAGCCGCCTTGCCACTCGCGGCGCAGCTCCGCCTCGAGGCCGGCCGTGGCCACCGGGGAGCTCGTGTTCTGGTACTGGTACGGCCCGTTGGGGTCGGGCGTGAGGTAGCGCAGCGCGATGAGGTCGGTGATCAGGTTCTCGTATACTGCGAGGAGCCCGGTCACCGTCGAGTTGAACGCGTGCGAGTACTCCACCTCCCCCGAGTACATGCTCTCGGGGGAGAGGTGCAGGTTCTGCTGCTGGCCCTGCGGGTAGTAGTAGAACGTCTCGTAGATGCTCGGCGCGCGGAACGCCTTGCCCGCGAGCACCTTGATGTTGTCCGCGTCGCTCGGCCGGATGATGACCGCGCCGCGCGGGCTGAACGCGTGCCCGAAGCTCGAGTACGCGTCGTACCGCGCGCCCGCCTCGACCTTGAGCCACGGCGTGGGGAGGACGTCGGCGACGCCGTACGCCGCCAGCAGCGAGAAGTCGCGCGTGTCGTCGGTCAGCACGCCGTTCACGTCGGTCGTGTCGTATTGGTGCGCGCGGAAGTGGTCCTCGACGACGCCCCCGGCGCTCAGGCGGACCGTCTTGATCGGCGTGACGACGAAGCGCTGCTCGGCCCCGACCCACTGGCCGTCGTAGGTCAAGTACTCGAGGCCCCCGTTCTCCGGCAGG
>Ga0207416_1002628_pt1 | contig 19035 bp, 16 predicted proteins | sample PaiPotPPM11metaG_FD_184107 | JGI IMG/M metagenome (GOLD analysis project Ga0207416, IMG submission 184107) | Iron sulfur acid spring bacterial and archeal communities from Banff, Canada, to study Microbial Dark Matter (Phase II) - Paint Pots PPM... ...
CTATCGGCTACGCGAACGGCGTAAGGCGGGTATCGGCCTGCCCGCGTCCAAATCCAAAGCGAAGGTGGGTCAAAATTAAACCGGCGATCCGCTAGAAAAGTGGGTCAGTTTTCGTCCGGCGTTAACAACCATGATAGCGAGCAGTTCAACGCCATAGCGACTCGCGGCGAAGAACGCAGGTATACCTTCGATCATCGGGGACGATCCCAGAATCAGCAGTAGAGCCATCCTCGGCGACGTATCGTGGCTGTGTTCGTGCACCGGAGCCAGGGCAAGATTTCCCTCGACCGCGTGCCAGTCAGATTCATGGTGCTGATGCCAATGGCGGTGTTTCGTGCCGTCAGCATGACGGTGCAGGTGCGCGTGACCGAAGTGCGCGTGTCCACGATCATCGTGAACACGTGTGAGGTTGCGCCAACTGCTTAGCGCGATCCAGAAGCCGAATCCGAGCAGGGCTACGCTCGAAGCGATGCTCACCGCGTGTCCGAAACGGACTGCGAGCAGCGCGCCGGCCGCCCAAACGATGAGGGCGATGATCAGCGTGGACACCGTATGGCCAATGCCAGCTACGGCTGCGGCTCGCGCGGTCCGCCCGCGGCTCCAACCGTGCTGTCGCGCGAGCAGCGAGATCGGTGCCCAATGGTCTGGAACCATCGTATGGAGAGCGCCCACTGCAAGCGTCGCCAGGATGAGCAGCAGCGCGTGATTCGGTGAGGGCATGGCTCTATCTCACATCATCATCCGCGATCAGTGCGCGCACGCGCTACTCTCCATCGCCGGCCCTGAAGACTTTCAAAACCGGGCCGCCGCCCGCACTCTGAATAGGAAAATACACATGCCCGGTGGCCGGATCGACTGAGACGGTATGCGCGCCGGGTGCGAGAAAGCCCATGCCGATCTTCGAGGGTGAACCGTCGGGGCCAACGACGAACGCCGCCACGATGCCGCTTTCCGCGCCGACGTATAGACGCTTTTTCTTCGTATCGAGCGCAAGGACGTCCGGCCGGTCCCCCACGCTGTCTTTCACCTTCACTTTGTGGGACCGCATATCGTATGTGAGTAACGCCGCGTTGCCTTCGCAGGCAATATACGCTATCCGGAAGGGTGTATTGATCAGTAGTCCGTGATTGCTATTGCAGTACGGAAGGTGGGTGCGTCCCACGATGCTATCGCGCCGTGGATCGATTTCGATAAGCTGAGCTCCCGTCTGCGCGTTGACGAAGATCCGGCCTGAAGCCGGGTCGAATTGTGTATTGCCTGCCTCCCCGCCGAGTGAGATCGTCGCGATGCGTTGATTTGTGTGGACGTCCACGACTGTGTCGGCGCCGCCGGTTTCGTCCGAGATATAGAGCTTGTGCTCCGGATAGGCATACGTTAGTCCGTCCGGGTATTCGCCCGTCGGCACGTGCGCAATCACGCGCAGGCTTCTTTCATCGATCACAGCAAGCTGGTTGTTGCCGGTTGCAGTGGCATAGACACGCCCGAGTTCGGGAACGACCAGTACGCCGTGGACCTGGCTGATATTCCGAATAACGGCCCGGACGGAGTCCGTACGCAAATCGATCACGTCGATGGCACTCTCGCCTAGATGCGCGACAAACAAAAGGCGCCGTTTCGGGTCGATGCTCTGGTAGTCGAAGCGACTCGTTCCTCCCGGAAGCGGAATACTGGAGATCGGAACCAGTGCCCGCTGCAGCCCGCCGACTGCCGCGGCAGCACAGGCCGCGAGCAGTGTTGCGGCAGAGAGCAGTGCGCCGATAACCAGACGTTTCATAGGACTGGCCGAACGATGTCGACGGCTGCGCGCAGGCCCGGACCGCGCTTCAAGTACATTTCCGCGTCGGCGACAAGACCCTAAAGCAATGGAGGATAAGCTTTGAAATACGTTACGCGCGCTCATGCGAGAGTTGACCGCATTGCCTGCCCCTGGCTGATCAAGCGGTTCATAGATCCGGATGCCCAGTTTCTCTTCGTCGAAGCGGATCGAGTCATGGAAATCGCCGTAGACGAGTCAGCGATTCCGTTTGACGTTCCAAACGCAGAGCTCGGCCATCGCGGCAACCGCTGCTCGTTCGATGCCATCGTCGAAAAGTATGGTATCTCCGATCCCGCTTTGTTGCAGGTCGCAGAGATCGTACGCGGCGCTGACACGTCAGATCGCAACCTCACCCCGGAATCAGCGGGGCTGCACGCGCTCGCGTCCGGCTTCCACGCCCTTTCACCGTCGCGATACGCAGACGACTACGCGTTGCTTGAGGCGGAATCTCCCCTTTACGATGCTCTGTACGAGTACTGCCGTACGCGCAGTCGCGTCTGAGACTCGACTATTGCACAAGATCGGAGGGTCCAATCTAGCGATCCTGCTGGCCGCGATCTTCTTGATTGCGTGCGCCGAGGAACTCTGGTGGCGGTTTATCCCGAATTATCTGCGAGTCCTCGGCGCAAGCGTCTTCATCGTGGCTGTCTACGGTGCATTTAAAGACTTCTTGGACGCCATCTACCAGTTTCCGGGTGGCCTGCTCACGCACCGCCTCGGGTACCGGCGTTCGCTGGTCATCTTCAATTCTTTAGCGATACTTGGATACGCGGCATTTGCCTCCGCGCGATCGTGGCTCGTCGTCGTCGCGGCGTTGCCGCTAGTCATGGCGTGGCAGAGTTTTTCATTGCCGGCCACCTTTTCGCTGATAGGCGGCACGCTTCCAAAGGGCGAGCGCAGTGTGGCGTTCGCGTATCAGTCCATCGCTCGCCGCATTCCGATCGTGATTGCGCCAATCGCCGGCGGTATCATCATTACGCGGTTCGGGACACTTAGCGGCACGCGGCTTGCTATACTACTTGGCATTTCGATCGCCGTTGTCGCGCTAATCGTGCAAAGCGTTCGTTATCGAGTTCAACCGGCGCCCAAAAACTCGGTTCGGATCGGCGCACTGCTGCGCGATGCTTTAGAACTACGCCCTCGGCTCAAAGTGCTTCTGACAACCGATGTGTTTGTCCGATTTGGACAAGGTATCGCTGAGATCTTTGTGGTGCTCTATGTGATACGCATTGTGGGGGTCTCGGCAGCAACATTTGGATGGCTGGTGGGTCTTGCGATGGCTACATCGATCGCCGTCTATATTCCGGTGTCACGAATCGCCGATCGCCGGCGCCGCGAGCCTTGGGTCTTGCTCACGTACGCCTTCTTCGCACTCTTCCCACTTCTTATCGCACTCAGCCACAATGCGTGGATGCTCGGCGCGGCGTTCGTCGCAATGGGCCTGCGTGAGATCGGAGAACCACCGCGCAAGGCCATGATCGTCGACCTTGCGCGCGAGGACCGCCGAAGCGTCGATGTGGGAGCGTACTACTTGGTCCGCGGAGTCGCCGTATTCCCTGCCTCTTTAGTCGGCGGCGCGTTGTGGAAGCTCGCGCCTTCCCTGACGTTCGTTGCTGCAGGGACCGTTGCGGCAATTGGAACTGCGCTTTTTGGCATCACGATGCTGCGCAGATCAACATAGAAGACAATCGCCTACACTTGCGGCTTGAGTTGCAGTAAGCGGATCGATCCGTTATTCACCTCGACGTCGATGCCCCGTGATGCGCCGCCGTTGATTGGGGCATCAATCGTCTCGCTGTGGCCGCTCGAGCTGCCGCGCAGCGGAAAGTCGGTATAGATCGTGCCGTTGGCGGTGTGCAGATGGACGCGTGCCGGGGCCGTCGCATTGACGTAGATTTCCGCATCGCCGCGCTGGAGGACGAAATGCAGCGTTCCTGGCCAGCCGGCGCTGCCGACCGTGACGCTGAGGTTCCCCTTCTCGACCCAAGCGTTGCCGTACTGCGGCAAGAGCATCTTCACATCTCCGCGCTCATCGCGAGCGTCCACGTCGCCGTCGAAGTCCGCGACGTTGATCGTTCCGCTTCGCGTTTGGAGAATGAGCGTCGTATCTTTGGCGCCGCGAATCAAGTAGTGAATGCCCGGACTCGCTGCAGTGACGTACACGACCGCGGCATCCGCATGCACGATCGTTGCACGCGATGCGGAGAAACTTTGAATCGTGTACTGATCCGGCGGCTGATCGTGCCGCGGCGCGTAGGCGTCGATGTCGCCGGAGATGTTTCGCACAATCATCGTTCCGCCGGGGCGCAGCACGCCGGTGCGTTCGAAGGATGGCGCTTGCCCTCCACACGCGCACAGCGTGAGAAGAAGAAGCTGCCAGCGCACGATGCGTCCTTTAACGGTTCTTCGTGCGATCGCGCGGATGCGCTTCTTCGTAGCTGCGTCGCATGTGCTCGAGCGAGACGTTCGTATAGATTTGCGTCGTCGAGAGGCTTTCGTGGCCCAGTAGCTCCTTGATCGTCATGAGATCGGCGCCGTTTTCCAAGAGATGCGTTGCAAAGGAGTGCCGCATGACGTGGGGCGTGACATGCACCGCGAGGCCGCTGAGTTCGGCGAATTCCCGAAAGACGACCCACGCCTGGCGATGTGAGAGCCGCGTCTTGCGTTTGCTGACGAAGAGCGCTTCGTCGGGCGTCCGCGGCCGCACACCCAAGTAGGCGCGAATCGCGTCAGCGGCCGCGTGGTTGACGAAAACGGTGCGCTGCTTGTTGCCCTTACCGACGACGCGCATGCGCCGGCGATGCACGTCCACGTCGCTCAGATTGAGTCCCACGAGTTCCGCCCGCCGGATTCCGCTCGCGTAGAGCAGCTCCATGATCGCGATGTCGCGCAGGCGCTGAAACTCGCTCTTGCCTTGCCGCCGCGTGCGCAGAAGCTTTGCAACGTCCGGCTCGGACATCACCTGCGGAAGGCGCTTGGGCGCTTTGGGCGGCGGCACATCGGCTGCCGGATTGTCCGAGCGGCGCCCCTCGCGCTTTTGCAGCGCGAAATACGAGCGCAACGCTGCGATTTTGCGCCGCACCGACGCGGCGCCGTACTTGCGCGGTCCCATGAGCTCCATGATGAACCGTCGCACGTCAGACGTCGTTGCTTTGGTGAGCTTGCCGCCCAGAAAGCGCGCAAACAGCTCGACGTCGCGCGCATACTCCTCGCTCGTTCGCGGCGACTGTCCGCGCTCGAGGCGCACGTAGGCCGCAAACTCCGCGATATCGGGTTCTTTGGGCACGTATCGGCTCACGCTGTCTCCACTTCTCTCAGTATCACCAAATGACTGTTTGTGGATATTGGGCGAGCACGGAAAGAGCCCCTTCCGTTTTTCATCGCGACCGGAGCCACTAGTCCGTAAACAGCGCCTTATTCCAGCATGTAGGCGATGTCTGAAGACGCAGTTGGATAGGCGAATAGTACCCTGGTAAGATCATCGGCCGTTACTTTCAAGCGAATAGCAAGCGAAAACACGTTCAGAAGCTCCTCCGCGTGCGGTCCGAGGATGTGCGTACCGAGGATCGCGCGGCTTCCGTCCTCGATCAGAATCCGATAGGCGGAGCATCGGGCGCGAACGCGACGCGAGGAGTACCATTGCGTCGAGTCGCCAGACCTTACGGTAAAATGCAAGTCACGCTGGTACGCCTGCTCCTCGGTCAAGCCGGTCATGCCGAGAGCCGGAATCGTGTACGCAATACTTGCAAGACCCGCGTAGTCGACCGTGTGACGATTGCCCTCGATGAGATTGCGCCCTACGGCCTCGCCCTGCGCGGCCGCCGTCGGTGTCAGCGGAAGTCCTCCGCCGTCGGCCGAGTCCCCAGCTGCGTAGACCGACTTGTTGCTCGTGCTTTGCAGAAATTCATTTACTCTAACTCCTTTGCTCGTGCGCTCGATGCCGCCAACGTCGAGAGCCAGGTCATCAACATCGGCGACCCGCCCCGCGGCGTGAACGACAAGATCGCAATCCTCGACGAATTCGACTCCGCCGCGGGCGCCGTGAACGCGAAACCCTTCCCCTACCTTCTCAATCGCGCTTACGGCCGCGTTGACACATACGTCGATCCCGAGGCCGGTACTGACCGCTGTCAGCAGCGTGACCAGTTCCGGCTCAAAGCCCGCCAACACGCGAGGCCCGCGTTGGAAAACTATCGGTGCAGCACCGGCACGGACGGCGACATGCGCGAACTCAAGTGCAATATATCCGCCCCCGACAAAAGCGATACGCTTTGGAAGTGTTTCCAACTCCAAGAACTCGTCGCTGGTGATGAGGTGCTCCTCGCCGGACATGTGCAGGCGAGCGGGCGTTGCTCCCGTGGCGATGACGACATATCGCGTCTCCAGCACATCGCCGGATACCGCGATCGTCGTACGATCGAGAAAGCGAGCGGCGCCGTGGAACGTTACGATCCCCGCTTCACGCAGCTCGTTCTCACGTTCTTCGGGAACGGGATCGGTGAACGAACGCTTGAACCGCATAAGATCAGCCCAATCGATGTGAACCGGTCCCTCGATGCCGCTTCCTTGCATTCGCTCTGCCCAGTCGACCAGTTCGGATGCGCCGACAAGGATTTTTTTCGGGTCGCAGCCGCGAAGCGCGCACGTGCCGCCGAACGGGCGCTTGTCAATGATCGCGACGCGCCATCCTGCGGCGCGGCAAAGGGACGCCGCCGTCGCCCCGGCGCTTCCCGTGCCGACGACGACCAGGTCGAAGGCCGTCTTCACCAGCGCGGATCTACGACTGGCGGGAGAGGGCGCGTCGAATGAGCGCGAGCCCGGGTGCGCCCTCTGCCGCATCGCCATCGCGGTACGTGCGACACATCAATCCAAACTCGAGACGCTGGTCGGCACCTGGCTCGACGTCGCGACCGTCTACGCGCACCGACGGCGAACCGAGAAATCGCATCTGCCGCGCTCGTTCTGGTGTGTCAACCTCGACTTCGCGAATATCCGCCTCAAGCGCCTCGGCTTTGAGCGCTTCACGCACACGTTCCGTTGCGCTGGCGGCGTTGGGACAACCAGAAAACGTCAGTATCTCGACGATCATTCACTCTGCACTCAAGGTGCGCTGATGAACGACTCTACCTGATCCCAGTGTGCTCCGGGGGCCATGCCTTGCGAGACGACCTTGCCGTGTGCATCAATCAAGTAGAATACGTCCGGCGAACTCTTGGGATCGATCGCCAGTGTTTGTTCTTGGCTCAAAATGCCCCAATACCAATTCGACGCAGCTGCGGCATTCCCAATGCCATCCTTTATGGATTGCAACGAGGGCCCGCTCGCCCCCAGATCATCGTAGGCTTCCATCTCGACAAGTGCGACATGGTGCCGTCGTAACTCGGCGAGGTGCTGCGCAACGACTTGCGAGCCGGTCGTGCAAGAAGGACACCACGTGGCCATTACCCAGAGAATGTACTTGCGGCCTTGCAGCTGATTGGGATTCAGCCTCTTGCCGCCAAGGAGATGATACGTGAACGTGGGCGCCGGGTTGCCAACGGCGATCCGTGCTGTCGAAGCAGACGCGCCCTGGCTGAACAGTGCGACCGACAGCGTGAGCGCACAAGTAAAGAGGATGGATTTCATAAGGAGACCTTCATCGGAGACGAGCAGGTTGTGTAGACAGCGGCGAGATTGCCGACCGCGAGCCAGAACGCAAGCAGCACCGCCGCCACGGCGAAGCCGATGAACCCAGCAGCATAGTTGGCAAAGAAAGATTCGTATCGCCCGCTGATATGCATGATGACCGGTGCCGATGCGCCGAGCGCCGCAAGCACGCTTGGAATGACCGTCGTGCAGCAGAGGCCGGTTGGTACGATCGCAGCCACGATGCCGCTAAAGGTCAGCGTCGTGCTCGCCGGGCGTGATCGACCGGCGGCCACATTGAGGGCGATGGTCGCGGCGGTTCCGAAGCCGAGCAGCACACCCGCAATCGCTTCACCCGGGGTCAAGAACTGCAGCGCGCCCCAGGCGATTGCTCCGAAGCGTTCCGCCGGCAATGCGACGAGATAAAAGACGGTGAGCGGCGCGCCGATGAGAACGAGCAGCAGCACCGACAGCGTTCGCCTCGGCGGGCCAAAGGCGAAGATCAACGCCTTGCGGACTTGTACCGGGAGATTGCTTCCGCGCATCTTGGTCGTGACGATCGCAACGGTTGCGGTCGCGAACGCAGCTCCGAGCACCGCCAGAAGTATTTGCTGCTCACCGAACAGCAGTGGCAAAGTGCCCGCCGCAATTGCTGCGACGAGGAGTGACGCGAGACAACACGTAGCCGCCGCGAGAGCGGCGAAAACAAGCGCCGTGGCCGAGCCGGCCGAGGGCGTAGACTTCACTCGTGAACCTGCGTACATTGAGCGATATGAGATGCATTGGTTGCCACCAGGCGTTGTGCAACGGCCAGGAGATCGCCGATTGCCTGATCGGCAATGCTGTAGCGGACATTGCGGCCATCACGCTCGGCGTGAACGTAGCCGCACCACTTTAAACATGCAAGATGGTTGCTCACTCGGCTTTGCGACATCATCAAATGCGTGACGATCTCGCCGACGGTTCGGGGGCCGGCCAGCAGATAACGAACGATGCGAAGTCGAGTCTGGTCGGCCAGTCCGGAGAAAAAGCGGGCGTAAAGAGCATCCGCCAGGCCGCGCGATTCAGGCTCAGCGGCCATCGAGGTAACGGTCATTCCAACAGTATATCATTGCGTTATGATGTGTCAATAACCCTATAACACAAATTCCTGACTTGCCCTGCCTGGCGTGGCGGTGGGCACTGGTGACACGAGTTGTGCGACGGACTCAGTGTTGGGACGTTATTCGCGCGCGGGCGGTCGAGGCGCGGCTCACCCTAGGGGTGCTTCTGCTGATCGGTGTCAGGCGCGTTGGGAAAATGTGGCACAATGGTTTTCTCGATCGCCGCGGTCGCCATGGTGCTGGTTGCCGTGCGACCGTGGCGTATTCCCTCATGGGTTTGGCCCGCGGCCGGCAGCTGCGTCGTCCTGGCGCTGGGCGCCGATGCCCCGCGGACAATGGTCCTTGCAATAGCGCGGCAATGGAACGTCTTGCTGTTCATTCTCGGCTTGATGGGTTTAGCCGCGGCAGCCGAGGAGAGCGGCGCTTTCGCTTGGATTACCGCGGTGCTGCTCGAACGTGCTCGCGGCTCGCGGCGTCGCCTCTTCGTCGCGTTGTTCTTGGCCGGGGCGGTGCTCACGCTCGTGCTTTCGAACGATGCGACGGCGATCGTGCTCACGCCGATCGTTTATCGCGCTATCGCCAATCGCGGCGGGGACGCCATGCCGTTTCTCTTCGCATGCACGTTCGTCGCGGACACAGCGTCGTTTGGATTTCCTTTTGCCAATCCGGCGAACGTCCTCATTCTGCCGTACGCCCAGCTGATGCCCTATTTGCTGCATCTGGGGCCGCCGCAGGTCGCAGCCATCGCGCTCAACCTCGCATTTTTCTTGTCGCTCTTTCGTTCGCAGCTGCGCGGTCGCTACGAATTCGAACCCGCGCTCCGGGCGTCCGCGGCCGCGCTGCGAACGCTGGCGGCAATGGCCTGCGTGGGCATCGCGTACATCGTCGCGTTGGCGCTGCATTGGCCGCTGGGACCTGTTGCCGCAGCCGGCGCCGGCCTTACGCTGACGGTCGCGTTGGTGCCGCCCCGCGCCGTGCTGCGGCATGTGAGTTGGAGCACATTCGCGCTCCTGGCCGGACTCTTTGCGTTGCTCGACGCGGTCGCGCGCGCGGGGTTCGTCGGGTGGGCGCTGCATAGGCTCGAAGGCCTGTCCCGTTTTGGCACGCTTGCCTTAGACGCGGCCGCTGCCGGCGGCGCCGCACTCTTCTCCAACCTCCTGAACAACCTTCCCGTGGCGATCGCGTCGTCGTACGTCGTTGCCCGGCTGCCGAGCGAACATCTGGCCTATCCACTGATCGTCGGAGTCGACCTCGGGCCGAACTTGACGACGACCGGATCGCTTGCGACGATCCTTTGGCTCGCGGTCCTGCGTGACCGCGGAGTGCACGTGAGCGCATTCGAATATCTCAAACTTGGCGCTGTCGTCGTTCCCACGACCATTGCAGTGACGGTGCTGTGGCTCTGGCTCGTCCCCTAGGAGCGGACAAGAATGATCGTCGCGGCGGTTTGTTTCGATGGCGTCGACGACGAGGCGCTGATCGAAGCTGCGCGCGGGTTTTTGCCAACCTTTTCTCGGGTCGCACCCTCCACGCCATACCATCATTGACGCGGAGCAAGCCGACGCGATTGTGCTCATCTAAAGGGCCTCTGAAGCGGGCGGCAATGCTCCCAGCAACACGGTCCAAGGCTCCACGCTTACGGTTCTCAGCAGCTGCATTGGCGTCCACGGATCCTCGGCCATTATTCTTCCGATAGCACCGGCTTCGGGCGCGTTCACGATATGCAAGATGCGCTTGGCGTCGTCTTCGCCGCCAAGCGGGCCGCCCGCAACGATGAACCCTTCTTCCGCCAGCGCATCCATGAACGCGGCATGCGCATCCCAGTCCACCTGCCGCCGCATCGGAAGGGACCAATCCCAACCAGGGCCGCGCTCGACAATCACGGCGAAGTACGGCACAGAGAGCGAAGGTCTAACGAAGACTGCGAAGTTGCGATTCGAGAGCCGCTTCGCGCCGATGCAGTGCCGCAATCGTCGCTTGGTTGCGGAGGTGCGCTTGGCGCATGGCTGCAGCGCGCAAGGCGATCGCCTTCAGATTCTGCAATCGCCCTTGCAAGGCCTGAATCGCGGCGTATGCGACTCCTTCTTCATCGATGCTCGTGATGTGCTTATCGTCTTCGCCAAGGCCGAATGCGGCGTAGAAGTCCTGCGCCATGGGACCGATATGCCGAATGTGTCCTTCGCTGATGTAGCTCCAGCGGCTGATCGGCAGTGCAGCAATCCTGTTGAGGATCTCGTCGCCGTCAACGGCTGCAATATCGGTCTTCATGTTGCGATCGCTCAGGCTAGACCAACTGCCTGAACCGGCCGGCAGCTTTGCGCCGGACGTAAGCACGGAATTAGTGTAAAACACGTAGCCGCCCGAGGCGCGCGCCAGGAATTGGTTGACACCGGTGGATTTGAGCTGCGTTGCTCCCGACGCATCGTCGCTCCAAACGAACGTGCCGTTGTGTAAGGCCTCGGAGCCGTTTCCGGCGGCGAAGCTGCCGATGCCGTCTGCCACGTTGTTCTCGCCGCCCGGCACAGTCGCATAGAGTCCGTTCGCCTGATTCTTGTAGCCGCCGAGGACGACGGCGTAATTTCCTTGCACGGCGTTACTTTGGCCGCCACCGATGACCCCGTACGTGGCGACGGATTTCCCGGGCGTACCGATCAAGTTCGCGGCGCCGCCGCCGATAAAAGCTGCGTTCCCCCAGACCGCGTTGCCTTGGCCACCGCCGATCACGCTGTACGTTGCTTGAACCGCGTTGGAATCGCCACCGCCGACGAAATCATAGTTGAGCGGGATCTCCTGTCCCGTACCGATGCGATTGCCCGAGCCGGCGCCGATAACGGAATAGCTCCCGTTGTTTGTGTTTTGCGTGCCGGCGCCGATCGCGGAGTCCTGGGCCTCCGCAAGATTGCTGTTCCCGGCGCCGATGAACGACTCTTTCGCCGCCGCGGTGACGTTATTCAAGTCTCCCGCGCCGATGAACGAATCGTTGGCCGTACTCGCCGCGCTGCCAATCCTGTTTTGGCCGCCGGTGCCGATCGCGGAGCGCACTTCGCACACCGTGTTCGAATAGCCGCTGAGTACGCCGCTGTCGGGCGCGCCGGCTATGTTGGCGTTCTTACCGCCGACGAAAGCGTTCGTGCCCAAACCGCTGCATGACAGGGTGTTTGGAATAATACCTTGATGCGACTGCGGGTTTGGGCCAACTGGGACGGGCTGCAAGCTGCTGTGACCTGAGGAGCTGCACGCGCTCAGACTCGCTGTTAGTAAGGCGGCGGCGAGGATAGTGGGTGAAAGGTTGCGTCGCGCCATGATGTTACTTCCCTCCTGGGCGTATGGACGTCAGCGCTCGCGCTTCCAATGCGCGAAGCCTCGCGCGCAATCGCCCGATCGCAATTGCGTCACGGCGATTCGTCTCTGCGTATTGAGCCTCCATGTGCGCGGCTTGGGCCGCAGTCAACAGCGTGTGCTCATTCAGCGCTTTGATCGCGGCCAGCACGACGCCATCCTCATCAAGCATCGCGATGTGGCGATCGTCTTCTCCGACGCGGAAGGCGGCGTAGAAGTCCTGCGCCATCGGTCCAAGATGGCGGACGCCGAACTGTGAAAGGTAGCTCCACTCGCTAATCGGCAGCCGCCCGAGCGCGTCGAGCACTTCTTCTTCATCTGCTGCAACAATGTTGCGCTTCAGTGCGCGATCGCTCACGCTCGCCCACGTTCCCGATCCGGGCGCGAGCGTCGCGCCGATCGTATTGCTGGAGTTTGTATAGAACCTATAGCCGCCATCGGCACGAGCCAGGAATTGATCGGTGGCGGTCGACGAGAGCGTGTTGCCACCAGAGTCGTCGCCCCACAGAAAACAACCGCCGTTGAGTCCATTTGTTGCGGTGCCGGACGCGAAGGTCGCCGTACTGAAGACGCCGTTGCTCTCGCCGCCCGCTACGACGGAATAGACGCCGCCTGCCTGATTCGAAGAGCCGCCGCCGATGACCGAATATTTACCGGTAGTCGCGTTTTTGAAGCCGCCGCCAACCGCGCTGTAGTCGCCGCTAACGGTTTGCTGCTCTCCGTCGCCAAGAAATGCGTAATTCCCGCCGACGTCGGACGTATTCGGTGCAACTCCGAGATCGCCGGTGATGGCGGTCGCGTAGCCGCCGAAGACCGTCACCTCGTAGCCGCCGCCGAGAAAGCCATAGATGTTTTTAACGGTGTTCTTGAAGCCGCCGCCGAGCATCGACCAGCGACCGGATACTATATTGTGTTCCCCGGCGCCGATCGCCGAATCTGAAGCGCTGATCGAATTGTCGGTGCCCGCGCCGATGAAGGCTTCGCTTCCCAGGCCCCCGATAACGTTCGGTTCAACGAAGCCGGTCTTCTCAAAGCCGCCGCCGATGAAAGATGACGAAGCTGCACCTTGCGTCGTTGCGATCAAATTTTCGCCGCCGCTGCCGATCCCGGAAGCCGTGTCGCAGGCCTGATTGCGATATCCGGTCAGCACGCCGGTATCTCCACCGCCCGCGACGTTGCCGTCGTTGCCGCCGACGAATGAATTCGGACCTTTGCCGCTGCAGCCGGTATTCGGCCGGACGGGCACGCCGAGATTTTTCTGAATGCCGGCGAGCCTGCTGCGCAACGCTGAAACTGCGGCAAGCGCAACCCCGGCTTCATCGATCGTCGCGATGTGACGATCGTCTTCTCCCAGACCGAACGCACGCGCAAAGTCCTGCGCCATCGGTCCGATGTGCCGCACGGACGACTCGGACCGATACGTCCACTCGGTAATAGGCAACGAGACGATCGCATCGAGCACACGATTCTCATCGATCGCGGCGATGTCGCGCTTTGCGCGTCGATCGCTTACGCTGGCCCAAGTTCCCGAACCGGAGTGGAGCGTTACGCCGTCAGTGAGAACCGGGTCGGTGTAGAGGACGAAACCGCCGGAGGCGCGGGCCAGGAATTGATTGGACGCCGTGGATTTGAGCTGCGTTGCTCCCGACGCATCGTCGCTCCAAACGAAGGCTCCGTCGTTTGCTACCCAGGAATGGATGCCGGCCGCGAAGCTGCCGATACCGTCGGCGATGTTCTCCGCACCGCCCGGAACTGTTGCTGCGAAAGCGTTGGCTTGATTGGCGTAGCCGCCGCCGATCGTCTCACATCCCGCTCCGTGCAGACAATCGACGTTCGATACCGGCAGCGTGACGGAGTTCTTGAAACCGCCGAAGATCGTCGCCGAAGAACCGCTGGTCGCGCCGCCGATAGCGTTGTTCGCGCCGCCGCCGATAAAGCTTGCGCCGGCGCCTTTGGAGATGATGTTCGATTGGCCGCCCGCGACGGCGTCTGTTCTCGTTGCAGTGACGGCGTTGCCGAAACCGCCGCCGATGAAACTGTCTTGCTCCGTATTGGTATTGGACCAGCCGCCGAGGATCGTTCCGTAAAGCCCACTGACGCGATTGCGGCTTCCCGCAAAGATCGCGTCCCAACCGGTAAAGGCGACGTTCTGGTTCCCGGCGCCAATGAACCCTTCGTAACCGCCTTGGTTCATCGTGCCGGCGCCGATGAAGCCGCCCTGCGTGCCGAACGCGACATTATTTGCGCCTGCGCCGATCGCGCTTTGATCGCCGCAAGCTTCGTTGTTCTGTCCGCTCAAAACGCCGGAATCCGTACCCGGAGCGATGTTGCCGTCGTGGCCGCCAACGAACGAGTGCGGACCCGGAGGAAGGCCGGTGCAGGACACATTCGGGTTGACGGTGCGTCGGGGCACGCCGCTCGACTGCGACATTGATAACGGCCAGGCGATCGCAAGAGCACAGCTCAGGAAGAGTGCTAGGGAAGTCGTAAACGCATAAACTCGCACGGGCACCTCCGGAAGTCGACGCTGCGGGCCGCTTCCTTAATTTAGGGCGGCCTGGCGCGCTTGGCGGCGTTCTCTGCGGCACTTATGCGGGCCTCCGGGGCGCGCTCGCGGCTCAGATTTTCACATGCAGATTGAACGACACTTGGAACGGAATCTTGACGCCGACGAAGCCGGTGTTGTTGTTGTTGAGGAAAAATCCGTATGGATACTTCATCTGCACCGGCGCGGCGCTTAGGAATGAGTTGGGAAAGAAATTACCGGCCGGATAGAAGATTCCGGAGGGCAGATTGCCGTAGACGCAGATGTTCGGGTTGTCCCAGGCGTAGCCGCGCTGGCCGCAGTGGTCGACAATGTTGGTCAGCAAGACGTCGCCGGTGACTTTATTGCTGAAGTCGTATGACATATTGAGATTGAGCGAAAGGCGCCACGGCTGCCGGAATGCGCCCAGCGTGTCGAATTTGCCGGTATAGGGATTGGGCGTGAAAAGCGGCAGATTGCCGCTGTCGGTGCAGGATGCCGGATCGGCGCGATTGGACGTTCCCAGCGTCGCAGAACACGTTTCAGGCAGATAGCCCGGCCACACAAGTGGTGATCCGTAGAATGCGCCCGAGCTGAAATTCAGGCTCGGCGTGATCGCAAAGCGATCGTGGCGGTAATTTAAGATCAAGGATGCAACGTGCGGCGTTTCGTAGCCGTTCTCGGCTGACACAGGTCCGGGGATGACGTCGTACGTGGTGTAAAACGCCGTTGGATCCATCAGCTGGTGCGGCGCGCTGGCCCAATACGGATTGGTGATATCCCCGACCGGGCAGGTCGTCACGCCCGTGACCGGCACGCCGCCGGTCGTGTAACACATTGCCGCCGGCACGCCGGTCGGCGTCGAACCGCAGATGCGGTTGCCGGTGGAGGTTGCGCAGGCGGAGGTGTAGGCGTTGAACTGCTTGATGGAGTTGTTGAGATTATCGATGACGTTGTAGTTGGTGTTATCGAAATTGCGGTATTGGATGCGGCTGTGCGTGTAGGTGTAAGAAAGCTGGCCGCTCCAGCCTTGACTCGTGAAGTCGCCTTTGCGCAGCGCAAGCTCGACGCCGTAGGAGACTTGATGGCCGACGTTGAGTCCCGACTCCAGACCACTGACGGGGTCGATGAAAAAGTTCTGCAGCTGATCGCGTGTGCTGCGGTAGAACGGCGTCACTTTAAATGACCAGTCCGTACCGCGGAGACGTTTTTCAAGCGAGAGATCGTAGTTGTACGATGTGTCGGGCCGGATGTCGTGTTCGGGCGAGCGGAAGCCGTACGAGTAGAAGTGACTTCCGAGAAAACTCGCGAGGTCTTCTTGCACCGTGTTGTACTGCACCCATGAAGTGTTTTGCGGGCGCGCGTACACGCCGGCCGATCCGCGAAGCACCGTATCGGGATCGATCGTGTAGGTAAAACCGAGCCGCGGCTGCCAGCGCGCGGTTGAGATGCTTCCGCCGCTCTTGTCGACCAGATGCACCGCCGACGTGCCCGACGGGCAACTCCCAAGCCCGCTGTCCGAACGCATCACCGGTGAACTCAAGCCGGGGGCGAAGCAAAACTCAGAGTTATAATGTGCAAACCAGAACTGGCGCGCGGGATCGTTCGGTGAAGTGTCGCCGAGCAAGTACTTGAAGTTCTCGACGCGGATGCCGGCATTGACGGTCCAACGATCGCTCGGCCGCCACTCATCGCTCAGCGAGAGTCCGCTAAAGCGCGGATGCACTTGATTGAGGTTTGCCTTGATGCCGTTGTCCACGGCGATCCATTGCAGGCCGGGCGGCGCCGCCGGCACGCCGGACGCAATGTCGCTTCCGCTCAGCACATCGCCGTTGCCGATGGCCGCGTAGCAGCCTTCCAACGCGTACGGCGCGGCCGTCGAGTGGCAGTTGTTGCTCGGATCGAGCAGCAGCGCGATCGGGCGGCTGTGACCACCGCTGAAAAAACCCGCGGAGTACCGCTGCAGGTTCGTGGCCGTGTACACCGCGCTGGCCGTCAGCAGGTGCTGCGCAGAGATCTGATCGGTGAAGCTCAGGTTCACGCCGTACGTATGGTTGGGAATCTCGTAGTCGGCCAATTCCGCACCGTAGAGCGGCTGCGCGGCGGTGTTCGGACCGTAGATGAACCAGTTCGAATAGAGCGTATAGCCGTAAATCCGGAAGAAAGCGTTGGCGCTAAAGTTGTGCTGATACTGCAGCTTCGCGATAGCAATGCCGTTGTCGTTCGTATCGCGCTGGGTGAGAGGCAACAGCGTGTTATTGAAGGCCCGGTTCTCGGGGCTGCTGGGAAAGAAATATTGCTGAAGATGAGCCGCGTCGACCGGCTGCATCATCTTTCCTTTATAGAGGTAGGCGTCGTCCCAAAAGAGCGGCCCGAACGCGCAGGCGCACCCGGCAATCGCCGGTCCCAAGTCGTTGGCCGAACTGTAGTAATGCGCTTGCACTTCGCTGGTCATCCACAACAGCTGAATATCGTCGCGCAAACCGTTGCTGCCGTGCGGCAACGCGAAATGCAGATTCACGACGTTATCGCGCTGGCGTGTGTGCGCCAGTCCGAAGGCAATGCCGCTTGTGAACAGGTCCGACGGATTGAGAACGCCGCTATACCCGAAGTAAAACGACGGATCGCCGGTAAAGACGAAGCCGTTCTGTCCCGGCACGGCGTTGACCGGATAAAAGAACCAGTTGCGGTTTGCCAGGCTTCCGGCGTTCGTATCGTCGACGTAGCGATAATCCTGATTCGATCCGGCCAGGCCCACGTAGTAGCTGAACGTCCGGTTTGGATTCGATCCGCCGGCCTCGGCCGAGAATTTGTGATAGAACGCCGGAGTCCCGACTCCAAGATCTAAGGTGCCGAAACCGGGATACGTTCCCGTCTTGAGCACCTGATTGACGTAGCCCGAAATGCCTTGCGCGTCGGCGCCGGCGGGCGTTCCGCCTGTGTAGACCTGCAACTCCTGTTGCCCCAAGCTGCTGAGCATGGTTTGCGGGGCGTTGTCGTAGACGCGATTGACCGGAATGCCGTCGAGCTCCCAGCCAATCTGATCGATGTCGCCGCCGCGAATGTGCACGGTTTGGAACCAGCCCTGTTCGCCGGCGTCGATAGCGACGCCGGGCACGGAGGCAATCGCGCCGTAGGCGTTGCTGAGGCCGCCCGGCCCGATCAAACTTTGCGCGGCCTGCGCTCCCGAGGCGTTGACGGAATAGACGTCGCTGGTCGTGCCTGGTTTGACGACATCGGTTGCCGCGCGCGACCGAACTTCAGCGATCGTTCGCAGCGCCGGCGTCAAAGCGACGTTGAGCGTTTGCACTTGATCGGCGAAGATGCTCAAGCCCGGTTGCGAATAGCGCTCGTAGCCCGTTCGAGCAAAGCTTAGCGTATATGTATCGGGCGGCAGCGACAGAAAGCGGTAGACTCCCAGCCCATCGGTGGCCGTCGTTGCAGACTGCGACGGCGAGAGAATCGTCACCGACACGCCGGAAACGGGTTGACGCGTGGTCGCGTCAACGACGCGACCGGTGACGCCTCCGGTCGTTCCGGCGAGCGCGGCGCTGGGCGCTATTGAGACTACGGCAAGGGCCAGTCCAAGCAGAAAACGTGAAAGCACTGCACACCTCCGCGAACGAGCAAACGGTTTCGCCGGGTTCTTTAGCGGGCTGCCGCGACTGTCCCGCCAAGCTGTCGTTTTAAGACCTGCCCAAGGGGAGCGAAGCCGCGCGAACGTTGATGGGGAGCATATAGAGGAGCGCAAGGGGAGCAAACCAGCCCACGAGAGTCGCTAGCGGATGGGCGGTCAGGGGCCGACGACGTTCCAACGCGAGAACGGCACCGAAACGCCAGGATGCGCTGCAAAGACTTGCCGCTGCACGAGCGTGTAGGCGACGGCGCTCACACTCATCACCAATCCATAGTAAACCACCGCCGAGGGCGGGAGTCCGAGACGGCCGAGTACTTCGGTTGCGAACAAAATGAATGAAATGATCGCGAGCAGGAAAAGGTTTGCGATCACGACGCCGTGCGTAACTCGTCGCGCGCGATCGAAGAGCGCGTGGTGGTTCAAGCATATGATGCCGATCGTCGCGAAGCTTGGCGGCGTATACGAGGTACTGAGGCCAAATCTCGAGCAGGGCCTTGGCTTGCGCTGAGGCTCAGCAGCGTGATGGCGATCGCGAAGACGCCGTCGCTGAAGCTTTCGAAGCGGCCTTTCGAGAGGAGGAGTCGATCCCGCTTCGGCTCGTGCGTCATGGTTCGATGGTTCTATGCATCACCATGACGAACCATGACATGGTTTGATGTGATCGCTGTTCGGGTCATGGTTCGACGGTTCTATGCATCACCATGACGAACCATGACATGGTTTGACGTGATCGCTGTTCGGGTCATGGTTCGATGGTTTTATGCATCACCATGACGAACCATGACATGGTTTGATGTGATCGCTGTTCGGGTCATGGTTCGACGGTTCTATGCATCACCATGACGAACCATGACATGGTTTGACGTGATCGCTGTTCGGGTCATGGTTCGATGGTTCTATGCATCACCATGACGAACCATGACATGGTTTGATGTGATCGCTGTTCGGGTCATGGTTCGATGGTTCTATGCATCACCATGACGAACCATGA
>Ga0207416_1002629_pt1 | contig 19033 bp, 12 predicted proteins | sample PaiPotPPM11metaG_FD_184107 | JGI IMG/M metagenome (GOLD analysis project Ga0207416, IMG submission 184107) | Iron sulfur acid spring bacterial and archeal communities from Banff, Canada, to study Microbial Dark Matter (Phase II) - Paint Pots PPM... ...
CGCGGTCAAAGAGGCGGATGGCTTTGTCGTATTGCCCCAGTTCGTAGTTCACCATAGCCGCGTTGACATCGATTTGCCCGGCCCGCAGGAATTTGCCATGCCGCATGAAAATTTCTTGCGCCCTGGTGGCGTCTTGCAGCGCATCGGTGGGGCGATTGAGCTGCAAGCACGCGCTGACGCGCCCGATGCGGGTACGCGCCCAGCCGACCTCGTCGCCCAGCTCCAGATATTCCTCGCCGGCGGCATCAAGAAAGGGAAGCGCATCCTCGTCGCGATCCATACGGCGCAAGGCGTCGCCGCGTGCCATTAATCCCAGGGCATGGTAGTCTTTGTGTCCTGTCCAGTCGCCGACGGCCATCAAGTAGCCTGCCAGCATGAACGAGGTTGTGGGGCCGCTGCTCCAGTGGCGATCGGCTTCGCGCTTGAGTTGATCGGCCAGCACTGCCAACCCGTTTTGATCCAATGCAGCCACATATGATCGGAGAATCTGGCGACCCTCTTGCTCGCTGCTGTGCAGCAGGGCTGCGATGAGTTCTTGCGGTGTCATAGAACTCCGGCCTATGCTCAACGCTGCGGATCAATCGGCAACTGGTCGATTACGATGACGATCTCAGGAAACTGCAATTCCAGCATGTAGGTTGACGGCGCGACGCTCGCGAAAACGAAGTTGCCCAGGTCATCCACGCGCTCCGTCTGCGGCGCGCTGCCTGAAAGCATGTCAATAGCCTGCGACGACAGTTGTACCGGCACGCCTTCTAACAACCCCACTGCCTGCCCCTTGCGCGTCACCAGTCCGATCAACTGCACAAAGTCGTGGCGGCGTGTATCCTGCTCAATCTGGAGCGAGATGTTGACATCTTCGGCGATATAGCGGCGCGGCCACGCCGTTTGCGCTTGCCCGCCGCGCTGGAAGGCCAACTGCGGCTGCGGTGGGATCAGCGTCGCGAGAACGCGCCGCAGACCCGTGCCGGATTGCTCGCGTAACCGGTCGATAGCTTGTTTGAACCCTGGCGTTGCGTGGTTATTCTGCCTTGCCAGGCTGGAGATGGTGACGCGCACTGGCGCAGCCCGCTCCTCAAGCATCGGGTCGTTCGCCAGGAAGCCGTCGAGGGCCGCGACTTCGCTCGCGCACAGGACACAGATACCCAGGTGATGCCGCACGGCAGCCGTCATTTCCTTGCTCAGCATCCCTAACTGGTACTCGCCCAGCACTTCTCCTGGTGGGCAGTCCCAACGGTAGAGCTTGCTGGTCAGCAGGTTCTCCAGTTCTTGATAGCTTGCCAGTTGAGCCGTGCAGCGCTGGCAATGGGCAAGATGCTCCGTGACAAATGACCGCACTGTCTCTCCAGCGAGATAGGCAAGCAGTTCTTCATCGCGAATGGCACCAGGTGCATTACACTCCATGAACGTTTCCTTCAAATGCATATGCTGACAGGCTTGAGTACCTCTACACTCTTGCCTGTTTGCTCTCCACTTGTTTACCGGCAAGGTTCTTGCTTCTCACACGAACAGAGGTCCCGTCGCCTGCAAGTCATTTTACTCCAATAAACGGACTGCGCTGCTATTTTGGCATTTAAGGTTTACAGGTGATTTTTGAAGAGCGCCTGCAAACGTCGGTTCCGGCGCAGTCGTTCCAGGACGTTGCGCTTGATGCGATAGACGTCATCCACCGTGGGGAAAAGTTTGCGATGCTGGTTGCTGATCTCGCTGGGCTTCATGCCGTGAATGTACGCAAGATAGATTAGCACGCGCTCTTCCTCGCCGTTCAATTCTTCCTGGATGATTAGCCACAAACTCTGCGCGGAAATATTGGCAACGACGTCGTCCGCCGGATCGTCGCTGGCCGGTTCATGCTCCATCTGCTCTAACGTTTCTTCATACTGGCGCGCCTGTCGCGAGCGCACCTCATCGGCCACCACGCTATGCACGCACATCTTGAGGTACTTGAGAATGGCGGCCAGCGAGTCGAAATTGTCCATTTTGATCGGAGTGAGCGCCTGCGCGAATTTAGCAAAGACAGCATTTACCAGCGGCCCGCTGCCGTCCTGCCCAAGCAGGGGCGCGGCGCTCTGGTGCTGCGTAATCCAGGTAAGTACCAACGGCGCGTATTGTTGATAGATGCACGTCCAGGCATCGTCATCGCGCTGAACGATGGCCCGCCGAAATAATTCAAGACAATACCGGTCGTTTGACACGCTCTGCCGTAGAAACTTGCTCGTCTCTTCCGCGCAGCAGTGCGACAGATCGTTGATTGAGAGGAGTTGGATAGGCACACCCTGTGGGTATTCCAGTGCGCTATCGCCTTCAGGCCGCGCGCCTGGGTATTGAGAGTGGCTTCGAGACTCCATCGCTATTCTCCCTGCTTCCAGATGGTATAGGTATATCCCGACCGATTCCCTGACCTATAGCACGAGTGACCCGAACGCACGCACCTTTTCCCGTCGCAAGCTCATGCACTTTCACTGCTTTCCTAGATTATCTCACGATTGAAGGTAGCACGGGTATCTTGTATCGTTTTGTGTCCCCCAAAAGTACTGCAATGCGGCAGGAGACAGAACCATCAGAATGAACTACCCCACACGTGTTCTCCGTTGCCTCACTATACAATATAGGCGTCAATAACGCAAGACTGCCCTGGCTTTTGTCGATGGTTGGCATGTTGTGATATGCTTGTGTATGAATTTTCTTGTCATACAAAGCTCCCCAGCACGGGGCTTATTCGTGATGTTGCGTGATGTTGCGTGATATTGAAAGAGCGAGACGCGATGAGAGAGATTGGCAGTATCAAACTCTTGCAGATACAACGTTCTTCCCTCAAGTTGGGGGAATGCCTGCATACCTATTATGATCCCGCTCCCCTATTGGTGGTGCAGTGTTTGCTGCTTTCGTCCGGAGGCGTGATTGGTCTGACGGAGGATCAGCAGGAGATCATGGATCTGCATCACTCTGATCACCCCCTGACGCATAATAATGGGAAAAATGGCGTCTCGGTTGGTTTCACTACGCACTATCAGGCCATGCGCGAGCAATACGGCGCGCATTTGAGCGATGGTATCGCCGGAGAAAATATCCTCGTCGCGACGGAGCGCGCGTTCGCGCTGGCTGACCTGGGCCGCCAGGTCGTCATTGAAAATCAACAGACGAGCCAGCGCGCCTATCTCAGCGTCGTAAAAGCGGCGTCTCCCTGCGTCGAGTTCACCCACTTTGCCGTCAATCGCGGCCTGTCGCTGTCCGCCGCGGAACTGAAAGCCGCTCTGCAATTCCTCGATGGCGGGCGTCGCGGCTTTTACATGCGCGCGGCGGAGCGGGACGTCCCGGTCGCCATTCAAGTCGGCGACCGGGTCTTTATCGATGATGGTGAATAACCCGGACGACCGGGATAACGGTTATTCCCCGTAGGGAACCCAGATGTTCTTGACCTGCGTGGCCTCGCGCAGGAATTCCTCGCCTTCCCCTTGGGCCGCGTCGAGCCAGCGGCGCGGTTTGCCATAGCTCACCCACGTGCGCTTCATGTTGCCCGCCGAGGCGAACTCGACGCGCTGCGCGCCCTCGACCAACCCGAAGTACCACATGGCATCGACATCATCGTGATCGGCCAGCACTTGCGCCAGCGTCTCGCGGTCGCCGGTGACGATGTTCACGACGCCGCCCGGCAGGTCGGAGGTCTCGAAGACCTGGTAGCAGTCGATGGCGCTGAGCGGCGACTGCTGCGAGGGAATGACCACCACCGTGTTGCCCATCGCGATGGCGGGCGCCGCGAGCGAGATGAAGCCGAGCAGGGGATATTCGTCGGGGCAAGCGATGCCGATCACGCCAATTGGCTCTTTCATCGCCAGCGTTACGCCGCGCAGCGGCGGGCGGTGTACCGTGCCTTCGTATTTGTCGGCCCAGGCGGCGTAGCTGAACAGGCGCGAGATCGATGCCTCCACTTCGCGCGCGGCAGCGGCGGCGGCGCGCCCGGTCTGCTCCACGATACGTTCAGCGAATTCCCCGGCGCGGATCGCCAGATTCTCGGCGATATAAAAGAGTACCTGCGCCCGGTTGTGCGTCGAGTTCCCGGCCCATCCGCTCGCAGCATGAGCAGCCTCGACAGCGTTGCGGATATCTTTGCGATTGCCCTCGCCCACTTCGCCAATCACCTGCTGCGCGGGATTATACACGAAGCGGCTATAGCCGGAGTCCGGGCGCGCCTGCTTGCCGCCGATGAACAGCTTCGGCGTCCGGTCAATCGCCGGCAGTGGCGCAGCCGGGGTGTCGTAAGGGGTCGCTTCGTTGTAACCGTTGTCATCATCGAGGTCATGATCGCCGTCGGTCAATGGGAGTTCAAGGAATTGCGCCGTCACATGGCCATTCACGGACGTGTCAGCGGCGGCATGGTTTTCCCAGGCGGGCCGCACGTATTCGTACAGTCCCTCTTTGCCGCCCTCGCGCCCGAAGCCGCTCTCGCGATAGCCGCCGAAGCCGCTGGAAGCGTCAAACATATTCGTGCAGTTGATCCACACGCTGCCAGCTTTCAGCTTTGGCGCGATATCCAGCGCCAGGTTGATGTTGTCGCTCCACACGCTGGCGGCCAGGCCGTAGCGCGTATTATTCGCCAGCGCGACGGCTTCGGACGGCGTGCGGAAGGTCATTGCCACCAGCACCGGCCCGAAGATCTCCACCTGGGCAATCGTCGTCGCGGGCGAAACGTTCGTGAACAGCGTCGGCGGGAAGAAGTAGCCGTCCGTCGGGCAGGCCCACGAGGGCTGCCACATCTCCGCACCCTCCTCAACGCCAGTTTGCACAAGCCGCTGTATCTCTTTGAGTTGGCCGGGCGAGACAATCGCGCCGATGTCGATGGCCTTGTCCAGGGAGTCGCCGACGCGCAGCTTTTCCATGCGCTCGCGCAGTTTGTGGATCAGGCGGTCGGCGCTGTTTTCTTGCACCAGCAGCCGCGAACCCGCGCAGCACACCTGCCCCTGGTTGAACCAGATGGCATCGACCACGCCTTCTACCACGCTGTCCAGGTCGGCATCGTCGAAGACGATGAACGGCGATTTGCCGCCTAGCTCCAGCGACAGCTTCTTGCCTGAGCCAGCCGTGGCGCGCCGGATGTCGCGTCCCACATCGGTCGATCCGGTGAAGGCGATCTTGTTGACGCCCGGATGCCGCACCAGCGCCTCGCCGACCTGCGAAGCCTCGCCCGTCAGAATGTTGACGACGCCGGGCGGCAAGCCGACCTCTTGCATGATCTCGGCGAATTTGAGCGCGGTGAGCGATGTATAGCGGGCCGGTTTCAGCACGACCGTGTTACCCATGGCCAGCGCCGGGGCGATCTTCCACGCCAGCATCAGCAGGGGAAAATTCCAGGGAATGATCTGTCCCACCACGCCGACCGGCTCGTAGCCCGGCAATTCGCTCTCCATAAGCTGCGCCCATCCGGCGTGATAGTAGAAGTGCCGCGCCACCAGGGGAATGTCGATGTCGCGCGTCTCGCGGATCGATTTGCCGTTGTCCAGCGACTCCAGCACGGCCAGCAGGCGCGCATGTTTCTGAATGTGGCGGGCAATGGCGTAGAGGTAGCGCGCCCGCACGTGTCCTGGCGTCTTGCCCCACGTCTCGAAGGCCGCGCGCCCCGCCGCCACTGCCGCATCGACATCGGCGCTGCTAGCCGCAGCCACCCGCGCCAATGGCTTGCTCGTAGCGGGATTGATGCTGTCGAGATATTTTCCGCTGGTTGGCGCAACCCACCGGTTATTGATGAATAAGCCGAACGGCTGATGTTCCGCGATCCACGCCTGGGCCGGACCCGGCGACTCAGGGGCTGGCCCATAAACCATCGTCTCGAAGATATCCATGACGTTCATCCGTTTGCTCCTTTTTCCCTACACCAGCGGGTTATGATGGGCCGCCGCGTAATGGCCTGTGACGAAGTACGACAACTGCCGTTCGATATCGGAGAGCAAGCCGCTCGCACCGAGGCGAAACAATCGATTGCTGAGCCATTCGTTGCCCAACTCCTCTTTCATCAGGATCAGCCAGTCGAGCGAGTTTTTCGCGCTGCGAATGCCGCCCGCCGGTTTGAAGCCAACCTGGTAGCCCGTCTGCTCATAGTAATCGCGAATTGCTCGTGTCATGACGACGCCGACGGGCAGCGTGGCGTTGACGGCCTCTTTGCCGGTGGAGGTCTTGATAAAATCGGCTCCCGCCATCATGCATACCAGGCTTGCCATGCCCACGTTGCGCAGCGTCGCCAGTTCATGCGTCGCCAGGATGGTCTTCATATGCGCATCGCCGCACGCCTCGCGGAACGCGCGCACTTCGTCATACAATGCCTGCCAGTGGCCCGTCAGCACGTGAGCGCGTGAAATGACGATGTCGATCTCGCTCGCCCCCGCCTTCACCGAGGCGTCAATCTCCGCCAGTTTCTGCTCAAACGAGATCTGCCCCGCCGGGAAGCCGGTGGAGACGGCGGCAACGGGGATACCGGAGCCGCGCAGCGCCTCCACGGCCACCGCTGCGAGGTTATGGTAGACGCAGACCGCGCCGACTTTCAGATCGTAGTCGCCCGCGCCCAGCGCTGCGAGCAGGTCATGCCGCACCGGCTGGCGGGCTTTGGCGCACAGCCGCAGCACGTTGCCCGGTGTATCATCGCCGGCCAGTGTGGTCAGATCGATACAGGTGATCGCGCGCAGCAGCCATGCCGCCTGCCACTCTTTCTTGACGGTGCGGCGCGTCGCCAGCGTCGCCGCCCTCCGTTCGACCGCGCTGCGATTGATGCGCACCCGGCTGACCCAATCCATGTCGAGGGGGATGCCAGGATTACGTTCGGGTATGGCTATGGCGCTGGTCGCGACATCGGTAGGAGAAGCGTCAGGGGCGGTGGGTACCATGAATTGCGTCCCCGCCGTTCGTTTTCTGGTTGTGGTCATTGGCTGTTTCCTTGTATGGTGTGAAAAGGACGAGCTACAATACGGCTCATGCTGATTACATATGAATCTTGGCTTATGGGAGGGAGTCTTGTCAAGCGAGCGAGATCAATTCCACAAGCGTCGATTTTTATGCTATACTTGATGCACGCGGACATTCGGCGACGCACATTCGGCATCAGAGGTCTGGTTACTATCGGCGAAATTTAATAACGCATCCAGGGAGGGGTGCATATGGACAGCGACTCAGGTTCTGACCACTCGTGGGCATCGGCGCTGACGGCCACATCCACCGTGTTTCGTTTTTCTCCTCGCTCCCATCGAGCCGCGCAAATTAGCTGGCGACCCTGGAGTAATGAAGCCTTTCGAGAGGCGGAGCAGCGTGACAAGCCTATTTTCTTACTGATTACCTCGACCTGGTCCCAGTGGTGTCATATCATGGATGAAACGACACTTTCTGAACCAGGCATTATTAGCATTCTGAACCGTGACTATATCCCCATTCGCGTTGATAGTGACCTGCGCCCGGATGTCAATCAACGCTATAATCAGAATGGGTGGCCTAGCGTCGTCCTGCTGACTCCCGAAGGCGAAATCCTCTGGGGCGGCATTTATGTTCCCCTGCCGCAGATGCTCTACTCCCTCGGCTACATCAGGCGCTACTATGGCGAGCATCACCAGGAGATTCGCGAGCAAGCGCGCGCCCAGCAAGAGCGCAGATTGAGCCAGCATCCGGTGCAAGCCGCCCCGCCCGGCGCACCACGGGCGTTGTTACAGGAAGAACGCGCCGCGCTGACGGCCCTGCCCGTGGAGGCAGGTCGGGTGTTGCGAGATCTCTACGACGAAGAGTATGGCGGGTTCAAGATTCATCCACATCTCAAGTTTCCTCATGCAGAGTCGCTTGAATTACTGGTTATGCTCTCGCAATATCAGAATCAGCCCGACGCTCTGGACATGGTCTGCTACTCGCTGGAACAGATGCGCGACGGCGGGTTGTGGGACGATGAAGAAGGCGGCTTTTTCCGGTATGCGGCGGCCAGCGATTGGAGTATGCCGCATACTGAAAAGATGCTCGACGAGAATGCCGCCATGCTGCGCCTGCTCTTGCTCGCGGCTCAGGCCACGCGAGACCAGCAGTGGCAAGACCTCGCCCGCCGGCTGGTGCAGTATGTGAATGCCGCGCTTTTGCAGCCTGGCCCAGGCGTGTTTAGCGGCAGCCAGAGCGCTGATGAGGAATATTACGAGCCACGCTCGTCGTCGCGCTCATTGCTCATGCCTCCGCCCGTTGATACAACGATCTATACCGCCTGGAACGCGCGTATGATCTCGTCTTATCTGCTGGCATCGCAGGTCTTGCGCCAGCCGTCGCTGGGAACTATAGCCTTGCGCGCCCTCGACTGGCTGTGCGAGCATATGACGCATCCGAACGGCTGTATGTATCACTATCATCTCAACGGGCGGGCCGAGCTGCCGGGGCAACTGGCCGACCAGGTCTGGATGACGCGCGCCCTGCTCGATGCCTACGATCTCTATCCGCGCAAAGCCTACCTTGAGACTGCCATCGCCTTGATGCATTTCGCCTGCGAAGAACTGCTTGACGAGGACTGCGGCCTGTTCGACGACTATCCCCCGCGTCAACTGGCGCAGGGGCGGCTGGTCCTGCGCGAGCAGCCGCTCGTCGAGAACGCCGTCGCGGCTGAATGCCTGCTGCGCATGTCGGCCTACAGCAAGCGCCACAGCCTGGGCGATACCGGCCTGCTTGTACTCTCCGGCTGCCTGGAAAAATATCGCCGCGCGGGCATCCAGGGCGCGACCTACGCCTGTGTCATCGCGCAGGCGATGGCGAACACGTGGCTGTAATATCGACCAAAACCGGGTCTATGTTTGACATTCCCTGCGAATGTCAAACATAGACCCGGTTTTGGTCACGCCATCTGTTGCTCTTGCAGCATCTCTGCCAGCCTGGAGACCACATCGTAACGCCCGTATGACGGTGCGAGATAGACGCCCTGGATCATACTGCGCGCCGCCATGAGCAATTCCTGGGCGAGCTTTAGCCCTTCTTCGTGTCCATGTTCCCCGGCAGCGCGCATTCGCGCGCGTACATCGTCGGGGATGGTGATTCCCGGCACTTCGTTGTGCAGGAATTCGGCATGGCGTGAGCTATGGAGAGGCATACTGCCGAGCAGCAATGGAATGGGCGGTTTGCCCACGCGACCGAGGAAGCGTAAAAGCGGAGAAAGCTCGTAGATCGGCTGGGTCATGATAAAGTGCGCCCCGGCCTCGATCTTCTGCTGGTATTTCTCAATCTCTCGCTCGGTTTCTTCATCCGTCATGTTCAGATTGAGCGCCGCGCCAATATGGAACGATGCCCCTGTCCCAATCGCTGCGCCCGCCGCGTCGTGTCCCTCGTTCATGCCGTGCATCACGCGCATCAACCCGATCGAGTCCACGTTCCACACGCCGGTGGTGTTCGGGTAATCGCCGGCACGGATAGGATCGCCGGTCAGGGCCAGGATGTTGCGAATGCCCAGCGCGTGCGCGCCCAGCAGTTCCGATTGCAGCGCCATCAAGTTCCGGTCGCGCGTTGTAAAGTGGATAATCGTCTCCATGCTGAGGCGATCCTGAATCAGGCGTGCCATAGCGATGCAGCTCATGCGCACGCGCGCCATCGGGCTATCGGCGATATTGATGCAATCAACCCCGATCTTTTGTAGCATCGCTGCGCCGTCCAGAATCTTGGCCGGGTTTAATCCCTTCGGCGGATCAAGCTCGACGCTGACCACAAATTTACCTGCCGCCAGCTTCTCTTGCAGTCCCGTCATCGTGCCTTGTTGTGGTACGATAACATCCTCTTCCAGCAGTTGAATGCTGCTATTCCCTTGCTGGGATGTTCCATTGGTTCCTTGCTTCTCAGCTTCACGCATAATCTCAGCCGGCTGCGGCATCCCGTACATCTCATCGAGCGCCTTGCGCATCGCCGCGATGTGGCGCGGCGTTGTGCCGCAGCAGCCGCCGATCAGATGTACGCCCGCTTCCGCGAAACGCACCGCGTAATCGGCGAAGTAATCTGGCGTCGTCATGTAAAAGAAACGGTTGCCGATGCGCGCAGGCAGACCGGCGTTCGGTTGGGCCGAGAAAAGGCGCGCTGCTGGCAGATCATCGCCTGCCTGCTGTTTGAGCGTCGCGATCATCTCCTCCAACACGTCCAGCGTTCCCGCCGGGCCGACGCTGCAATTCGCGCCGATCACATCGACGCCGAGATCGGTCAGCACCGTCGCAACCCTGGCCGCCGATTGTCCGGAGAGCGTGTGCCCATCTTCGTAGAAGCTCATCTGGGCGACGACCGGCACGCCGCCGCATTCCTGGGCTGCCAGCACGGCTTGCCGTAGTTCGGTCAGGCTGGTAAACGTTTCCAGGATGAGCAAATCTATGCCGCCATCGATCAATGCCCCCATTTGTTCGCGGAAGAGCGCGCGCAGTTCGTCCAGGTGCTGCTCGTCGGGAGCTTGCAGCGGGCGTCCGCTGGGGCCGATGGCGCCGGCGATAAAGACGGGCTGCCCCGAGACCTCGCGCGCCTCGCGTGCCAGCCGCGCCGCCCGCAGGTTAATCTCGCGCGCCTGCTCTCCCAGCCCGTATTCTTCCAGCTTGGCGCGATTCGCCCCGAACGTGTTCGTTTCAATGATCTGCGCTCCGGCGGCGATATATTCGCGATGTATCCCCTGGATCAGTTCCGGCTGCGCCAGGTTCAGCGCATCGAAGCACTGTTCGTAGCCGATGCCGCGCGCGTAGAGCAGCGTCCCCATCGCGCCATCACACAGCAAAGGACGCTGTCGCAGTTGCTCAAGCAAAACGTGTTCCATAGAAAAAGTTACTCCCACTAACCATCTGTTGGTGTCACACCATTCAATGGTGTTTCTTTCCCCATTGTACTCTTTTGCACGAGTCGGGTCTACATCGTAATCTGCATGGGGTGAAGTGACTGTATGGTGAGTTTTCTGATGTGGTTGTACTTTGATGCCGCGCGCGGCATCAAAGTACAACCACATCAGAAAACAATTTCCTATAGTCTTACGACTATCTTTCCTTGCCCTGCCTGCACGCTTTGTCGCAGCGTCCTGCCGCCGGCATGGACTACGATCTCGTATGCCGCGCGCTGCGGGCGGTAGCCATCGAAGCGTTCTTCGATCTCGACCGCTGCGCCATCCCCGGAGGCCCGGCAACTGATCCGCGTTTCCGCAAACGATCCGCCGCGGTAAGCCAGGGACGCGCCATCGTCTTCGTACAGCGTGTAGCTGGCTAAGCTGTCTGTCGCCATGTAGCAGGTAAACGTGAGCGGATCGGTGGGTCGCTCGCCCGTATGCTGCATGAGCGGGCCGCTCGGCAGGATGCTGTCGCCGCGCACCAGCAGGGGCCAGCGCTCTAACAGCGCTGGCAGATCGCTCCATCCCGCGCCTGGGTATTCTTGCCCGTTCCAGTAATCGAACCATGCCCCTTCTGGAAGATAGACCCGGCGGTTCGTGATGCCCGGCCCGTAGATGGGCGCGGACAGCAGCGTGTCGCCCACAAGCAGTTCGTCTTCGACATCACACGCCTGCTCATCCTGTGGGTAGTGGTAGTAGAGCGGGCGGGCGATCGGCGCGCCCGTCTGCGAGGCTTCGTGAAACAGCGTATACAGGTAGGGCAGGAGGCGGTAGCGTGTCTCAATGGCCGTGCGATAGGCGCTTTCATATGGCTCGCCGAACGCCCACGGCTCCTGTGGAACTGTGCTGATGGCGGAGTGATTGCGGCAGAACGGCAGCAGCGCTCCCAGTTGGGCGAAGCGTACCAGCAACTCGCCGTTGCTTGATTCCCAGAAGCCGCCGATATCCATACCGACGAAGGGTACGCCGCTCATGCCAATATTCAGGCACATGGGGATTGCCATCAGAATATCCTCCCAGCGACTCCAGTTGTCGCCCGTCCACAAAGCGGCATAGCGCTGCACACCCGCCGTGCCGGAGCGCGTCAGCACAAACGGACGCGAGTCGGGGCGCAGGCGTGACAGGCCCTCGCGGGTAGAGCGCGCCATCTCCATACCGTAGGCGTTGTGGAAGAACTGGTTTGACACCGTCGGGCCATCCAGGCTGGTCGGGTTATCTCCGCCGGCCCGGTGAACGACCTGGCCCGGCATGGTATTGGACTCAAGATGGACAGCGCGCTTCTCTCCCTCGAACCAGTCCGTTAGAGCCGGTTCGTTCATATCGTTCCAGATACCATCGACGCCTTGATCGAGCAGTAGCCGGTACAGGTTGCCCCACCAGCGTCGTACTTTCTGCTGCGAAAAATCGGGGAAATGGCACGACCCTGGCCACACGCTGCCGCTGAAGAGCGCGCCATCCGGCATCCGGCAGAACATATCCTCCGCTATCCCTTGCCGGTAGACCGCGTACTGCTCGTCAATTTTGACCCCCGGATCGAGTATCGTCACCAGGTGCAAGCCCTGCGCGTGTAGCTCTGTGGTCATCTGCTCAGGATCAGGGAAGGTGTCGGGATTCCAGGTGAAACCGTGATAACTATCCATGTAATCGATGTCCAGCCAGATCGCGTCGCAGGGATGGCTGCGTTCGCGCAGCTTCGTCGCGACCTCGCGTACATCCTGGGCAGAGGCATAGCCCCAGCGGCACTGGTGATAGCCGGTGGCCCAGCGCGGCGGCAGGGGCATACGCCCGGTCAGCGCCGTATATTGTCGCAGCACGTCGGCGGCCGTTGGGCCGGTGAAAAAATATGCGACGAGGCTATCGCCTGCAACAGTGGCGCTCAAGATATGCGCATCACTCTTGCCGATATCCATCTCGACGCGCCCGGTATGGTCGATCAGCACGCCATAGGCGCGGCCATCGGCGACGGAGTGGCACAGGTAAAACGGGATCGAGGTGTACATCGTGACTGTGTGGCTGTCGTGTCCCTTGTGCGGGTCGATATTCCAGATGGGGAATGCCTGGCCGCGCTTGTTCATGCTGCCGGTGCGTTCGCCCAGGCCGAAGACGCGCTCATCACCGCTGAGAGCTTGCGCCAGGCGCAGCGCGTCCGGCGAGCAGGCGAATCTTCCCAGGTATGGTTCGATGATCGCGCGAGCCTCCTGCTCGCTCACCACCGTGGGCCATTGCTCATCGCTGCAATCAACGATCCATGAGTGGTAGGGCAGCGTGCCATCTTCCCCGCTCGCGAGCTGATAGCGTGTGGTGTCCAGGTGTTGTCCTCGCAGCACGCGCACGCGAATGATTGCGCCGCCGAGCATTGCTCCCGCGAGGAGGCAATCATGGGAAGCGTCGAGCCAGAGATGCTCCTGTCCCTGCGTTCCTTGATAGCGAGTGTTGAGTATATCGTAAAACATTGGCGTTTCTTATACCTTAAACTAAGGGCCGGCCCTCTCGACACAGGGCCGGAGCAAGTCGTACATTTGCTTTCTCTATGAGGCTAACGAATCTTAACCAGATATTACCATATTTACATCAATCTTCATGACATCATAACTGATTATCAACCATATTGCTATCGCCAGTCGAGTATTCTTCTCAAGGGGAACAAATTCGGGTAGGTGTTGAGGGGGATGCACCTATCCGGTGGTCATATCGACTCTATCCCACCGATGATATGACCAGAGAGAATTGAGTACCGCAGCTCCGGCGGGAATTGATACTTGCGAACAGGTTGGGGGACCTGAACAGCGCGAACACGACGCTCTGGCAGCGCGGGAGGCAGACCCTGAATAGGTCAATCCTATGTAGGGCTTTGCAGCATGAGGGGATCAACTCAGCATGGGGGTTTTCTGGGGGGAAATGCAAGAAGGAAGAGCGGTAAGCTCTTCCTTCTTGCTATATACGCGTAGATAAGTCAGCAAATGATAGGCGTAGATAAAGTACCAGGGCAATCGCGAGGGATTGCCCCTACCATACCACGAATCGGCCCGCGAAGCCGTACCGTATATGGTAGGGGCAATCCCTCGAGGTTGCCCTGGCCCCTACAACTGCCCTGGCCCCTGGAACTGCTCTGGCCCCTGCTGCCCTGGCCCTCTTGAGAATGCGCTGCTTGTTGCTAATAATGCACCGTTTTCAGCACTTCGGCGTCCTGGATAATATCCACCCAGCGATCAACATCGGCTTCGCGCCGCGCCTGCAAGGTATCCAGTTGCTCGCGCAGCGTCTCCGACATCAGCACGCGCTCCGTCAAGAGACTATAGAGGCGATTGACCAGGTCGGCGAAGGCGCCGGGAAGATCGCTGGGCGGCGTATCCAGCCGTTCGTTCTCATAGACCTGGCGCACTTCCAGTTTGTCCAGTTCGTAGCGGAACAGGTGCGCGATGCGCCTTTCTGTACTCTCCGCCAACTGGCCGCAGATCATATCCAGGATCGGCCCCATCAACTGGCGCGCCTGCTGCGTGGTATCTTCCGGCTTGCCGGAGGTTGAGACGAGCCGGTAGAGCGCGCTTACCGCCGGATCGTCCTTCGACGGCGCGTATTTCTCTTCGTTGAGCAGCTCGCCCATCGTCACATACAGGCAGAGATCGCGTGCCTTCTCGCGGATGCTGCGCTTGAGCCGATTGTACAATTTCTGGATTTCGTCGAGTTCGCCGCCGTATTCGCCCAGCGCCACCTGGGTGATGTTGAGCGAGCCGTCGAGTTCCTCTTTGTGGGCAATTGGGATCAGGAACGCCTCGGCCAGCGTGCGCGCCGGTTCGTTCAGCTCGCGTTCCAGCGCCGCGCTGAAGCTCAGGCGCAGCCCTTTGATCAGGCCCCAGCCGTCGATATCCGTCCAGCGACTGCCAATTTCCATGGCCGGCGATTCACCCTGAGAACTCTTGCCCACCTTGATGTAATGATCGAAATGACCCTGCAAGATGCGGATTTTCACGCGGCGTGCGGCGCGATCATGGGCCGTCTGGAGTACCTGGTGAAAAGCGTTCTGTTCCATGCCAATAACGGTATCAAACTGGTTGAGCGCCTCCTGCCAGGCGCTGTGCATCTCGTTGGTGCGCCGTTGCAGTTGCTCGAAGCGCGTCGCGCTGCGTTTGCTCTGTCGCGCACTCATTTCGTATTGCAGTTCTTGTAAATCCTGGCAGTTCACGCCGAGCTGGTTCAGGTGTTCCCAGCACAGATCGTCGAGCTGTTGCAGCGCCATCGCCAACTGTGTCTCTGCCTGTCGCAGTTGCACGTCATAGCGATTGTTGGTCAGGAAGGCTTGCAGGTCGAAGATCAACTCCGGCAGCCCGCTAAAACGCAGCATAGCGCCGTGCTGCTTCGCCCCCACTTTCTGGTATTCTTGAGCCGCCGCCGTTGGGGGTAGCGTCGGATCAAGCTTCAGCAGGTCAGGGTACACGCTCAAGATGCGCCCGGCATAGTCGCGTCCCTCTTGCAGGCGGTCCGCGTCGAGCGTTTGCCGTTCGAGGCCAAGCCGTGCCAGCAAGGCATCATTGCCGCGAATGGGGTAGAAGAAGTAGCCGTTGCCCGGCCCGTGATGATGGAAGTTGCTGTAGTTGGCTGGCAGTTCGCGCAAAAGCGGGTGCAGGCTGCCTAGCGCCTTTTCCAGGCTAGCCGGTGAATTGATTTCGTCCCAGTGCGTCACCGCTAAAAACACCATGCGCGCGGCGACTTCGGGAGAGCGGCCCTGAATGACGCGCCGTCTGACCAGCTCGAAGATGCGCTGCGTGCGGTCGTCGTCGCCGAAGCGGTTATTGCCCACGATCAGGAGTACCGCGTCCACGTTGCTCAATTCGTCGCGCACAATGGCGTCGTGGCGCAGTTGTCCGGCGGAGCCGCCCGGCAGATCCACCAGCACGCTCCCCGGCGGCAGCAAGGCGTGGCTGCTCGCGCGCAGCGCGTACTCCACGTAATCGATCAGCCGGATCAGGCGCGGTTCCGCGCTGTCGCTCGGCGGCTCTTCAATATAGCGACTGCTTTCCTCTTTCCAGCGCTCGCGCGGGATGATCTCGACATGCGGCTGATCGTTTTTTAGATACTGCTCGGCGAAGGCTTCGCTGGCTTTCAGCAGTATGCTGAGTTCGGCTGAGAGCGCCTCGCGCTCGTGCTGGTTCGCTGCCGCCTGGATGCCCTTTTGCGTCTGCTTCAGCAGCGCATCGAATTGGGAGCGCGTGAGGAAATGAACGCGCATCTCCTCGGCTTCGTGTTCGCCGCACAGCCGCACCCTGGTACGCACGCCGGTGACGGCCCCCCCGGCCATGCGCGGAAAGATATCGCGGCCAAGCAGCGCCGCCAGCAGCGTGCTTTTCCCCGCGCCGGTGTGGCCGATCAGCTTGACGGTGTACTCGCGGGTGAAGTCGAGGGCGCGCGTCGCCTCAGCCAGGTGGTGGCGCAGCCTGAGCGCCTGTTCCGACTCGATCTGCTGCAACTGCGGGCGCTCAAAGAGTTCCGCGCAGGAGAGCGCGCGCTGGAGTTGCTTCTTCCACGCCATCAACTTCTGAGCCTTGTTGGGAAGTTCCGCCGGAAAATAGCGTTCGATCTGCGCGGCTTGCTCTTGCAAGCGGCGTAAAAACGCCAGGATTTCACCTGGCGCGGGTGGGATGGCGCTCTGGCCGTTGCTTTCTGCTTCAACTGGCTCTAGTTCGTCATCCTCATCGTATAAGTCATCTTCATCAAGATCATCGTCGGATGTAAGCATGGGTGATGCGTAAGAAGCAGGCGACATGCCCAGACTGGCGCTACTTGACGCGGGCCGCAGGCGTTTGCCGCAGATATTGCAAAATTCGGCGTCGATAAGTACAATGTTGTCGCATTGTGGGCAGGTTGTAAGCTGCTGCGATTGAGTGGTAAATTGCATAGGAACGGTGTGCTTCCCCCTTCACAGAATTCTGTTTGCTGGCGAGATCATAGCATAGTTCCGGCTCAAGAGACAACAATTCTGTCGAAAGTCCCACCGCCTTGACAGTCAAACATTTAACTATTACAATTGGCTCATGAATTGCGCTGTGTTCGGCAAAGGATATTATTTATTTATGGCTCATATAGGTTTACTGGAAGACAATACGCACATCTCGCAAATGTGCGCTACTTTCCTGAGTTACTCCGGTCATCACGTTACTGTTTACTATACTGCTGAACAGTGCCTCCACGCGCTTTTCCCCGCTGATTTCAGGCCAACCGACTTGCTGCACGGCCCTGGCGAAACTTCATCGGCTCAGCATCCTTTACCCGTTGAAGTGCTGATCCTCGATCTGGGCCTGCCCCGGGTCGATGGCGTCGATATCTTGCGCTACTTGATCACCCATCCGCGCACGCGCGCCCTGCCCATCATTCTATTTACCGCCGCCAGCCAGCATGAAGTCTCGCGGGCGAAGCAGGTTGCCCCGCACGTCGGCATCGTCGAGAAACCCTTCAAGATACAGACGCTGACCGCCGCTATCGCAAAAGCGCTGACCCCCGCCTCATTGTTGCAACATCCATAGCCTTGACAAACCATGTTCAGTTTCTTACTATGGTTGTATAGTAGAACGAATCGTTCAAGATGCGGAACAAACGAAACATGGGCTTTGCAGAAAGGCAGAATCGTATGGGTGATACGCAAGGGGAAAACCCGCTTCCCGATCGACAGATGGGCGCTGCTGAGTTGGAGGCGCTGCGCGCTAAATATGAAGAACTGATCGGCTTCGTACCGCCGCGCATCATGGCGCGCAGCGACCTGCTGGCGCGCCTGGACCCGGAGTTGCTCGCCATGCAGGAAGAGCTACGCGCGCGCGCGATGTACCCGGAGTGCTTTGACACAAAGACATCTCAACTGATGCTCTTTGGGATGCTGCTCGTGCTGCTTTCGGATGCCGCGCATCTCCACGCGCGGGCCGCGTACCGCGCCGGGGCGAGTTGGGAAGAACTCAGCGCCGTCGTCAACCTCGCGTTTCTCTTTCGCGGCCTGCCCGCCGCCAACCTCGGAGCGCAGATCATCCAGGAGCTTGCCAAAAAACCGCAGTGAGCCAGTGAATCATTACTCAACGATCAAGAGGAGTGTATCTCATGATGGAGCCTCAAGAGCCGATCCAGGATGTTGCACAGTTAGGACATATCGAGATTTTGACGCCCAAACCTGACGAGAGCCTGCATTTCTTCAAAGAGATTCTTGGGATGGAAGAGACAGTACGCCAGGGGCAGTCTGTCTACCTGCGCGCGTGGGGAGATTTTGATACCCATACGCTCAAGCTTACCGAATCCAGGCAGGCGGGCCTGGGCCACGTGGGCTGGCGCGCCGTGAGTCCGCAGGCGTTGCAGCGCCGCGTGCAAGCGCTCAGCGTCCAGGGCTACGGGAAAGGCTGGATCGAAGGCGACCTGGGGCATGGCCCGGCCTACCAATTCACCGACCCGGATGGACACGCGATGGAGGTCTACTACGAAACGGAAAAGTACCAGGCGTCCGCGGAGATGCGTTCCAGGCTCATTAATCAACCGCAGAAATATATTTGCCGCGGCGCGGCAGTGCGCCGCATCGATCATGTCAATCTGATGTGCCATGAAGTCACTCCCAACCGGCTGTTCCTGCAAGAAACCCTCGGCTTTAAGTTGCGCGAGCTTCTACAGCCGGAAGTGGACGGCATCGAAGAGGGCGCGTGGCTCAGCGTCACGCCGCTCGTTCACGATATCGCCTATACCCACGACTTTGCCAGGAATCACGGGCGGCTGCACCACGTCGCGTACTGGCTAGATACGCGCGAGGATATCTTGCGCACGGCGGATATTCTCATGGAGAACGACATTTTCATCGAGGCTGGCCCGGCCAAACACAACATCACGCAGGCATTTTATCTCTATCTGTACGAGCCAGGCGGCAACCGCGTCGAAGTTTTTTCCAGCGGCTATCTCATCTTTGCCCCTGATTGGGAGCCGGTCATCTGGCGTAAAGCCGACCGGGGCCGCGGCGTCTACTGGGGCGGTACATTGCCCACGAGCTTCCGCACTTACGGGACTCCCGTTGTCGAGACCGCGCAAGCCGACAAAGAGCATCTCGTCGTCTTCGATCCCGCGTAACAGTTCAGCAGAAGTTTATGTTTTCTTTCTCATTACGCTGGGAAGAAACGCATCACCTGCGTTTCTTCCCAGCGTAAGTTACTTTTCTTCGCTGAGATGTTTGCGCTCCTCAGAACG
>Ga0207416_1002630_pt1 | contig 19009 bp, 16 predicted proteins | sample PaiPotPPM11metaG_FD_184107 | JGI IMG/M metagenome (GOLD analysis project Ga0207416, IMG submission 184107) | Iron sulfur acid spring bacterial and archeal communities from Banff, Canada, to study Microbial Dark Matter (Phase II) - Paint Pots PPM... ...
TTCACCATGCAGCACACGCCCATTTACGATGCCCTCCGAGAGCTGGGAGAGGAAGGATGGGAGCTGGTCGGTATCGAGCGCGCAACAGAGGGAGTATCCGGCGCGGGAGCGCTTTACATCTTCAAGCGACTGCGCTGACGCACCGATTGGCGGTCGGCTGTGCACACGGGTCAACGCTCAGTCTCGAGACTCCTCTGGCAACGAATTCGTGAGACGGCCGGTGGCAAATTTGCTTCAATGGAAGTACTTCATGAAGAACCGACGCGATGACACGCCCCGCAGTGTCTCACCGGATGAATAGAGATTGGCGCGATGTGACCGAATCAGGAGAGGACCAACGATGGAACATGCCGTACGGCAACGCAGTGAGATTCCGCTCGAATACACCTGGGACATGGCCAGCGTATTCCCGTCCAACGAGGCGTGGAAGGCTGCGTTTGCAGAAGTAGAGAGCGCCATTTCTAATCTCGAACGCTTTCGCGGGCACCTGGGCGACAGTCCCGGCGCATTGGCCGACTGGTTCGAGACAGCCGAGCAGGTGCTTCGAACCCTGGGCAAGGTGTATCTCTATGCCGGCTCGTTGCACAACGTGGACACGGCTGACCAGCAGGCCAACGCGATGAATGACCGGGCGACCGGCCTGTGGGCGCGCGTGGCGGCGGCAACTTCCTTCGACGAGCCGGAGATTCTGGCCATTGGCTTCCAGACGCTGCGCTCCTGGATGCAACAGGAGCCCCGACTCTCCATCTATGCGCACTATTTCGATCGATTGAAGCAGCGTCAGGCACACGTGCGATCGGCCGCAGTGGAGGAGATCCTCGGCCTGGTGGCCGATCCCTTCCTCACCGCATCGTCGACGCACCGCGTCCTTACCGATACCGATCTGGTCTTCGAGCCGGCACAGACCGCGGGAGGAGAGAAGATCGAGGTGGCGCAGGGCAACATCAGTGCGCTGGTCACCGATGCAGATCGCACGGTCCGGCGCACGGCCTGGGAAAACTACGCAGATGCTCATCTCGGAATGAAGAACACGCTGGCCACGTGCCTGGCCGCCGGCGTAAAGCAGAACGTGTTCGTGGCTCGCTCCCGACGCTATAGCTCTGCTTTGGAGGCAGCGCTCACACCCAGTCACATCCCCCGGGAGGTGTTTTACAACCTCATCAAGACATACCGAGACAACCTGCCGATCTGGCATCGATACTGGAAACTGCGGCGTCAGGCTCTTGGATATGACGAGCTCCACGTGTACGACCTAAAAGCTCCGCTGACGGTAAACCCGCCAACCGTGCCATACCAGCAAGCAGTGGGCTGGATCGCCCAGGGTATGCGGCCGCTGGGCGAGGAGTATGTAAGCGCGCTCCAGCGCGGTGTCTCCGAGCAGCGCTGGGTCGACGTGTACCCCAACCAGGGCAAGCGTAGCGGCGCCTACTCCTCCGGCTCACCCGGCACCTATCCATTCATCTTGATGAGCTACAACGACGATCTCTTCAGTATGAGCACCCTGGCGCACGAGCTCGGCCACTCCATGCACGCCTACTACACGTGGCAAACACAGCCATTCGTCTACGGCCGGTATGGCATATTCGTGGCAGAGGTGGCTTCGAACTTCAACCAGGCGCTGGTGCGCGCTCACTTGCTGGAATCCCATACCGACCCGGATTTCCAGATCGCGTTAATCGAAGAAGCGATGGCGAATTTTCACCGCTACTTCTTCGTAATGCCCACTCTAGCCCGTTTCGAGCTGGAGATTCACCAGCGCGTGGAACGAGGCGAGGCGCTCAACGCTCAAGCCATGATGACGCTGATGAACGAGCTCTTTGCCGAGGGCTACGGCGGCGAAGTAGCAATCGACGAGGACCGCGTCGGCATCACCTGGGCGCAGTTCCCCATCCACCTGTACCTGAATTTCTACGTGTATCAGTACGCAACCGGAATTTCAGCAGCCCACGCGCTGACCCAGGGCGTGCTGGAAGGTGGATCGAGCGCCGCCGAACGCTACCTGTCATTCCTCAAAGCGGGCAGCTCACTCTATCCCCTCGACGCACTCAAGCTGGCGGGCATTGACATGACGTCACCGCAACCGGTCGAGAAGGCCTTCGGCGTCATGGGCGATCTGGTCGATAAACTCGCCGGACTCCACCGGCAGCGCTCCGTTATTTCGACCTGATTGGTGGCCCGTTTGGTTCGGCGCTAGCTTGCATCAAGACAAAACCGAGAGAGGAAGCAGGAGGTGCCCGATCGGAGAAGCGGGACCGGGACGGGTCGGACTCGGTCGGGTTGGGCTGTGCTGTGCCAGCGCAATGACTCCTGTCATAACCGCCGTCGCGCCGACGCCTGCGAGGGCGGCCTCCGCGATACGCGTGATAGTGTTGGCCAGGAGGCAGTCTCGAGCGTGGAGAAGGCAGACACACGTCATCGCCGACCTGCTCATTCGGGTGATCTCCCCAGCCTGCTCTGGCCACCCGGCTTTCCTCTCACAGATCGAAGCGCCACGCGACTGACTCCCGAGACGGCAAATGACCTTGACCTCAAGCCGGCCGTGCAGGCGCTTAGCGGGCACGACCAGCATCGAGAGCGCTTTGTCGCCGGTGTGTTGACGGAACTGTGCACGGCGCCCGAGGTCATCACTCATCGCCAGCAAGTGATCGCCAACCTGCTCGACGAGCCGGCATTGTGCCAGCGACTGCGCGACCTTCTTCCACGGCTCTCATCATTGGTGCGGGAACCTCAGCGCCCGATGTACGCGCACGACTGGGACGTGGAGCAGATTGTACACCGGCTTACGGAACTCGAGCTGTACGTCGAGGTTGCTCTCTGCCTGGCAGAGACCCTCGAGACATCGGCGTTACACGCGCCGGCGCTGCAAGCGCTTCATGCATCCATCCAGATGATCACCACATCACACGAGTTTGAGGCCCTCCGCGAGGAACTACCGCCGCTCCGCGCCCAGATCGATGCAGTGCAAAGCGTGACCATTGGAGTCAATCTCTCACGTGACTTGAGACCTGAGTCCGCGACGATCCTGTCGATCGACGCACAGAAGATCGAGGGGCGTGGCGGACTCCTCAAGCGTTTACTCGGCCAGGACAGCGCCCGATTGGGCATCACAAAGCTGCGGGGCGAGCCCGGAAGGTCGATCCGTTCGTTCTTTCCGCCGATGGAGCCTGACGGTCATCGCCACGCGAACCCGTTGGTCGAGGATCTACGCCGGCTGCTCGAACGCGTCATGGAGCCCGTGGCCACAGTGATCGAGCGGTACGTCTGGGCGCATACACGCGACTTCACGGCGCTCGAAGCCGAGCTCTCCCTCATGCTCGACGGCGTTGCCCTGATTGAGCGCCTCCGTGCCGCCGGGCTGCCGATGTGCCGCCCCGAGATCGCTCCCATGGGCGAGCGACGGTCAGCGCTGGAGGAAGGCTACAACCCCAGTCTGGCATTGCGCATGCTGCAGGCAGCCCCCGAAGAGAGCGCCACCGCAAGCATTGTCACCAACCCGATTACCTTCGACGAGAATCACGGTCGAGTGTGGATCTTAACAGGACCGAACCGGGGCGGGAAGACGACGTACGCGCGCGCCGCCGGTCTGGCTCAGCTTCTCTTCCAGGCCGGTATGTATGTACCGGCGCGCACGGCGCGAATGAGCCCGTCGGACAATCTCTTTACCCACTTCCCTCGTCCGGAGAGTGCGACTCTAGGCGAGGGACGCCTCGACGACGAGGCCGCGCGCCTGGCCGGTATCTTCCAGGAGGCAACGCCACACAGTCTCATTCTGATCAACGAAGGGCTCTCCGGCACCAATACGCTCGAGGCGCTGGCCCTGGCCCATGATGCCGTTCGCGGGTTGCATCTGCTGGGCGCCCGGACCATCTATGTGACGCACCTGCATGAGCTGGCCAGGCATGTGGACGAGATCAATGCTACGACGTGTGGCGACGGCACCGTTGGGAGCCTTGTGGCCGAGGTAGAAGGAGAGATACGTGCGGGTGGAGCAGGTCATCGCCGTACCTTCCGCATCCGCCCAAGTCCGCCGCTCGGCCTCAGTTACGCCTCGGAAATCGCGGAGCAGCACGGCATCAGCTACTCACAGCTGACGCACCTGTTGCGAGACCGTGGGCTCATCCCTGAGCCAGAATAGTGATCTGGCCTTTGCTGATCACCGTCGCGGGTATCTCCATGTCCTTAGCGCCGATTATTCGTAGGCCGTCCGCTCCGTCGGCCGGGTACCCTGGGGTGCCCTCTGGGCCTGCTTGGGTGTCGCCATCTGGCCGCCCGGGTACCCCGCCGCAGGCTTGGGTGACCCCGCCGCAGGCTTGGGTGACCCCGCCGCAGGCTTGGGTGACCCCGCCGCAGGCTTGGGTGCCGCATGCAATCAGCATCCGCTGTGCGGCCAGCCGAGCGCGTGAATAATCCAGGTTAGTGCAGCGGCAAAGCAAGGGGCGGTGTAAAGCGAACGTACACTGGCTTGGGGCGCAGGCTATTATGTGGCGAGGCCCTGCGATTGGCACGCGGTCGCTCATGACAGACTACGGGAGGTGAAAGTGCGCTTATTAATGTATCGAGATGCAGAAGGACCACGCTTGGGCGCCTTGCGAGGGACTGAAGTGATCGATCTGCGCACGCTGTCGACTGCTGTCGGGGGAGATATGCTGCCGGAGGATATGCTCGGGCTGATCGACATGGGAGAAGAGGGCCTGCGTCGCGTCCGCTCCCTGCTTGCAACTGCCGACAGCCAGAGGGTATCCAACCAATCGACACAGTATGTCCGGCCGCTCTCCGAGATACAGCTCCTTCCACCGCTGAATCCACCGCGCGCAAACGTCATCGCCATTGGCCGGAACTACCTGGAGCATGCCCGGGAGTCGGCGCGCGTCCATGGCGAAGAGGAGGCTGCTCCAACCGTCTTCACCAAAGCTCAAACCTCCGTCACAGGACCGAACTACGACGTGCCGCTCCACGAGAGCATTACCCAGGAAGTTGATTGGGAGGTGGAGCTGGGCGTGGTGATCGGTCGGCGCGGAGTGAATATCCGGCATGAGGAGGGGCTCAACTACGTGTTCGGCTACACCGTGGTCAACGACCTCTCCGCTCGTGACCTCCAATTCAGCTGGGGTGGCCAGTTTTTCAAGGGCAAGAGCCTGGACGGGTTCTGTCCGATCGGCCCCTGGATCGTCACGTCCGACGAAGTCTCGGACCCCCAAAATTTGGGGTTGTGCCTGAGAGTGAACGGAGAAACCAAGCAAGACGCCAACACGAGCGACATGATTCATCCCGTCGACGACCTTGTTGCCTGGCTCTCCGTCGGCATGACGCTCGTACCAGGCAATCTCATTGCCACCGGCACGCCGGCGGGGATAGGAATGGCGCGCACGCCACCTGAGTACCTCAAAGCAGGCGACGTAGTAGAAGCCGAGGTAGAGAGCATCGGCATCTTGCGCAATCGAATGGTGCGCTCTAGCGAACGGTAAGCGCCGCCGTGGATAAACCCACCCCACCGACCGAGCCAACACGAGCTGCCCTGCGCGCCTCCGATATGGACCGAGAGCGAGTTGCGGCTTTACTGCGTGACCATTTCTCCGATGGGCGGCTCACGCTGGAGGAATTTCAAGAGCGTCTCGAAAGCGCGTACGCCGGCAAGACGTTCGGCGAGTTAGACGCGTTGACCTCGGATCTGCCCGTCCACAGGACCCCGGCTGCACCGCCGGCCATTGCTCCATCGTCCGATGAAGCAGTCCGCCGGAGGAGAATCCGCGATCGGATTCTTACCTACGTGATCCTCATGCTGTTCCTCATCGCCATATGGGCGGTGTCAGGAAGGGAAGGCTCCTTCTGGCCAATCTGGCCGATCCTGGTGGGAGGACTCATCCTCGCATTCGACGTTCTGGGCCTGGAGCGGCCGGGGAGACGCGGCCGGCACCGCAGAATGGACCGGCATCAACGGCGCGAGAATTCTGATCGTCCCCCTAGGGACGGCTGAGGCGTGTCCCCCAGTCCACCTGCTCCAGCAAGAGAAGGGTAAGCAGTACGGCCCCGGCAATGAGCAGCGCCAGCAAGGCCAGCGGTAGCGCAGTGCTCAGACCGGTGCCGGAAAGATTCACCCAGTTCAGCACCGGGAGCGAGTAGGGATGGTATGCCAGGATGACCGTGGCGCCGAATTCCCCGAGCGCGCGCATCCAGCCCAGCGTGAGCCCGGCGATGATGCCGCCGCGGGCCATGGGCAGCGCCACATGCCAGAATACTTGCCAGACGCTCGCCCCCATGCTGGCGGCTGCCTCCTCGTACTCCGCGTCGATCTGCTCAAACGCCGAGCGCGCCGCCACGATCACAAAGGGAGCGGAGACAAAGACCTGCGCCAGCACGATGCCGGAGGCTGCATCGACGAGCTCGACGCCGTGCGGTGAGAGGAGCTGCCCAATGGTGCCGTACGGCCCGTACAGGATCAGAAGCAAAATGCCCGCGCTCACCGGCGGCAGCACAAGCGGTAGAAAAACCAGCACGTTGATGATGGTTCGTCCCGGGAAGCGGAATCGAGCCAGTAGATAAGCCAGCGGGACGCCGAGGGCTCCCACGATGAGCGTGGCAATTGTGGCGGTGATAACGGACGTCGTGACCGCCGCTCGCGTCTGCGGATCACCCCAGGTACGCACCAGGTCGGTGCCGGAGAGATTGAGGACAAGACCGATTAATGGCGCCGCGAGGTAACAGAAGACCAGACCACCCAGTAGAACGAGCGGAAGGCCGGAAAGATCCAGGCGCGGTGCCGACAACGTCGGGAGGAACCGGCGCCTCACTGTTTCCCGATGAAATTCGCCAGGGAGCTCGGGACGGAACCTACGCTACCGCCTACCTTCACTTTGAGGGAGAGCAGGCCATGAGCTGCCGAGATGGTGCGTACTCGCTTGCCTAACACAAAACGGACAAACGCCTCCGCTCCCGCGCGATTCTTTACCGTACTGGGAATGGTGATGGTGTAGAGGATTGGTGCGCCGGTAATCCTGGCCCCTGTGGCAGGTGTGAAGTGCTGCGTGGCGTAGAGCTTGGCGTACTTGATTGACCCAAGATTCACCTGAGGTGGGAGTGAGATATAGGGGATGCCGAGATCGCGCACCTCCGAGAGATAGAAGACGCCGGCGTCGAGCTGCCCGGTCAGCATGCGAGCCACCAACACTTCCTCCGGAAAGATCTGAGATGTGTTGGTGTCGGACCCAAAGACGCGGCTCTTGAAACCGTTCAGATGGTAGACACGCTCGGCTAGGCCCGCCATGAAGAGGGCGCGATACCCTTTGGGATCGAGATTGGGATCAGTACGCCCCATACGCAAACCGTTTTGCTCGAGCGCCTTGTACCACGGCAACGACACCCGCTTGCGGGTACCCGGCTGCACCGCGCGGAACGCCTGGGCATACCTGCTCCTGGCATCGAACCCAATCACCAACTCGCTGCGCGCGAAGGTAAAGTACCAGGACACGTAGTTGCCGTTTGCATCACCCATCAGAGCCCGATTCACCGCGGGATCGGCAAACTCCACTACATCCGGCGTGGCGATCTTCCCTTTGATCTGATTGGCGATGGCCAGTGATCCCGCACCCCTTCCCTGATACGTGTATCCCGTCACAGCGCCAAAGGCCGGTCCTACCAGATTTTCATTGATATTGACCAGTGAGCCTGCATAGAAAACGTCGACCGTGCCGGATGCAGCATGGACGGAGGGACCGCCGAGCAGCGCCAGCGCCAACAACGCACCGATCAGGACAGGGCGGAGCCGGTTGTGAGTCGTGAGTTGTGAGTTGTGAGATCTGCGCTCTGGCTTATCAGTACTCATGACTCAAGACTCATAACTCCTCTTTTGCCACCATGACCTCGGTCGATTTGATGATGGCCAGGACTTGATCCCCTTCCTTCAGATTGAGCTCCTCCGCTGCCTCCCGCGTGATGACCGAGACAATATGGTTGTCCCCCACACGAATATCGACCTGGGCCATGACGTTTCCCAGCTTGACCGCCGTCACGGTGCCGGGCAACCGGTTACGAGCGCTCGTCTTGAGAGCCATAGCGATCTCCTCGAGGTGGAATCGAATCGAGCCTTGCCTGCAGGCAGGTGCCAGGGCCGCACCTTCACCTTAGCGAGGAAGGATTCGGCTCCCATAGGACAAACTGTAGGGAAATTCGGGTTAGCTCACGGAGACATCCAGGGAAAACCTTCTGGCGGGCGGGCCTGATTCCCAGGAGCGGCTATAGGCCAACCGGAGTGAGGTCTTGCCCGGAGCCCGAGCAGCGAACTCCCACAGATGCTCGCCACCCGCGCCGTGCTCTGATGTGCCTGGTGGATGAAACTCATCGCGCCGCATGTCCAAGACCGACCGATCCCAGTCGTCCGCCTGCCACCGATAACCGGCCGTCGGATTCTCGCTCAGGCAGATCTCCAACGTCTCACCGGATCTCAGCGAAACCGAGGCGCCGTCGTCCTGGTCGGTGTAGATCCTCATTAGCTTTGGTCGTGTGCACCCGAAGTTGTACAATAAAACGGGTTTAGGAGTAAACCACCGAGCACCCCATCGGTGTCGATCTTCCATCCTCCTTCCTACCCGGGACGGCGATCCTCATGAGGTCGCCGTTCTACTTTTGAAGGCGGCGATCGTTCTCTAATCCGAGTAAGGGCGCATCATCTACTTCGCAGTAAAGAGGTGTACGGGCATGAACGCCGTACGAATCTCCTGCGAGATGCCGTTCTGTGTGTCGTTCCAGAGGGGGTGGGCGGTCCGGTTATCGACGGCGAGCGCCTGATAATCGCCGATAAACGTATTGCTGCTCCGACCCTCAGGCTCGGGCGCGTCGATGGCCGGGTCCCAGGACTTCTGGGTCACACGAATGTTGCGCCCAAAGCTGCGGCCGCCGTCCCGGCTCTGCGCGATCTCTTCGTCGATCAACCGGTTCTTGGGATCGCGCCGCCGGTCGAACCAGGCGCAGGTGAAGGTGCCGTTGGGCGATACCGCAAGAGCGGGCTGGAATTGGTCCTTGCCATCCCCGAGGCGATCATCGTTGACTCGTATCGGCTTCGACCAGGTCTTGCCAGCGTCGCCCGACCGCGCGGCCAGGATGTCGGCGTCACCGTTGCGCATGTCCGCCCAGGCCACCACCATCGAGCCGGTGGGCGAGATGGCAAAGGTCGGAAGCGTGACATTGCGAAAGGTGCCGTTCTTGAGATGATCGGGGAGCGGAATCACGTCATTGGCAACCGGGCGAGGATGGCTGAACGTCACTCCTCCATCGGTCGACGTGACCAGGTCGATGCCGCCGACCTGGCTGTTCCGGCAGTTGACCCGCGAAAACACGACGGAAAGCTGACCGTTCGGTCCGACCGCCGGAATCGCCCCAATGTAGCTTTGCTGAGCGGTGAATTGGGCGACCTGAACCGGATCCGAGAAGGTGTGGCCCCCGTCGGTGGAGCGCGCCACGACCATGCCGGAGAGCGTCGCCTCGATAGTTTTTCGACGGAGCAGCGGATTGCCCTTCTCGGCGTCACACGACGATGAATCACCGATCGGGTCCAGGTTCCAGGCAAGGTAGATAGTGCCGGCTGTGCTGCCTGAGCTCTGGTCGACGGCAATCCACGGCTTGTCGCTGAAGGTCGCACCGGTGGTGTCCTCAAAGACCGTGACAGGAGCGGCGAAGGTCTTCCCTCCGTCCTTTGAAATCGAAATGAAGACGCCGCTGCGGTTACCGTCGCCCGGACACACTCCGCCATCACAGCCCAGGACCGCGACGTACGCCACACCGGTGCTGGAGAAGGCGATGCTCACATCCGACGTCAAATGATAGTTTTGAAAACCCGGCAAGAGCCCTGAATCGTGCCAGGTCTGCCCTCCATCGGTGGAGTAGAACGTGCCGATCTTGAATTCGTAGTGGGTGGGATCGGTAAAAAACTTGGAGGCGGCGATCAGATTCTTCGGATTTTTGGGATTCTCCGCGATGGCAGGCTCGCTGTGCGCGAGATAGCTGTCGTGGCTCACCTGCACGTCGGAGATGGACGGCCTGGGGCTGCTGCCTCTCGATCCGGCGGCCCGCGCTGCGTCGGCGCCGAACACAAGCACGCTGAGGCTGCACACCGCCGCAAGCAGCCGCAAGCTCAAGGAGTACGGACTCATTCTCACGTTCCCGCCAGCACCATTGGAAGTTTGACCCACATATTCAGTCTTCTAGGGTACCAAATTACCGCACTGCCCTATGATTCAAGGTATGGCTGGATACACCCCGGCAGAGCTGATGGTGGTGGCAGCCTCCCGAGAGATCCGTGACGCCGAGATCGTCTTCGTTGGCATGCGACTCCCGCTCATCGCCTTTGTCCTCGCCAAGCGAACCCATGCGCCGAGCGCCGTGGGTGTCTTCGAGGCCGGTCTGGTGCGCGACCGCCCTGCGCCGGAGCTGCTCTACACCATGGGCGATCCGCCCAATATTACCGGAGCAGCCTGGGCCACGGGACTCTGGGAAGTGATGACCTACCTCCAGCGTGGTGATGTAGACCTCGGCTTCATTGGAGGAGCGGAGGTTGACCGCCACGGAAATCTCAATACCTCCTACATCGGGGACCACGAGCAACCGCAGGTGAAGCTGCCGGGAAGTGGTGGCGCGGCCGACATCGCCGCATTGTCTCGAAGCTTCGTTATCATCATGCAGCATGAAAAGCGCCGTCTGCGTGAGCGAGTTGACTTTATCACGTCCCTGGGCTACGGAGATGGCGAAGGCTGGCGGCAACGGGTAGGGTCACCAGGGGGCGGGCCGCGCGCACTCATCACCACGCTTGGTGTCTTTGGGTTCCACCGTGGCGAGGCCGTCCTGCGATCCTATCACCCGTTCACCACGCCCGAGGACATTCGAGCGAGCACCGGCTGGGCGATCCGCACCGAGCCCGACCTGCGTCCCACCCTTGAGCCTACTGCCGAGGAGCTCACGATCATCCGCGATTACGACCCGGATGGTTTCTGGACAGGTCAGGTATGAGCTGGCAGGTCAAATCTCCCACACCGCCGCCCGGGTACTGTTACGGCTCTCGCTATGGCGCTTCATGGGCAAATATCATCCGGGGTGTTTCCTACATCCTGCTTGGCCGGCCTCGCTCCCTGTCGCGGGACGCATCCTACGCGCTCATGCAGACACCTGTCCCGCCACTGGTCCGCTTGGCAGACAACATTCCGGAAACCGGTCCGTTGGTTCTGCTCGCCAACCATTACGAACGTCCGGGATTGTGGATGGTCTGGCCTGCGTTCCTGGCTGGTCATCTGGTGCGAGAGCGCACGGGCCGGGACACGCACTGGATAGCGATCCAGGAATGGGAATCCTTCTCAGTCTGGCGAATCCCGGTACCGCCATCCATCATCCGGCGGGTCTTCGAGCGAGCCTTCCACACCTACGGAATCATTGCCATGCCATCCGCAGATACGCCGGCCGCCGGTCGGGCCAGCTCCATGAGGGCGGCAGCGCAGCTGGTACATGAAGGACAGATCATCGGCTTGATGCCGGAAGGAGATGTCGGGCCAACACCCGAGCTCTTGGAGGCCAGAGAGGGAGTCGGCTCCTTCCTGCTCCTGCTGGCGGGACGCGGCGCACGCATGCTACCGGTCGGCATCTACGAGGAGGATCAGCGCCTGGTAGCGCACTTTGGTCCCGCCTTCGAGCTGACCGCACCGACCGATCTCCCCAAAGCGGATCGCGATCAATGGGCGCGTGACCGCGTTATGCTGGCCATTCGGGCTCTGCTGCCTGAGCCACTCTGGGGCGTTTACCGGGCAAAAGGATAGGGCACGGTTCCCACCTGGTTTCCCGTGCCCTGCGTCGCCGGCAGAGGTTATGGGCCTGGGTCGGGGCCGCAGAGTGTAGCGACGAGCTTATCCCAATTGCCGCCACAACCCAGCTGCTGGAGCTTGTGGCCATCTCCGGTCTTGATGGCTTGGATTTCCTCGGGCGACAAATACGACATGAGAGTCCCATCAGGATCCTGGCTGTATCGCAGGCGGAACTCCGGATCCGCTGAAAGACGTTGAACGACGGTTTCGATCTCTTGTGTGGCGATGGCAATCACCTCCTGGCCGAAGTAACACCTCACACTTAGATCGTATGTGGAAACTTGGTATAAGTCAAATATGAGTTATTGATGATATTAATCCATTTTCCTTATAGAAAGTACTGGTGCATCTGCACAGTATTTTGCCCTCGGCAGTGACCGGCTGGTCGGACACATTTCTCGTAGGCATGATCACCCGTGATACCGCTGACGCAGTCGCCTGGCATCGGTTGTGGTCCGGTAGGGGCCGGCTCCTGCCGCGCCCGCTTGGCCTTCTCCCAGGACCATGCCGTTTCCGCAGGCAGCGGTGACTGGGCGGGCACAGCAGGAGCTGGCCCCTACGACACCCCTTCGCCAGCGGTATTCCGTGCGGACGGTCCGTACCGCGTACCCACGTTGAGGGATGCGAACACAGCTCAAAACAGATATAATCAGTGGCAAAGAAATTTCAAATCAGGCAAAGTTTCACTTATGCTTGCTCAAAAGATTCGGGTCTTTCAGGCAGTTGCCACCAATTTGAGCTTTTCGCGAGCGGCTCATGAGCTATCCATCAGTCAGCCCGGTGTGACCTTCCATATCAAGGCGCTGGAGAAAGAGTACGGCACAGAGCTCTTCGAGCGTGTGGGGAAACGGCTCTACCTGACCGATGCCGGCCGCACCCTCGCGGGTTATGTCCAGCGCCTCTCGCTGCTGGAGGAAGAGGCCCGCGTCGCCCTGGAGGAGCTGAAGGGCCTACAGAGCGGTTTGCTGGTCGTGGGTGCAAGCGCCACCATCGGCATCTATCTCCTTCCCGAAGTGGTGGGAGAGTTCCGGAACCGGCATCCCGGCATCAAGGTGAGCCTGCGTGTCGGCAATAAGCGCCATACGGTTGAGCGGCTCCTCCGTAATGAGCTGGACTTTGGCCTCGTAGCGGGACCGGTCGATCACGCCGCCCTCCTGGCGGAGCCTTACGTGGACGACGAGCTGGTGGTGATCGTCTCACCCTCCCATCGCTTCGCTCGCGAGCCTCTGGTCTATCCCGGCGAGCTGCGGCGGGAGACCTTTCTGGTGCGGGAGCCGGGTTCCGGCACCCAGGAGCTGATGGAAGAGCGCCTCACACAGCTGGGTGTCGAGCCTGCTGATACCATGCAGTTAGGTAGCACCGAGGCCATCAAGCAGGCCGTTGCGGCCAATCTTGGTATTTCGATCGCCTCCCGATATAGCGTGGAAGCAGAGCTGGCCAGCGGACGCATCTGTGCGGCCAACGTTCCGACACTCAACATGCAGCGCCGCCTGCTGCTGCTCCACCACAAAGACAAACGACTCTCCAAAACTGCGCTCGCCTTCCGCTTACTGCTTCAGGAGCTCTCCATCCGCCAGGAGGAGCGGGCAGGTCTCAAAGAGGAGCGAGCTGCCCCAGAGCCCGTTTGCTAGCTCTCGGCGGGAACGCAACTTGCAGTACGCATCGTCAAACCAATTCAGCATTACTTGAGGAGACCGACTTTATGCCCCACATGTCCACGTCCATACATCCGGCGTCCGGCAGTTCTGTTCAAGATGTCACGCACTGTGTCGAATTTTTGTATTTTGAAGACTGTCCGTCGCACGAGCGCGCCCTCGAGATAGTCGAGGAGGCGCTCCGAGAAGAACAAATCCCGGCGGAACTTCACGTGTACAGGGTGGAGACCGACGAAGAAGCGGAAAGAATTCGCTTCCCCGGGTCCCCCACCATCCGTATCAACGGCGTCGACGTCGAGGAGAATCCTGACCTGCCGATCGGACTCTCGTGTCGCGCTTATCGACATGAGAACGGACGGATCTCTCCTCTGCCGTCGAAGGATAAGATCGTGCAGGCGATCCGCCAGGCGATGCGCGATCCTTTGTCGGCGGCGAGCGCACGCCAGGGACATGAATTCAGTCTCTGCCGTTAATCCTTTTATCTACCCGTCCACCACGAACTCGGAGGCCCTATGACCGCGCGACCCACCACCCATTCTCTGCTGCTCGGCGACAAAGCTCCGGCCTTTGATCTGCCCGCCACCGACGGCCAAACGTACTCGCGCAACTCCTTCCGAGACGCGCCCTACCTGGTCGTGATCTTTCTGGCCAATCACTGCCCATACGTGTCGTCGTGGGAGGATCGAATCATCGCCATTGGCAAGGAGTACGGCCATCGAGGCGTTGCCTTCGTCGCAATCAGCTCGAATGACACCGGCAAGGTTCCCCAGGATAGTTTCGAGGAGATGCGACGGCGCGCAGAAGAGAAGGGCTATCCGTTCCCGTATCTCTACGACGAGGATCAGTCGGTAGCGCGCGCCTACGGCGCCACCCGCACCCCCGAGGTTTTCGTCTTCGACCAGGAGCGCCTCTTGGTCTATCACGGCGCGGTCGATAGCGATTTCGAGGAGGGCTCGGGCACCGAACATTATCTGCGCGAGGCGCTCAACAGTCTGCGGAGCGGCCAACGAATATGGTTGCCGGAGACACCGCCCCTGGGCTGCACCATCAAGTTCAAAGCATAGCCTGACCTATTCGTAGGCCGTCCGCTCTGTCGGCGGCACGCGCCCGCTGCGGTAGCTCCACTCTCCCAGCCTCGGATATCGCCGGCCGAGGTACACCGCATAGTCCTTGATGTTCGACGGTGACGGGCGTAACCTGGAGCCAGCCCAACGAGAGAGCAGGAGAAGTCGTGCCCGAAGAGCGAAAACTCGTCACCGTCCTCTTCGCCGATGTCACCGGCTCGACAGCGCTCGGTGAGGACCTCGACCCCGAAGATGTTCGCGCCCTGATGGGCCGCTATTATGACCACGCCCGTCTGGTCGTCAGGGGTCACGGCGGCACGCCGGAGAAGTTCATCGGGGACGCGATCATGGCCATCTTTGGCCTGCCGTATGCTCATGGGGATGATGCGGAGCGGGCAGTCGCTGCAGCCCTTGCCCTACAGAAGGCGGTGGAAAACGACTCAGTGCTCCAGGAGATGACGCTCCGGATCGGGATCAACACCGGGGAGGTAGTAGCGACCAGTGATCCATCGAGCGGCGACTTCCTGGTGACCGGGGATGCCGTGAATGTGGCGGCCCGGCTCCAGCAATGCGCCAATCCCGGAGAGATCCTGACGAGTGAGCGGACACACGCTGCATCCGAGGCCGCCTTCGTCTTCGGCGAGGGCCGTGAGGTTGCGGTCAAGGGCAAGCGCGAGCCACTGCGAGTATTTCCCGCGGTCGGTGTGCGACCGATTCGGCAGGTGGAGCGACCGCCTCTGGTGGGACGCAAGCGGGAACTTGCCCAGCTCTCCCTCTTGCAATCCTGGGCACTGGAGGAGCACCGTCCTCAGCTGGTGTCGATTGTCGCGCCAGCGGGAATCGGCAAGACCCGGCTGTTGGAGGAGTTTCTGGCCAGGATCGACCCCGACGAAGGGTGGCGGAGAGCCACAGGACGCTGCCTCCCCTACGGGCAAGCACTCACCTATTGGCCGCTGCGTGGGTTGCTTGAAGGCTTGGTGGGTGAGATCGAACGAGATCGAGTCATCGACGCTTTTGCCCAGGGAGGACACAGTCCTGAGGACGCCACTCGGCTGGCGGATCTGGTGCTGGCACCGCTCGGCATTGAGACCGAGGGGCTCACCGAGCGAGAGAGCATCTTCAACGCCTGGCGGCTCCTGATTGACACGCTAGCCAAGGAGGCTCCCCGCATCGTGGTCTTTGAGGATCTCCACTGGGCAAGTGATAGCCTGCTGGATTTGGTCGAGCACGTCATGCATCCCCGCACCCAGGCTCCCCTCCTAATCATTGCCATCAGTCGTCCCGAGCTTCTGGATCGGCGTCCAACCTGGGGCGGAGGCGGGAGGCAGAGCTTCACGTCCCTGGTGCTGGAACCGCTGAACGAGGCTCAGACGGCAGAATTAGTCGAGCATCTGGGAGGCATGCTGCCTGCGACGCTGCTCCAGCAGATCGTGGAGCGATCAGGGGGCAATCCCTTCTTCGCCACCGAACTGGTTCGGGGCTTGGCGGAGCGCGGGATCGGCGGGAAGGCGCAGGACCCAGATGTGGTACCGGACACCGTCCACGCGGCTGTTCTTGCTCGACTCGACGCCCTCTGGCCTGTGGAGCGCGCGGTGGCGCAAGCGGCATCGGTCGCGGGCCGCTCCTTTCGCCCCGCCACCCTCGCAGCCGTCCTGGATAATCTGGGGCTAGGCGAGATCGATGCTGCCATTGAGGGGTTGGTGGCCCGAGATCTCGCCATGCCGAGCGAGGGGGATGCCTACACCTTCCGTCATGTGCTGATCCGGGATGTGGCCTACGGAACCCTCTCCCGTGCCGAGCGCATCCGAATGCATGCGGCTGTTGCTGCCTGGCTGGAGGGGTATGCGGCTGATCGACTGGACGAGTTCGTCGAGCTTGTTGCCTACCACTATCGGGAGGCGGTGGTCCTCTCACGCCGCTCATCGGTGCCGTTGCCCCTTCCCTTTGATGTGCAGCGTGCCGTTGCGTTGTTAACACGCGCGGGCCAACTTGCTCATCTGTCAGGAGCCATTGCGGAAGCGCGCAACCACTTCCAGGACGCCATCGACTTTTCTCCGGACGAGGAACAAGCAGCTCTTTATGAATTGCTCGGTGACTGCCTACCGTATGGTGATGCCGCGCGGGGTGCTTACCAGGCGGCGCTTGATCACTGGAGCCACTTTGGGGGACAGGACCCGCTCTTCGGTGCCCGCCTGCTGCGGAAATTGCTAGTGCTCTGCACGGGGTATGCCCCGTCCCTCACCGAACGACCGAGCGAAGAGGAGGTGGCATGGGTGCGGACGGAGGCCATGCGGCTTGCCGAAGCGGCAGGTGACGAAGACGAGCTTTGGCGGGTCCGGGTCGCCGACGTCTACTGGCGTCTCACATGGCGCTCCGACGTCGATCCGGAGGAAGCACACCAGACCATGGAGACGACGTGGGCTGCCGCCTCGTACTTTGAGGCACGCCAGGGCTGGGACTCGTTCAGCCGGGCACTGGACGCATATATGGGGCAGGCGCAGGCGATCGGGGCACACGACCGAGCAATTGAGGCTGCCCAGCGGCGGTTGAAGGCTCCTGAGTTGACCTGGGTCGAACGTTCCGATGCAATCGGGAACCTGGCCTCGGCGCACTTGGCCGCAGGCAACTACGACCGCTGTGTCACGATCGCCCAGGAGGCACTGGTGGACCAGCGCCCAGGCGAACCCGCTGCGTTCCTCTTCTATGCGGTGGCTTTGGCATCCTTCGCACTCAGCGACACTGGCCGCTGGTCCGAGCTTGACGCTCTACTGGAGACCGCCGAGGCAGCCTGGGAAGAAGTCAAACAGGATCCGCCACCCTATGCCTTGATGCCCTACACATCCGCCCTAGACGTGGCGATGGCGCGTGAGGATCGTGTGGGAGCCGACGCCGCAGCCGCCGTTCTTGAGCGGCTGCCAGCCGATCAGTTTGGGTCCGTCCGGATGTGGGCAGCCGCTTGCCGAGACGATGATCCCAGCAAGCTGGATCTGGCGGTGCTCCGCACGTCCCCGTACACGTACCGCCATTACGATCTCGCACTCTGGTTCTTGAATGAACGGGGCATTCGAGCGGAGCCATGGTTGCTGGATACCGCCTGGGCACAGCAGCGACAGCGGAAGTACGATAACCTCCTGCGCAGCCTTCAAATCGCCCAAGCCCTAGCTGATCAAGACACTGTCCGGCTGAGAGAGGCGATCGATGATGCTGAGCAACATGGCTTGATTCCCCATGCCGCCCGCATGCGGATCATCCTCGCCCAGATGACGGGTGATTCGGCACCACTCGACCAGGCACGACCGGTGCTGGAGCGCCTGGAAGATCGCCAGTTTCTCCGGCGTCTGGAGGAAGTTGCTGCAACCGTGAAGTAAGTAGTGATTTCCATACGAATGCATCCAATTCGGATGTTGGAGTACGCCCGCCGAGACGAATCTTCTCTCCCTGCACAGGAAGAGCGCCGACGTAGACCCTCACACCCCACATCCTTCGATTTACTGAAACTCAGCCCAGATTGGGAAATGGTCCGACGCTTCCCGGGCCTGCGCTCCTGTCGCCACTCCACAGGCTGTAAGCTGCGACGCCATCATGGAGGAGGCGAAGATGTGATCGATCCGCGCCCACGGGTGGAACGACGCAAAGGTGTAGCCAGGCGCATTCGGGTGCAGTACTCGGTAGCAGTCCACGTATCCGGCATCCAGCAGCATAGGGATGACCCAGCGCGGGAGGTCGCGGACCTGGGCTTCCTCTTGCTCGGTGTGGGGAAGGTCGATGGGATCTCCAGGGGAGAGAGCGTTGAAGTCTCCGACCAGAAGGTGCGGGCGATCGGCGAGGGGACGGAGCACGTCGAGGATCCCCCGCATCTCCTCCATGCGACGGCGTTCGCCTTCCACCGAGCCGCGCGGCCAGAGGTGGGTGGTGAAGAAGGGCACCGTCGAGCTGTTCCAGGCAACCTCGATCTCCAGCAGCGCCCTCGTCAGGGCCGAGAGTCGATGGTTGTCCGAGCGCACCACGGGCAGACAGCTCAACCAGGCGACGTGGAATCCACTCTTGGCCTCACCGAAGATCAGGTCCATCTTCAGCGTGCCGGCCAGAGACTCCGCGCGGGATCGACTGGTGGCCTCCTGGAGTGCGACTACATCCGGCCGTTGGGACTCGATGACATTCGCAATGAGTGGCAGGCGGTCGTCGCCACCGTTGTAGATATTATAGCTGAGGACCTTCATTCTCGAAGTGCCTCTTCTCACATCCTACGGCTTGTGAATTGTCGGGGGAGGGGTGGATGAACGGTCTACTGGGTCCCTGGTGCCTGAAGGGAGCGACGAAAAGGCCCCAAGTGGCGTAGGCTGCGGTATGTGATCCCGCGTCTAGCCCCACCAGGAGCCTTCCCATGCAGTCTACCTCCCTGCCTGCCCTGCTCGATGACCTGACCGATGAAGAGCGCGCCGCCTTATTGGGG
>Ga0207416_1002632_pt1 | contig 18986 bp, 17 predicted proteins | sample PaiPotPPM11metaG_FD_184107 | JGI IMG/M metagenome (GOLD analysis project Ga0207416, IMG submission 184107) | Iron sulfur acid spring bacterial and archeal communities from Banff, Canada, to study Microbial Dark Matter (Phase II) - Paint Pots PPM... ...
TCACAGATATGCTGGAGGCGTTCCGCAGAGATCGAGTGCGAGGGAAAAGGCAGACTCAAGCAACTCTAGCCGCCGCTTTGAGCGGCTCAGAATCTAAAGCCCCCGGCTTTGCCGGGGGATACTTACTCGGAATTCGGATACGCAAAGAATCTTCGGGAGAGCCCGCTCGATCACCGAACGTTGAGCGGAACATCGCCGACCGCCGCGAGTTTGCCCCAGTGACGCCCTTGCCCGGCCACCCTGGAATTGGAGCTTTTCGAACCCAAAGCCCGAGTCGCGCGACCGAGGGACAAGAGCGACTGCGGCGGCAGCAATGCTGTTCGCCAAGCGGTCCGGAGGCGATGAAAGTGACCACCGGCACAAACTATGCCGATCTCGACATGCTCGCCGGTGTCATCGCGCATTCGCCGATCGTGGTGGCGGCAGCAGCCTCGGATGCCCGGCGTTTTCCGGCCGGTTTCGACGACGTCGACATCGCCGTGCTCGAATGGATCGCCGCGGAGGGCCGACGTGCGGGCCGCGAATTTGTGCGGATGTAACTGCTTGGGCAGCGGGTTGCCGGGCCAGGATCGACCTTTTCGTTCCCCGATAAGCAGCAAAAAAAGGCGGCCCCGGAGGTTGGGGCCGCCAAGGGTCCGCGCCAGAGGAGAAAATCGCGGCCCCGGACTTGCGAGCGGCGATCTTGCTCGCAAGCGATGTCAGGAGGCGCGGTCAGTGCCCCGCGGGGGCGATCACTCGCCCTCCACGCCGATCGCGTAGGCGGTCTCGCCGTGAACCGCGTCGTCGCCCACTTTCAGCGTGGCGTCATCCATACGCAGCGGCACGATGAGGCCGATGACTTTGAGGATGATGAAGGTCGCGATCGCGTTGTACGCGATGATGAACGCCCCCCCATAGAGCTGGAGCAGGACCTGATGGGCGTTTCCGTAGAGCCAGCCTGTCACGTTGACACCGGGTGCGTCCTTATCTGTGCCGATATATTCGAGCACCGCGGGATTGGCTAGGATGCCCACAAGCACGCCGCCCATGAGGCCGGCGACGCCGTGGGTTGAGAATACGCTCAGCGTGTCGTCCACCTTCATCATGAACCTGGTCTTTTGCAGCTTGTTCATGCTGAGCCAGGGGATGATCCCCGCGCAAATGCCGATGATGAGCGCTCCATAGCCGTCGACGTAACCAGCGGCGGGGGTGATGCCGACCAAGCCGGCGATCATGCCGTTGACGGCGCCGATCACCGACGGCTTGCCGTAGGCCATCTTGTCCATCAGCGTCCAGACCAGCACCGCGGTGCAAGCCGCGATCTGAGTGTTCATCACGGCCTCGCCCGCATCCGCATTGGCGAAATACGGGTCGCCGCCGTTGAAGCCGTTCCAGCCCAGCCACAGGATACCGGCGCCGGCCAGCGCAACCAGCAAGCTGTTAGGCGGGAAATGGTCGCGATCGGCCTGAAGGCGCGGACCGATAACCCAGGCAGCGACAAAGCCCGACGTACCGGCGGCGAGATGGATGACGTAGCCGCCCGAGAAATCCGCTATCCCCAGGCCCGCGAGCCAGCCGCCACCCCAGAGGCTGAACGCGCCTACCGTGTAAACGAGCGTCATCCATACCGGGCAGAAGATCATCCAGGCCGTGAAGCTCATGCGGCCCAGCACGGACCCGGCGAGGATGATGACGGTGATCGCGGCGAACACGAACTGGAACCACATGAGGGTAGCCATTGGAAAGCCCAGCGCCGGCATGCCCGCTGCCGCGGCCGGAATTGTCGCTTGGCCGGTCCCAAACGCCGCCGAAACCGCCAGCATTGGCTTGCCGAGGAACGGAAACCATTGCGGCCCGAACGCCATGTTGTAATCGAACAGAACCCAGACGACCATGACCGACGCGAACGCGTAGATCGACATGAAAGCGGAATTGATCGCCCACTTCTTTTTGACGATGCCGCCGTAGAGGATGACCAGTCCGGGTATGCTTTGCAGCGAGACAAAAGTCCCCGCCGCCAACTGCCAGGCGTTATCGCCGGTATCCAGCCACTTAGGTGAAGCTATGATTTCCATCAGTGCCATGTGTGCCTTCCCCCAGAAATGCCCTTTGTGTGCGGACGGCACACGGGCGAACGGAATGCCCCTCTGCGCGCCGATGGCACTCAGCCGAGCGATTGTTTGATCGCAAAAGTTATGCCAGTTAATCGACCGTTGACGGGACGCATTTCCACGTGAAAATTGCGATAATCGCAGCCGGGGTGATTAAAATGTCTGCACGTGCTTATAAAAGAGGCAGGCCGCTTCCCAGCCTCGTAACTCTCATACGAACATCAGCAATGGCAATCGGCGGATTGGGGCTCGGCTCTGCGGTCCCCTTGATCAGCGCGCATGCGCAGCACGGCGAGACTGCGATCACCTGCACCAATCCATACAGCGGGGCGAGCTGGCAGATTAAGATCGACTATGATCGCAGCACCGTTGATGCCAATCCGGCCCGTATCGCCGACGACACCATTGCGTGGCGGGCACCAAATGGTTGGAAATACACGCTTGATCGCAAATCGGGAAAACTTACGGTGATCCTCCCGTCAGCCACGGGCGGCAATTTCTTGTATGACCGATGCAAGCTGGATAATTGAGGCCGCCGTCGGCAGCTTCCGAGATTCGGGAGAGCTTTGATGGCTGAGCGAGTATCCGGCGTTAAGGCGAGCGTCGGCTTCACCTCGGAAACCGGACCGCGCGAGCGCAACGAAGATTTTGCCGGGGCCGTTTTCGGCCTGGAGCTGCCGGAACCGCGCCGCGACGTCGTTGCGGCGATCGCCGACGGAATTGGCGGCGCCAAGGGCGGGCGCGTGGCGGCCGAGATGGCGGTCCGCGGCTTTCTCGACGGGTTCTGCGACCTGCCCGAGACCATGGAAGTGCGGCGCGCCGGGGCGCAGATCCTCAATTCGCTCAATGGCTGGATTTATTCGCAAGGTCAGCGCGACGCCAAGCTGGCAGGCATGGGGTGCACGTTCACGGCGCTGGTTCTGCGCGGGCGCGTCGCACACGTGCTGCATGTCGGCGACACGCGCGCCTATCGGCTGCGCGGCGACCGCCTCGCCTGTCTGACCTTGGACCACGTGCGTGAGGGCGGCGGCGTCAGCGGCCGATCGAGCACGCTTGTGCGCGCGCTCGGCGTCGAAACCCAAGTGCCGCTCGACTATGCGACCCAGCCGCTGGCGCGGCATGACCGCTTCCTTTTATGCAGCGACGGTGTGCACGCCTTCCTGCCAGCCGAGGCTATCGCCGACATCTTGCGCGAGCGTTCCGCTTCCGAGGATTCCGCGCGCGCGCTGGTTGCGGCCGCGCTGCAAGCGGGCAGCACCGACAATTGCACGGCGTTGGTGCTCGACGTCGTCGATTTGCCGAGCGCGGAATCGGCCGATATCGGCGCCGCGATCATGCAGTTGCCGCTGATCCCGGTCCCGATCGACGGCGAGACAGTCGACGGATTCGTGCTCAAAGTGCTGATCTCCGACGGCCGCTACACTCGGCTGTTCGGGGCGATTGACGAGGTGGAGGGCGGCGAGGTGGCGCTGAAGTTTCCCAAGCCGCAAGTTGCGGCGGTGGACACATACCGCGCGGCGTTCGTGCGCGAAGCATGGGTCGGTGCGCGCGTGCACAGTCCGTGGGTCGGCCGCACCATCGAACTGCCGCCGGGGCGGCAGACCTGCCTTTACACGGTCATGCCGCTCTACCAAGGCGAGCTATTAGAGACGCGGCTGGCGCGCCGCCCCGCGATGGGTCTGGAGGAAGGACGCAATATCGCGATCAAATTGGCCCGCGCCACGGCGGCGCTGCACCACGCCGGCATCATCCATCGCGACATCAAACCCGACAACGTCATTCTCGAGAAGGACGGATCGCTCAAACTGATCGATCTCGGCGTGGTGCGCGTTCCCGGAATGGAAGACTTCCCGCCCACCGACATCCCCGGCACCGCGGCGTACATGGCGCCGGAAATGTTTGCCGGCGAGGCGGGGAACGAGGCGAGCGACATTTACGCCCTCGGCGTCACCATGTTCCGCGCCTTCACCGGTGAATTCCCTTATGGCAACCCCGACGCAACGACCCCTGCGCGCCGAAACCGGCCGATGGCGCTTTCCGCGCTGCGCCCGGACCTGCCCGCCTGGCTTCAGGCCGTGCTCGGGCGAGCGATCGCGATCGACCCCGCGGAGCGGTTTCGCGACATGATCGAATTTGCCGTGGAGATGGAGAACGGACCGGCGCGGGCTTCGGCTACGGCGTACCGGCCGCAGACCTTCTATGAGCGCTCCCCAGTGCTGTTCTGGCAAGGCGTGTCCGCGCTGCTCGCGCTTGCGCTCCTTCTGTCGCTGCTGCTGCGTTAGAGCAGCGTGACCAACCCCGACAGTGACTTCACCGGTGCATACAGAGCGCCAAAGCCGGTCCCGGCGTGTTGCTGCACGCCGCCGAGTCCACGCCGGTGGTCCTTGAAATGATGATCGTTGCGCCGGGGCAGGTCACCGATACCAGCCTTTCGCCCGGGCTGCAGCTGAGATCGCAATTGTTGCTCGGAGCGCAACTCTCGTGATGGATGAAATGCAGACCCGTCGCTCCGACGGGACCGGGCGGACCGGCAGGACCCGGGTCGCCTTGTTTGCCGGGAGGCCCTTGCGGTCCCGGGTCGCCTTGCGGCCCGGCGGGGCCTTGCGGGCCCTTCGAACATGCCGCCAGCGAGAGCGCCGCAACGACAGCTACGATTGCGACTGAGATACGCATCGATCCCCCTCCACGCTCGATCGGGCTGCAACGTTTTCACCGGCGCATGGCGGTGTCAATGCGTGCGCCGAGCGTTGACTTTTACGCGGCAGCGCCGCAAAGCGGATGGGCTGGGCGGCGCGGTCTAAACCCGGAATGTTCAAGCGAATCCTGATTGCCAATCGCGGCGAGATCGCCTGCCGGATCATCAAGACCGCGCGCCGGATGGGCATCGCAACCGTCGCGGTATTCTCCGATGCCGACCGCGACGCGCTGCATGTGGAGATGGCCGACGAAGCCGTCCCGATCGGCCCGCCGCCTGCGGCGCAGAGTTATCTCGTCATTGAGAACATCGTCGCTGCGTGCAAAGCCAGCGGCGCCGAGGCCGTGCATCCGGGCTACGGATTTCTTTCCGAACGCGCGGCGTTCGCCGAGGCGCTCGCTCAGGCCGGAATCGCCTTCATCGGACCGAACCCCAAGGCGATCGCCGCCATGGGAGACAAGATCGAGTCGAAGAAGGCGGCCGCGCGCGCCAAGGTATCGATCGTGCCCGGCCACCTCGGCGCGATCGAGGACCGCGATCAGGCGATCGCCATCGCCGAACAGATCGGATACCCGGTGATGATCAAGGCCTCCGCCGGCGGCGGTGGCAAAGGCATGCGCGTCGCCTTTTCGAAAGCCGAGATTGCGGAAGGCTTGGCGCGCGCCCGCTCGGAAGCGAAATCGAGTTTCGGCGACGACCGTGTGTTCATCGAGAAGTTCATCACCGATCCGCGCCACATCGAGATTCAGGTTCTGGGCGACAAGCACGGCAACGTCATCCACCTCGGCGAGCGCGAGTGCTCGATCCAGCGGCGCAACCAAAAAGTCATCGAGGAATCGCCAAGCCCGCTGCTCGATGAAAAGACGCGAGCGAAGATGGGCGAGCAGGCGCTCGCGCTGGCGAAGGCGGTCGGCTACGACAGCGCCGGCACCGTCGAGTTCGTCGCCGGACAGGACAGAAGCTTTTTCTTCCTCGAGATGAACACCAGGCTGCAAGTCGAGCATCCGGTGACGGAACTTGTCACCGGCATCGACCTGGTCGAGCAGATGATCCGCATCGCCGCCGGCGAGCCGCTCAAGCTCAAACAACGCGACGTGAAGCTTAACGGCTGGGCGGTCGAGAGCCGCGTCTACGCGGAAGACCCTTACCGCAATTTTGCGCCTTCGATCGGCCGGCTCGTGCGTTATCGGCCGCCCGCCGAAGGCATGCAGGACGGCGTGACCGTGCGCAACGATACCGGCGTCACCGAGGGCGGCGAGGTCTCGCTCTATTACGATCCGATGATCGCCAAGCTGGTGACGCATGCAAGCACCCGCGAGCAGGCGATCGACGCGCAGGCCGACGCGCTCGATGCCTTCACCATCGAGGGCATTCGCCACAACATCCCGTTTCTCGCCGCCATCATGGGGCATCCGCGCTGGCGCGCGGGCAAATTAAGCACGGGCTTCATCGCAGAGGAATTTCCGCACGGGTTCGAACGGACGGCGCCGGCCGGCGACGTGGCGCGAAGAATTGCCGCCGTCGCCGCCGCCATCGACCACGTTCTAGGCAAGCGCAAGCGCAGAATCTCCGGACAATTGAACGCCGCGCTTGCGCGCGAGCGCCGTCGCGCAATTTGGCTCGGTGCGGACGAAATCCACGCCGACGTCGAGCATGACGGGGAAGCGATCGCGGTGACCTTCGAGGACGGCGCCAGGCAGGTGCTGCATTCCGGCTTTGCACCCGGCATGCCGCTCTGGGCGGGCTTCATCGACGGCGCGCCCGTCGCCATGCATGTGCGCGCGATTCCGAACGGCTTCGAGCTCGCTTACCGCGGTACGGAAGTGAAGGCGTTCGTCTATACCGAGCGCGAGGCGCGCTACGCGCGGCTGATGCCGGCGAAAAAACTCTCCGGCAGCGAAAAATCCATTCGCTGTCCGATGCCCGGCCTCGTCGTCTCAATCGCCGTCAGCGAGGGCCAAGAGGTGAAAGCCGGCGAGACGCTGGCCGTGGTCGAGGCGATGAAGATGGAAAATATTATGCGCGCCGAGCGCGACGGCATCGTCAAGAAAATCCGCGTAAGACCGGGCGACAGCGTCGCCGTCGATGCCGTGATCATGGAGTTTGCGTAGGGACGGATTGAAGAGCGCACGGCGTGATGCTGCATTTCGCCTACGGGTCGAACATGGACCGCGCCGTCATGCGCAAGCATGCGCCCGCGGCGGCGCCTATCGGCGTTGCTTCGCTCCTACATCATCGCTTCGTCATCACCGCCGACGGCTATGCCTCGGTCGAGCCGGCGCCGGTGCGGACCGTGTATGGCGTATTGTGGCGGCTCACGTCGCGCGACCGCATCACCCTCGAACTTTGGGAGTGCGTCGCGAGCGGCCAGTACCGCGCCGAAATGCTGCAAGTGCGATCGGGGGGCCGCCGCCGGCCGGCATTGGTCTATGTCGCGCGGCGGCGCCGTGAGGGCCGCCCGAAGGCCGGCTATATGGAGCTGGTGCTTGCGGCGGCGCGCGCGTGGAATTTGCCGCCTGGTTACGTAGCTTCGCTGCAACGTTGGTTGCCGGCGCAGCCGCGCGGCGCGGGCACGCGCAGCTTGAAGGAATTCGGATGGACGTGATCTTCCAGGTCGTCATCCGCGGCCGGGTGCAGGGCGTCGGCTATCGCGCCTGGACGGAACTCATGGCGGTCGAACACGGCGTCGAAGGCTGGGTGCGCAATCGCCGCGACGGCTCGGTCGAGGCGCTGTTCGCAGGATCGGAGAAAGTGGTCCTGACCGTGATCGAGCTGTGCCGCGAAGGCCCGCCCGGCGCGCGCGTCGCCGCCATCGATCAGCGCGAAGCGGGCGCCGAAGATTTGGCGCTGCGCCGCCGCGGCGAGCTTTTTTCGGTGCTGGCAAGCATTTGAGCGTCGGCGGTCGCGCCGAACAGCGGTTCGAACGCCGCCCGCAGCGCCATGTCCACTTCGGCCATCGTGACGGTCAGGCCGAGATCGGCGAGCGAGGTGACGCCATAGCGCGGCTCGCTTACCCCGCACGGCACGATGCCGGAAAAATGCGAAAGCTCAGGCTCGATATTGAGCGCAAAGCCGTGCAGCGTGACCCATTGGCGCACGCGGATGCCGATGGCGGCAACCTTGTCCTCGAATGCTTCGCCCTTGTCGGGCCGCCGCACCCACACGCCGATACGGTCGTCGCGGCGCTCGCCGCGCACGTTGAAGGCGGCGAGCGTTTGCATGATCCATTCCTCCATCGTGGCGACGAAGCGGCGCACGTCCGGCGCGCGGCGTTTTTTGAGATCGAGCATGACGTAGCCGACGCGCTGGCCGGGACCGTGATAGGTGAATTGTCCGCCGCGGCCGGCCGTGTGCACGGGAAAACGCGCGTCGAGAAGCTCCTGCTTCCGTGCCGAAGTGCCGGCGGTGTAGAGGGGAGGGTGCTCGAGCAGCCAAACCAGTTCGGGCGCTTCGCCGCGCGCAATCGCTGTTGCGTGGGCGGCCATGAAGGCGAGCGCGCTGTCGTAATCGACGAGAGCATCGCTCACTTGCCACTCGACCGGCGGCGAACCGGGCGGCGGGAGAAGCCCGATCTTCAGATTGGCGCGCGTGTTAACCACCTCGTAACCATAGAGTAGTGAAAGAATACTGCAGCGGTACCTACCGCCAAAATAGACACGGGGGCCCCTTGGCGAAACTCGACGACGTTGCGGTCGACATTGCGGTGGTTCTGGGCACGACCTCCATGCCGATCCATCAGGTGCTGCGCCTCGGCCGTGGCGCCATCATCGAACTCGACGCTTCGGAGGACGATGAGGTGCGCATTCTGGCCAACAATCTGTCGGTCGCCAGAGGCACGGTGATCGTCAGCGGCAACCGCATCGCGGTCGAAGTCAAGCAGCTTCTGCCGCGCTCGCCGGAGGCCGCTTAGGCCGAATCCCGATCGACCTCGGAAGCGACATTTGTCCGCGCGCCCCCGCGAAAGCGCATCGGCCAAATTCCCTGCTGGCAGGGAATTCTACAGGGAATTTCGTGGATTTTGCCGTTTTTTCGCATTTTCGAGGCGGAATTCGCCAGCAATTCCGGCATGTTGCGGCGAAATTCCCTACGCAACGGAGCAGGGAATTTCTGCCCGCCTAGCAGGGAATTTTTGCGCGGGAGCAGGGAATTGCAGGGAATTTGCAGGGAATTCCGGCAAGCGGCGGCGGCCGATGGGAAAACGTTCAATTTGCTCTGGCGCCAATGACGCCAAACCGCGCCGGCGCCAACTCACGCAATATTTCCCGGGCGCAGTGCAGCATGAAGCGCAGCGGAGTGATGCGTTGCAGACCCGGGATCGTTACAAACACCGCGTCTGGGACGATCCCGGAACAGCGGCGCACCACTTCGTGCTGCGCCGCATCCGGGAAACGGGCCTTAATTAAGCGCTTATGCACTTGCGCGAGACGAGCGGTCGTGAGGAGCCGATTTGATCTGCGGGACGCCGGGACCTTGTCCGCGCAGAGGCGAACTGTTACATCCGCGCCGCGCGCCGATTGGACGCGCGTCCACCCCACATGCGGTCGTGGCGGAATGGCAGACGCACTAGCTTGAGGTGCTAGCGGGGCAACCCGTGGAGGTTCGAGTCCTCTCGACCGCACCAGGTTTCAGCGTGTCCGTTCGAGCAGATTGTGCGTAAAGAACCAGCATCCGTTAGGAACAAAGGCGCATCGACAATTCGGCATGGACCCAGGGTAACAATTTTTTTCAAGGTGAAACACGTAGTGCGGAATAGCGAAGCTATTCCGCCATTCGGCCTCGCCAACTGGCCGAACACGTTAACCGCCGAATCGGCGCGCACACTACGGGCTGCCAAATCAACGGGAGCCCACTACCATATCCCCCAAGTCATTGACTGACGAGGCGTGATATTTTTTGAAATCGCTACCTTGTCATCAAGCGGAGGCGGAGCGAAGGGTCACTGAGATAACGGAAAGCGATAGCTCAGTGTGCCGGTGACCATGTCGCCGCGTTCGGTGACGACGCTTGTGCCGCCGGGGAAAACGGAGAAGTTCGCCGTGCCGAGATCGAAGTGCCGGTACTTCACGCCCACCGACCAGGTTGGCGAAAGTTGCAGGTCGCCACCAACGCCGATGCTCCAACCCGTCATGGTTTGGGTGGAGGAAAACGGCGGCGCACTGATATTGACATCGCCAATCGCCACACCGCCGAAGGCGTAAACCGAGAGCGGCCATTGCAAGCCGCTCGGCATGAAGGTTGCGCCAAGGATGCCGTCGATGGGAACGAGGAGCCGAACGTTCGACGTGATCGGATCGGGCAACGTGCCGGACATGCCGCTGCCCAGGACCGATACGCTCAGCCCTGCATACGTATTGCCGCCGATCGGGAAGTTGAATTGACCCGAAACGCCGCCGACGAAGCCGCTGCCGTTGAAATTGAAATCCTCAAAGCTGTTGCGCGACGACCCTCCGCCGGCCTCGACGCTCAACTTGATGCTCGGTCCTGGGCTGACCATGCCAACTTGCGGAGTTGCCGGCGGCAATTGTGGAGCAGTCGCGGTTCTTTTCGGAGTGCAATCAGTGCGCACCCGAACGAAGTTCCGCCCAGTCTGAGGATCGAAAGCCCGATTGGGGTCGTTCGGATCAGGACGAACTCCGAGTGTCCTGTTGATGTTCTGCACCCCGGTGATCGTGGCTTCCGGCGTAACGGTTGTGAATACGGGGCCAGCTAGTACAGGTTGGCCGGTCGCGGCATCTTTCCAGATGCACGTCTTGCGGTCTCTGACGAAGTTCCGCCCAGTCTGCGGATCGAAAGCCCGATTGGGGTCGTTCGGATCAGGACGAACTCCGAGTGTCCTACTGATGTTCTGCACCCCGGTGATCGTGGCTTCCGGCGTAACGGTTGTGAATACGGGACCAGACAGTACGGGTTGTCCTGTCTGGGTGTCACGCCATGTATCAGCCTTTGCGCCCTGACCGAAACTGCTTGTGATCAGAACCGATGCGGCCCATGTCGTAAGCCTCATGGAATGCGCAACCGAGTGTCTACGCATGAAGCCCCCCGCTTCTATCGAGCCCACCGTGTCGCCAGTTCGCCGATTCAGTCTGCTCTAATCGAGTAGCTGAACTTGCAGCTGTTACGCTTGCCTTTGTTTCCTTCGCAGGAGATTGTCACGCGATTCACTTCGTCGCGATCTACGCTCTTCTGTTCTCCAGGTTGTACGGTCTTTGTGAGTTGCCTCGTATGAGTAATTACAGGAACTACCGCAGGTATCCCGAAGACGCCTCCTCCGGGCACTGGGACCCAAACCACTGATGTCTTAAAGAACCTCACTTTGATCGGGCACAATCCCGTGTTTTCCACGTCTACCCAGATGTGCACGCGCCGCTTGAAGTCAGCGACCTCGCCGTCCTGACTCCCGCACGTACCGCGGTACTTGGCCATCTCATATGACCCGTCCGCATTTAACGACGACCGTCGCGCGCGCCTTGTAGCTTGCTTCCCATCCGCGCTCGCGCCATGTATTGGTTCCATCGAAGTTCTTCGTGTATTTCTGGCTATACACCTTTTCAAGGTCAAACAGCTTTGTGGTTAGAACAAGATCTGGACAGTTGGAATCTGAGCACTTGTATTTGTCGAGCAGGTTTGAAATCGACAGTTTTCGATTTTGCCTCGCCTTGTCTTGTGCAGTCTTTTCTGCCTTGTTCTGAGCGTCTGTCCATTGCTGAGGCGTTGTGTCGAGTGTCGCCTGGCCAGGCGTATCCCGCTTTTGGACTGTCTCCTGATGATCACCGGTCTCGGAAATTTCCTCCTTCTTTTCAGTCGTGCAATCAGGGATCGTGTTAGGGTCGGACACGAAGCCTGAAGAATCCTCTTCGTCCAAACGACCCGTCGGCCGAGACACAACCATGACCGCCTTCCTATTGGTATCCTCGCGCAGGGGAAGGCGGATTTTACGCGGAGTGCAAGAGTAGTCAACGCCCGATTGAGTGAATTTCGACAGGCGTGTCTTCGCCGCGAGCGCCGACCCCGGACAGAAGCGAAAATCGGTCCACGCGACCGCTCCAGGTACTACAAAACATGCTACAAAACGTCGACCTTCTCTCCGAGATTCGCAAATGATTTCAATGCGAAACGGTGGGATCGGCGGTTTCCTCTCGACCGCACCATTGCCTGTCCCGCCGAAGTCTTGGCGAAGGTGGACCTTCGCTGCTCCGCAGCTTCGGCTCGGTGACCCAAATTGTTTGAAGGCCGTCGCGCCGAAGCTTTGGCGAAGGCGGACTGGTCCGGGATTATTCAGCGCAGATTGGCGGCCGGTCAGCGCGCCGGCGCCGGCGTTAACAGCGCGGCGAGCTTTCGTATTCCCGAAAGCAAATCGGCGCGATGACGATCGATCCTCGGCCGCCGCCCGGGGCGGCGCCCGCGGAGATGGACGTGATGAACCCGCAGGTGCCCGATCGTGACCGGAACGTCCAGGCTGCGCCGCAGTCCAAGCTCGGCGCCGACAAGCTTTTGCCCCCGCATGCTCACGCCGATGTCCGGCAAACCCGGCGCCGGAAAATCCGCATCGGAGGAGGGCGGCGTCATCTCCGACAGTTTGGGCCATTCCGTGATGACGGCGTCGGCGTCGGCGAGGCCGGAATCGTGCTGGAGCGACGCGGCCACGTTGAAAGCTGCCGCATCGGGCGCCGGCAGCACGACGCCATCGGGCGCGAGGTTCACGTTCGGTTGCGGCCAGGCCGGCGACACGGCGCCCTTGTCGACGATGCCCGCTTGCGGCATCGCCGCCGCGCGCGCCCATGCTTTCGGCCCGCCTGCGATCTGCGGGCCGTTTGCAGCCGGCGGCACCACCTGCACGACATGGAAACCGTGGTCCTTCAACTCCTTCAACAGGACCGGCAAGGCGGCGACGGTCCACGGGTGGATGTCATGCAAAAGCAAAATGCCGCCGCCGCGCTTTTCCAGGCGGCGCATGGCGCGTTGGACGATCTGCGCCGGCGTGATGTGGTGGAACCAGTCGTCGGCGACAACGTCGGCGCTGAACACGACGAGCGAACGTTCGGCCAGCGCGTCCTCCACGGCCTTCGAACGCCCGAGGCCCGGAATGCGGAAGAACGGCGCCAAGTCGTCGGGATCGCCGAGCGCGGCGCTCACCGAGGCGATGCCGCCGTCGATCTGATAAGCCAATTTGTCGCCCGACAAGTTTTGGAAGCGCAGCGGATGATCCTCGCTGTGGCTGCCGATCGTGTCGCCGGCCTCGTACTCGCGGCGCACAACGTCGGGAAACGCCTTCGCCATGCTGCCGACGATGAAAAACGTCGCCTTGACGCACTGCGAGGCGAGGATATCGAGCGCCTTGTCGGACCACGGCGGCAGCGGCCCGTCATCGAAGGTGATCGCCACCTCGTGGTCGGCGAGCGGCAGCGTGTGCTTGTACTGCATCGTACCGAGCCGCTTGTAGTCGTCGGGAGAGACGACGAGCACGCGGCTCGTTCCCAGCGCGTCGGGATTTCCCGGACAGTTTTGTGCGCGCGCGGGCGCGGCGCCGAGTAATGCGCCGGAAAGGCCGCTGGCGGCGACAGACGCCGCAACGGCAAGGATTGCCCCGCCTCTATACATGCCCGCTCTCGGTGCCCCGTCTTGCTTGCAGACTGCCGGGAACCGCCACACCCTATGCGTACATTACGCGGTTGCGCGCTTAATGTCATGTTAACGCTAACCGCGCGCCCATCCCGATGTTGATAAGTTGTGCAGCGTGGCGCTTTGGCAACGCTGGGCCCATGACTGCCCCATGACTGGCCCCATGACTTTTCCTTCCCGTTAATCCTGCGCATTTACTTTCGACCTCGCAATTTCATGAAGGGGCGTGGGGATGAGGGCGGTTGCGGCAGCCCGGCAATGGTGGGGGGCGCGCCGGCCGCAAAAGCCGTTGCAAGCCGATTCGCGATCGGGCGAGCCGGCGCTCGCGCTTGCGCCGCCGCCGAGCACGCAAATCGCGCGCGGCACTTCGTTCTCGCTGGTGCTGTTGGCCGCGGCGACGATCGCCTGCGCCGTCGTCGGTTTCGCCGTGACGCAAGACAACGATCGGCGTTTCGCGATCGAGCGGCACGTCGCGCTGCAGGCTGCGCTGGACGAGCTTCATGCCGTGTTCGGCGATATTCATCGGTTCGACTATGGCCAGCTTCGGCTGATCGAGCGGCGCAGCGGCTTGAAGGATCTGCGCTTCGGGGCAAACCCCGCCCCGGACAGCGGACGCGAGATCCAATCGCTCCAGGACGCGCGGGGCCGCATCCTCGGCTGGTTCAGTTGGGCGCCGGACCGCGCGCTGATCCGCGCCATGGATTGGCTATGGGTCTTGGCCGGCGCGGCCGGCGTCGCGCTCCTTCTCTGCGCCGTCGTCGCCGCGCGGGCGACGCAACGTATCGCCCGTTCGCTCGCGCGCAGCATCGAAACCATCCGCAAGCTGACCAGCGAAGATGCACTGACCGGACTTGCCAACCAGCGCGTCATGCTGGAGAGCCTCGATCGCGTCATGTCACGCCGCGGCGCCGGGAAAGTTGTCTTCGCGCTCGTCGATCTCGACGGGTTTCGCGAGGTCAACGACACCTTGGGGCGATCGGGAGGCGATGCCGTGCTGTGCGCCATAGCCGAACGTCTGCAGGCCGCCCTGCCGGACGGCGCGCTGCTCGGCCGTTTCGAGGACGACGAGTTCGCCGCGATCGCAAGCGGCGACGATTCCGGCGCCGCGATCGTGCTCGCCGAGGCGCTGCGCGCGTCGCTGTCCGAACCGATCGCAAACGGGCAGATGTGGCAAATCAGCGCCGGCATCGGGGTGGCGCAGGCGCCGGAGGACGGCACGACGGGCGAGCAACTGGCCCGCCGCGCCGCGCTGGCGTTGCGCGCGGCCAAGCGGGACGGCCATGGAGCGGCGCGTCGCTTCGCCCCGCAGATCGAGAGCGAGCATTCGGACCGGCGCTTCCTGTTGCGCGAACTCAAATCCGCGACTTCCTCGCAAGCGTTCGATCTGCACTACCAGCCAATCGTCGCAGCCGCCGGCGGCGCCATTATCGGCGTGGAGGCGTTACTGCGTTGGACGCACCCGGAGCGCGGAGCGATTGGGCCGGCAACGTTCATTCCCATTGCCGAACAGTACGGTCTGATGAAGGAGATCGGTGAATTCGTGCTGCGGCGGGCGCTCGCCGACGCGGTGCGCTGGCCGGATCTGTTCGTCGCGATCAATCTCTCGCCGGTGCAGATCCGCGATCCGCGCTTCGTCGATCTGGTCGGCGGCGCGATGGCGCAAACCGGCATCGACGCGTCGCGTGTCGTGCTCGAAATGACGGAAGGGATCCTGATCGACGATCCGCAGGAAACCCGGACGCGGCTCGATGCCTTGCGCGCGCTTGGCGTGAGCATGGCGCTCGACGATTTCGGCACCGGCTATTCCAGCTTGAGCTATCTGCAGAAATTTCCGTTCCATCGGCTCAAGATCGACCGCGCTTTCGTCGCCTCGCTCGGCACGATCGGCAATGCCGGGGCCATCGTTCATTCGATCGTCACGCTCGGTCACGCGCTGGGCATGGTGGTGCTGGCGGAAGGCGTCGAGACCGACCAGCAGCGTGTGCTGCTGCGGCTCGCCGGATGCGACGAAATGCAGGGTTATCTGTTCGCCAAGCCGCGTCCCGCCGAGGCGATCGACAAGATCATGTCGCGGTCCGCTTCGGGTCGTGCCGAGAAAGAGCCGATTGCGGCGATCGCATCCTGACAGATTTGCGGGCAATCGTTATCCTATCGGGAGCACCGCTTTATTGCTCTGGATGGAGCGCTCGATGATTTCCAACAGCTTACCCGGCCTCGACTTCGGCCTCGGCGGCGACGTCGACATGCTGCGCGACACCGTGCGCGCCTTTGCGCAGGACAAAATCGCCCCGCTCGCCGCCGAGATCGACCGCGCCAACAGTTTTCCGCGCGAGCTGTGGCCGCAGCTCGGCGCGCTCGGGCTTCTCGGCATTACGGTCGAAGAGGAGTATGGCGGCGCCGGCCTTGGCTATCTTGCCCATTGCGTCGCCATGGAGGAGATTTCGCGCGGCAGCGCCGCGATCGGCCTGTCCTACGGCGCGCATTCGAACCTGTGCGTCAACCAGATCCGCCGCAACGGCAATTCCGAGCAAAAGAAGCGCTATCTGCCCAAGCTCATTTCCGGCGAGCATGTGGGCGCCCTGGCGATGTCGGAGCCGGGCGCCGGCTCCGACGTGGTGTCGATGCGCACGCGCGCCGAGAAGAAGGGCGACCGCTTTTTGCTCAACGGCGCGAAAATGTGGATCACCAACGGGCCGCTTGCCGACACGCTGGTGGTCTACGCCAAGACCGACCGCACCGCCGGCGCCCGCGGCATCACCGCTTTCATCGTCGAGAACGCTTTCAAGGGCTTTTCCCCGGGGAAAAAACTCGACAAGCTCGGCATGCGCGGCTCCGACACCAGCGAGATCGTTTTTGCCGATTGCGAAGTCCCGGCCGAGAACGTGCTCGGCGCGGTCGGCAACGGCGTCAACGTGCTGATGTCGGGCCTCGACTACGAGCGCGCGGTGCTGGCTGCCGGGCCGCTCGGCCTGATGCAGTCGTGTCTCGACCTTGTCATCCCTTATGTGCACCAGCGCACGCAGTTCGGCCAGCCGATCGGGCGCTTCCAGCTCATGCAGGCAAAACTCGCCGACATGTACGTGACGCTCAATGCCGCCAAGGCTTATGTCTATGCGGTGGCGCGCGCCTGCGATCGCGGCGAGACCACGCGCGAAGACGCCGCCGGCGCCATCCTCTATGCGGCCGAACGGGCGACCTGGATGGCGCTCGAAACCATCCAATGCCTCGGCGGCAACGGCTACATCAACGATTACCCGGCCGGGCGGCTCCTGCGCGATGCCAAGCTCTACGAGATCGGCGCGGGGACGAGCGAAATCCGCCGCATGTTGATCGGGCGGGAGATTTTCGAGAAGACGCGGTGATCTTTTCCGCCCCCGCGAAGCGGGGGAGGGGGACCGCCCGAAGCTCGCGGAGCGAGCGAAGGGTGGTGGAGGGGGCGTCGGCCTCGGAGTTCGTGCAGTCGTCAAAGATATTCTCCTCCAGCACGCCCGCGACTCCCTCTCCCCGCGCGCGGGGAGAGGGTGGGGTGAGGGGGCCTCTCCGCTGGGCTGAGGTTAGTGCGACTGTCTGCAACGCCGCCGCACAATCCAGAACGCTCAGAATCGCGGAGAGGCCCCCTCACCCGCCGCGCTTCGCGCGGACGACCTCTCCCCGCGTGCGGGGAGAGGTGAAAAAGCAATCCCGTTCTCGCGGCGCCCTTCTTCATCCTTCCCCGCGAAAGCGGGGAAGGGGGACCACCCTGCGCAGCAGGGTGGTGGAAGGGGCGCGGGCCGCGACGAAATTCTTTCGACGAAAGTGAAGCGTCGAGTCCGACGCCCCCTCCACCACCCTTCGCTCGCTTCGCGAGCTACGGGTGGTCCCCCTCCCCCGCTTTCGCGGGTGAGGATATACAAATTCGTTCTCGCGACGCGTTTTTGTTTGCGCCCGAGTTTTGCAAAAGCCAGTCCCAAAAATCTCCCCAAGAAGGAAGGGAGACGGAGCGCCGACAGGCGCATCTAACCATTGTCCGCGCCACGCATCCGAGCGTTGCCGCTTGAATGCGCTTCGGGCGCGGCAGCGCGCCACGAACGATCCGCTTGCGCGAACCGCCCGCTGCGGGCGCGCTCGCCTCTCGGCGCTCCGCCGCGGCTCTTGTCTAGCGACCGAATGCTTGGACTCAGCCCAGGCCGCGCTTCACGCGATGAAGACGCGAAGGCGTTACCTTCGCCTTTGGATCGCGCTTAAGCGAAGCACCTCGCACCCCGGTCATAGTGCCGGCGGGGTCGATGCCCGGACCGCCCGGGAGCGGCTTGCGAGGCCGCCCGCGGGAACCGCACTCGCTCCACCTTCAGGATCGCCTCCGGAATGTGCCCTTCGATGAGCGAGATTCGCTGATGTATCGGAAGTGGAGACGTCTGTCAAGAGCACTGGTCCTTGAACGAGAGACAATTCGCCTGGCGCCGGCTAGAGCGACGCCATCACCCAACGGGTCGTAGAGGTAACCCAATCCACAGCCGGCCCAAGCTGGTCCGGGAAGGCCAGAAAATAGAGGACGACCGTCAGCGGGGCTATGACGAAGAGCCATTCGCGCATGGGACACTCTCAGCGCCCTCGACCCTCCCCATCGCTTGCCATTGTGCTTGCGGCTTTCCTACCATTCCATCACCATAATCGATCGCCTTGTTCGGACTGAACGAATTCGCGTTTCCTAGAGCATGTCGCGCAAAAGTGGGCAGCGGTTTTGCGAAAAGGACATGCTCAAACAAACAGATAGAGCGGGATGACGATTCAAAGAAAAGTCATCCCGCGCTAAGTCCGGTGATGGGCTCGCAGTGCCGGTCGTCGGGCGCCGCTTGGCGCCGCGCCGTCGGCTCAACCGATCCTGCCCGCAGCAAATCTCGGCGCCGCCATGGAAGCCTCTTCGCCCGACTTCGTGATCTTCGCTTCCGACGGTCTCAAGCTTTCCGGCGCGCCACCCGTTCCCGTCATGCTGATCGCCGCTTTTCTCGCTCTTTCGGTCGCGGTGCTGTTGGGCACGGCGCTCGCCGTTTTGTATCTGCGCAGCAAAACCGCCGCGGGCGCGCCGTGGGCGCTTACCGCGTTGCACGGACTTCTCGGCATCGGCGGCCTTACTTGCCTTGTCGTTTCGCTGCGCGGACCGCCGCAGGGAGCGGATCGGGGAGTAGGTTCATTCGGCGCGATCAGCGCTACGCTGATTGGGCTCGCGGCGCTCGCCGGCCTCGGGGTCCTTCTGAAGCATTTGCTCACGCGGCGGCGCGCCGGAACGCTGATCGGTCTGCACGCGACGCTCGCCGTGAGCGGTTTCGTCGTCCTCGCCGCTTACCTCCTGGCGTAACGGCGCACGATCAGGACAGGTCCACAAGCGGGCGAATATGTACTATATGACCCGCGTGCCGGGTTAGCTCAGCGGTAGAGCAGCGGTTTTGTAAACCGTTGGTCGGGAGTTCAATCCTCTCACCCGGCACCGCCTGGCCCCCCGACTGCGTGGCCTTCCATGAACGAACGAAGCCCCAAGAGTGATTCCAAGCGTCCGCGGACGATGATGCCCAGGGGTTCGGGTGCCTCGGTCGGCATGATGGTGA
>Ga0207416_1002633_pt1 | contig 18981 bp, 16 predicted proteins | sample PaiPotPPM11metaG_FD_184107 | JGI IMG/M metagenome (GOLD analysis project Ga0207416, IMG submission 184107) | Iron sulfur acid spring bacterial and archeal communities from Banff, Canada, to study Microbial Dark Matter (Phase II) - Paint Pots PPM... ...
GCCGGCGCCGGTGCCGGCGGCGGGACCAGCGGGGCCGTCCACGACGGACAATCCGGGCACTCCCGCCCTGGATGCCCCGGTTTGCCGGGGATGCCGGATTGGCTTCGCGGCGCTTAAGCGGAAACTTTGCACTAGACGGAAATTTCGCATGCCCTGTGCCTACTTTATTTCCGCTTAGTGCAAAGTTTCCACGCTATCGCTCTGACAGGCGCGGGCGGCCGGGAACGGCAGCCGTCACCCGTCCCGTGCTTCTCTTGAGTCCCCGGCGTTTGGGTGCCGGTACTCCGAACGCGTCACGATGGATCTGCCAGGGGGTGGCCGGCATTCCTGGGGCGCCCTAAACGGGCGCCGTCCCCCGTACGTGCGCACATTGCTGGTCTCAAAACCGGAAAGGCGGGTTGCGGCCGGCGGTTGGCTGAGGTTTGTGGCTGAGGTTGAGCGCCAAGGTGCCGGCCCGGCGGCGCTTTCCCGTCTTGGTGCAGGTCCGCGGCGGTCTCGTCGGTGGTGCGGTTCGCGTGCGGCGGCCGGTTTCCGCCCGGAGTTCCGGCCTTGCTGGGTGGGCGGTGCCGTTCACTGGGCCGCGCGGCCGGCCGTTCGTCCGGTATGCCAGGTTCGCCGGTTATCTGCCGGTCAGGCGGGGGCTTTAACGCGGAGTCTTTTATCAACGCGGAAACGGTTTGCTGCCCTAGCGTGATTAAGTTCCGCCTTGAAAAAACGTTCCACTCTAATAGCCTGACTAGCGGCGGGCCGTAGTAGCCAGTCGGCCCGCTGACCCCGGAGGCACCAGACCTCCCTCCAGTCACCGCTACCGTCCGCACGAAGCCGGATAACCAGCGGAGACGGATAGCCGCACGCGAACCGCGCCACCGACCAGCCCCGGCGCGGACCTGTACCAAGACGGGAACCGCCAGCCCGCCCGCACCTAGGCGCGAACCCCAGTCACAAACCTCAGCCAACCGGAGACCGCAACCCGCCTTCTGGGTTTCAAGCCCAACAATGTGCGCACGTACGGGGGACGGCGCCCGTTTAGGGCGCCACCGGTGTGCGGCCACGCAGCCGGGGGCAGTAACGCCCCCACCGATCGGCGATATCGCCCGTCAGGCGAAATGTCGGGCGGTGATCGGGCGGTGATCGGTAACTGCCTGGCGGCGTCAGGTGAGCCGCGCCCTCGTTTGGGGTTGCGGGAGGTAGGGCGGAGTCGGGCCCTCGTTTGGGATGACCTCTCTTACCAGCGGCCGACCGGGAGGAGGGAGGCGACCGCTACCACCACGAACAGGAGGGTCAGGTAGGCGATGCTGAGATGGAAGAGGCGCATGGGGAACGGCTTGTCCGAGCCGTCTGCGCGGACCCGTGCGTGCAGGCGGTGGGCCTCGAGCAGGAACCAGGCGCCGAGGCCTACGGCCGCGACGGTGTAGAGCCAGCCGGCGTACGGGGCCAGGGCCAGGGTGGCGGCGACCATCGCGTAGGAGTACAGCACGATCTTGCGGGTCACCGCGGCGGGGCTGGCTACCACCGGGAGCATCGGGACGTTGGCGCGGGCGTAGTCGTCCTTGAACTTCATCGCGAGCGCCCAGAAGTGCGGCGGGGTCCACAGGAAGATCACCGCGAACAGCACGATCGCGGGGATCGCCACCGTGCCCTTGACCGCGGCCCAGCCGACGAGGACCGGGAAGCAGCCTGCCGCGCCGCCGATCACGATGTTGGACGGTGACCGGCGCTTGAGCAGGAGCGTGTAGACAAAGATGTAGAAGAGGATCGCGGCGTCCGCGAGCAGCGCGGACAACCAGTTGGCTTCCAGGCCGAGCAGCAGCGTAGAGGTCGCGCCGAGCGCGATGCCCCAGATCAGCGCCTCGGTCGGCTTGACCATTCCCTGCTTGTTGACCAGCGGACGGCGGGACGTGCGCTTCATGAGCGCGTCGATGTCGCGGTCGATGTAGCAGTTGATCGTGTTCGCGCTGCCGGCGGCGAGGGTGCCGCCGACCAGCGTGACGAGGACGAGCTTCAGCGACGGCAGGCCGTGCTGTGCGAGCAGCATCGTCGGGACCGTGGTGACGAGCAGCAGCTCGATGATCCGTGGCTTGGTCAGCGCGACGAGCGCGCCGACCACCCCCTTAGGGGTGCGCCGGGCGGCAGGCTGACCGGGCGCCCGGTCAGCCTGCGCCGCGAGCCCTGTGCCTTCAGAAAACACAGTGGACGAGGAGGTCACTACTTCTCCGACTCCGGTTCTGGGTCTGGTGCCTGGTCCGGCGGCTTGGATTCCGCGGCCTCCTCAGGGGCTTCCTCTGCCACTGTTTCCTTGGGGGCTTCCTCCGCCGCCGCCACCGGCGGGGCGGGGACGGGACCCGGCTCCCTGGTGCCGAAGGAGCTGAACGCGGTGCCAGTCAAGTACTTTAGCCTCGGCTCGCGGTGCTGAGCCCTGAACAGGTAGAACAGCACGACGGCGGCCGCGATGAACGCGCCCATGGGGAGCGCGAACGTCATGATCGTCCCGCCGAAGTACATGGCGGGCCCATCGGCGAGGTGGAGGGCCGCTAGCGGTATGGACACGGTTGTCATTCCTCCTGCTCAGCGCACGTAGAACAGCAGCCAGAATATGATCGCGACGATGGCGAGGTAGTTCCACACGACGGTGAAAGCACTCAGCGCCGACTGGAACCGCTGCACCTCGAACGCTTGCGCGTACGTGGGCGGTTGTTCCACGAAGGAGATGGCCGGGATGTTCCGCGAACGGGCGACCATGATCTCCAGCCATATCATCGCAGACAGCCAGGTTACGAGCGCCACCGGGTAGAAGCCGACGAAGACGCTGGCGAAACCGGACGCTCCGGGCTGGAACGGGAGGACGAGCAACTCGACGATTTGCAGTGCCACCGCCGCGAGTCCGAAGACCAGGGCCACGACCGCCGAGATAAACCACTCGCCCTTCTTCCCGCCCTTGATCCGCTGCAGGCCGACGGTCTGGATGACCGCGCTGAGCGCGATCAGGCCCACGATCGCCTCGCCGTAGTGGTACGACGGGACCGGTGTCGAGCTCGGCAGCCACTTGCCGTGGCCGTTCGAAGAGAACAGGTAGAAGTACGCGAACGCGAACGCTCCGAACAGGAACGACAGCCCGCCAATAGCCAGCCTGCTGCCCGTCCAGGACGCGTTAAGCGCGGCCTCGTGGTAGAAGGCGGCCTCTTCGGTAGCCCGGGTAGCGGCCTCGTTACCCGGAGATGTTGTCTCTGCCACTTGACTACGCCTCCGATCCTGAGCTGGCACCGACCGACGCGAGCGCGCCGCCGATCACGCCGGCCGGCGGATGCAGGTCCGCCACCGGAAGCGCGTTCGGGTCGCCGTACTCGTACGGGCCCGACAGGACCACCGGGATGTTCTCGAAGTTCTCGGCCGGCGGCGGGCTCGAGACCTGCCACTCCAGGCCGCGGGCGTTCCACGGGTTCTGCGGCGCCTTCTTCCGCCAGACCACCGTCGACATCACGAAGTTGAACACGAAGATGCACAGCGAGCCGCCCAGGCAGAACGCGGAGATCGACACCCAGTCGTTCAGCGTCTGCAGGCCGGCCGCGTACTCGAAGACCCGGCGCGGCTGTCCCAGCATGCCCGCCGCGAACAGCGGCAGGAACGTGGAGTTGAACGCGATGAACATCGTCCAGAAGTGGATCGTGCCCAGGGTCTTGTTCATCTCGATGCCCATGACCTTCGGCAGCCAGTAGTAGAGGCCGCCGAAGAACGCGAAGATCAGGCCGCCCATGATCGTGTAGTGGAAGTGCGCCATCACGAAGAAGCTGCCGTGCGCGGTGGTGTCCGCGGGCACGTCGCTCAGGAACACGCCGCTGATGCCGCCGATCAGGAAGTTCACGAAGAACGCGATCGCGAACAGCATCGGGACCGTCAGCCGGATCTTCGCTTTCCAGAAGGTGCCCAGCGCCACCAGGAAGATGAACCCGGTCGGGATCGAGATCAGCTCGGTGGTCAGCATGAACAGCGGCCGCATGTCCGGGTCCATGCCGGAGTCGAACAGGTGGTGCTGCCAGACGAAGAACGACAGGATCGCGACGCCGAACATGCCGGCCGCGGCGATCTTGTAGCCGAACAGCGGCTTTCTGGTGAAGACCGGGATGATCTCCTGGACGATGCCGAATCCCGGCAGGGCCAGGATGTAGACCTCGGGATGGCCGAAGAACCAGAACAGGTCCTCGTACAGGTAGCTCGAGCCGCCGAGCTGGTTGACGAAGAACGCGGTCTGCGCTGTTCGGTCGGTGATGATCATGTACATGCCGCCGATGAGCACCGGGGCGGCCAGCACGAACAGGAAGCCCGTGGTGAGCATCGCCCACACGAACATCGGCAGCCGCGACCAGCGCATGCCCGGCGCGCGGTAGCAGATGATCGTGACGATCATGTTGAAGCCCGCCAGGGTGATCGAGATGCCCATCAGGCCGAACGCCATCGCGTAGCCGTCCATGCCCTCGCCCGCCTGGACGGACAGCGGCGCGTAGCCGGTCCAGCCGGTCGGGAACCCGCCGTCGAGGAAGCTCGACAGCAGGATCACGTAGGCGCAGGGCGTGAGCCAGAAGCTCAGCGCCTCGATGCGCGGGAACGCGACCCGCTTGGAGCCGATCATGAGCGGCACCAGGTAGTTGCCGAACGGGCCGACGACGACCGAAGTCATCATCATCATCATCATCGTGCCGTGCTCGCCGACCACCTGGAGGTACATGGTCGGCGACATCACGTGGTAGGTCGGCGACAGCAGCTCGGTCCTGATGCCGATCGCGAGCAGTCCGCCGGTGAAGAAGTAGACCAGCATGCCGATCAGGTACTGCAGGCCGACGACCTTGTGGTCGAGCGTGAACCTGAAGTACTTGCTCATGCCGAGCCCGTTGCCGTTGTGACCGTTGTGCTCGCTGCCGTTGAGCGGCTTGCCGAGCATCATCCGGACCAGGTCGTTGAACACGCCGAGCCCGATCAGCCAGCCCAGGATCAGGAAGGCGTAGCCGGTGATGATCGCGATGTCGTTGTCATCGGAGGTGCCGACCTGCTGGTACTGGCTGCCGAGGAAATTGCCGAGCCAGTGTCCGAGGTAGTAGCCGCCGACGGCGCAGGCCAGGGCGGTCAGGACGTTCGGGCGCATCCACCAGGGGCGTCCCGTGGGGGCGGCACCCGGGTCACCGCCGCCGGGCGCGTGCGCGCTGTCCGGCTGGGTTTCGATAGCCATATGGGTTCCTCGCTCCCGTTCCTACGGCTGTTCCGGGTCGGCTGGGTTGTAGTAACCGCCGCCCGCGCCGGTAAGGCCTAGGGCCGTGTTGACCTTGCCCATGTTGTTGACCGCGGTCGGGTCGTAGGTGAGCGCGTACGGCGGCAGCAGCTTCGTGACGCTCGCGAGCTTCGTGCTCTCCGACTGCGTCCAGGCCATGAAGTTCGAGTCGGTCATGACCGTGCCGGTGTCGTACATCGAGCCGTGCCAGATGCCGCACAGCTCGGCGCAGCGGACCTGGAACTCGCCCACCGTGTTCGGCGTCGTGTACGCGACGTTGTTCACCCCGGGGTTGGCGTCGGCCTTCACGCCGAGCGTGTACGCCCAGAAGGAGTGGATGACGTCGAGCGAGGTGATGTTGAACTGCACCGGCTGGTTGACCGGCAGGGTGAGTTCCGTCGTCTCGAAGCCGCCGAACTGCGGGTAGCGGTACGTCCACGCCCACTGCTGGCCGATCACCTGGACCTGCAGGATGTTGTTCGAGTTAGGCGACCAGGAGGTCGTGGACGCGGCCGGCGGCACGCCGTTCTTGAAGATCGGCTGCGGGCCCTGGCCGGCGCCCGCGCCCGCGGGGGCGATCAGTTCGACGGTGCCGTAGACCGCGAGGGCGAGCACGATCGCGCTGGTGCCGACGATCCAGGTCGCCTGGACCTTGATGTTGCCGTGCAGCGGCGCGGCGTCGGTCTCGTCCCCCGGCTTCTGCCGCCAGAAGGCGAGCGCCCAGCCGAAGTAGAGCAGCACGCCGATGATCACCGGGGTGGCGATGGTCGCGAGGACCGTGATGTCGGTCGCCTGGCTCGCCGCCGTGTTAGACGCCCGCCCGGGTGGCATGTGCGGTCCCCAGACCAGCGCGACCAGCAAACAGCCGATGATGCTCAGCACGATCCAGAGGGTGAGCAGCCATACGGTGTCCCGGTCGCTGCGCCAGCTGGGACGGATCGGGGCGGCGGCGCTCGACGCGTCGGCGGCCATCAGGACTGCACCTCCATCTGGCCCATCATGTAACCCGGCGTCCCCATCGGGCCGCCGTTGCCGTCCACGTAGCCGAGGCCGCACGGCACGAAGCACTGCCAGCGGTAGGCGCCGGGCGTGCTCGGCGTCTTGAAGGTGAACTTGACCACGGTGTGCGGGGAGTTCTGATCCTGGTCAGCATCCGTACACGGCGAGGTGCCACACAGGTTGCTGTTCTCGTCGAACGTCGTCACCGAGGCGATCGGCACGTTGAGCCCCAGGCTCGGGATCGCGAACGTGTGCTGCACCGAGCAGTTGGCCCACGAGTCGAAGGTCGAGAGGTTCTGCGCGGCGGAGAAGGCCTTGCCGTTGTAGTACTGCACGTTCTCGACGTTGCCGACCGTCCCCGCGACCTGGCCCCACAGGGGGTTGCGCAGCGGTGTGCAGCCGTCGTACCCCAGGATTGTCACATTCACCGTGGTGTTCGCGGGCACCGCGAAGTAGGTCGTGTGGTCAAACTGCTTAGTTGACGGGTTCTGTATGAAATAAGTGACCCAGTCAGGCTTATTCGTGACCGTCGTCTGCGCGGTGGTCATCATGGTGACATTCACCTGACCGTCCTTCGCATACGCGGTGTAGTTCTCTGTCTGCGGCTGCGGGCCGATGATGTCGAACACGACCCATAGCACGCCCGCGACAACCGCCAGGAAGGCCACCACCAGGGTCGCCACCCGAGCCGGTAGGGACACCGGATCCACCTCGTTCCTGCGCAACGCCAAGCGGCTGCGCCCAGCTGTGCCAAGCTCACGGCATTCCCGCGACCGGACCGGCCGCGGTGATCTAATGATTAAAAGCAATTACTAAGAACTGCTTAAGTAACCATTTCGTCACCGAAAGCCGGGTGCGCAGGCGGGTTGCCCACTTACGCCCTGATCGTGACGTCCGTCATGGCGCACACGCAACACCCGGACCCCTGGATGACAAAATTGTCATGCGAAAGAGCCGTCCGCCAACCTTGTCATCGACATGGCGGCGACCTGCCGACTTACAATCGTTTGCGGCATGCTTGGGTGCGCAAGGGCACGTTCGGGTAACAAGTACGCCACTGGCGCCATCGACCAGTTGACCCCAGGAAAGGTCACAGACACCATCAAGTCGGAACTGATCGGGCAGGCAGGTGAACATGACGCATCTGGGACGAATCCTCATCGTCGACGACGAGCCCAGAATCCGCTCGTTCATTGGCCGGGCGCTGACCGCCGCCGGCTATGCCAGCGAGTTCGCGGCGAGCGGCGCCGAGGCGCTGCGCAGCTGCGCGGCCGCCCGGTACGACCTCGTCATCCTTGACCTGGTAATCACCGACATGGACGGCCGCGAGGTGCTCGGCGAGCTGCTGACCTTCCGCCCTGACCAGGCCGTGATCGTGCTCTCCTGCGTGGCCGACGTCGCCGCCAAGGTCGACCTGCTCGAGCGCGGCGCCCAGGATTACCTGACGAAGCCGTTCTCGCTCGCCGAGCTGCTGGCGAGGGTCCGCGTCCGGCTGCGCAGCGAGGCGCACCACGCCGAGCAGCACCATGGCATCGACACGCCGGCCATGCCCCATCCGCTCATGCCGCCGCTGACCGCACCCCAGCCCACCGGTCACGCGCACGGTGAGATCATCAGGACGGGCCAGGTCACGCTCGACGTCGCGAAGCTCGTCGCGGACATCGGGCAGGGGCCGGTCCCGCTCACCAGGCTCGAGTTCCTCCTGCTGCGCGAGCTCGCTGAGCATGCGGGACACTCCGTGTCCAAGGGCAGCCTGCTCGCGTCCGTGTGGGGCTATGACTTCGACCCTGGCTCCAACGTGGTGGACGTGTGCGTACGCCGGATCCGCTCCAAGCTTGGCTTCGAGCTGATCAAGACCGTGCGGGGTGAGGGCTATCAGCTCGTCTCCTAGCACCGGACTGATCGCAACCACCGCCCCCTCCGGCGTTTCCGCGTGGCTGCGGGCGCTGCGCTGGCCATTCAACCCGCTCGCCCTCGACGTGATCTGGGCGGGCTTCTCCGCGCTCAATTTGTTCGCTATCTACTATTTCGCCTATTGGGAAACGATCCCCTTTCACTTCATCTGGATCAGCCTGACGCTGCTCTACGGCTTCCGCTCCTGGCCGACCGGCCCGACCATGTGGATACTCGCCGCGGTCATGCTGGCCACCGCCTCCGGCATCGGCGTGGACGTCTGGCGCGGCACCGAGCCCGCCGAGGAGCTGACCGAGGTCCCGCTGATGGCGGCCGTCTTTGTCGCCACGGTCTGGCACAGCCAGCGCAAGCAGGTGGCCGAGCGGTCGGTGCGGCTGATCGGCGAGCACAACGCCCGCCTGCTCACCGACCAGCGGCAGTTCCTGCAGGACGCTGCGCACCAGCTGCGCACGCCCATCACCATCGCGCTCGGCCACGCGGAGCTCCTCGCCACCGACCTCGCGGGCGACCTGGCCGGCCAGCAGCAGGGCGACGACATCGGCGTCGTGATCGGCGAGCTGAACCGGCTGCGGCGGATCTCCGAGCGGCTCCTGCTCATCGCGGCGGCGGGCGATCCGGCCTTCCTGCACAGCGAGGACGTCCAGCTTGACCAGATGATCGCCGACCACGTCCGCCGCTGGCGGCCCACCATCAGCCAGCACCTGCGGATCGGGCGGCTCGACGCCGTCACGGTCCGCGCCGACCGGGAACGGCTCGGCCTGGCGGTCGACGCGCTGATCGAGAACGCGGTCAGGCACAGCGCCAGCGACGGTGGCATACAGTTGTCAGTCATCCGGGACTACCCGGGGATGCCCGCGCGCATCGTCGTCGCGGACGCCGGCGCCGGCATCCCAGCGGACCTGCTGCCGTTCATCTTCGACCGGTTCCGCACCAGCGATGGCGGGCAGTCACGGGGGACCGGCCTGGGACTCCCCCTCGTGCGCGCGGTAGCCCTCGCGCACGGCGGAGACGTGACCGTCCGGAGCACGCGCGGCAAGGGCAGCGAGTTCGAGCTGACCCTGCCGCTGCCCGGCTGGCTGGCGCTGCCCGCCGCTCCGGCCGACCGGGGGCCGGCCGACAGGGCGTCAGCCGACCGGAGGGCGACGACGCCGACGCTAGCGGAAGACCAAGGGAGCCCCAGTCGATGAGCGCGATGAGCCTGCCGGGCGCGGCGCGGCGGACGGCCGGCCTGGCCATCAGGCACAAGGTGATCACCGGCATCAGCGCGCTGTTCGTCGTGGCTATCATCGGAGTCAGCCTGGCGACCAGCGGCACGCAGCAGGCGCCGCCGAGCTATCCGGCCGCCGCGGGGTTCACGCTGCCCGCCCTCGGCCAGACGGGTCAGCAGGTCTCGCTCAGCCAGTACGCGGGCAAGCCGGTCATCGTGAATTTCTGGGCCTCCTGGTGCGAGCCCTGCCAGCAGGAGACCCCGCTGCTCGCCAGCTGGTACAAGCAGGAGCACGGGCACGTCGTCCTGCTCGGGCTCGACGAGAACGACACCTCGGCGAACGCACTCAAGTTCGCGCACGCCAAGGGAGTGACCTACCCGATCGGGTTCGACCCGAGTGTCAAGTCGGCGCTCTCCTACAACGTGGACGCCCTCCCGCAGACTTTCTTTCTCAACGCACAGCACCGCATCGTCTACCACATAGCCGGCGCGGTAACCAAGGCCGAGCTCGCCAAGGGCGTCAGCCTGATGAACTCGTCCTCGTAATGCCGACCCCGTGAGTGCAGTCCCGGTGAAAGGGTGGGTGACCACCGCATGACCTCTCCCACGCAGACGGAGCCGCCGTACGTGCCGCTGCGGCACAGCGGCTGGGCCACGAGACGCACACCGCTGTGGGTGTTCGCCGCACTGGCCGCCATCGCCATCGGCGTGGTCCTCGTGTCGCTGTCGCAGAAGCCGTCGCAGTCGCAGCGGGCAAGCGACCTCGCGGGGTACTTCGGCGACGTAAAGACCGGCATCGGGTCCTGCGCGGCCGGGCTGCACGACTCCGAGAATGCCTACACGCAGTTGCTCAGCCGCAAGGCGGTGCTGAACAAGAACGCGGAGTCCGTCTTCAGCTACGGCGGGTCGAACTGCACCGTGGCGGGCAACCAGGCGCTCACCGACTTCGCCAGCTACCAGGTGACCGAGTCGCTCGCCTCGTTCAACCTGGACACCGCGGACAACGACGTCCTCAGCTGGTCGTTTGACGCCACCGCGGTCCAGACGGACCTGCTCGCCGTGCTCAAGTCCACGACGCCGGCGGCGAAGACGAGCGCGCAGGCTCAGCTGGCGGCCGACCTGGTCACGCTCGACAAGCAGCGGGCCGCCATCGACGCGATCTGGACCTCCGCCAAGCACACCGCCGGCGCGACGGCCGCGTTCCCCAGCCTGCCGACTTGGCAGCCGCCAACCTAAAAATCACCGGTGGGCATGTTACCTGCTCACGACAGGTATGAGCGGATCCCGCGCCGGGAAAAATCCGTATCGTGACGCCGCATAAGCTAAGGCCGCGCAGCCGGTCGCTAGTCCCGCTGCTTGTGGCCGTTCTCGGCGTCGCGCTCGGGGCGGGGGGCATCGCGCTGCTCCGTCCGTTTACCACGGATCCCACGCAGCGGCTGGCCGCCAACGCCAACCGGGCGGCCGCGCAGTCTGCTTCCCGGCCGCTGTCGAACGCGGTCGTTCGTGCGCGGATCGAGCCGAGCGTCGTCGACGTGACGGCCACGCTGACGTATGACGACGAGACCGCCTCCGGTACGGGCTTCGTGGTCGACGCCCGTACCGGGCTCATCCTTACCAACAATCACGTGATCAGGGACGCGACCTCCGTCACCGTCACGGTCCCCGCGAAGGGGCAGACCTACCAGGCGAGCATCGTCGGCGTGGACGTGGCCGCCGACGTCGCGGTCCTCCAGGTCAGCCCGGCGGCCGGACTGTCCGCCGCGCCCCTCGGCGACTCCACCACGGTCACCGCGGGCACGCAGGTCATGTCGTTCGGCAACCAGGCGGGCGTGGGCGGCTCGCCCGCGGTGGCGGCCGGAATTATCACCGGCACCAACCGGACGATCCAGGCGGACGACGGCGCCGCGGGGTTCAGCGAGACGCTGCACGGCATGCTGGCCACGACCGCCCAGATCGAGCCGGGCGACTCGGGCGGACCGCTCGCCGACTCGGCGGGCACCGTGATCGGCGTGGATACGGCCGCGGGCACGGGCGGCGCGGAGACCGGGTACGCGATCCCGATCAACGCCGCGATGGCGGCCGAGCGGGAGATCACCACGCGGCAGGTTGTCCAGGGCGTCAGCCTCGGCGTCGACGGATTCCTCGGGGTCATCGTCGCGCCGGGCACGGAAAGTTCCCCCGCCGGGCAGCAATCGCAAGAGCGCGACGTCGTGACGGCCGCGGGCGACTCGTCCCGGTGCGTCTCCACGCAGCAGGACGTCACCGTGCCCGCGACGATCGCCCCGGTGCCCGCGGGTGCGCTCGTGGTCGGAGTGCTGTGCGGCACCGGCGCCGCGACGGCGGGGATCGGGGCGGGCGACGTGATCACGACGGCGGACGGGCACGAGATCGAGTCGGCCGGCGCGCTGACCGCGCTCGTGGCCGGCTGCCGGCCGGGTAGCGTGCTGCGGGTCACCTGGATCGGCACGACCGGGGCGGCGCAGACTTCGATGGTCCGGCTAGGTTCCGCGCCCGCGGCATAATTCGGTGATCGTCCGCCGTTGAAGCTTGCAGGTAACGTGTGGCCGCCAATCCTTAGGGCGCTTTCAGCTTCTTTTCAGGTTTGAGACGCTTACTAGAAGGCGACGGTGACGGCCAGGAGCGACGCCGTCAGGCAGGTGCCCCATACGCTGTTCTTGGTGAAGGCGAGATAGATGCACGACGACGACAGTGGTAACGACCAGCACGGCAGCTGGCAGCCACCGGAGTACGTGAGTCCCTGGGTCCCGGCGTCGAACCCGGAAGACGGGGAGTCCGGCAACGCGTCCCGTGACAGCTCGGCCGGAAGCGGCCAGCCCAGGCAGGACGGCGACACGGCCCCGATCGGCAGCGGCCCTGGCTACGGACAGGGCGGGTACCCGCCACCCGGATACCCGCCGCCCGCGTACGGGCAGCCGGGCTACGGGCAGCCGGGTTACGGCCAGCCCCCTGGCTACGGGCAGCCCGGGTACGGCCAGCCGGGCTACGGCGGCTACGGACAGCCTCCGGGCTACGGCCAGTACCCGTGGAGCGGGTACGGCACGCCGCCACCGCCGCCGCGTTCCGGCGTCGGCAAGACCCTCGCCTACGCGGCCGTCGCGGTCCTCGCGGCCGCCGCGGGCGCGGGTGCCGCGGTCGCGCTGAACCACTCGAGCAGCAGCCCGAGCCCCTCCGCGGGCTCACCGCTCAACGGGAACGGCGGCGCGCAGTCCAACCCCTTTGGTAGCGGTAACGGTAACGCGAACCCGTACCCCTCCTCCGGAGCCGGCAACGGGGCCAATCCCGGTGGGACGAACACCGGCAGCGGCTCGCTGAACGCGAGCGCGCTCGCCAAGCAGGTCGACCCGGGCATCGTCGACATCGACTCCAACCTCCAGTACAGCGACGCCACCGCGCAGGGCACCGGGATGGTGATCTCCTCAAGCGGTCTCGTGCTCACCAACAACCACGTCATCGACCAGGCGACCAGCGAGACCGCCACGCTCGTGTCGACCGGCAAGACGTACACCGCGAAGGTGATCGGGTACGACTCCACCGACGACGTGGCGCTGCTGCAGCTCGAAGGCGCGTCTAACCTGAAGACCGTCGCGCTGTCCGACTCGACCAAGGCCAAGGTCGGCGAGGCGGTGCTCGCGCTCGGCAACGCCGGCGGCCGCGGCGGCCTCCCGTCCACCGCGCAGGGGACCATCCAGGCGCTCAACCAGTCCATCGAGGCCAGCGACAGCGGCGCGGGCACCACCGAGAAGCTGCACGGCATGATCCAGACGGACACGCCCATCGAGCAGGGTGACTCGGGCGGCCCCCTCGTCAACGGCAGCGGCCAGGTCGTCGGCATGGACACCGCCGCGAACTCCTCCTCCTCGAGCTTCGGCGGCTACTCGTCGGCCACCACGGGGTTCGCGATCCCGATCAACACCGCCATCGCGATCGCCAACAACATCAACGCCGGCAAGGCGTCCTCGACCGTGCACATCGGTCTCGCCGGGTTCATGGGCGTCAACGTCGCCGACGCGTCGAACCCGAGCGAGTGCTCAAGCGGCGGCGACGGCTTCGGCGGCGGGTTCGGATCCACCTCGCCGGTCAGCTCCGGCGCGCTGATCTGCCAGGTCTACCCCAGGTCCCCCGCGGCGTCCGGGGGACTCGCCAGCGGTGACGTGATCACCTCGGTCAACGGCACCGCGATCACCTCGGCGAACGGGCTGACCAACGAGACCGCGAACTCCCACGCGGGCGACCAGTTCGCCATCAGCTACGTCGACCAGTACGGCACCAAGCACTCCACCACGGTCACGCTGACCGGATGGGCCAAGTAACGGGAGTCAGCTGGTTAGCCACGCGCGCAGCGCCTGCTCGGCGGCGTCGATCGGGGGCGCGTCCACGTACTCGCCCGGGGTGTGGGCTATTTCCGAGATTCCGGGGCCGTAGTTCACCGCCGGGATGCCCAGTTCCGCGAAGCGCGCCACGTCGGTCCAGCCGAGCTTGGCCCTTGGCTCGCCGCCCACTGCCTTCACGAAGTCGGCGGCCAGGGATGCGGTCAGGCCGGGCCTGGCGCCGGGCGCGTTGTCGAGGATCTCGACGTCCCAGGCGGCGAAGAGGTCGCGGATGTAGACCGCCGCCTGCGCCGGTGACTTGTCCGGGGCGTAGCGGTAGTTCACCGTGACCACGCACTCGTCGGGGACCACGTTGCCCGCGACGCCGCCGGAGATCGCGACCGCGTTCAGCCCCTCGTGGTACTCGAGGCCGTCGACGACCGGCTTGCGCGGCGCCCAGGCGCGGAGGATGTCAAGAATCGCGCCCGCCTCGTGGATCGCGTTCTTGCCCATCCACGAGCGGGCCGTGTGCGCCCGCGCGCCCGCGGCCCTGACCGCCGCCCGCAGCGTGCCCTGGCAGCCGCCCTCCACCACCCCGCCGCTCGGCTCGAGCAGGACCGCGAAGTCGGCGGACAGCAGCTCGGGCGCGTCGCGCGACAGCAGGAACAGGCCGTTGCGCTCGGTGTCGACCTCTTCGCACTCGTAGAACACGTACGTCACGTCGCGGTTCGGATCCGGCAGCGTGGCGGCGAGTCGCAACTGGACCGCCACCCCCGCCTTCATGTCCGAGGTGCCGACTCCAGTAAGCCGAAGTCGTTCGGAATCCCATTGCGACGGGAAGTTGGCGGCGTGCGGCACGGTGTCGATATGGCCGGCCAGCACTACTCGCTCACTTCTTCCCCGCGTGGTGCGGGCGACGAGCGTGTTGCCGCGGCGGGTCACCGCCAGGTGCGGCAGGCCACGCAGCCCGCGCTCGATCGCGTCGGCGAGCAGGGCCTCGTCGCCGCTGACCGAGGAGATATCGACGAGGGCAGCGGTGAGGTCGGGGCCTTCGGCGTGCAGGTCAAGGTCGTTCACGGGGAACAACCTAACCTAGGTCGGGGACGCCGACGGCCGACTGGCGGGTCATCGCCCGCGCCGCGCTGCGCAGGGCGGCGACGATCACCGCGACCGACGGGCGGATCACCGACGCCGTGCGCGCCACCGCGAACACGTCCCTGGCCAGGTCCAGGCCGGCCGGCAGTTCGCGGACCACGACCCGGCGCTCGTAGGCGCCGACCGCGAGCCTGGGCATTATGGCGATGCCGAGGCCGCGCGCCACCAGGTTGGCGACCGTGCCGAGGCCCTCGAACTCGGAAGGGACGGGCGGCGTCAGCCCGACGGCGGCGAGCAGCCTGTCCGCCGCCTCCCTGGAGGGCTCGCCCGCCGGGGCCGCGAGCCACGACTCGTTGCGGAGGGCCCGCAGGTCCACCGGGCGCTCCGGGTCGGCGGCCGGGTGGTCGCGGGCGACCACCAGGATCAGCGGGTCCCGCACCAGGTGGTAGTAGCTGAGCACGCCGTGCCCGGCGTCCGCGGCCTCCAGGTCGGCCGACATGCGGCCCGTCCAGTCGTCGACGATCGCGACCTCGACCTCCCCCGACCTGACTAGCTGCAGCCCGTCGCCCGGGTCGGCCTCGCGCAGCAGCAGCGACAAGTGCTGGTGCTCCTTGAGCGAGCGGGCGAGCGCGGGCGCGAACGCGACCGCGGCGGACGGGAACGCGGCCACGACGACACGGCCGCTCGGCTGCGCGGCCTGCGCGGACAGGTCCGCCTCGGCCGCTTCGACCATGGCGAGGATGCGCTCGGCGTGTATGGCCAGCCGCTTGCCCGCGTCGGTGAGGCCGGCGCTCCTCGCGGTCCGGTCGAGCAGGGGGGTGCCGGCCTCCTTTTCCAGCACCGCGAGCTGCTGCGAGACGGCGCTCGGGGTATAGCCAAGGGCTTCGGCGGTCCGCGCGATCGAGCCTCGCGCCGCGAACTCGTGCAGCATGCGAAGCCTGCGGATATCAAGCATTAATAAATCTTATCCTGAGGACGCACTGGTCAGCACTAGCCCTAACGCTCGAAGTTTACATCTGACAGCAACCGACGGTGCCCGCCGACTGCGTCAACTCGCGGCGGCAAAGGCGCTGGTGCCCGCGAGAACGACCATCACCACGGCAGCGCCCCTGGTCAGCCACTGCATGGGGATCAGCTTGAGCACGCGCCAGCCTAGCGTGACGGCGACCGCGGCGGCTACCCAGAGCGCCAGCGTGGCGCCGATCCCGACCGAGACGGGATCGTGGAACCGGGCGGCGAGGCTGACGGTGAGGAACTGGGTCAGGTCGCCGAACTCGGCGAGGAACACCACCGCGAACGCCGTGCCGAACACTGGCCAGTTCCCGCTGCGCAGGCCGTCTTGGCCCGCGTCGTCCTCGTCGTCGTCCTTGGCTTCCTTGGTCCGCCAGAGCAGCCCGGCGCCCGCCAGGAACGCGCCGGCGGCGCATGCCTCCACGATGTGATGCGGCAGCAGGCTCAGCGCACCGCCCGCGGCCACCGCGATGACGACCTGGACGAGGAAGGCGGCCGCGGCACCGCCGAACACCACGCCAGGACGATATCGGCTGGACAAGATCAGGCAGGCCAGGATCGTCTTGTCGGGCAGTTCTGCGGGGAGCACGGCGAGGAACGTGGCGCCCGCTGCGGTCAGGCTCATCGTGGGGGTCGACTCCGTCGGTCAGGCCGCACCGGCGGTCGCGGGGGGCGGGCCCGATCCTCCGGCACGGCAGCGCTGGCAGCGTCCCGGTGCCGGGACACTGGCTGTCGGCCGAAGGTCTCACTCAGGCCGCACGCGGCCCCCAGGTACCGGATCCAGCTGGCTGGCGTGTTGGCCTGCCACTGAACCGCGATTGTCGGCATCCCGGCGAGGAGCTACTCCCCTTCGCTGCCCCTATCCTAGCCCGTTCGGGGCCCGCGCCATATAGCCAACCGGGCAGCCGGCCAAACAAAGGCGAGCGACCGGCCATGACCACCGGCCGGTCGCTCGTTGTGGGACAATCCCTCCGCAAGGACATATCTCCGCTTAGTGAACCTAGCGGATTAGCGCGGCATAGATTCCCGCTGGTAAGGGGTTTACCTGGTTTTCTCGGGGAAAACGAATGCTGTCCAGGTAGTCCATGTCCCTGATGGTGATCTCGCGGTAGCGCGTGCTGATCGCCCCCTGCCTGCGCAGCTCCTTCAGCACTCGTTCCGCGGTGGAGACCGCCACGCCCGCCAGTTCGCCGAGCTCGCTCTGCGTAATAGGGACGCGGATCAAACCGTCCACGTCGGGCTGCGCGTGCTGCCGGCCGAGGTCGTAGAGGACCTGGGCGAGCCGCTCCCGCGCGTCCCACATGCGCTCCGCCGCGCGGCGCTCTGTCGTGGAGCGCATCTTGGCGAGCAGGTACTTCGTGATCGCCGCCTGCGCGCCCGGCGACCGGCTCACGATGGTCAGGAAGGCGGCGCCGCCGACCTTCAGCGCGGTGACCGAGCCGGCGGCGCGGGCCGTCGCCGTGCGGGGCTTGTTGTCGAGCAGGGCGAACTCCCCCATGAGGTCGCCGCGCGAGCGGATGGCGAGCGTCGTCTGCGCGCCGCTCACCGCGGCGACGATGACCTTAACGAGGCCGCTGGTCAGCACGTAGAGGAAGTCGCCCGCGTCACCCTGCATCAACAGGATCTGGTCGTCCTCGAAACGGATCGGTATGCCCGCATCCAGCAGCGCGGTGCGGTCGGCGTCCGGGAGTTGCCTGACGAAACTGTCCTCCGGCCACGGCTCGCTGCCCGCGCGAGTGACGGCCGTCGCCCGGGCCTGAGCGCGCACGGGAGAAGGAGGCAAAGAGTATAGCGACGTACCCACACTATTGAGTGTGCCAGATGTCATGGTCTGATAACGGGAACTAAGGCACTCAAGTTCATGGAAATAGCTAATAGGCTATGCCCCTAGGGAGCGTGGGAAATGCCAGGCCGCGCGCTGCGGGTGGGATTCGTGCTCGATGTGGCGGGCTACGGCACGCGCTCGGTCACGGAACGGGACGACGTGCAGCGCCGTCTGAGACGGCTCGTGGTCGCCATGCTCGCCGAATGCGGACTGCGGCTCGACCGCCGGGTGGTCGACCACCAGTGGACGGGCGACGGCATCAACGCGGTCCTGCCGGCTGACATCGACCCGCCCGCCGTGCTCAGCGTGCTGCTCAGGTCGCTGGCCGCGAGCCTGAGCGCGGACAACGCCGGGCACGCCGACCGGATGAGGCTGCGGATGGCCGTCGGCGTCGGGCTGGTCGAGCGGACGGCGGCCGGCTTCGGCGGGCCGATGATCGTTAACATCAACCGGCTCGTGGACAGCGCGGCGCTGCGCTCAGCGCTTTCCGGCGAACCCGCCGCCGATCTCGCGGCCGCGATAGCCGATTTGGCTTTCACGATGATCATTAAGCCCGGGTACCCGGGAATTCCCGTCGGCCAGTTCAGTCGGGCGAACGTGGTGGCGAAGGAATTCTCCGGGACCGCCTGGCTGTGGCTATCGACGCGGCAGTGGAGCGAACCCGCGTACCCGCCGCTCGGCGCCGCCGATCCCAGGGAGGCCGGCGGTTTCCGCATCGTGGCCCGGCTCGGCTCCGGTCAGGCGGGCCCGGTCTACCTGGCCAGCGGCGGCCAGGGCACCGGTCAGGCCGCCGACCAGGGCGCCGGCCGGGCCGACCCCGGCTGGGCCGCGCTCAAGGTATTCGACCGTGGCCTGGTGGCCGACCCGGCCGTCCGCCGCCGCCTCTCCCTCGGCACGATCGCGGCCAGCGTCGCGCGCGAACCCAGCCTCACCTCGCTGATCGACTCGGGGGTCGACGACGACCAAGACCGGCCGTGGGTGGCGACCACGCTGGTGCGCGGCCCGTCGATCGCGGCGGCCGTGACCGAGACCGGGCGGCTGCCGGCCGACACCGCGGGCTGGATCGCCCTCGACCTCGCCCGGGCGCTCAGCACGCTGCACGAGGCGGGGTTCACCCACGACGCGGTCTCCCCGCACAACGTGGTGCTCGACGCGGAAGGCCCGGTGCTCACCGACCTCGGGATCAGCCGGACCACGCTGGTCTCCGGTCCAGGTTCGCCCGCCGACGACGTGCTGATGCTCGGCGCGACCGTGTTCTTCGCCGCGGCGGGCCGCTCGCCGTGGACCGACACCCACATAGTCTCACCCGACCTGGCCGGCTGCCCGCCGCGGCGAAGAACACGGT
>Ga0207416_1002634_pt1 | contig 18972 bp, 32 predicted proteins | sample PaiPotPPM11metaG_FD_184107 | JGI IMG/M metagenome (GOLD analysis project Ga0207416, IMG submission 184107) | Iron sulfur acid spring bacterial and archeal communities from Banff, Canada, to study Microbial Dark Matter (Phase II) - Paint Pots PPM... ...
GGGGGACAACATCGAGATGCAGGTCAAGCTGATCACTCCCATTGCCATCGAGCAGGGCTTGCGCTTTGCCATCCGCGAAGGGGGCCGCACCGTCGGCGCCGGGGCCGTGGCCTCGGTCAAGGAGTAACAGAGGATGGGACGGACGCTGACCAAGCAACGCATTCGTATCCGGCTCAAAGCCTACGATCACAAGATCCTCGATCAATCAGCCAATCAGATCGTCGATACCGCGCAGCGCACCGGCGCCAATGTATCGGGGCCGGTGCCGCTACCGACTGAGATCAACCGGTACACCGTACTGAGGTCACCGTTTATCGACAAGGATTCGCGCGAGCAATTTGAGGTCAGGACGCACAAGCGGCTGATTGACGTTCTTGAGCCCACGCCGAAGACGGTTGATGCGCTCATGCGTCTCAATCTGCCAGCCGGCGTGGACATCGAGATCAAGCTCTAGGAAAGGAGTCGCCAGCAGTTATTAGTTATCAGTCATCAGTAATCAGTTCTCGGCCGTCTGTCCTCAGGACTGAAGACCGAACACTGAAGACCGAAAACGGATAGCTGAGATCCACTATGGTAAACGCACTCTTGGGTAGAAAAGTCGGCATGACGCAGGTCTTCAGCGAGTCGGGTGAGGCGATACCCGTCACGGTACTGGAGGTTGGGCCGAACTATGTGACACAGGTGAAGACCCCAGAACGCGATGGGTATAGCGCAATCCAGATCGGCTTTGGCGAGACCCGGAAACTGAACAAACCCGCGCGGGGACACCTCAAACGCGTGCCCGGGCCCGGACTGCGACACCTGCACGAAGTGAAGCCGTCCGGCGAGGATGTCGAGGTGGGCCAGCAGCTGAACGTGGACCTATTTACCAAGGGCGAGAAGGTGGACGTAACGGTCGGAGCGGTCCCCGGCACCATGGGGAGCAAGGGCAAGGGCTTCGCCGGAGTCGTCAAACGTCACGGTTTCGCAGGCGGCCCCAAGACCCACGGCCAATCCGATCGTCACCGAGCTCCCGGTTCGATTGGCGCCAGCACGACGCCCGGCCGCGTCTTCAAAGGCACACGCATGGCGGGCCACATGGGAAATCGACGCAGAACCGTTCTCAATCTCGAAGTCGTGGACGTCTTGCCCGAGCGCAATGTCTTACTGGTAAGGGGCGGTGTCCCAGGCGCAAAGAATGGGATCGTGGTGGTACGTAAGGCGGTGAAATAATGCCGGAGCTGGCAGTGCAAGACCTCAGCGGAGAACGGGTAGAGACGATCACGCTAAGTGATGAGGTGTTCGGTGCACCCGTCAACGGTCCGCTTATGCATCAGTCAGTGTCGCGAATTCTGGCGGCGCAGCGGCTGGGCACACACAAAGCAAAGGGTCGGAGCGAAGTAAGAGGTGGAGGCGCCAAGCCGTGGCGGCAAAAGGGCACGGGACGCGCCCGCCAGGGTAGCCGCACCTCACCGCTGTGGAAAGGTGGAGGCGTTGCCTTCCCTCCGGTCCCGCGCAGCTACCAGGTAAGCATGCCGAAGAAAATGAGGCGCAAAGCGGCGCGCTGTGCTCTGTCCTCGCGCGTGGCCGACGGGGGAATCCTCGTGGTGTCAACACTCGAGCCGGCCGAGCCACGGACGAGGGTATTTGTGCAGGCGCTCGAAGCCCTGAAAGTATCGGGGAAGATTTTGCTGGTCGACCAGCCGATAAGTCAGAATACCCGACTCGCGGCGCGCAATATTCCTGGAGTGAGCTTTACACCGGCGTCCACGCTCAATATTGTGGATGTCTTGCGGAACGACGTGCTGCTTTTCTCGGTTGATGGGATCCGCCATGTAGAGAGGTTGCTATCAGATGGAACCGCATGAAGTTCTTATTCGTCCTGTCATAAGTGAGAAGAGCACAGAGCTGGCGGCGGAGAACAAGTACACCTTCCAGGTCAGCACGCGGGCCAACAAAATTGAGATCCGCCGGGCGGTTCGGGAACGCTACAACGTCGAAGTGGCGCATGTGCGCACGATCACGATGCCTGCCAAGCAAAAGGGAGCGGGTTTCGTGGGGATCAACAAGCGGCGCCGCGGCCTGACCAGTCCCTGGAAAAAAGCCATCGTGACTTTGGCGCCCGGGCAACGAATGAGGGAAGACTTCTTTGGAGATGTGTGATCAGCGATCAGCGATCAGCTATCAGTTATAAGTCGAGGAGGTACAGCCAGAAGCAATGCTCATCAAGCCAGCAGCCACTGAGCTGACGGCTGACAGCTGACGGCTGACAGCTACTTATGCCAATCAAGAAATACAAGGCAACATCGCCAGGCCGACGCGGTATGTCTGTGTCGACATTCAGCGAGATCACCAGGGCGGAACCGGAAAAGTCGCTACTCCGCCCCCTGCCTCGCAAGGCCGGACGCAATAATCAGGGAAGACTGACGCAGAGACATCAAGGTGGCGGACATAAGCGGCAGTACCGCTTGATCGACTTCAAACGGAACAAGTACGGCGTGCCTGCTCGGGTGGCGTCGATAGAATATGACCCGAACCGCTCGGCCCGGATCGCGCTGCTGCACTATGTTGACGGTGAAAAGCGCTACATAGTGGCACCGAACGGCTTGCGGGTCGGCGAGACCCTGACGTCAGGCCCGGACGCTGATATCAAAGTCGGCAATGCACTTCCGCTGGATAACATACCGGTTGGAAGCTATATCCACAATATCGAGCTGCAGCCAGGCCGAGGAGGAGTGCTGGTGCGCTCTGCCGGGGTTCAGGCGCAGCTGGTCGCCAAGGAGGGCTCGTACGGCTCGATCCGTATGCCGTCTGGGGAGATGCGACTGGTTCACGTGCGATGTATGGCCACACTCGGCCAGGTCGGAAACCCCGAGCACTCGCTCATCACCATCGGGAAAGCCGGTCGCTCCCGTCATCTAAACCGGCGGCCCACCGTGCGCGGCTCCGTCATGAACCCGCGGGACCACCCGCACGGTGGTGGTGAAGGACGAGCACCGATTGGAGGTCAGCCGCAAACCCCGTGGGGTAAGCCGGCGCTGGGCTATCGAACCCGCCGAAATAAGTCGACCGGAAAATACATTGTGCGACGTCGGAAGAGTGGACGATAGGAAAGGAGTCATGAGTTATGGGTTATGAGTGATGAGTGTTGAGGCATTCCCCGGCGGATGCCCTCAGGACTCACGACTCACGACTCAAATCTCAGAGCGAAGAATGTCACGATCAGTTAAGAAGGGGCCATACATCGAGCCGTCGCTCGCCAAAAAGGTGGCGGCCGCGACTCGATCGGGCGAAAAGCGCATCATTCGCACCTGGTCACGGGATTCAACTGTGGTCCCGGATATGGTAGGGCTCACAATTGCCGTACACGACGGCCGGCGGCATGTACCTATCTTCATCAGCGAGAACATGGTCGGTCACAAGCTCGGTGAATTTGCTCCTACACGGCACTTCCGCGGGCACATCAGGGGCGAGCGGTCTGGATCGGTGCGGTAGTGGAAGTCCGAGCTGTTGCCAAGAACGTTCGCCGATCACCGCAGAGAATGCGCCTGGTGGCCGACGCCGTGCGTGGTCGCTCGGTGAATGAGGCGCTGGCCATTCTCAGTCTGATGCCGCAGCTTGCGGCGAGGGACGTCTATAAAGTCGTCAAGTCAGCCGCGGCGAACGCAGAGAACAACTTTGAATTTGACATAAATGACCTCTACCTCCACCGCATCTTTGTCGATGAAGGACCAACGTTGAAGCGCTATAAGGCACGATCCCACGGGCGCGTGGCCCCTCGTCTTCGGCGCAGCTCACACATCACGGCGGTGGTGCAAGAGAAAGGAGCCGAATAAATGGGCCAGAAGGTCAATCCCAATGGTTTCCGCCTGGGTGTCATCAAGCCCTGGCATGCCCGGTGGTACGCCGACAAAGGATACATGCAGCTGGTGCAGGAAGATCGCGAGATCCGAGACCTTATCCTCACCAGACATACGAACGCGGGCGTGGCGAGCGTCGACATCGACCGCTCGGCGAATAATGTAACGGTGTCCATTCACACCGCGCGCCCGGGAATCATCATCGGAAAGAGCGGCCAGAACGTGGAACAGCTGCGCCAGATGTTAGAGCGACGCACCGGCAAGAAGGTAAAGGTCAATATCATCGAGGTGCGTCAGCCTGATACCAATGCGACCCTGGTAGCGCGTAACATCGCCGACCAGCTGGAAAAACGTGTATCCTTCCGGCGGGCAATGAAACAGGCGCTGCAGCGAGCGATGGAGCGGGGCGCAAAGGGGATCAAGGTCACCGTGGCCGGCCGGCTGGGGGGTGCAGAAATGTCACGGCGGGAAACAGATCGCCGCGGACGCGTCCCTTCCCAGACCTTGCGAGCGGACATTGACTTTGGAAGGGCGGAAGCCCTCACGACCTACGGGGTCATCGGAGTCAAGGTGTGGGTCTACCGTGGCGATGTGCTCACCGGTCCACAGCCGACAGCCATCAGCGATCAGGCCCCGGCCGAACCGGCTCCGCCGCCACCCGCGCCGGCTCCGGCTTCACCGGTCGAGGCCTAGCGGAGACAGATCATGTTGATGCCATCTCGTTTGAAGTATCGCAAGCACCAGCGAGGACGCAACCGCGGCACCGCCCGGCGAGGCACGCAGGTCGCGTTCGGCGAGTTTGGCCTGCAGGCGCTGGAAGCGGTGTGGCTCGACAGTCGACAGATAGAAGCCGCTCGTCGTGTCATAACGCGCTATGTTCGCCGGGGTGGTAAGGTCTGGATTCGAGTGTTCCCGGATAAGCCGGTGACAAAGAAGCCGGCAGAGACGCGCATGGGAAAAGGCAAGGGCGCACCTGATCATTTTGTCGCCGTGATTAAGCCGGGTCATGTCATTTTCGAGCTGGCGGGAGTGCCGGAGGCGATGGCGCACGAGGCAATGAGGCTGGCATCGTACAAGCTGCCGGTCAAGACCCGCTTCCTGGTGCGGGATAACTTGCCTGCGGTGGAGCAGGCCCACGAAGAGGATACCAAGGATGTCGAATAAGAAGTCACGGGAGCTCCATTCCCTGGATACGCCGGAATTGCTTCAGCGGCTTCAGGACGCCCAGAACGATCTGATCGGGCTCCGCTTCAACCTCGCCACACGGAAGACCCAAAACACGGCTCGGCTCAACGATGCCAGGCGGCAGATTGCGCGTATCAAGACAATTCTCGTGGAACGTTCCGAGGAGGCATAAGTGCCCGGACATATGAAGACCAAGACCGGCCAGGTTGTCAGCGACAAGATGGAGAAGACCATTGTCGTCGCCGTGGAGACCCTGGTCGAGCATCCGCTCTACAAGAAGCGGATGCGAAGAACCAAGAAATTTCAGGCGCACGACGAGACGAATCAGGCACACGTGGGAGATGTCGTGCGTATCGGCGAGACCAGGCCGATTAGCAAGCACAAGTCCTGGCGCCTGCTAGACATCATTCGACCAAGCTCTGAGCTTTGAGCCGTGAGCTATGAGTTTTGAGAAAGGAGAAGAGCACAGACTGTTGGGCCACGAGTCACAAGCTCAGAGCTCACAGCTCATAGCTCACAGCTACAGATGATTCAAAACCTGTCACGGCTCAGGGTGGCAGATAACACCGGCGCGAAAGTGATTTCGGTCATCCGGGTCCTGAAGGGATCGAATGCCAAATACGGTGGCATCGGCGATATCATCGTCGGCTCGATCAAACAGGCAAATCCGGGAGGGTCAGTCAAGAAGGGCGATGTGGTCCGAGCCGTGGTAGTCCGAACCGCCAAGGAATATAAGCGCCCTGATGGCTCAACGATCAAATTTGACGACAATGCCGCGGTTATCCTGATGGCCAACCAAAACAATCCACGCGGAACGCGCATCTTTGGTCCCGTCGCGCGGGAGCTGCGTGAGAAGAACTTCATGAAGATCGTATCTCTTGCTCCGGAGGTGCTCTGATGGCGATGCGTAAACAGGCCGAGAAGCGCAAGATGCGGCCGAAGCCGAGCATTAGGCGGGGCGATGAGGTGATGGTGATCGCCGGCAAAGACAAGGGGAAACGAGGCAGCGTGACGCGGGTGTTCCCGGAGACGAACCGCGTATCGGTCGATGGAGTCAACCTGGTGAAGCGTCATCTCCGCCGACAGCCGGGAAGCCTTCAGGCCGGTATCATCGACATGCCCGCCCCGCTGAGCCGGGCGAACGTGATGCTCATCTGCCCCAGCTGCGATAAACCAAGCCGCACGGGACGTACGCTGCTCGCGGACGGAAGTCGGGCTCGCGTTTGCAAGAACTGCGGCGAGATTATCGGCAAGGAGTCCTAATGTCCGAGCCAAGACTGAAGGAACGATACAAACAAGAGGTGGCGCCCGCGCTGCGCCAGGAGTTTGGCTATTCCAGCCCCATGGCCGTTCCCACGGTACAGAAGGTCGTGCTCAATGTCGGGCTGGGAGAGGCCAAGACGAATCCACGGGCGCTCGACGCCGCAGTGAGTGATCTTGCGATCATCACGGGCCAAAAGCCGGTGGTCACGAAGGCGAAACGCTCGATCGCTCAATTCAAGATCCGAGACGGAGATTCGATCGGTGCCATGGTCACGCTGCGCGGCACTCGCATGTGGGAATTCCTCGATAGATTCATCAATCTGGCGCTGCCCCGCATCCGTGATTTTCAGGGGCTGTCAGACAAAGGGTTCGAAGGACGCGGCAACTACAGTATCGGACTGCGAGAGCAGCTGGTATTTCCGGAAATCGACTACGACAAGATCGATCGAGTCCGAGGGCTCCAGGTTTCAATCGTCACCAGCGCGCGCACTGACCGGGAGGGCAAGCGGCTGCTGCAGCTCCTGGGCATGCCGTATAGAAATTGACGAGCTTTCAGCCATTAGCCATTAGCTGTCAGCCAGAAGCGACGTGCTGATGGCTGAATTCTGAGAGCTGATGGCTAGCAAGGAGAAACTACTTGGCAAAGAAATCAATGATTGCAAAAGCAAAGCGCCCGGCGCGTTACCCGGTCCAACAGAAAAATCGCTGCGAACGGTGCGGGCGCCCGCGCGCGTACATGCGGAAATTCGGCCTGTGCCGGATATGTTTCCGCGAGCTCGCGCTGGAGGGCCATCTTCCGGGCGTCATGAAGGCGAGCTGGTGAGGACGAGGATGAAGCAGCGATGAAGACAACAGATCCAATCGCGGACCTGCTCACGCGGGTTCGCAACGCGACTCAGGCGCGGCACGCCAGTGTCGACGTCCCCTACTCCAACATCAAGCTGGCCATCGCCAAGATACTCGACCAGGAAGGATACATCGCGGCGCACGACATACGCCAGGACGGAAATCGCAAGTATCTGCGTCTGCAGCTGAAGTACGATGAGCAGCGCCGCCCGGTGGTGAGTGGCCTGCGCCGTGTCAGCCGCCCCGGTCTTCGGGTTTACGCCGGAATGCACGACATTCCGCGCGTGCTTGGCGGAATGGGCACAGTGGTGGTATCGACAAATCGCGGGATTATGACCGGTCACGAGGCCCGCCGGCGCCATCTGGGTGGCGAGCTGCTCGCGGAGATTTGGTAGGAGAGAGTCATGTCGCGCATCGGACGCAAACCGGTTCCTCTCCCCTCGGGCGTCCAGGTCAATATTGGGGAGAGTGAAGTGACCGTGAAGGGTTCGAAAGGCCAGCTGGCTCAACGAATCCCCGGTCCTATCACCGTAGCGCAGGAGGACGGTACCCTCGTCGTCCGACGTGCGTCGGACGCTCCGGACGATCGCGCCTTGCACGGGCTGATCCGCTCACTGCTCGCAAACATGGTGACGGGTGTTACGACCGGATTTACCAAGGTGCTGGTCATCACCGGTGTTGGATACCGTGCGGCCAAGGACGGGAATAATCTACGCCTCACGGTAGGCTACTCGCACCCGGTAGATATTCCTGCCCCAGAAGGCATCACCTTCAACGTCCCGGCGCCTACCCGCATCGAAGTGAGCGGCATCAATAAAGAGTTGGTGGGAGAAGTGGCCGCCAAGATTCGGTCGGCTCGGCCGCCGGAGCCCTATCTTGGCAAGGGAATCAGGTACGAGAATGAAGTGATCCGGCGAAAGGCCGGCAAGGCCGGTAAGGTCGGAGGGAAATAAATGCCAGCAATGGTTCAATTAGTCCGCGAGCGCCGACAGAGGCGTCATAGGTCATTGCGCAAACGATTGCGAGGGACGTCCGAGCGACCGCGCTTGAACGTCTTCCGCAGCGGCGCTCACATCTACGTTCAGTTGATCGATGACGACCGCGGTCACACGCTGGTTGCCGCCTCCTCATTAGAGGCATCGACGCCCGCCGGCAAAAAGACGGACAAGGCGAGAGCCGTGGGCCAACTCGCTGCCGAGCGGGCGAAAGCGCAAGGCATTACGCGGGTTGTGTTCGACCGCGGCGGGTACCTTTATCACGGGCGAGTGAAGTCCGTGGCCGACGGTGCGCGAGCAGGCGGGATGGAATTCTAGGGGAGCATCATGCCGAGATTTGAGACAGCCGAAGGCAAGCTCGAAGAGCGTGTCGTTCGAGTGAACAGAGTAGCGAAGGTGGTCAAAGGTGGCCGCCGCTTCAGCTTTAGTGCCATGGTGGTGGTTGGCGACGGCAATGGTCTGGTCGGCGCCGGCTTGGGAAAAGCAGGTGAAGTGCCCGAGGCTATTCGCAAGGGCGTCGAGCAGGCCAAAAAAAGCCTGATCCGTGTTCCGCTCTCGGGCGCGACGATCCCACATCGCGTGGACATTCGCTTCGGAGCGAGCAAAATTATGCTCAAACCGGCTGCGCCCGGAACGGGTGTGATTGCCGGAGGCGCAGTACGCGCGGTGGTGGAAGCGGCCGGAATCCGCGATATCTTGAGCAAAAATTATGGGAGTAATAACCCGGTAAATGTGGTGAAGGCTACCATTCAGGGGCTCGAGCAGCTGCGAACGCCCGCCCGTCAGGCGGCCGGACGCGGTAAGCCCATCGAGGAAGTGGGAGGTCGACCAGCCGTCGAATCCGCCGTGCAGGAAGCTGCTGCCTCTGATGCTACGGCGGAAGAGCAATCGTCGGAGGAGAATCCGGCGGAGGAGCAAGCCGACAATGCCGCGTCAACTTGAAATTACTTACACGTCTAGCTCGATTGGTCGCCATAGACAACAGCGGCGCACGGTGCAGGCGTTGGGGCTGCGCAAGCTCCATCAATCAGTACGACACCCGGACAATCCGTCCATCCGGGGAATGATCCAGATCGTCGAGCACCTCGTGACCTGGAGAGAGGTCGAGGAGGGTGAAAAGCAATGAGACTCCATGACCTGAAGCCTGCTGCGGGCTCTCATCGAGAGCGGAAGCGGCTTGGTCGCGGAAATGCGAGCGGGCACGGAACCACAGCGGGCAAAGGTACTAAAGGAGAAAAGGCTCGCTCGGGAGGCTTAAAGGCCGGATTCCGAGGCATGTCGTCGCGGAACCAACGACTTGCAAAGCGGCGCGGCTTCACCAATATCTTCAAAACCCAATACGACGTGATCAACGTGGGGAGATTGACTCATTTCGAGAGCGGATCGACGGTTGATGCGCCGGCACTCAAGGAGGCCGGGCTCATATCTGGGAAGAATGAACATGTGAAGATCCTGGGCGACGGTGAACTGAGTATCAGCATTCGGGTCGAAGGGATCAAAGTGTCCGCCTCCGCCCGGCGCAAGATTGAAGCAGCCGGCGGCACGGTGGTGGGGGACGCGGCCTCCGCAAACGCTTCCCAAGCTTCGGTTGGAGGCTCGCAGTCAGCGCAGGTCGATTCCCAGCCACCGGTTAGTACAGCTGAAGCTGCGGCCACCGGGGTGGAAGCTGAAGAATTGGAGGCCGTTGAGCAAGAGCCGAAGTCCACCGCGCGCAAGCCAAAGACCGCAGACAGAGAATCGAGAGCCGAGGCGCTGGAAGCGGTCGCGGGCGGAGACGAAGCGGCTGTCGAGAACACTGAACCAGAAATCGAGGCTCCCAAAACAAGAACTAGAACGCGAAGACCGAAGGCCGAAACTCAGCAGGAGGATACAGATGCTACGAGCAGCGCTTAACGCCTTCAACGTCCCCGACCTGCGGCGCAAGCTGGTGTTCACGCTCGGCCTGCTGGTCGCCTTCCGAATCCTGGCACACGTGCCGGTGCCGGGTGTAAATCACACTGCGCTGTCGAACGTGCTCAACTCAAACAATCTGCTGCAGATGCTGAATCTCTTCTCAGGGGGCTCGCTGCAAACCTTTTCGATCGTGGCGATGGGCGTATATCCGTACATCACCGCGTCGATCGTGATGCAGCTGCTGGTGCCGATTGTTCCGCGTCTCGAGGAGCTCTCTAAAGAGGGCGAGTACGGCCGGAACAAGATCAACCAGTACACCCGGATCTTGACCGTGCCGCTCGCACTGATCCAGGGATATGGCCAGATGTTGGCACTCAACAACTTTGGCGGCAGCGCCACAAATGGTCAGGTGTTCTCCAACTTCGGACTGTTCAACGGCTCGACCTGGTTTCCGACGCTGAGCATTCTCATTTCGCTCACGGCCGGCACCATCTTCGCCATGTGGTTGGGCGAGCTCATCACGGAGAACGGGGTTGGCAACGGAATCTCGCTCATCATCTTCGCCGGTATCGTGGCGCGACTTCCCACGCTGGTAGTGCAACAGATCTCCGGCGGAAACGGGCTCTTTCTGATCCCCATGGCGGTGATAGCCGCGGGCATCATCGGCGCAATCGTTTTCATGTCGGAGGGACAGCGACGCATTCCGGTGCAGTATGCCAAGCGGATCCGCGGGGGCCGGATGTATCAGGGTCAATCGACCCATATCCCACTGCGCGTCAACTCCGCGGGCATGATTCCGCTCATCTTTGCAGCGTCAATCGTCATCCTGCCCGGCACGATCTCGACCTACTTCTTCGCGGCACAGCAGAAGTGGCTCAGAGACCTGGCACACAACATTTACAACTGGATGACGACCACCAATGGCATCTACTGGATCTTGTACTTCATCCTGGTCGTGGGCTTCACCTACTTCTACACCGCCGTCACCTTCCAGCAGCAAAATCTGCCGGAGACGCTCCAGAAGAACGGCGGCTTCATTCCAGGGCACCGTCCGGGCAAGATGACCGAGCGCTACCTGAACGGCGTCCTGACCAGGATCACGCTTGCCGGCGCGCTCTTCCTGGCTGCGATCGCCGTGATGCCGTTCTTTATCAGCAAGGCAACGGGAGTCACGACGTTCACCTTCAGCAGTACCGCTGTGCTGATCGTGGTTGGTGTCGCCATCGATACGATGAAGCAGCTCGAGGCGCAGCTCATGATGCGGCAGTATGAAGGCTTCATCAATCGATAGCGCATGAATGTCGTTCTGTTGGGACCTCCTGGAGCGGGCAAAGGCACGCAGGCGAAGCGTTTGCAGAAGAAGCTGAACATTCCGCACATCGCCAGCGGCGATCTCTTCCGTGCCATTCGAGAGCAGGACACAGACCTCGGGCGCGAAGTCCGGAAGTATTACGATCGGGGCAAGTATGTCCCGGACAAGCTAACCATCGACCTGGTTCTTGCCAGACTCGAGGAGCCGGATGCCGAGAACGGATTCCTGCTGGACGGCTTCCCGCGTACCGATCCCCAAGCGAAGGCGCTGGATGAGGCGCTGGCCAAGCGAGGAAAGAGGGTCGACAAGGCCCTGTTGATCACTGCGCCGAAGGAAATTCTGGTGCGCCGAATTACAGGCCGATTGGTGTGCACCAAGTGCGGAGCCGTCTACAACCTGGAGACAAATCCGCCGAAGAATGACATGATTTGCGACGTGTGCGGCGGGAGGGTCGAGCGACGAGCGGACGAGTCGCCGGAGGTGGTCCGGGTCAGGCTCGAGGCATACGCTCGCCAGACTGAACCGTTGATCCAGCACTATAAGGCCCAGAGCTCGCTGGTCAAGATCGACGGATCCCGTCCGGTTGAAGGGGTGGAAGCCGAGGTAGATGAAGCGCTCGGCGTGGGGAGCAAGCCTTGAGCGTGACCATCAAATCGCCGCGCGAGATCGAGATCATGCGCATTGCCGGTCGCATAGCCGGGAATACGCTGCAGGAGCTCCGCCATGTGCTGGCCGCTGGCATGACAACCAAATACCTCGACGAGCTGGCCGAGCAGTCGATCTACCGGCAGGGGGGAGAGCCCGCCTTTCCCCACATCAACAGTTTCCCCGGTACGTTGTGTGTCTCGGTCAACGAAGAGGTGGTTCACGGAATCCCCGGCAAGCGGCGTCTCGAGGACGGCGATCTGGTGAAGCTGGATGTCGGTGTGATCTACCGGGGCTATCACGGCGATTGCGCCGTAACCGTGCCGGTTGGGCGCATCAGCAACCGGGCTCGTCGGCTCATGGACGTGACGGAACGAGCGCTCGCGACCGGAATCGAGGCGGCTTCGCCAGACGGGCACCTGTACGATATCGGCGCCGCCATTCAGGATTATGTGGAGGCACAGGGCTTTTCGGTGGTGCGCCAGTACGTTGGCCATGGCATTGGCCGCGAGCTCCACGAGGATCCGACAGTCCCGCACTACCGACAGGCGTCACGAGGACTGCATCTCAGACCCGGCATGACCTTGACCATCGAGCCGATGGTGAACACCGGCACCTTTGAAACGGTGACGCTGCGAGACGGCTGGACCGTGGTTACCAAGGACCGAGAACTGTCTGCCCAATGGGAGCACACGGTACTGATTACGGACCGTGGTCCGGACATCTTGACGCTGCCGGAGCAGGGAGAGCCATGGGGTGTACCATTTCAGGCCATAAAACAGGTACAATAATGGTAGATGTCTCGAAGTGCGCTCTGAAGCACATCGCCCTGTTCCCTTCCCCCATCGGACGCATGGGGGGTCGACTATGGCGAAGAAACGGGACGTGTGGAAAGAGGGAGACATGAAGGTTTCAGCATCCGTAAAAAGGCGCTGCAATAAGTGCCGAATCATTCGTCGTCGCGGTGTGATCATGGTCATCTGCAGCGACCCGCGGCACAAGCAAAAACAAGGGTAGAGCGAGAGAGTAAATGGCACGAATAGCGGGAGTCGACATACCGCGTGACAAACGCGTAGAGATTGCGCTGACCTACATCTACGGGATCGGTCCCACGATAAGTAGGGAGATTCTGGCCAAGACGCAGGTCAATGCCGACACGCGAGTTCGCGAGCTGACAGAGGATGAAGTCCACCGCGTCCGAGAAGTGATCGACCGCGACTACAAGGTCGAGGGAGATTTGAGGCGCGAGGTTGCACTGAACATCAAGCGACTCACGGAGATCGGGTGCTACCGCGGTCTACGTCACCGACGGAACCTGCCGGTGCACGGCCAGCGGACCCGAACGAATGCCCGCACCAAGCGCGGGGCACGCAAGACGGTAGCCGGACGGCGCAGGGCCACGGCGAAGAAGTAAGGAAGTTGTGAGTGATGAGTTATTGGCTTAGAGCGGAAGACTCAGTACTCATGACTCAACACTCAGGGCTCAGAGGGGACGATAGGTAATGGGCAGAACGGCACCACGGCGTCCGCGCGGCAGACGTCGAGAGCGAAAGGTTGTACCCCGCGGGCAGGCGCACGTCTACGCCACCTTCAACAACACGTTGGTGACGATTACCGACATGAATGGGAACCCGGTTACCTGGGGTAGCGCCGGCGTGGCCGGATTCAAAGGCTCACGCAAGAGCACTCCTTATGCCGCCCAAATGAGCGCCGAGAACGCGGCCCGGCGGGCGATGGAGCACGGTATGCAGACGGTCGACGTCTACGTCAAGGGTCCGGGTCCAGGCCGGGAATCGGCTATTCGGGCACTACAGTCCGCGGGACTCAATGTCTTATCGATTACCGATGTAACTCCAGTCCCGCACAACGGGACGCGCCCGCGAAAACGACGCCGCGTGTAAGCGCCTGGTAACCGGTTCGGTGAGATGAGCCGAACGTCCTGGAAGCGAGAAAACCGAAGCATTGTGTGAGGCCGGTGCATAACGCACCGGTCGCTGGCTGTACATAACGGAGGATCAATGGCACGATACACGGGGCCCGACTGCAAGCTGTGTCGCAGGGAGGGCATGAAACTGTTTTTGAAAGGAGAGCGCTGCCTGACGAAAAAGTGCGCAATTGAGCGACGCCCCTACCCGGCCGGTGAAGCCGGGCAGGCAAGGCGTCGGAAGCCATCCGAGTACGCTCTGCAGCTACGAGAGAAACAGAAAGTACGACGCATCTACGGCGTGCTCGAGAACCAGTTCCAACGGGTGTTCGAAGCGGCAGAGCGCCGGCCGGGCATGACGGGCGAGAACCTGCTACAGCTGCTGGAGCTTCGATTCGACAACGTCGTTTACCGCCTCGGGTTTGCCAGCTCGCGGGACCAGGCGCGCCAGCTTGTCAATCACGGACATTTTCGGGTCAATGGCAAAAAAGTGAATATTCCATCCATGCAGTTGAAGCCCGGCGATGAGATTTCGCTGGCCGAAGGTAGCGACAAGAAGGAATTCTTCCAGGCTGGCGCAGCTTTTGGCAGCCAGCGTGCCCAAACGCCTCAGTGGCTGCAGATCGATCCGAAGGCCATGGTAGGTCGTGTCCTGACTGTGCCGCAACGATCGGACGTCGACGCCCTGGTCACTGAACAGCTCATCGTCGAGCACTATTCGCGATAGTCCACACAAGGGGGTGGGTTTCTTTGGAAGTTTCTTTACCACGCATTGAATGCACCACAAGCTCAGACACCTACGCGCGCTTTGACATCGAGCCGCTGGAGCGTGGCTACGGCGTTACCATCGGTAATGCGCTGCGTCGCGTGCTTCTGTCGTCTCTGCCGGGAGCGGCGATCACCGCCGTCCAGATCGACGGCATTCGTCATGAATTCTCCGACATTCCCGGAAGCAAGGAGGACGTGACGGAATTCATCTTGAATCTCAAGCGCGTCCGGCTTCGCTCCTTCTCTGATGAGCCGGTTCATCTGGCCCTGGATGCTCATGGTGACGGCCCGGTGACCGCGGGCGACATCCGCACTTCGGATCTGGTTGAAATCATGAATCCGGATCAACATCTCGCCATGCTTGATACTCCGAACTCCCGGCTCGCGGTGGAGGTCGTGGTGGAGAGGGGCCGCGGCTACCACGATATTTCGGATTTGCGAGACGAGGCGCCCATCGGGCGGATACCGGTCGATGGCATCTACTCACCGGTCGAACGCGTTAATTTCAGCATCGAGCACACGCGCGTGGGCCAGATGACGAACTTTGAGCGTCTGATTCTCGACGTCTGGACCGACGGCACCACTCATCCGAATGATGCGCTGACCCAGGCCGCAGGGATTCTGACCGAGCACTTTCAGCATCTGGCCAGTTTCGGCCAGGAGGTTCTGCCCCCGGGCGGCAAGCAACCGCTGGCCACGCGGCCTCTGCCGGCGCAGGAAGCGGAGATGCCGATCGAGGATCTGAATTTGTCGGCTCGGGCCGAGAACTCTTTGAAGCGGGCGGGGATCACCAAGGTCGGTCAAGCGGTCAATATGAACCCGGAGGATCTGATGTCCATCCGAAACTTCGGCCAGAAATCGTACACCGAGCTGATCGAGCGGTTGAAGCTGCGAAAACTGGTTCCAGACGAGGCGCCGGTGCTGGCCCTGGAGCCTCGGGAAGAAGAATAGGCCGGTCCGGGAGGGCACCCATGCTCAGCGGGCCCCCGGAGCTGCGCTCCGGCCCGCGGAAGGGATGCCCCTACAGGCGGCGTTGGGTATGGGTGAGGAATTGCTGTGAGACACCGAAAGGCGGGGCGTCGACTCGGGATGCCTCTAGACAGACGCAAGGCATTGCTTCGTAGCCTCGCGCGTGCCATCCTGCTGCACGAGGCAATCAATACGACGGAGCCCCGCGCCAAGGAGCTGCGCCGCTTCGTCGAACGGTTGGTAACGATCAGCAAGCGGGGAGATGTTGCGGCGCGCCGCCTGGCCCTGCAGAAGCTCCCCGATAAATTGCTCGTCGAGAAGCTGTTCGACGTCTATGCGCCCCGTTTTGAGACGCGCGCCGGCGGGTACACCCGCATCATCAAGCTTGGACCGCGAAAGGGCGACGCTGCTCCCATGGTGCGCATAGAGTTTGTCGAACACGAAGAAGAGGCAACAGCTTAGTCACGCGCAGAATCTGCTGTGTCGTCGAATATCTTGGGACAGCATATGCGGGATTCCAACGTCAGCCAGGCAAGGTAACCGTGCAGGCAACACTTGAGCAGGCAATAGAATCGATCACCGGTGGGAAACCCTCGGTCGTGGCATCCGGCCGAACCGATGCGGGGGCGCACGCGCTGCGACAAGTCGTGGCCTTCTCTACCGAGACCAAGCTGGGAACCGATGTGCTTCGCCGCGCGCTCAACGCCACGCTGCCGGCCGACATCGCCGTCACGTCTGCGCAGGAGGTTCGATCGGATTTTCACCCTCGCTTCGACGCATCCTCGCGTGTGTATCGCTATGTAATCTGGAACCGACCGGTGCGATCGCCCTTCTGGCACGGCCGCGCAGCGCACGTGAAACCGTACCTCGACGTCGGCGCCATGCATGAAGCGGCCCGGCATCTGACGGGCACGCACGATTTCGGGGCATTCGTGCCACGGAATCTCGCAGGAAGCCGCACTCGCACCGTCTACCGCGCCGAGTGCCGGCGCGACGGCGACGTGGTGTTGATCGAGCTGGAAGGGGACGGATTTATGCGGCAGATGGTTCGCTCCATCGTGGGAACGCTGGTGCGGGTCGGACTTGGAAAGATTGGATCGGCGGAATTCCGTGGCATTCTGGCGTCGCTGGATCGAAAGCGGGCCGCGACGACGGCCCCCGCGGCCGGGCTCTACCTGGCCGAAGTGCGCTATCCGGATTTCGCGGATGAGCCGTCCGAATCGATCCCGCAAAGATTCTTGCCCCGCGTGAGCGCGACTGCCAACAGGAGTGAGGAACACCTATGAAGACCTATGTGCCCAAGAAGGGCGAGATCCAGCGACAATGGTACGTGGTTGACGCGACCGGCCAGAACCTCGGACGCCTGGCCTCCGATGTGGCCCGGGTACTGCGCGGCAAGCACAAACCAAGCTTTACTCCAAACGACGACGTGGGCGATTTCGTCGTCGTGATCAATGCGGCTCGCATTGCCTTCACTGGCAAGAAGGCGAGCGACAAGATCTACTATAGTCACTCGCGCTATCCCGGCGGCTTACGCGAGGTGACCCTGGAACGGATGCTCGAGCAGCACCCGGAGCGCGTTATCGAGAAGGCAGTTCGCGGCATGCTGCCGCACAACCGGCTTGGCGATGACGTTTACCGCAAGCTAAAGGTGTACGCCGGCCCTGACCATCCGCATCAGGCTCAGCAGGTGCGTCCCCTGGGCGAAGCATTTGTGGGTCAGAAGACCGGCGCTAACTACGCAAGGAGCGAGGAATAATACATGGCAGTTCAGCAGTACTTCGCGGCCGTGGGCCGGCGCAAAACCTCGGTGGCTCGCGTGCGGCTGGTGCCCGGCACCGGAGAGATCGTGGTCAACGGCAAGCCCATCGACCAGTACTTTGGCGGCGAGATCTGGACCGCCCAGGTGCAGGAACCGTTCAACACGGTCAATCAATTCGGCCGGTACAACGTCGACGCCAAAGTGATCGGCGGTGGCCGGTCCGGCCAGGCAGGCGCCATCCGGCATGCCGTGGCGCGTTCCCTTCTGGCGTCAGACGACGAGCTTCGATCGCCTCTCCGCAAGGCCGGTCTCCTCACGCGCGATGCCCGCATGAAAGAGCGCAAGAAGTACGGCCTCAAGCGAGCCCGCAAGGCGCCGCAGTATACCAAGCGGTAAGCGAGATTCGTTGAAGAGGCTTGCAACCACCGAGACGGCGGGACGATCAAGGGTCGTCGGCGGGGGCAGCTGCGGAAGCGTCCGGGGAAGAGCGCATGCCGAGGATTTCGGCATCGGCTTGCTGGGAAGCGGCGGTCGGGATCGGGGGTAGATCGTCGAGCGAGGTGAGACCAAAGTACTCGAGGAATCCCATGGTCGTGCCGAATTCAATGGGCCGCCCGATGGTCTCACGACGTCCACGCTCTTCGATCAGGCCACGGGCAACGAGAGTATGCAAGGCACGCTCGCTGTTGACGCCTCGGATGGCCTCGACTTCCGGGCGCGTGACGGGCTGACGGTAGGCGACGATGGTCAGCGCCTCGAGCGCCGAGCGTGAAAGCGCAGGCACTTTCGCCGTGCCGAGAAAGCGCTGCACGACGTCGACGTTTTCCGGAGCTGTGACCAGCTGCGCCTCTCCGTCGTGGATCTGCAGACGGATACCTCCCAGCAGGCAGGCGCCAATCCGGCGTAGCATCGAGAGAACGCGGATTTGTGGCTGCTGCACGGCAGAAGCCAGGGCGTGTACGGAGACCGGACCTCCGGCAACCAGCAGCAGGCTCTCCAGCGCCGAGGCCAGCCGCTCGTCAACCAGCTCTGATTCGGGCCCCAAGGTCCGTATCGGCTCGCTCGAGGGTAATGTCGCCGAAGAGCTCGTGCTGCTCGGCCGTGGCCTGATGCCGTCGCACCAGCTCCAGGGCGGCGATGAAGTGAATTACTGCGTCATTGCGACTCGAGCCACGCAGCATGCGTCGAAATGAGAGCGTGGCGCCAGACTTCAAATCGCGGATGAGTCTGCTCAATGCGGCTTCGAGCCGTACGAAGGCCGGCGTGCTGACGCGTATCGCGTCCGCCACGGCACGCTTGCACATGTCCTCCCAGGCACGCCGCAGCAGCGTGGGAGAGCGTGGCTCAATCGGCCGCTCCATTACCTCGGGTCGGATTGAGGGGGGAAAACTTTCGGCCCCCTGACGCTCACCCAGCACTCCAGCTGCATGTCGCAGCGCTTCGCCATCGCTCTCTGTGAGGCCGGTATCGCTCGTCTCATTTTGGTCCTCGGCAGGGGTGGCATGCGGCAGCAAAGCCTCAGATTTCAGAAGCATGAGGCGAGCGGCAGCCGCCAAAAATTCACCCGCGCT
>Ga0207416_1002636_pt1 | contig 18965 bp, 16 predicted proteins | sample PaiPotPPM11metaG_FD_184107 | JGI IMG/M metagenome (GOLD analysis project Ga0207416, IMG submission 184107) | Iron sulfur acid spring bacterial and archeal communities from Banff, Canada, to study Microbial Dark Matter (Phase II) - Paint Pots PPM... ...
GTGGCCGTGGTCGTTGGCCGATTTGCACGATTCGCTGCAGTACTCGCCGGATGTCGCCTGGCATTTGCAGCCTTCGCCCTTACATGGCATGGTTAAGCCCTCCTATACGTTTAGTCTATACCCAACTCTACCCAAAACTGCGCGGCCAAAAGGATATGTCCCGCTTTTTTAGTGAAAGTATCGGGGACGCATGGCTAAACTCTACTTCCGGTACTCGGCGATGAACGCCGGCAAATCGACCGCGCTGTTGCAAGTCGCCTATAATTACGAAGAGCACGGCCGCCGGGTGTGCATCTATACGGCCGCAGTCGACCATCGCTTCGGCGCCGGGTACGTGACCTCTCGGCTCGGGCCCAAACGGGCGGCGGCGATGTTTGACGAGGAGACCGATTTTTTCGCCGAACTCTCGCAGAGGGACGATATCGCCTGCGTGCTCATCGACGAAGCTCAATTTCTAAGCGTGCAACAAGTAAAACACCTCCACCGGATCGCCCACATTCTGGGCATACCGGTGATCTGTTACGGCATTCGCAGCGATTTTCAAGGCGAGCCGTTCCCCGGGGCGGCGTACCTTTTGACGCTTGCGGATAGCATCGAAGAATTGAAGAATATCTGCCATTGCGGGAAGAAGGCCACCATGAACGTGCGTGTGGACGAGCGTGGCCGGCGCATTACCGAAGGCGCGCAAATCGCTATCGAGGGCGACGTGCGGTACGTCCAGATGTGCGGCCGTTGTTTTTATCAAGATCGAGAGGTGACTGAATGAACGCGACTGCGCCCGGGATCATGGTTCGTACGAGTATCGAAGGCATCTGGATGTGGTCGCGCTGGCAAGCCGATCGCCAAATGAATTTCAATTCGTTTTATGTCGAGGGCGCCGAGCCGATCGTCGTCGATCCGCTCGCGTGCGAAGAAGCCGATATCGAGCAGATGCAGGCGTTGGGCGGCGTCGCATGGATTGTGGTGACCAATCGCGATCACGAGCGAGCCGCGCGCGATCTCGCGCAGAGAGCCGGCGCCAAGATCGCGGCCTCGGCGCTCGACGCGCCGCTGCTCGCCGGCCCGGTCGATCGGGAATTGCACGACGGCGATACGATCGGCGACGCGCGCGTCGTGTGCTTCGAGGGCTTGAAAACCGCAGGCGAGTTCGCGCTGTACTTCCGGGACCGAGCGACGGTCGTGATGGGCGATGCGCTCTGGGGCGACCCGCCCGGCTCGTTGCGGCTGATGCCCGATTCGAAGCTTGCCGATCCGCAGCGCGCCGCGCTTTCGTTGCGCAAAGTGCGAGCGCTCGCGCCGCGGCACGTGTTGGTGGGCGACGGTGCGTGCATCTTCGGCGATGCGGCTCGCGTGCTCGACGCATGCTTTAGCGCGCGCACCGACGTTTTTGCGGCGCGCGCGAACGTCGACGAAATCGATATCGCCTACGACCCGGCGGACGACGTTGGAAAGTTCGCCGGCTGCGGCTCGGGAGAGGTGGGTCTGCTGCTGGGTGCGCGCAAGCTGGGATACCGGCTCGCGGTGCTGCGGCGCGGCAGCACGTGGGCGCCGATGCACTGGCACACCGCCGAAGAAGAGCTGTTCGTCGTGCTTCGCGGACGTCCGACGATCCGAACGCCGCACGGCGAGTACGACGCGCGCCCCGGGGATCTCATCGCCTTTCCGTGCGACCCGAGCGGCGCGCACGTAACCTACAACAAGTACGACGAAGACTGCACGATTCTGATGCTTGCGAACAAGGATCCGAACGACGTGTGCAGCTATCCGGATTCAAAAAAGGTGCTGATCGAAGCTCGCGATCTGATGCTTCGCGACCATCCGAATTTGGATTATTTCGACGGCGAAGTGTAGCGGCGGCGAAAGCAAAAGAGCGTCAAGCTTGCTTGCGGGACCGGACGGACGGTAAGCTTCGCACTCCGTAACTGCGGAGGTGGCAAGCCCGGCGCCATCTCAAGTCATTGGCAGCAAACCGGCCTACGCTCCGTAGATGAAGTACAATTTCCTTCGGACCGCGGTCGCAGGCATCGCATTATGCTCGCTCTTCGTTACGGCCACACCAAGACCGGCGAAGGCAAATACGACCACGACCATTCTCCTGGGCGCAGCGGCCATTGCGGGCCTTGCGACCGCCATCAACGTCGAAAATAAGCACCGTGCCGCGGGCACCGTCGTCGGATATCTCTCAAACGGCGATCCGGTGTACCAAGACGGGCACATCGCCGGGAATAACGGGCAGCTCTACTATCCCGCCAACAACGGGCAGCAGGTCTCTTGCAACGGCCAGCAATGCTACCTCGTAGCGGCCAACGGCAACAACGGCTACTACAATAGCAACGGCAACAACGGTTACTACGGTAACGCGAACAACAACAACGGTTACTACGGCAACGCCAACAACAACAACGGCTACTACGGCAGCGGTAGCAACGGTTACAACGGTTATGCGAACGGGGACGATCGGCAGAACGACGACCGGGGCCGCGGCCGCGGGCGTCGTAACAACGATCGGGGCCCGGGCCACTCATAAATCACGAGCCTCGCTCCGCGCCCCCCGATATGGTAAGAGATCCTCGGACGGATACCGAGGGTCTCCCCGTTTTAGGCTTGGATTGGCGTTAGTATGCGTCGTATGCCTGGAGGAACGCTTGCGTCAGCGCCCACGCTTGCGGTGCGGCTTGCGCGTTGTAGCTCGCCCGGGCATCGCAGAAGAATCCGTGGTCGGCTTGTCCGAAGACGACCTGTTCGTGGACCTTCTCGGCCTTCGTGAGCGCGTCGGCGACGGCCCGGTACTGCTCCGGAAGAATGTGGCCGTCGCGCCCACCCCAGAACATCAGGATCGGGGCGTGCTGTTTGGAGGCCAAGGGCAGCAGATCTGGTGCGATCCCGCCGCCGTAGAACGAAACCGCCGCCGTGAGCGGGAGGCGCGCATTCGCGAGATATGCAACGCGGCCGCCCAAGCAGAACCCGATCGCGCTCACGCGCGCGGCGTCGATCGCCGCATCGCTTTTGAGCCACGCGTGGGTCGCGTCCACGTCGGCTTCGAGGCCCTCACGCGTCAGCGCCCCGAAGTGCGGCGCGAGCGCCGCGAAATCGGTGTAGCTGCCTTCGACGCCGCGTCCGGTGCGGTGAAACAGCTCGGGCGCGATCGCGGTGAAGCCGAGCTTCGCAAAGCGATCGGCAACGTCGCGGATATGCGCGTTCACGCCGAAGGCCTCTTGGAAAACGAGTATCGCCGGCGCGGGCGCTGCCGCGTTCTCCGGGCGCGCGACGTAGATATCCATCGGACTGTTGTCGACGGTAACGGTAACGGTGTGATTCATGCGGGGTTCGATAGTCCTTTCAATGCGTGGAGTGCTTCGCCGACGTGTTTGGTGGCCATGAATTGCGAATCGAAGGCGTGGCGCACGACGCCCGCAGCATCGACGACGAAGGTCACGCGGCCGGGAAGGATGCCGAGCGTCCTGCTCACGCCGAAGGCTTTCTGCCCCGCGCCGCGCTCGTCGGTGAGGAGCCGAAACGGCAGCCGGTGCTTGCTTGCAAAACGTTCGTGGGTTACGCCGTTGTCGCTCGATACGCCGATCACTTCGGCCCCGGCGTCGGTGAAATCCTGATAAGCATCGCGAAACGCGCACGCCTCGGCCGTGCAGCCCGGCGTATCGTCCTTCGGATAGAAGTACAGCACGAACGGCTTACCGCGTAGCGACGCGAGCGAGAACGAGGAGCCGTCGCGATCGCGAAAAGCGAGGTCGGGAACGGAATCGCCCGGTTGGAGCACGCTGGTACCTCCGGCTTTCGCGTCGCGCACGATCGCGCGATAGTGCATGGGATAGCGCCCGGCCATCGCCGGGTTGCGATGGGCGCCTCCAAATTCAAAGAGTCCTCGGGCGAGGGCGGCCTTCGACGTCGCAGGAGGATGCGCGCGGCGAAGCAACGCAAAGCGCAGCATGACGTTCTTGCTGGAAGCACATTGGCTGCTCGCATTCTTGGTCGTGTTCTGCGCGATCGTCTTTAGTTGGAACTCGATGGGTCGCCGCGTCATGAGCGTGGTGGTCGGGCTACAATTCTTGGTCGGCTTAGTGGTCGCCGGGGTGATGGGCGCAGCCCATCAAGCGCTGCCGCCGGTCGTATTCGTCCACATCGCGTGCGCCTTGGCCGCGTTGATCGCCTATCCGCTGGCGCGGCGCCTGGGCGATCGACCCGGCGGCGGGGCCACCGGGATGATGCTCGGCGGGCTCGGGTTCGTCTTGGTGCTGGTGACCTTCTACCTGGGCCTGCACATGGCAGGGCGGGTCTGACGAGCCGATGCGCCGGATCGGCCTGTTAGTCGTCGTCCTTGCGCTGGTAGTCGCGGGGTCGTGGTGGTTTTTTGCGCATCGCGCGCCGAGCCACAGCACCGAAAGCTTGACCGTGTACTATACAAAGATGGACGGCACGTCGATGGGTTCCTGGAACGTCTCCATGCGTCCGCAACAGCCGGGCGAAAGCTCGACCGAACACCTGCAGAACATGGCGCTGTACGCGGCCGTCCAATCGGTGGCGGGCCCGCCCGGCGACGTCGAAGCGATTCGGTTCCCTCCGGGAACGCATATCAACACCGTGAGCGTTCATGGATCGACGGCAACGGTCGATCTCTCTCATGAGGTGACGCAGCAAGTGGGAGGCACGTTCGGCGAGAACGGGGAGTTCAAAGGACTCGTCTATACGCTCACCGGCGTCCCGGGGATCGACGCGGTGCAGGTGACCGTCGATGGCCAAAAGCTCGAGACCTTGCCAGGGGGGCACGTTGAACTCGATCAACCGCTTCATCGCTCGGATTTTTAGGGGAGTCTTCCCCGGGGTTCTAGCGATCGCGTTCGCGCTGGGTTCGGCCACGCTGCCGGCCGGCGCCGCCTCCACGACCTATCTCTATCAGAACCAGCAGATCGTCTTTTCGCACCTCGCATCGAGTAACGGCGTGGCGATGGTCGGCATTCAAGACCCGGGCCTGCGGGGCTTACTGAAAACGCTCGGGGCGATCGTCACGTGGCGCCCGGGACGCCGCTACGTGCTCATCACCACCGCGGAGCCGGAAGTCATTAGCTTTGCGGTCGGCGATCGCAACTACGACGTCGGTCCGGTGACGTCGCAGGCGAGCGTCGCGCCGTTTGCGCGCGCGGACGACGTCTATCTTCCGCTCGACGCCCTGTTGCGCGCCCTCTATCTCGCGCCGAAACCCGATGGTTCGCGCACGGTGCTGCAGCCGCAACTCGGCTCGATCGACGTACGCGCCGCCGGTACGCGCGCTACGCTGGTAGCGCATGCCGGGGCACCGCTGGCGGCCCGCGTCGTCTCCGAAAGCGCCGATCGCATCGTGTACGAATTCGACGGTGTGGGATCGACGCTGGAACGGCATCGCACGATCGATGCGGGGGGCATCCGTTCGCTCGAAGTCACCACCTCCGGCAGCATCGCGGCGCCCAAAACGCTCATTACCATCAGCCTGGCGTCCGGCGCGACCCACGGCCGCGTTCATAATAGCGGCGGCAACGATTTTGAGGTTGCGTTCACCGGCGCGTCGAGCGGCGCATTTCCGCACGGCGTCGCGCAAGCGCCCGCTACCCCGATGCCCGCTCCGAGCATCACGCCCGGCGCGAGCAGCGTGAGCGGCGAGCAGCCCTCTGCGCCGCCGGCCGCCGCCGGCCCCGCGCAAGTCGGTGCCGTGACCGTTGCGCAGACCTCGAACGGATCTACCGTCGACGTCGCCATCTCCGGGAATGCCACCTATCAATGGCATCGCTTGCGCGCGCCGGACAATCGCTTCTGGGTCGATATTCAGAACGCGCAACTCACCGTGCCGCCGAGCGTACAGGCCGAGGTTAATCCGTTGCTTTCGCTGCGCGTGCGACAGAACGATCCGACGACGGTGCGGATTGCGTTGAGTTTAGCCGGACAGAACGTGCTGGCGGTTTCGCCGTCGGCAACCGGGCTCAGCATCACCGTCGATAACCAGCAGGTTGCCGACGCCGCGCATGAGGGGAGCGGCAGCATCGGTGCGGTCGTCTCCGTGAGCGAGGCCGCGCCGGCCGTCACGCCGGTGCCACCCGAGGATTACGGGCAGGGTTCGCCGTCGTGGAAATTCGGGCCGCGCAGCACCTACGTTCCGACCAATCCGAAGCTGATCGTCATCGATCCCGGGCACGGCGGGAGCGACCCGGGCTCGGAACGGAACGGCACGAAAGAGGCGACGCTCACGCTCGACATGGCGGAGCGGCTGCGCGATATTCTCATCGCGCGCGGTTGGCAAGTCAAGATGACGCGGACGGCCGACGTTGACGTCTATCAACCCAACGACAGCGCGCGCGACGAGCTGCAAGCCCGCGATAATATCGCAAACGACGCCGGAGCGCGTCTGCTGGTCAGCATTCACGTCAATGCATTCATCAACAGCGGGCCGCACGGTACGACGACGTACTATTCAAAGCCGGAGGACGTTCCGCTCGCGCAATACGTCGAACGCGACGTTGCGACCGATGCGGGAACCAAAGACGACGGTACGGTGAAGAGCCATCTCTACGTGACGCTGCACGCCGATATGCCGGCGGTGCTCATCGAGACGGCGTTCCTCTCTAACCCCGACGATTACGCGCTGCTCGTTTCACCGGCATGGCGGCAGAAAGTGGCCGAAGCGATCGCCGACGGCATCGATCAGTATACGCAGCAGTATCCCGTACCGACGACCGGCGGCCAGTAAGGTGATCGGTCTCTTCGATTCGGGCCTCGGCGGCCTCACCGTCGTTCGGCGCGTGCGCGAGGCGTTGCCCGATGCCGATCTCGTGTTCTTCGCGGATCAAGCGCACGTCCCGTATGGGGAGCGCTCGGCGGAGGATCTCGCGCGTCTCGTGCGACTCAACCTCGGGTGGCTCGACGCGCAAGCGCTCGATGCGATCGTGATGGCGTGCAATACGTCGTGCGCGATCGCCGACGTCCACGGCTGGCCCGCAACGCGCGCGCGCGTCTTCGATCTGATCGATTCGGCCGCGCTTGCGTGCGAGCGAGCGGGGGCGACGCGGATCGGCGTGGTGGCCACCGCCGCGACGGTGCAGACCGGCGCCTACGGGCGACGCTTGCGCGCGCGCATTCCGGGCGTGGCGGTGGTTGAAGTCGCCGCACCGGCGCTCGTACCGCTCGTAGAGGCGGGCCAAGCGCAGAGCGAAGCCGCGCGCATCGCCGTTGCGGAAGCCTGCGCCCAACTCCCCGCGGGCCTGGATGCGGTCGTGTACGGTTGCACGCATTACCCGATGCTCGACGAGCACTTCGCGGCGGCATTAGGCGATCGTATCGCGCGCCTGGACCCGGCATTGATGCAGGCCGAACGCACCGCGGCCCTCGTCGCGCAATGCGGAACCGCCGGCACGGGTACCACGCGCTACGTCACCAACGGCAATCTCGAAGCCTTCACCGCAAACGTGGCGCGCATCATGGGCGTAGCGGCCCCCGCGACCGAACGAGCGGAGATCGCGTTACCGGCTGCCGCGCGAGTTCGCCGATAACGGCGAGCCCGCTCCTGCGGCTCGGAAACCGAGGTTTCCTGCCGGCACGATGGGAAGGGCAGGGCCATGCGTCTATTGATCGTTGAGGACGACGAGCGGCTGCGCGACGTGATCCGCCGCGGACTCGAGGAGCAAGGGCACGTGGTGGAGCAGGCCGCGGACGGCGCGAGCGCCCAAGCCATGGGGTTGGACGGATCCTATGACGCGATCGTGCTGGATCTCAATCTTCCCGTTCTCGACGGCCTGACGGTCCTGCGCGGTCTGCGTGCGGCGAAAGTCGGCACGCCGGTGGTCATCGTCACCTCGCGCGATACGACCGAGGATATCATCGAAGGGCTGGACGCGGGGGCGGACGACTACGTCCGCAAGCCGTTCGTCTTTCGCGAACTCGAAGCGCGCCTGCGCTCGGCCTCGCGCCGCGAAGGCCTTCCCGCCGCGTCCGTACTCGAACTGGATGACCTGCGATTCGATTTGAGCTCGCGTCGCGTCACGCGTGCAGGCCGCGAGATCGCCCTTACCGCTCGAGAACTGGCTTTCTTGGAGTATTTCATGCGCAACGCGGGTCGCGTGCTCACGCGCGGCATGATCGAAAACGCGCTCTGGGACGGTGCGAGCGAAACCTCATCCAACGTCGTCGACGTGTACGTGCGCCGGCTGCGCTTGAAAATCGAGGCCCACGGTACGCCGCTCTTACATACGGTCCGCGGTATCGGGTATCGGATGGGGAACCGATGACGCTGCGAACGCGCCTGGCATGGGCGTTCGGCACGGCGATCGTGCTCGCGCTCGTCATCTTCGCGCTCGCGTGGACGGCGATCATCGATCGGACGCTGCGCACCTCGCTGGACGCGGGGCTCGAAACGACGGCGAACGCGATCGCAACGCTGGTGGACGTGCACGGTGCGACGGCCGCGTTGGACGGCGACGACCGCGCACAATTTCAGGCGTTGCTCGGAGCCTCGATGGATGCGATCATCGTGTTGCCGAGCGGGAGAACGCTCACCACCAGCAGCGCGCACGTTCCGGCCGCGGTCACCGCAGCCGCCATCGCCGCGCGCGAGGAGACGGCCGGGAGCACGGGGAGCGGCGAGCGCGTCGCGCGGTACGTCATCGTACCTATCGAGCGCTTGGGCGTATGGTATGGGAACGTCGCGGTCTGGCGCGGGAGCGATTGGATCGACGAGTTCGATCGCACGGCGTTCATCGCGATGTCCATCGCCGCGTTGCTCGTCGGAGGGGTGGCGATCGTGATTTCCTCGATTCTCGCGCGCCGAGCCCTCGCACCATTGGACGCGATGAGCGTTCTGGCCGCCGAAATTGAAGGGCACGATCTTTCGATGCGCATCGGCACACACGGGAATGACGAACTGGGGCGATTGGGTGCGGCGTTCGACCGTATGTTGGATCGGCTCGAGGATGCGTTTTCACGCCAGAAGCGCTTTACCGCCGACGCATCGCACGAACTGCGGGCGCCGCTGGCGGTGATGCGTGCCGAGGCCGATCTAGCGTTGCGCGCGCGCCGCACCAGCGACGAATATCGCAGCGCGCTCGAAACGATCGCGAGCGAGATCGATCGGCTTGACGAATTGGTTTCCGAATTGCTCGCCACCGCGCGCGCGGATGCGGACGGTGTAGTCGTGGAATCGGTGGACTTGGGAGCGCTCGTGCCGACGGTCGCAGAACGCTTTGAGGCGCGCCGTGCCGCCCGCGGGATCGAGATCGGGATCGACGCGCGCGAGGCGTGGATCGAAGGAGATCCTCAAGCGATCGAGCGCGCCGTCGCCGCGGTGATGCACAATGCCATCGAGATCGCCGAACGGCGCATCGAGATCGTCGTGGAGGAGCGCGGGGCGGACACGATCGTGCGTATCCGCGACGATGGCCCCGGATTCTCACCCGAAGCGCTCGAGCACGCTCTCGAACGGTTTTGGCGCGGCGATTCCGCGCGGCGCAGAGGCGGCAGCGGCCTCGGCCTCGCGATCGCCGACGCCATCGTGCGGGCGCATCACGGCTCGCTTGCCATAGCAAATCCGGCGAGCGGCGGAGCCGAGGTGACGTTTCGATTTCATAGGGAGTTCATTTCTCCGTCATCTTAGCGGTGCAGAATAGCGCCGTGAGGGAATCCTGAAGCTCGAGAGTTTTGCTCTCCTGCACGAGCGAAGCATCGCCTTTTTGGTGGCGGTTCTAACCGTGCTTGGAGCCTACGCGTACACCACCGTTCCCGCGTCGATTTTTCCGACGATGTCGTTCGCCCGAATCGACGTGGTCGCCGACGCGGGCAATCTGCCGCCCGATCGCGTGAGAATAGCGGTTACGGTGCCGCTGGAGCGCGCGTTCGACGGCCTTCCATCGGTGACGCGCGTCCGTGCCACGTCGGCGCAGGGCAACTCGGAGCTGGTCGTGGAGTTCGATCCGGCAACCGACGTGCAGGTCGATCTGCAACGCGTCTTTCAAGGCATATCGAGCGTACGCGCATCGTTGCCGGCGGGAACCAACGTCGATGCGACGATCATCAACCCAAACAGCGAGCCGGTACTTTCGTACGCATTCGTCTCCAAGGGGCTCTCGCAGACGGTCGTGCACGAACTGCTGCGTTTGAACCTGGTTCCGCAGTTCTACGGCGTACCGGGGCTGGCGCGCATGCTGGTGGTCGGCGGCGCCGATCGCGAATATCGCGTCAATCTCGACCCCGGTTCCCTTGCGGCAAACGGGCTCACCGCCGCGGATGTCTCGCGCGCGCTGGCCGATGCGAATGCGGTCGTCTCCCCCGGCGTCGTCGATATGTACGCGCAGCGAAACGTCCTCGTCGTCGATTCGCAGCTCACCGACGCGCGCAGGCTCGGGGATGTGATCGTCACGGGTGCGCAAGGCTCGCGGGGCGTCCCGCTGCGATCGCTCGGAACGGTCGCGTTAGGCGTCGGACCGGAGCTCCTCCAGGTCTCGTACGACGCGCACCATGCCGTGATCATGAACTTTTATGCCTTGCCCGGCGCGGATGCCGTAAAAATGGCCGACGGCATCGAGGCGCGGATGGCCGAACTCGCCCCGCATCTTCCCGCCGGTATCGCGGTCCATAAATTTTGGGACCAAACGCTGTTGGTGCGCGATTCGCAAGCGAGTTTACGCGATGCGATCTTGATCGGCGCTCTGCTGGCTATCGGCGTCATCCTCGCGTTCTTGCGGAACCTTCGGATGACGCTGATCGCGGCGATCGTGATCCCGATCGCCATCGCCATCGTGATCTTCGTCATCGGTCAACTCGGGCAGACGCTCAATCTCATGAGCGTCGGCGGCCTGGCGGTGGCGGTCGGATTAATTATCGACGATGCGATCGTCGTGATCGAAAACATCGCGCGCCACCGTGCCGAACACCCGCGGGTCGCTCGACGAGAGACCATTGCGAGCGCGATGCGCGAATTGATCGCGCCCATGACGGCGTCGACGTTGACGACGGTCGTCGTCTTTTTACCGCTGGGTTTACTCTCGGGCGTCAGCGGGTTTTTCTTTCGCGCCCTGGCGGTGACGCTCGGAGCATCGCTGGTGGTTTCGCTGCTCCTGGCGATTTTCGTCACGCCGATCATCGCGGAGAAATTCGTGCGACCCGTCGCGGAAAAAGCGGGCAGCGAGGGCTTCATCGGCAGACTGCTGGGACGCTACGAACCGTTGCTGCGGTGGGCGCTCTCGCATCGGAAGAGCGTGTACGTCGCATCCGGTATCGTCTTGCTCGTAATGGCTGCTCTGCTGCTGCGATTGCCCAGCGACTTTCTCCCATCGTTGGACGAAGGGCAGTTCGAGATCGGCTACACGATGCCGGTGGGGACGACGGTGCAGGCGAGCGACGCGGCGGCGACCGAGCTCGAGCGCATCGCCATGCAGGACCCGGCCGTGGCACAAGTCGGCCGCCTGACCGGTATCGATTCCAACGGATTCTCGCCGATGCCGGTGCGAAAAGGGATCATTCGCCTACAGCTCAAGCCGCTCGGCGAGCGAGCGGGATACGACGTCGTCAGCAATCGCATGCGCGACCGGATGCAAAGCGCGGTGCCGGCCGTATCGCTCGATTTCCATCAGATTCTCGAAGATATGATCAACGACATGTCGGGCGCCCCCGCGCCGATCCAAATCACGTTGCACGGCACGCATCAGCAAGAGTTGGTGAACTTGGCCACCGGGCTCGCGAACCGTCTGGGCAAGCTCGGCGGAATTGCCGACGTCTTCTCCGGTATCAACTACGACGACCCGATCGTGCGAGTGAGCCCGATCGGTGCGCGATTGGCGGCGTTAGGGCTCTCCTCGAACGATATCGCCGACGCCTTGGGCGCGACTACGCAGGGCAACGTTGCGACGAGTTTGGCCGAGCCGGCGATGCTAGTGCCCGTCCGCGTCTTGGTCGACCAGCCTCCGGAAGCTCTACCCGGTTCGCGCTTGCTCTCAACCGCAAGCGGCTCGATCCCGGTCTCGAGCGTCGCGCGAGTGCGTCCGGGAGCGCTCTCGAGCGACATCACGGAAGAGAATGGCGCGCGGGTGGTGTACGTGAGCGCGAATTACAGCGGCAAGAGCCTCTCGACGGTCGTCGGCGAAATTCGCGACGCGCTTGCGAAGACGAGTTTCCCCGCCGGCTATACGTGGTCGATCGGCGGAGCGTACCGCGCGCAGCAGCAATCGTTTCGTCAGTTCGGGACGGTGATCGCGATCGCGATCGCGCTGGTATTCTTTGTGATGGTGGCGACGTTCCGTTCGTATCGCTTGCCGCTCGTGATTCTGACCGCGATTCCGCTCGCACTCATCGGCGTGGCCCTCGGGCTCTCGCTCACGCACACGCCGTTCAACGTCTCGTCCTTCATGGGTCTCTTGCTCTTGGTCGGGCTCATCGTCAAGAACGGCATTCTCCTGATCGACGTGGCGAACCGTCAGCGTGCCGGGGGCGCGAGCATCGACGATGCGCTCGTCACCGCCGGCCGGATGCGACTGCGACCGATCGTGATGACGACGTTCGCCGCCATCGGGGGATTGTTGCCGCTGGCGCTGGGAATCGGCTCGGGTTCCGAGATGGAAAAGCCGCTGGCGATTGCGGTCATCGGCGGGCTCTCCACCGCGACGGTCTTTACATTAATCGCGATCCCCGTGCTGTATGCGGGATTCGCGGGGAAGGATCGCCTCGCGTGATGAACCTGCTGGTCGCCGCCGCGCTCACGCTCGTCGATGTGGAACGCGCCGCGATCGCCAACGCCCCAACCGTCATCGCGGCGCGCGAACGCGTGCGCGAGCAGCGCGCGGTCGCCGCGCAAACCGGAGCGTCGCGATTGCCGCATGCGTTCGCGAGTTACGCGCAAGCGCCGCAAGGCGGAACGATCGGAACCATCACCCAGCGGCTCACGACGGTCGGTGGCCAGTTTGCGCTCGGCGACGCCGTGGGTACTTCGGCGGCGCTCGCGCAAGCGCGGTCGGAGGTGCAGCTCGCGCAAGCGCAGGAGGCCGGTGCGCGGGAGGCCGAGCGGATGCGGGCCGTGGGCTTGTTCTTCGACGCGATCCAGACGACCGATATAGAGCGGCTGCGCGAGCGAATCGTCGCGGCCGCGCTGGCCGATCGGCGCGCGGCGCGCCTTCGTTACGCTGCCGGCGACGCTCCGCGACTGGACATCGTTCGCGCCGACGTCGCGCTTGCGAGCGCGCAGGCCGATCTCGCTCGAGCGCGAGCCGATCGCGACAACGCGCTGGGCACGCTCTCGCTCGAGATCGGCGCGCAGGGCCCCGCTCTGAATGTACCCTCGCTCGCGAGCGTAGGGATCGCCGAGCCGGCGGCGATCCCTACGCTCGCTGCGGCGGTTGGAATCGGGTTGCGACTGCGCCCGGAAGTGCTTGCGGCGCGCGCGGCCGTCGCGGCGGAAGAGTCGGCGGTCTCCGTCGCGGAGCGAGGGCGATTGCCCGGCTTTACCGCGCAACTGGGATATACGACCGGCGTGGACGGCGGTCTCAACGTCAAAGGACCTAGCGCCAATCTGTTGCTCGACGTCCCGCTCTCCGGAATCGGAGCCGACCGCGTCGCCGCCGAGCAAGCGCGCTTAGCCCAAGCCCGCGCGCGTTTTGCGGGCGCGCGGCGGCTCGTTGAGGGTGAGATCGAGGCGGCGATTCGCTCCTATGCGGCGGATCGTGAAGCGCTCGTAGCGGCGACGCGCGCGCGCGACGAAGCGGCGGCCGAGGTAACCGCGTCGGCGATCGGATATCGCAACGGCGCATCGTCGAGCCTAGATCTGCAAAACGCGCGCAGCACGTACGCGCAGGCCGCGATCGGTGCGGCCACGGCGGCCGCAACGCTCGACCGAGCCGTCGCGATGCTGCATCTGCTCATGGGAGAGAATCGTTGACGTATTACCGCAGAGCGTTTGCCGTCGCTATCGTGGCCGTGGTCGTGACCGCGGCGTGGTGGGCCTTGACGCATCGGCCGCAGACGGCGGCGCAAGCTCCCGCTGCACCGGCGGTCGAAACCGCCGTCGCACGCATGGGCCGGATCGCCGTCACCGTCCCCGCCGTCGGCCGTCTGGGCGCGAGCGGCGGGGTGCAAACCAAACTCGCCTTCATGAACGCGGGCCATATCGCCGCGATCGACGTGCAACTCGGCCAACGCGTCGTTGCGGGCGAGACGTTGGCGCAGTTGGATACTACCGGATTTGCGCTCGCCGCGAATCAGGCGCAGGCGCAGGCGCGCGCCGCAAGGGCACAGGCGCAAGCGGCGGCGGTCGATCGCACCTCGACGCGCCTCGCGGTGGATCGGAGTGCGCTCGCGCGCTCGCAGCACCTGTATCGGGCGGGTGTAAGCGCGCGTAAAGACATAGAGGCCGCGCGAGCGCAACTGGCTGCCGACGAGGCGAGCGCGCAGACCGACGCCGCGGATCGCGCGGCGGCGCAGGCGCAAGCGGCCAGCGCCGTCGCGCAGGCCGCGCTCGCGACGCGCGATCTTTCGAACGCCGCGCTGCGAGCGCCGGTGGCCGGCGTGGTGACGGCGCTCTATCGCAATCCCGGTGAATACGTGGACCCGGGGGTTGCCGTGCTCGCGATCGCTCCGCCGGCGAGCGGGAGCCTCGTGCTCGACGTGACCGGTGCGGATGCGTTGCGCGTCGCGCGCGGGGATATCGTGCATCTGCACGTTTCCGGAGCGGGTGAGACGCTCGACGGCCGCGTCGTGGGCGTCGCGAGCGCCGTCGATACGGTCACGCAGTCGGCACAAGTATCGGTGGCGGCTGCGATCCCAGCAGCCCTTTCGGGAAGCGCCGTCGATGCGTCGATCGTGGTTGCGCACGACCGCGGCGTGTTGATTCCGCGCGAAGCGATCGTGGCCGATCCGGCGACGGGCAAAACGTTGGTCTTCGTTCTGCAAAAGAACGGCGGCAGCACGACGTTTATCCAGCGCGCCGTTCACGTCGTCTTTCAAAACGAGGCGAGCGCGGAGGTTACCGGCCTTGCGCCCGGTACCCCTCTTGCCGCCAAAGGCGCTTTCGAATTGCTGGCTCCGGCGGGCGGCGGTTAGCTCCGGCTACGAACTGCGCGGGATCGCGATCGACTCGGAGAAGCGCGCCCGGACCGCATCTTCGATGCGATCCGGCGATGCGGATGTTGCGATCACAAAAACGCTCTCGCCGTGCCACTTGATGGAGTCCATCTCCTGAATGAGCGAGCCGATCAATTTTAGCGTTGCGGTACTGCCGATTTGGACGTCGCTACGCGCGGCGAGGCCGTCGAGGTCCGCGAGCAACAGCACCGACGGCGCGCTTTTGCGTGCGCGTTCGAACGATTTCAGTATGAACTCATCCGGTGCGGGTTCGATGAACGTTAGGCCGCTCTCGTAGGCAACGGCGCGCGCGATGCGCGCGGTGTCGTCCCCGTCGGGGCCCCAGAGGAGCACGCCGCGCGGCACGTCCACACCTTGCCGCGCGAGCGTTTTCGCGTTGGCGAACATTTTCTCGACGGCCTGCACGCGGTCGAATACGGAGGGCGGCAGCCCGAATTCGTCGAGGCTGGGCTCGTCGCCGCGCTCTTTGCGCTCGCGCAAGCGCGCGACGATCTCGAGGATCGTCTCGGTGCTCAACGCGTGCGGGTCGAGTTCGTGGGCTTGCGAAACGACCTCCTCAAGCTCGCCGGGCGTGAGCCCGGCGGTCGCGATGACGATCGCATCGTCGATCGGGAAATCGACGGCCGCACGCCGAGTCGCCGCATCGAGGATGGTTCGGCGAGCGAGTTCGTCGGGGAGCGGGACGTCGAGAACTAGGCCGAAGCGCGCGAGCGTCTGCTCGTCGTGAGCGTTCCGTTCGTCGGCGGTCGCTACCAGCCAGACGTTCTCCGCGTCCTTAACGCCGCTCCATTCCGAGAGCAGCAGCTTGAGGGAGGCTCGCTCGCACCCCTGTGCCGCCAGAATCGTGCGTGTGCTGCGAGATTCCTCGAAGACGCGCCGCAACCGCTCGAGCCCGCCGTCGAGGTCGGCTTGCGCGATCCGCATCAATCGCGCGCCGGCAACTTTGGCCATCACTTCGAGGAGGCGCGTTTTACCGGCGCCGGGCGGCCCGTAGAGCAGGAGCGAACGGGTGGAGGCCAGCGCGCCCATGCGGAAGAGTTGGACGCTCATCTCGACCGACTCGCGTAATTCTTGCGGAAGCGGCAGCTGCTCGAGCAGGTAATGATGGCTAAGATATTCATCGAGCTCACGCTCCAACTCGCGCGCGCGTTCTTGTGCGGCTTCCATCTGCGTGAAGCGCAGCACGGCGCCGCGAAATGCCTTGGCGTGCAAGCTCACGAGCCCCAACCGCGACTCAAGAGCCCTTTGAAGAAAACTCCCGTACGCGCCGACGAACTGGTTGCCGAGATCGGCGAAGACGTGCGCCGGCGTCTTGCCGGGCATGCGCGTGAGCATCACCGGCGACCCGTACGTGTCGATCACTTCGAAGAAACTCTCGTTGAGTGCTTCGTCGGTTCGTAGCGCCGCGATTTGCCACGAACGAGGCGCAAGCGCGCCGTTTTCGGCCGGGCCGTCGAAGCCGACGAGCGGATGTTCGAGCGAGGCGTCGGAGCGCGAGAACGCCACGAGGCGAAGATCCTTACCGTTGTCGCCCAGCGATTTTTGCGCGGTTTTAACCGACGCGACGCTCTGGTTACGGCCGACGACGAAATCGACCGATACAAAGACGGCGTAGATGACGACCGACAACCCTATTCCGGCAAAATTCGATGCGAGCGTTTCGGCGACCGCAAGCCCGATCAGGGCGGCAAAAATCAGAACGCGCAGGCCGCCGTAGAGCCGCAAAGCCAGGGCGCCTGAGAAATTCTTACGATCGGTCGCGGCGAGCTGCCGCTCGTAGACGTCGTGCCAGATCGTCGTGCCCGCGGCAGCGAGCGCGAGATACGTTTGCTTGAGGTACTCGGCGTCGGTCGCCACAACGCGCTGCAGCGAATCGCGCTCGTCGCAAACTTTCGAAAGCGCCTCGGCGAGCGGCTCCTTGTTGATAACCAGCGTGTCCGTTGCCGCTATCGGCCGATCGTCCATGACCAAACCCCGTTTGTTCCGTAGTTAGAGTGGGAGCATCTCGTTGACGTGAAAGATGTGGAAGAAGAGGATCGTCGATCCCAGCGCGAGGAACGAGCCGGCGATTACCTGCATCAGCGTGTGCGCCTTGAGATACACGCGGGCCCAGCAGACCATCGGTATGAGGATCAGAAACGGCAGCGTCTGCTGCCCGTAGAGCAGCGTAAGCGCGACCAGCGGGGCGGTGATACCGAGCGCGTGCGTGCTGATCTTCCAGTAGCGCGTGATGTACTGGACGATCAGCGTCGAGAGCGTGTACGCGGCCATCGAGGCGATCATGAGGATCGGCGAACGCAGCATCCACAGTGCGAGGGTTCCCAGCAGATAGAACACCACGAAGGCGCCCAATACCGATTCTCGCTCGTGCCGCACCGACATATCCAGATCGGTGATGCGATCGGTCCCGTAGAGCCAAAAAACGTAGAGCATCGGGCCGAGCGAGGTGAAGAAGGTCGATACGAACAGCAGGAACCAAAAATCGAGCGTGCCTCGGGCGCTGGTATGGGCCAGAATGACAAAGAGCGCAAGCGCCGTTAAGAACGGGTTGAAGATCGTCGAGAGAATCCGGGCCAGGTCGCGCCAGACGCGGCGCCCTTTGATCGCGACGATCGGGGTGGTGGGTTCCAGCACGAATGCTACTAACGTAGGCAAACCACAGAGTCCTGCCCTGCGTTACCCGGCGGGGTGGTTTTTCAAGCCTCACCGTCGAACTGGGGAGGTTCCATGGTCATCGAACGCATTCAGACGCCCGCCGACGTCAAGGCGCTGCCCCGTGCCGATCTCGACGAACTCGCGCGAGAGATCCGCGATATGCTGGTCGTTACGTGCTCGCGGAACGGCGGCCACTTGGCGCCCAACCTCGGCGTGGTCGAGTTGACGATCGCGCTGCATCGCGTCCTCAATCTCCCGGCCGATAAGCTGCTGTGGGACGTCAGCCACCAGACCTACGTCCACAAATTGCTGACGGGCCGTCGCGACCGGTTTCATACCCTGCGCACCGGCGGGGGCATCTCGGGCTTCGCGATGCGTAGCGAATCCGAGTACGACGTCTTCGGCGCGGGGCATGCGAGCACGAGCGTCTCGGCGGCGCTCGGCATGGCGGTTGCGCGCGATCTGGCGGGCGGCAGCGAGAGCGTGGTCGCGGTCATCGGCGACGGAGCCCTTACCGGCGGCCTCGCCTACGAAGCGCTGAACAATGCGGGGCAGCTCCCCTCGAGCTTCATCGTCGTGCTGAACGACAACGAGATGTCGATCGCACCGAACGTCGGAGCGATATCGTCGTATCTCTCGGTGCTGCGCAGCAAGCCGTTGGCGAATTTTGCGCGAGAGAAAGCCAAGGACGTGCTCGGGCATATGCCGTTCGGCGGCACCGCCCGCAAGGCGCTTGCGAGTGCCGAAGTCGCCGCCATGCGTTTCGTCGCGCCCGCCGAGAAGACGGCCGTCATTTTCGAAGAGCTGGGCTTTCGCTACATGGGCCCGTTCGACGGGCATAATATCGATACGCTGGTCGACGCGTTCGAAACCGCGGTGCACGTAGGCGGCCCCGTTCTCGTGCACGTGCGCACGATCAAGGGCAAAGGCTACGAGCCCGCCGAGAAAGACGCGCGCACGTTTCACGGCGTGAGCGGTGCGTTCGATGTTGAAAACGGCAAACTCGAGATCAAGCCGGACGCACGCCCCACCTACTCGGATGCGTTCGCGGCGGCCCTCTGCGAGGTTGCGGCGAAGGACGATCGCGTCATCGCCATCACCGCCGCCATGCCCGACGGCACGAAGCTTTCCAAATTCGCTAAAGCCTTCCCCAACCGGTTCTTCGATGTCGGGATCGCCGAGGCGCACGCCGTGTGCTTCGCAGCCGGTGCCGC
>Ga0207416_1002637_pt1 | contig 18953 bp, 12 predicted proteins | sample PaiPotPPM11metaG_FD_184107 | JGI IMG/M metagenome (GOLD analysis project Ga0207416, IMG submission 184107) | Iron sulfur acid spring bacterial and archeal communities from Banff, Canada, to study Microbial Dark Matter (Phase II) - Paint Pots PPM... ...
GCGGCGTATTTTCAGTTCGCCCTCTTCCAGATTTTTTGTTGAGTCCACACGCTGCCAGATGTAATGATCGCGCTTGCGCCAGTAGTCGTAGTGGCCGAGCAAGCGCGCGTAGGCTTCCAGGATGATCGCGCCGCATGTCCACAGCGTCTGCTGGGGGCTGCTCATGGTAAATTCGCGGCAGGCGATCAACTGGCGCAGAATGGGACTGACCTTCATAGTGGAGGCTTCATAGTGCTGCTGCTCCAGCACCTTCAGATGTCCGGCATAAATGCGGCGGCGCTGCTTGAGGTAATCCGTGAGGTTCACGGGACCTTTGTTGTAGACGACGCTGTCCGGCTTGTAAATAAGCTGATAGCCAAGTTGCGAAATCAACGCCTGGATGGAGATTTCATCGACGGCGCTGTTGGCTGGAATGCCCGAAACCACGTTGCGGAAAGCAATCACTTCGCCGAGCTTGGGCGTGACGCGCGCCACGCGGTCATGCAGCCGCCACAGTAAGTGGACGGTATGGCCCATGAAGGTTGAAGGATCATTGACGGGAACCGGACGCCCGCCCACCATTCCGATGTGGGGATCGTGAAACGGCGCGCACAACTTTTCAAACGCGCCCGTTTCGGGGATAATGTCCGCGCCGACCAAAATAACGACGGCGCTGCTTGCCCGCTTGAGAAAGAGGTTGATGGCCGAGGCTTTGCCTTCGCGCTGCTCTTGCACGCAGAGCAGCACGCGAGGCTCTGCCAGCGCGAGATCGGCGACGATGGGAATAGTGCGGTCGGTACAGCCACTGGCAACCACGATCACCTCTTTGATACACATGGAGGGACCGTGTTGCTCAAGCACGGAGCGAATGGTGCGTTCGATATTCGGTTCTTCGTTATAGGCCATGATGCCCACGCTGCACTCAATCAGCGCGTTCGGTTTCGCGCTCATCCGCGGCGACTGCTCATTCATCTGCATCAATGCTTTACCAGTAATTTTTGTTGCCATGCGCGGCGCTGACTCCTTTGCCAGGATCGTGAGAGCGTTATCTAATCTCTTTTATATGTTTATTGAACGCGCCGACTTTGTCTAATTAACGTAGCCGACTCCCTTCAAACAAAGCGTACCATGCAAGCGGCTATGTGGGTAGGGAAAACACGTTGAGATACGGTTATAAATAGAGAAGTATGGTTATGAAACTGACCGGCCCCCGCTAGCGTGTAAAAAAGAGATGCACAATGCCGTGATAGGGTGGAACACCCAAAGTCGTTGAGTTTGACGACTGAGCAGGAATATGCTACTATGTTTATATCAGTATTGCTCAGGGATACTCATGATGGCGAGTATGCCGGGAACTATCGGGTATTGAGTGCGTGATTGCTAGCCAGAGACGTCTAAGTCCTGGCATGGGCGGCTATAGAGATACAACCGCCTCTACTAAAGAGGGCAAAAACTATGATCACGCAAGCGATCAAGCGTTGGTGGCACAGATTATTTGCGCGATGGTCGCGCAGTACGTCTCAACATGTATCTTTCGCCTCTGTGGATCAACGAACAAACGCGGCGCTAACTCCGGAAACTACCTCTTATTCTTCTTTAAGCGGCCTGACCCCCCAATCAGGCGCGGCCCCCCTTATCGCGGGAAACACGCAAGGAGGGGATGTAACCTGCTCAACGCTCGACGAGCTGCCCAATCATACGCCCAAAGGGCCGCTCTCGCCAGCAGAAACCGGAAGCGCGGCCCCGCCTGACGCGAGTTCCGTACGCGCGCCGGAAATGGCGGCCAGCAGCGCCGAACTTAAACCGACGCCTGAGCAACAGTTGGATTTTCTCAACTATCTCATCAAACGCGGCCTTGTCAACGAAGGCTTCTCCGAAGACCGCGTGCCGCAACAATACCGGCGCACGCATTGAAGATGGCATGCACAAAGGGGTTACATACCGCACAATCTCGAATTGTGCGGTATGTAACCCCTTTGTGCATCTGAACTAAGCAAGGCGCTACGCTGCCGTATATCCCTGGCCGCTGGCCTCATCGGCGCTGGCGAAATAGACCAGGTCGTCGCCCTTCGCTTGCGCGAACTGCTCACCGAAGTCTGCACGCGTGTAATATCGCTTCGTACTCTTGAGGCCGACAAAAGCGGCATCAGCGGGAGCCTCTACTCTTTGCGCGGTGGCGACGGCTGGCCCATCGCCATCCACCCGGCGAATCTCGCCCGCGGGTTTACTCTGGCCCAGGCTCGCGCTGTTCACACTGTGCGTCGGCAGCTCGATCTGCTCGTCTTGCTCATCAGCCACGACAGCCTGTCGCTTACGAATCAGTACATACGTCACGGTGGCGGCTGCCGTGAGGCCGATGCCGAAACCAACCGCCATCCAGAAGGTGCGGCTCTGCTTGCGTACCGGCTGTAACAGCCGCCCGCCACGCTCCGCCAGATCATGCGTCAGGGCGCTGCCGCGCTCGATCGCTTCCTGGGAAATCTTGCCGCCCTGGGCCACGAGGTTGCTCGTCAGCTCTTCGCCGCGGCTCAACATATCGCGGCTCCAGTCGCTACCCCGGCGCTGCACTTCGCGCGTCACTTTTTGCAGTTGGCGGCGCTGGCTGGCTTCGGTGCGCAAGGCGCGGCGCAACAGCTGCGCCTGCGCTTGCAATTGGCGTGCCTGCTTCTGCAACTGGCGCGCTTGCTCGCCGGCAACCTGGCGGCTGGTGGCTGTGAACTCATCCAGGCGGCGCTGTAGCTCGGCCTGCGTGGTTTGCGCCGTATCCTGCCCCGCGGCAATCAGTTCGCTGCCGCGCTCCAGGGCTATCTGTCGCGCCGCTTGTGAACGCTGTTGCAACCGGCCCGCGACAGCCTTGACGACTGGCCCGATGGTGGTTAATGTGAGAAGAGCGATACGCGCCCAGCGCGCGCTTTTCTGTACGCCTTGCTCTTGCTGTGATTCCTTGTTCATACTATGTCTCTCCTTTTACGCGTCCCTACGGCGCATATCCTATCTACATTAAAATAGGCGCGGAACGCCGCGCCCAAATGAACTGGCGTACTTCCATTGCGTCAATGCCGTAGGGGCGCGGGCTTGCCCCGCCCTTGTAGCGATCTTTTTGGGCGGGGCAAGCCCGCGCCCCTACGGCACATTGTAACACACGAACAAACCGATATACTCTCCCTCATGACATTATAAGAGATATCCGGCGTAGTTTTCAACCCTGCATTGGTATGTCTTCATCTTCTGCCTCAACCTTCTTTATGAAATCTTGAAGGAACTTGGATGATTTTTCTATACTTTCGAGGATGTATCCTTTATAGTTGGGTGATACAGGCTTGAAGCCAAGGTCCCGCATGAGTCTTTCTCCTTCAGGTGTCGCTGCAATTCCGTACCAGTTTTTTATATCATACTGTTTATCTAGTGTGATCGCCCACCTGAGTGTATACCTGATAAGGGACCGTTTTCTGATGCCATCTATAACCTTATCTCCTGATGCTACAATCGTAACCGTAGGTATGTAAGCCGATAATGCAGATTCATTCCATTTCTTGATTGCCCAGTCAGGTATTTGTTGCTCTCGTATTTTCCCTCGTATCAGAGATTGTATTGTACTTTCTGCTAGCGGCATAATTGTTACCGCGCCCACCAGTTTATCACCGTCTTTTAAAGACATGTAAATATCTGGATTGATTTCTTTCCACTCCAATACTCTTTTGTAGCTTACTATGTCTTCAGCACCGTAAACTCTAAGACTATTCTGTACTCTTTTCCAGAGGTCAGCATTTGTTGACGGTTCAAATTTGAAATTTCTCTGGTCGCCTTTTTTGACTAGTTGGACATAGGCGTCGATAGCCTCTTTGGGAAATTTTCTTCCTCTTTGTCTTCCCTCTTCTATCTCACTAGGTATGATGCCTGCATTGACTTCTCTCTGAAAAGTCGCGCTTGGTTTATTAAGCATCTTCATGACTTCTTCTTTCGTGTAGTAGGCTTTTGCTGACATGCGGTCTTCTTCTCCACTTTACGAGATTGGCTCTACGATGTGTAGTTACCTTACATTATTGTATACTTTCGCTTTGTCTCATTACAATATTTCGTATGGTTATTAGGATTTCGTGGTATTGACATGACATGATTTTTAGATTATTATATTATTAGATTGCAGAGGAAACGCTGATAACTGATCAGGAAGTTGTTCGTTTCAGCAATATTTCTTCCTTAGAATGTAGTAATATGTAGCGCATCTTTTGTAGAGATGGCTAAAAGGATGTGTCAGCAACCTCTTAGCCAATTAAGTGCCAGAGTAGAGCGTTAATCGTCATCCCTGGCCTCAATATCTGGTATTCTAACGCAGATAGGTCAGTGGATCAATTGCTGTGATTTGTTATATACTTTTTCATCACGAGGAGGCTCATCGATGCAATCTATTCAGATCCAGGCCAGCAGTACCATAGTTCCTGCCGCAATTTTTCAGGAAGACCAGCCGGAACCCGCGCCGCCCACGTCTTCTCTTGCCCTGGATACCTCCGAGCGGCTGTATGTCGGGAAGACCCTCATTGCTATGGTGTCGTCGATCCTCATGGACGGCTATCGCGCAGCACGCAAAGCCTATGCAGCAATGGAAAAAGAGGAGGAAGACGGCGCGTTCTTCCTCCTGACTGGCTATGAGTACACTCATCTGGGACGGCGGTATCTGCCTGCCGGTCTGTCCCCGGTCGAGCAAAAAGAGTGGCAACGAGGTTTCCTTGCCGGATGGAACGCCGCGACCTTTGAGTTGTAGTACCAGCAGAAGACGGGAAGGAAAAGCGTACCCATGTCGCAGAGTAGACAGAGACGACGAAAAGGGAAAATCACCCGTGCGGTGACACATATCAGGCTAGCAGAAGCCAACAGTGCCAAGCTCGCGGCTCTGGATGCGTTAGCCCCCGTCTATCTGGCCCTCTGCCAGCAGTATGTCACGTTGTTCTGTGCGGAAGAACTCCCCAACAAGTATCATGACCCTCTCTTTGACACCCCCTTGTCCGAACGCTGGCAGCGCGTTGCCATTCAGCAGGCGGCAGGCATCGCGCAATCCTGGCGCACAAACAAAGCCAACGCCTATCAAGACTACCTGGATGACATGCTTGACTATCACGAACGAGAAGCCGAAGGCAAGCTCAAGCCAAACGAGCAAGAACCCACATGGCACGAATGGAACATCCCTACCCTCCGGCAACCCTGTATCCAGGCCAATGTCAACGTGGTGGTGCTGGAACGCTCGCACACAGAGACCTTTGATTACTGGTTACGTATCAGTACGTTGGAAAGCTATCATCCCTTACGGGTTCCGGTGAAGCTGGCAGACTACCATCGTGAGACTCTCACTGATCCGAAAACGAAACAGCGCCGCCCCATCAATACCAGCGTCACGCTGAACAAGCGAGACGGGACATGGTGGTTGACCCTCTCTTACGATACAGTGATTCCCATCCAAACGAAACCCGATGCACCAGTCGTCGGTATTGATGTAGGGATAGCCAACTTCCTGACCACCAGTACGGGCAAGCACTACGGATTGTTCCACGGCAAGCTCAGAGACCGCCAGAAACGTGATAGAGAGAAGCGGCGGCGCAAGGCCAAACTGCGCGCCTGTCTCAAAAAGAAGGGCGTGCAGAAACTCCCATCCACCAGCAGCAAGAGCGGACAACGCTTAGCCCGTCATGTGCGGCAAGAGATCAACCGCGCCGTGAACGAGTGCCTGCAAGAGCATGAAGGCTATCAAGTCGCCTATGAACAACTCTCGGTCAGCACGATGAAGTACAAAGCGCGGGCCATGAATGCCTACTTGTATGCCTCCAACCTGGGGCATATCCCAGAGCAATTAGCCTGGACCACAGCCAAACAGGGCATTCGTGCCACCAAAGTCAAGAGCGCCTATTCCTCCCAAGAATGCAGCGTGTGTCATTATGTGGATCGCACGAATCGACCGAACCAGCAAACGTTTTGCTGCAAGGTGTGCGGTCATACAGCACACGCCGATGAGAATGTCGCCCTCAACATCGAGCGGCGGCGCTATGACGAAGAACTGCGCGCCTGTCCCGACCGCAAAGCGGTCAAAACCTTGCTCTTGCGCCGACATCAGGAGTGGCGCAAGCGCTCCGGTTGGTCGTAGTCCAACCGCCCGCCGATCTCGGCTTCCGAGCGGCGTAGGTCAAGGTCAGAAGTCTGGACATATCGTGTCTGGGTCTTTGGTAACTATCTCAGTTCGACTCACTCTTTGTCAAGGTTTCGATCGCGCCTTGCCATAAGGCAAGGCGCAACCCTGTCAAGGAAGAAATATTTTTGGCTGATATCTGCAAGTGGATATCGTTACCCTGTTATTTGTCCTCGGTCTCTGTCTTGACCTCATTCAGGCGCAGCACCAGGCGGCAGAAATGCAGCATGGCCGCAACGGATTCAATGTGGGCCAGCTCGCCTTCCCCGGCCTGCTCGGTGGCCGTGGCGCGGCGGCGCAGCGCGCGCAGGACAATCATCACATCTTCTTTGAGCGCCGGGTCGATCCGGCCATGTTGCAAAAGGTGGACAAGCTGCGCGACGATGGTTTCGACGTCGCGCCGCATTGCTCCAAGATCATCGATCCAGGCGTCATCGGCGGTATTTCCCGCGCCTGTACTACCCCAAAAAGCGGCATCCGCGAATTGCACGTCTTTACCCTCCTGTTTATAGTACATAGGGAGCTGCGCGAAGTCATCTTCGCGCGTCTGGGTCATTGCAAAGCGAGGCGTATCTTCTTCCTGTGTAACCCCCAGTTCACGTAGTAACGCGGCCAGTTCTTCTTGCCAGCCTGCCATAATGCGCTCACCTCGTAGTCATCTATCACCGTGAAAGGTGAAACCGATTCGCTCTCTGAGGCAAGTGTAGCATAGTGTGTCAACGCCGGAAATGGAATAATGCGCGCGTAAGATTTTTGCACCAGGGGAAATCCCGCACACATTCCCACCTCCCTTTACATCTTGACAAGGACATAGCAATGTGTTATAGTTTGATAAACTGATTATAGCATATTGTAATATCTTATCCGTTTACCTTGTGGCATTGTTCGAGAGGAGCGATCCCATGAATCCACCTTCTCAGCTTACAGGGTCCTGGCCGACGGGCCATATGCTCGCCGGGCGCTATCTGATCGAGGGCCAGTTGGGTCAGGGCGGCTTTGGCCTGATCTACCGGGCGCGCGACATTCAGCTGCGCAATAAACTGATTGCCATCAAGCAGATCACCTTGCATGGACTCAGCCCGCAAGAGATGATCGAAGCGACCGATTCATTCAACCGCGAAGTGACGCTGCTCTCGCAACTCAAACATGCCAACCTGCCGCGCATCTATGATCAGTTTACTGACCCGGATCACTGGTACGTGGTTATGGACTACATCCAGGGAGAAACCCTTGAAGACATGCTCAAACACGCGCGCGGCGGCTGTTTTCCGGCGAAACGAGTTATCACTCTTGGCCTTGCTCTATGCGATGTGCTGTCCTACCTGCACGCTCAACACCCGCCGATCATTTTCCGCGACGTGAAGCCCGCCAACGTCATGATCACGCGCGCTGGGCATCTCTACCTCATCGACTTCGGCATCGCGCGCCAATATCGCCGTGGGCAGGCGAAAGACACCGGCGCGCTCGGTTCGCCTGGTTATGCCGCGCCCGAACAATATGGCCGCGCCCAGACGACGACACAAACCGACATCTACGGCCTGGGCGCGACCCTGCAAACGCTGCTCACCGGTAAAGACCCGTTGGACATCGCTATCGAGGGTATGCCGCCGGATCATCCCGTGCCGCCGCGCCTGCAACCGCTCATCGCCCAGATGCTCGAACGCAACCCTATGGCAAGGCCGCACAGCATGGACGAAGTCAAGTCGCGGCTCCTGGTTTTCAAAAACAACACGCTCGACCAGAAAATACGACTGGGGCTGGCGGAGACGCCGCGCACACTCAGAGCGGCCCTGGGCGGCTTAACTGTACCCATTTTACTCTTTGTCGCTTTGATATTCTGGTTTTTTGACGTGGCGCTCGGTTTTAGCTCCAGCCCATTCTGGCTTCCCTGCCTGCTGTCCAGCTTGTTCGTCACCGGTTTGTTCCTCGCCAGCGGCCTTTTCCAGGGCATCAAAAACTCAGCAAACAGGCTCCACGCCGCGGAAATCGTTCTCATCATGTGGGAGCGCCTGCTGATAGCCCTGTTCGTCAGTTCGCTCTTGACGCTGATGTTCTACTTCCTGCAAGATATCCTGCATCACGGGCAAATGTGGACGGTAGAGCTTCCGGTACTGATCGTAGGAGTATGTGTCGGCGCCGTCTTCACTGCCCTCAAACTGAACGCGCTGCTGCGGGCATTCTTCCACATCGGGAAACCGCCAGTACAACCCCAACAAGAGCAACCGCTGCCGCCAATGCAAATACGACGTCCTATGCAGCCAATGTCGCAGGTGCAGCAGATGCGGGAGATAGAAAGAATGCGGCACGCGCGCTTTTTCTAGATGCATTTGATAGTACAGTGAAAAACGGACGCCCCACCGGATGTCCTTTTTCCACCTTTCCCGCGCCGCCTCCTGCTAGAAGCGTATCAGAAAGTCGGCGATGATCTGGCGATCCTGCTTATCCAGTCCATAATAATCAGCAACCTGACTATTCAAATCAGCTTCGCCCTGTATGATTTGCGCTTGCAGCGCCGCTATTTCTCTTTCAAGATTCTCCAAAGTTGATACTACTTGCTGGCAGGCCGTTTTATTGGATGGCACGGTTAAGGCCAGCAGATCAACGACGCGCAGGATCGCTTGTGATTGCAGCTTGAGCCACGTTCGCACGATCTCCGCCATTTGTTCATGTGGAAGGATCAGCGTCGATTTGCCGAAGCGCATAGCGATCTTGCCGTCGAGCGTTGGTTGAAAAGTGACTTCGTCGCGCCTGAGCGTAGATGCTTGTGGTTTGCCTTGCACTAACCTGCTCAATGGATACAGATCATACTTCGCGGGCAAGGCGCGTACCTGCGGCTGCGGGAACGCATCACAATTGCGCTTTCTGGCTTCTACGATATTCGTTAGCTCCGTCAACTGCCTTGCAAGCTGCGCGATATTCTGCGCCTGTTCTTGCTCGATTTCGTTGGCTGGCAGCTTAATCGGCAGTTGTTTGATAAAAGCGTCACTGTACGAATATGCCTTGCCGCTAAAGACGACGCTGACATGTTTGAGATAATAGTCAAGTGTTGAAGAGTTGAGTAGGGCAAGCACAAGCCAATCGTCAACGAAGGATTTGAAAACAATGCCATCTGTACCTCCGCCACGCCCACCATGTTGAAGCAAGAAATGCTGGTCAGGATCGAAAACAAAATCTGGTTCAGTAGAGGATACTTGTATGAGCAATTTGGGTTGATTAAACCTTTCGAGATTCTGCGGTCTCGCCAGTTCGTACCATCGGTAGGCTTGCGTCGAATCGGCCTCTCGCAGGTCACGTTCACGGCGGCGCAGGCGCTGTGCAATGAAAGGGTGCGTGAGATATTGCCACGCCTTCGGGTACTGTCGATCCAGTACAGGGAATTCATCCTGGTACTTGTGACTTTTTCTAAAAATATCGAGCGCGTCGCTGGAAGGAATCAGCCGGTAACGGGTAATGGGGATTTCTTGTTTGCCGTGTTTTTCCAGGGCGGTGAGCTGCGCGTAAGGGTAGAACACGTACCAGTTGTCCCAGGCGGCATACCAGCGCTGTAGATCGCGGCCAAAGAGCCAGGGACGCAGCAAGACACGTTCAATCTCCACTTCGTCCGGGCCATGCCAATCAGGCTTACCCGCGCCTTTGGGACGCAACAGCAGCGTAGCGCCGTGATCTTCCAGAACGCGCAAGATGAGCGCGTCGTCATCACCTGTAGCAATGCCTTGAAATGCCCCGCTTTGCGTAGCTGTGACATCGGCAAGACGAATCACATGATGATGCAATGATTGTTCGAGCTTGAGCGTGCGACAGATGGGACAGGCAGCGACATCTTCAAAGGTCGCGGCCTGTTCCAGTTTCGCGAAGACGCGCCGCTCGTCGGGCGGCATCAGCAGCCATGCTGAACGCTGCAAGTCGTGGCTACTCGTCGGAAAGGCATCGGCAATATTGCCCCGCGCGTATGGTTTTCCCCGTCGTATTTCTACTAAGAGCGAGCGCGTCTCGGTAAGCAATTCTTGCACGCCGTGGCGCGGGTCGGCGAAGACACGCACAGCAGCAAAGGTTGGTGCTGCTATCTCGCCTTCATCCAGTCGTCGTACTATCAGGATCGCCGGATAGTTCAGCGCGTTCTCGAAGACGCGGCTGTCGCGCATATCGAGCAACAATTCAACCTGGGCGCTACGCGGCAGCGCGGCCCGCAGTTCCTCGGCGTAATTGGCAAGCAGGAAGCGATTGGAACAGATGAAGGCGAGCTTGCCGCCGGGCGCGAGCCATTCATGGAAGTTGGGACCGTGCGGCTGCGGAGGGATAAAAATAGCGCGTTCCATGAACGGGACATAGGCGTCGAAATTGCCGTCGGCCCAGTGATACCATGTTTCCCAGCGACCGCGAATGCGCTGCGGCACAGACTGAATACGGATATAGGGCGGATTGCCAACAACATAATGATACCAGATATCGTTTTTGAGAATCAACGCCATTGCGAGATCGGCCATTGTGCGCAAGAAACGCCCATCATCGTATTGATCGCGCAAACGCTGCATCTCCTGTACCAGCTTTAGCGCCGCCTGGTGCATATATTCCGCCAATTCCTGACGTAATCCGGCTGCTCGCAGGCGATTCTGGAGCGAGCGTACATCGCTGTCTCCGACGCCCACCATCTCGAAGAGTACATTGAGAGCCGCGAAATAATCTTCAGGATTACGTACCCATCCGTGAGCGCGCGCCTTGTCATAGCGTGGAACAGGAATGTCGGTGTGAAAAAATTCTCCCGGACTGATTTCCACCGGCAACTCTGTACTAATGAGCGTCACATCATCATCCTGCGAGATCAATAGCGCCTGCCGCACCTCACCGGAACGGGATGCGGTGGCTTCACCCTCGCGGTATTCCTGGCGCAGGCTGTCAGTGCGCAGCACGGGAATCGAAAGCGTCGGTAAGCTCACGCCTGCTTTCATCGCTTGCACGTATAAAGGAATGATCTGCGCAGCATAGTTGGCTCGCGCCATCAATACAGCAAAGGGGTTGATATCGAAGCCGACAATTTTGAGGCCGCCCAGCAAATCGCGCAGTATCTCTCCGGCTGATCGTCCTTGCGCAGCAGCCAGGTAGCGGCGTAAGGCATGAACCAAAATCGTCCCGGAACCACAAGACGGGTCTAACAGACGCTTTGTCGGCAAGTCGGGATCGCTGGGTACGTAACCTACCTCGTCGAGGAGGAAGTCTACCACTTCTGGCGGAGTATAAAATTCTCCCAGTGCTTTACGACTTTCGGCGTCGAAGTAGGATTGATAAAGGCCGCCGAGCAGGTCGCCGTTCATCTCCTTAAAATCAAACTCGAAGACTGCCAGCAGGGCCTCCGCCAGTCGCTCTCCAACTGGAGACGCATCGGGAGCTTTTGCAAGGTCATGCCACCAATCAAAAATATCCGAGTCAAATAGAGCATGTAGCGCCTGCTCACCTGTATACCTGAATACCTCCTTCAGCGTCGCTGCATAACCAGAAGGTGGTATCCGGCCATGCACGCGCTGTATTCTGAGAGCAGACAGCAACGTGTCTGTCAATTCCAGGTGAGGAAAATCGTGGTTTTCCATTGCTTGCGCTAGCAGCAGGCGTGAAAGTACAGCATAGGCTGATTCCAGGGCAAACATCAGATAATAATACGCTTCTTGCCTATCGTTGCCCTGAAAGGTTGGTAATAACGATTTCCAGGTTTCAGGGATATCGCCCTGAGAAAGCTCGCGCGCGTAGATACGCCGCCAAAATGCATAGGCTCCGCGAGCGAAACCCGACTTCTCAAACATAGCTGGCAAAGCCCCGGCCATCGCGCCTACCAGCCGTCCAAACGGTGTGCTGGGACGTAGCGCGAGGCGATCTAGAAACGCCAATCCGCCTGGTTCAGTTGGGCCGCGTACCGGAATAGGCGTCGCTGCGAAATTGCGTAACAAACTTACTACAACTTGATAGTCGGTCAAGTCGATTTCGCGCCAGCCTAGCCAGTTATAGAGAGCCTCGGTCTCACCGGTACTCGCGCGCTCGCAAGCAATACGCAGCACAGGTGGACGGAACAGGCGGTTATTGGTGCGCCGATAAATCCACAATTCACGCCCATTACAGAGAACGCCTACGTCAGGCAGCAAGCGCGCAATATAGTTATTTTCCAGTTGATCGAACCCATCGTTGGGCGAGCGATTGGGTCGCTTAAACTCAACGACCGCTAAGGGACGACCATTAAAGGCGCGCAGTACCACATCGGCTTGTTGATGCTCCAACAGCACTTTTTTCAACGGTTCGTCATAACCGAGTGTCGCGAAAAGCCCATCAGGTTTGAAGGCATAGTTGACCAGTTCGCGCTCATTGATGTCTGGATGGTCATCACAAAACTGCCCCATGTCGCGCAAGGCTTCACGCAGTTTGTCAAGGTCGGGCGCAATGGGCGCGGGAAGCAGCGGAGGATTAGGCGCGATAGCTTCGCCAGGCGGAACAGTTACTGGCTGTTGAATGAAAGTAGGATGGACAACTTTAACAAATACGCGCCATAATTCTCCGGCAGTTTGATACCGGACATGAACGTCAGGCTGTGTCGCTTTCAGGATCACCGCTTTAATCGGATCAGATAAAAATGCATCAAGATGAAGAATAAGCGAACCGTTTTCCCATGTTCGCTCAGGAACCTTGCCGGTGAGCATCTCATAAAGCGTCATGCCCAGAGCGTAGACATCTGAAAAAGGTCCGGCATCACTGCCGTAATATTGCTCCGGCGGCATATAGTCTTCTGTTCCAGCGCCCGTATCTGCCTTAACGTGTGTCACATGATGGAGGAGTTTGGCAAGTCCAAAATCGGCTACCAGCGCGTTACCCTGGAGATCAAACAGAATGTTTGATGGTTTGATATCCAGATGGATGACTCCCTGACTGTGCGCGTAATCCAGCGCTCTGCTGACCTGCTCCAGAATAGGCACGGCTTCTTCGGGAGCAATCCTCTGATTCAGCTTATCTTTCAGGCTTCCATGGGCAAGCTGCATGACCAGAAAAATAGAACAGGTATCATCTTCGGTTTCACCCAGATCAAATACTTTCAAGATATTGGGATGCTCGAGCTGTCCAATGATCTGAGCCTCCTGAATAAATCCCTCGATCATTTCCGAGGACCAGACATATTCAGGTTGCACAAGCTTCACTGCGACCTGCCTGTGAAGCTTGTGATCACGAGCTTCATAAACAATACCCATTCCCCCACTGCTGATCAGGCTCTGTATCTCATACCGCCCGGCCAGCGTCTGGCCGATAAAATCATTTTGCATGAGCGCTTCCACCATTGTTTTAAGATTAGCGATAACGCTATTCTAGCACACTACCTGGAATTTCTCGACAAGACCACTAGAAGTGGCAGAAAGTCCCAAAAGTAATGTTACAATACCATCATAACCTGTTCGTTCTCTATGCCAAAGGAGGCCATGATGGATTTTTCGCTGTCCGATGAACAAAAAATGATCCAGCAGACAGTGCATAGTTTCGTTGAACGCGAACTGATTCCCCTGGAACGGGAGATGATGCAGAGCGAGGGCAAATATTCCACCGGCATCGAGCCGGAACTCTACCACGAACTCCAGGCAAAGGCGAAAGCGCTGGGCTTCTGGGGCATCAACACGCCCGAAGCCTATGGCGGGGCCAACCTGGGCGCGGTCATGAGCGCGCTGATCGCGATGGAACTGGGGCGCACGCTCGTACCATTCACCTTCGGCGGCAACGCGGACAATATTTTGTACTACGGCAACGAGCAGCAGAAACAAGAGTACCTCATTCCTACTATCGAGGGCAAGCGCCGCTCTTGCTTCGCGCTGACCGAGCCGGGCGCGGGGTCTGATCCTTCATCGATCCGTACCGCGGCGGTGAAAGACGGCAATCACTGGATCATCAATGGGCAGAAAGTCTTCATCACCGGCGGCAACGAGGCTGACTTCACCATGGTCTTCGCCGTCACCGATCGCGACAAAGCGCCCCAGAACGGCGGCGTCACCTGCTTCCTGGTCGATCGTGAGATGGGCTGGACGTCGCGCCCCGTGCCGACGATGGGCGGCTGGTCCCCGGCGGAACTGTTCTTCGAGAACGTGCGCGTGCCAGAGGACCATGTGCTGGGCGAAGTCGGGCAGGGCTTCTCGCTGGGTATGCAATGGATCGGCCAGGGACGCTGGCTCATCGCCTCGCGCTGCGTCGGCACCTCCGAACGCCTGCTGCAAATGGCCGTCGATTACTCGCGCCAGCGCGTCACCTTCGGCCAGCCCATCGCCAACCGCCAGGCCATTCAGTGGATGCTCGCCGACTCCGCCGTCGAGATTCAGGCCACGAAATGGCTCGCGCTCCATGCCGCCTGGAAAGCCGATCAGGGGCTAGATAATCGTCACGAGGCCAGCATGGCGAAGCTCTTCGGCTCCAACATGGCGAACCGCGTCGTTGATCGCGTCATGCAGGTTCACGGCGGCATGGGCTACACCCGCGAAATGCCCATCGAGCGCTGGTATCGCGACCTGCGCGTGACACGCATCTACGAAGGCACAGACGAAATCCAGCACTTCATCATCGCGCGCAACCTGCTCAAAGGCTACGTCAAGATCGGCGCGTGGGAGTAGGGGCCAGATTGATCGCGCCCGCGGGGTGGGCAACGCGCATCACATCGGGGATGTAGAGGCCAGATTGATCGCGCCCTGGCGCGATCAATCTGGCCTCTACTCCCCCAACAAATAGTGTTCTCTTTCATTCAGGTTACTGAGACAAGCGTTCCAGGATCTGCGTGAGTAGCGCCTCCTGGCGATCAAACCGCGTTGTATGCTCACTCAGGATTCGTGTGTGTTCACTCAACACTTGCGTATGTCCATTCAACACCCGTGTATGTTCATTGAGAAGGGCTGTATGGGCATCAAGGCGTTGATCGATGGTTCCCAGGCCTTGATCGATAGTTTCCAGGCGCTGGTCGATGGTTTCCAGGCGTGTGAATATTCTTTTAATATCTTGCCCCTGGCTCCGTATCACGCCGAGCAGAATGGTCGTGTTTTCTTCTGTATCGCGAATGTGAGCGACAGCTTCTCGCTGAAACCTCTGTGATGCTGCAATAGCTTGTTCCACGGCCCCTAACCGCTCTTCCTGTGTTGGCATAGAACATCCTCTTTCATTGACTGAGTCACCAGTCTGTTTTCTCCAATTATACCTTTTCGTTGACAGCTTTTCAATAGCTTTTTTGTGATGATGTAGCGGGGCAATTGAATCAGGAAGGCTCATACGCATTGCCACGCGCGCTCCAATGGAAGTTGAGGGGAAAAGCGCCCGGTGTCGCATGAGCCTTCATTCTTCTATTCATTCGGAACAGGTTACAGTCCTATTCCACTTTCCGTTTCCTCAACGATAATACCGCTTCCCTGTCTGCGGTATAATACGATGATGTCGCCCTTTTTCACATAGCTAGAACAAGCAAGGAACTCTATGCTCCGTAATCGTACCCTCCTCGCGGTCTCCCTGGCCGTCGGCGCCGCTTATGCAGGCATCGGCATGGTGGGGCCGGTGCGCGTGCTGTATGCCCAATCGCGCGGAGCGTCGCTGTTCCTCATCGGCGCGATGGCCTCCGGCTACCTCGTCTCCAACTCGCTCTTCCAATATCCCTGGGGCTGGCTGGCCGACCGTTGGGGACGCAAGCAGGTGATGATCCTGGGCCTGTTCCTGCAAGCCATCCTCTCCCTGGTCTATCTGCCGATCACCGACCCGGTTCTCTTCGTCGTTTTGCGCTGCGTCGAGGGCATCATGGCGGCTGCCGTGCTGCCCTCGGCGCGCGCGCTGATTGTGGATACCGTACCGCCGGAGCAGCAGGGCGAGGCATACGGCATCTTCGGAGCCTTTTTTAGCGCGGGCTTCCTGATCGGCCCCGGCATCGGCGGCCTTCTAGCCACCATCGGCTATGCCGACGCCTTCATTGGAGCCGCCCTCAGCCGCCTCATTGCCATCATTATCATCATACTGCTGGTTCATCCGGCCAAAAAAGTCACAATTGCCAGCGCCGGGCCAGCGCGGGCCGTTCCCTATCGCCTGCTCTTCACTCTGCCCCTGCTTGGCGCGTATATCCTGGCCTTCGGCGACCTGCTGTACGTGGGCTTCGATCAGACGATCCTGCCCATCTGGATGCACAATCAACTGGGAGCATCCATCGCCATCATCGGCATCGCCTACGTTGCTTTCTCCTTGCCCAACATGATCCTGGCTCCCATCGGCGGGCGCCTGGCCGACCGCCGCCGCCGCTCCTGGCTGATCCTGATCGCTGGCCTGGCGCAGGTTCCGCTCTACGCCATCTATGGCCTGACCACCGCCGTCATCGTCGTCATATTTTTCTTCGCCGTACAGGGAGCGATCTACGCCTTCATCCAGCCAGCCGTTGACGCCAGCGTGGCCGCCGCCTCCGTCAGCACGATGCGCGCCAGGGTACAGGGGTTGTATTCGACCTTTGGCCTGCTCGGCGGATTCTTCAGCGCCAGCGTCATGAGTCCACTTTATGGCATAGACTATCGCTTGCCCCTGTTCGCCGTCGGCCTCGGCTACGGATTGTGCGTGCTGATCGGGGGATTGATGATCCGCAGAGCGGAGGCGCACGCGCTGAATATAAGGGAAATCCTTTAACCTTTCTCCACAAACGCCACCAAACGGCAGAACGCCGCTTCTCCACCGTTGAACTTCCAGGGGAAGCAGCCGATCCAGACGCGCTGGTCCAGCACTTCATCGATCATGCCGCCCGCGTTCTCAACGTGGAAGACGCCGTGCGGGAACATGTCGTAGTGCATCAGTTGCAGGTCATCGTCCGGCCAGATCTCTTCGAGCGGCTTGCCGAGCTTCTGGGCGCATTTGACGGCCAGGTCGGGGCGCACCTTGCGAATGACGGTGTTCATGGGATGATCCATCGAACCGGCATCAATGGCGAACCAGGAGATTTTGCGTTCCAGCACCCAGTTGACGAACTCGCGCGTGGGGCCGGGATGCTTAATGAAATAACGGGTCTCGTCCGGCTGCGACTCGCCGTACCAGTTGCTCGGATAATATTTGTGATAGCCGGTATGCACCACGACGATATCGCCCGGCTCGATGCGCAGGCCAGTCTTGCGTTCCCATGCCTCGAAGTGCGCGGAGGTGTAAATATCGTAATCGCCGAGGCCCAGGGACTCCAGGTCTACCACCACGCCCGGCCCGACCAGCTTGTCCAGCGGTATGCTGCCGATATCCTGGCCGTTGGTCATGAAGTGTAAAGGCGCGTCCAGGTGCGTCCCGACGTGCAGCGTCGAAGTAATCTCCTGCCCGCCCACTTTATCGAAGGCCACGCGCTTGATCCACTTGATGGTCGGGCCATCATAGGTGGCGAAGCCCGGCGTGTGCATGTCCCAGTTTTGCGACAGATCGATGACGCGCATATTGCTCAAATCGATTGATTTCATGAAGTGTGTCTCCTTGTATTCTTAAATCAGGGCCAGGGCAGTCGCCCTATTGGCTCTATGCTATCACAAAATTTGGCAGGTCATGGACAGACGCGTGAAATGGAGAAATGAGGGCGACCCTTGCGGTCGCCCTGGCAAACTGTGTCAAATAGTACCGCTCTCTATCACAACAACCACAGGTGTGCTATACTTTGCGGTGGGAATCCAGAGGAAACTCAGGTAACAAGCGGAGGCAGGATTTATGAATAGTACAGGAGGACCGCATATCCTTCTTTTTGAGCGGGACCAACAACTGGCAACGCTGCTGATGAGCGAGTTACAGTTGGCAGGTTTTGAGTGCCACACGGCGCGTACCGCCGTCGAAGTGTTCGATACTATTGCGCGCTATCCGGTGCGGATGGTGCTGGTGAATCTGGCTCAGGCGGCGGCGGGGCGGCGCGAATTCTGGGTCGCGCTCGATACGCAGCGCCGGGGGCGCGGCGTTCAGGTGTTCACCATTCACTGCACAAATATCGCGGGCTATGGCCCCGCCAGCGATGACGTGGATGATCGCCCGCAGTCGGTGCTGGCAGACATGGAAGTCGATGGCATGATGGGCATCATGAACCTCGTCAATGCCATTCGCGCGCGGCTGATCGTCTCTCATACGGGTTCTATGTCGCGCCTTGCCATGAATGGAGACGGCTCCAGCAGCGCGCAAGTAACCACGCCCGTATCTTCCGTGCGCTCCGCTCCCGCTAACTCCCCGCGCCGCCTGACGCCTCTGCCCCCATCGATACCCGTGGATTCACCCGACCCGCGCGCCGCCGGGCCATTGCCAACCGATAAAATTCGCGCTGTAATTTATCCCGGCCAGCGTCCGTGGAATCCCACCCCTGCACAGGATATGAGCGGGAGCAACCAGCTTACTGCTCGCCCAGACGATCCGACCAGCGTCTTAACGAGCATTCCAAAGCCCGCGTTCCCAGAAACGGCGGCTGAGACCAGGCGCGAACCCGCTTTTCCTAACGAGCCGGGGCTGGCGCAGCTTTCCCGCATGGCGCAGGGACAGCAGTCACTTTCTCCAGAAGAACAGGCGTTACCTCTGCTAGAAGAACTCGCGCGCGGACAAAGAAACAGCGCAAATGGCCTGACCCAGAACAGCCTGCACGCCGCCCCGTCTGAGGGGCAGTCGCTGGGCGCGTTGCCCTTGCGCGCCTCGCCCATCGAAGATTTGCCCTCGGGGCGTATGCCTGCCGTTGGGCCGCCGGACCGCGCTGGCTACACGAACCAGGTCACGACCGCGGCCCGTCAGGAAGAACCGCCACCGGCGCTCTTGTCTATTGTCCTCCCTTCATCCGCGCCGC
>Ga0207416_1002638_pt1 | contig 18953 bp, 26 predicted proteins | sample PaiPotPPM11metaG_FD_184107 | JGI IMG/M metagenome (GOLD analysis project Ga0207416, IMG submission 184107) | Iron sulfur acid spring bacterial and archeal communities from Banff, Canada, to study Microbial Dark Matter (Phase II) - Paint Pots PPM... ...
TCCTGTGCTTCCGGTGATGAGAAGACCAGAAACTTTCCCGCGCTGTTGTAGAGTCTGGGGCGCAGTGTGTCTGCGGTCGGTGCATACGCTGCTAGCTCCGCCTGCGTGCCGATACGGGCTGGCTCCGGTCCCGCTTGTTCGCCCAATGCCTCCAGACGGCGCTCGATCCGATCCAGCCGCCGAGTGAGTTGCATGAGTTGCGATCCATAGTCTGCGGGAAGAGACGGAGCCGGAGCTGGCCGCTCTGTCTTCTCGGCCCTCAACGTACCAGGTGGAAAGCATCTGGGGGGGTAGAGTGCGCCGTGGCACTTCACTACATGTATTACAACTTCGGCCGGCCGCATCAGTCGCTCAAGGGTAAAACACCCGCGATGGCGGCGGGTGTGGCCGATCATGTGTGGACGGTTGAGGAGATTGCGGACCTACTGGGGTAGTCGTGCGCGGACAGTGTCGCGGAACGGCGCATAATAGTCGCGTTGGACAATCGCTATGTCGGCCTTGGAGAAGCGGGTACACCTATATCGGGCATTCCGGCTCTGGTCTTCCAAGTAGCGGTACTGCGTGTAGGCTTCTTGCGATATTCGATCAAGAACGGCAGCGCTCCGCTCGTCATGAGTGATGTAACCATCTGGCTTACCACTAGGCCGATCAGCATAGAAGTACGCCTCAGCCCAATGAAGGGCGGCGTAGAAGAGCGCAGTCATAGCCCAGTCTGGAAAGTTTTGTGTGCACCGCGCCGCCAGCGCCTCATTGTGCTCCGCCTGACGGATGTGCTCCGCAGTATTGGGCACTCCTAGTGCGCGTAGACGACGTGGAGTCTTTCAAGTGAGGGGAAATAGTCACCAGCTGCTTCTGCCGGCACGGTTTCAAATCGCATCCGCTTGTCTGGAAACTGCTGGCGGACTGTGGCCTCAGCGCCAAATAATCGTCGTGCAGAGGTTGCGAGGTCTCCACGATACACGGTGTAAATCGTCAGCGCCTCTGACGCATCCACTAATATCTGGTCCACAACCGGAAGGTTTCCTAGCGCATCGATGTAACTGTCTACGTACTGGTCAATTTCAGCGTTGACGCTTTCGCGCAGCATTGAAAGTGCCTTCCGAGTTACGAAGCGACCCAGCGATGAATAGGGGATGGGCGCACTTCCCTTCAGCCTAATTATAAATGGATGTTAGACCAAAGGACGGGCATTGTCTATACGTCTTTAGTCGCACCTTTGAGAATCGCGACATCCGCGTCGTCTAATCCTTAACTCCAAATTGACCCACTACCCTATGGTGCGGCATGTGGGATTCGAAGATGGAGACCACGTGATCGTGTGCGGGGTGGAGGGAACGTTCCTTCTGCTTGCGAGCTCGGGTCACCAGAGCCTTGACGTCCATGGACTGGTATCCCTCGTTTTCCCAATAGAAGGCATTCTCCCACCACCAGTAGCGCCGGTCGCCCGCAATCGCCACAAGAACCGGCTCCTCTGTTTGAATGCTGCTGAGCTGGCTGAAATTCTGGGTGGTGATCTGAACGGTGCACGAGAGAGTAGCACAGCGGAGATCCAGTTCTTGCGGGCCTGGGGTGCGCTGGAGATCCTCGTGAATTCCTCCCAGGAGGTGAGGGAACTCGCGGTCACCCGCTCACGATTCGACAAAAAATTCGGTCCGCGATCAGAGGGGACGCGAAGCGCAGCGTACCCTGGAGAGGAGGCCCCCGATAGCCCAACCGTCCCCCCTGTGAGACGATGGAGAGCAGGGGGTGTGCGGGGTGCGAAGACATCGAGATGTGGCTCCGGTGCGCGGCACGCGCCTCTTCTACCAGATGGTGGGAACAGGCCCGCCCCTCGTGCTCATCCACGGCTTCGCGCTTGATAGCCGCATGTGGGATGGCCAGATGGGTGCACTTGCGACGAGACATCAGGTTATCCGGTATGACATGCGAGGCTTCGGGCGCTCAGCGCTCCCTGAAGAAGCGAGCTATACCGCAGCCGGCGACCTCAAGGCCCTGCTGGAGTATCTGGGCGTGGAAACGGCGGCAATCCTTGGCCTCTCGCTTGGGGGAGGGGTCGCCGCCGACTTCGCCCTGACCTATCCAGACGCCATGCGCGCTCTGGTTCTGGTCGACGCCAATGTCGGCGGGTGGGAGTGGTCGTCAGGGTGGAATGAGCGGGTGGGTGCTGTGTGGTCAGCAGGTAAGGAGTTAGGGATCGAGGCTGCAAAGGAGCGATGGCTCGCTCTCCCTTTGTTCCTACCCGCTCTGAAGCAGCCGAACCTAGCCCGCCGCCTGACACGCATGGTTTCCGATTACTCCGGGTGGCACTGGCTCCATGATGACCCCCAGCAGCACCTCAACCCACCGGCAATTCAGCGCCTGGGGAGCATCACGGCTCCCACCCTGATCATCCTCGGAGAGCAGGATGAGCCCGATTTTCATGCTATCGCCGTTGCCTTCCAGCGGGGCATTCCTCACGCCGAGATAGTCACCATCCCCGGTGCCGGCCACATGGCCAACATGGAGGCGGTTGAGCGGTTCAATGACATCGTGCTGCGCTTTCTGGACGAGCACTGACGGGGACCAGAGCCAGGGGATCACGGCTCCGATGCCCCGCCTTCGGACGCACCGACGGAGCTTCCTGCTGCTGTAGCCTCTGTCTCCGGCCACGGTTTCCTCGCCGATCATGTCGCATCCACCATCATGCTGTAACGCTCCGCCGGCGCCAGGCCTCGAGGATCTCCTCGAAGATATCTTCGAGTGAATGTGTGACGCCCCAGCCGGGATAGTCGTGCGTCATGGCACGGAGGTCGCTGATGTAGCAGATGTGGTCACCCTCGCGGTTGCGATCCACGTACTCGTACTGCATTGCCCTCCCGCTGAGCTGGGACACTCGATCGAAAGCCTCGAGGATCGAGCAGCTGTTCCCGCGTCCGCCGCCGAGGTTGTAGACCGCCGCGCTGTGCGGATTCTCCCAGAAAGCGTGGATGAAGCGTGCAACGTCTTCGGCGTGGATATTGTCGCGAACCTGCTTACCCTTGTACCCGTAGATTCGGTAGGTTTGGCCCTCGAGATTGCACTTCACCAGATAGCTGAGGAAACCGTGCAGCTCCACGCCACTATGGTTCGGTCCGGTGAGGCAGCCGCCGCGAAGACAGCAGGTCTTCATGCCGAAGTACCGGCCATACTCCTGCACCATGACGTCGGCGGCAACCTTCGAGGCGCCGAAGAGGCTGTGCTTGCTGGCGTCGATCGGAAAGTCTTCGGGAATGCCCGCCGCGAAGCGGGGATCGTCGTAGTCCCATCGCGTCTCGAGCTCGCGCAAGGGGATCTCGTTCGGCCGATCGCCGTAGACCTTGTTCGTGCTCATGAAGACAAAGGTCGCGTCCGGCACGAACCGCCGTGCGGCTTCGAGTAGGTTGAGCGTGCCGACCGCGTTGACGTCGAAGTCGTCGAACGGCCGGGTCGCCGCTAGGTCGTGACTGGGTTGCGCCGCGGCGTGGACTATCAGATCGGGACGGAGCGCCTGAAGACATTTCAGAATCCCATCGCGGTCGCGAATGTCGAGCTCATGATGCTGGAAGTTGGTATGAGCTGCTTGCAGACGGCGCTGATTCCAGCGGGTATCGCCGGCCGCCCCAAAGAACTCGGCTCGCATGTTGTTGTCGACGCCGTGGACTTGCCAGCCATCGCGGCAGAAGTAATCCACCACCTCGGAGCCGATCAGACCCGAGGAGCCGGTGACGAGCAGCGTGCTCAATCCTCCGCCTGCTTGCGAATGAAGACCGCATCGCACTGCAGTGGCATTTCCGACGAGTCGTAGCTCCAGGCAAACGTGCCCCGGAGTTGGAAGCCAACGTCTGTCAAATACTCATACAGGTCAGCGAAGAGCGGTTGGCCCTCGTAGTGCTCGAAGAACGACGCCTCGCTGACGATGACGCGGGTTCGTGAGAGGGTGCGTGCGCCGCCGGCGAACGCCTCCAGCTCGTAACCCTGCACGTCGATTTTCAAAAGGTCGAGACTGTCCAGGCCGCATTCATCCAGGATGCTATCTAGCCTTCGTACCGGCACCTGAATGGTCCCGATCTGGTGCATGGGCGTGTGGAACAGGACATCACAGTGGGGAGCGATTGGGAGGAGGGAGCTGCTGTGCCGGCTGGCGATGACGTTCAGGGTGGCAATGCCTTCATCACGACCGACAGCGCAGGCGAAGACCTTCTGGCTCGGGGCGAGCGACTTGCAGGCAAGTTCCGAGGCGAGGTCGGGCAATGGCTCGACCAGACCGATGAAGTCGGGCCGGTACAGGGAGGTGAGCTGCTCCGCCACATGGCCGGTGTATGCTCCAATGTCCAGAATCGTGTTAGGCCTCCAGGGGAGTACCGGGGCCCAGGTGAGCGCGGCATCCACGAGGGTTCGATTGAGCTGCGGCGCAAAGGCCCTTCGGTCACGCAAGATGAAGTGCAAATTGTGTCGGGCGACTGCCTGGGAGCTAAAGCGCCCATACGCCCGCTTGATGCCCTTGAGTATGAGTTTCACTGAACGACTTGACCAACTCCCTTATGGCCAGATCCCGTGTACGACACCAGGTGGTCGCCTCACCTATCTGCACGCATGCGAGCCACGCGTGCGGGCACACCGGCTACTATGGCCCTTGCCGGTACATCGTGAGTGACCACGGAACCAGCGCCCACCACCGCACCCGACCGTATGGTGACACCCGGCAAGATCACAGCGTGTGCGCCAACCCACACGTCGTCCTCGATAATGACGGACCCCAGCACGACGGTATCGCGCATGGGATCCATCGAGTGGTCATGCGTGACCGATGTGATCGCCGAATGAGATCCAATCATCACTCTGTTTCCGATTCGTACGTTGCCCGCGCCCCAAATGTGGACATATGCCGCGATGGAAACGTCATCGCCAATCTCGATCATTTCCGGTTGCGAAAAGTGGGCCGGCAATTGAATAGAGAAATTTGATCCACAGCGCTTCAGGGAAGATTGGAGGATCTGACATCGAAGATCGTTGAAGGCGGCCGTTACCCGGCGGCTTATTGTCTTGCCGGGTTCCGACACCATCCAGTGGTATGCAGCGGACTTTACCAGCGCGAGGGGACGCCGCCTCATGTCGCGGGAGCTGATCGTGGTGCGTCCAGTTTCCACTCCATTGCCTTGGTGATCACACCGTAGCGGTTGTCATAGGGTCGACCATCTGCGAAGTGCGGCAAGATCTCGAATTCGGCAACCTCGTCTGCCCAGTCGACGATGGTGCCGCCGGACTCAAACATGCCTGCTGAGAAGGTATATCGTCCCGGGAGCAGATCTACTCCCTCGATCCGCGCCGAGGCGTCTCCGTCCGCCGAGATAAAGACAGGGGGGACTAGGTCGCGCTGGAAACTGCTAAGGACCACCACATCACCAAACCAAAGGAGCAGCCAAAACGTGCAACAGATCGGCTCAGCCACCGCAAAGCCGAGGTGGAGATTTATGGGCTCGCCGATGAGAAAGGAGTTCTTCTCGACATTCCTGTCATCGGTTAAGAAGGCCGTTTCGATACTCACCTGGCCGGTTGTCTCACGGTGCTGGGAGCGCCCGATCTTCCGGGTGGGCATCCTCGTCGCGAAGCTTGACGCGTATGCTTCAGCTACCGCTCCTACTTCGCCGGACTTAACGATTCCTCCGGATTCCAGCCAGACGGCGCTGTGGCACAGGGCCTGGATGGCTCCCATGTTGTGACTGACGAACAAGATGGTTCGGCCGGAACGGGCGACGTCGCTCATCTTGCCCAGGCACTTGTCCTGGAAGGCCTGGTCACCAACAGCCAGGACCTCATCGACGACCATGATTTCCGGATCCAGGTGTGCAGCCACTGAAAAGGCAAGGCGCATGTACATACCTGACGAATAGCGTTTCACCGGAGTGTCTACGAACCGCTCAATCTCGGCGAACTCCACGATCTCGTCGAAGCGTCCCACAATCTCGCGGCGGCGCATACCGAGTATCGCGCCGCTCAGATAGATGTTTTCCCTTCCGGTCAGCTCCGGGTGAAAGCCGGTTCCCACCTCCAGGAGCGTGCCTACCCGCCCATACAGCTCGGCACATCCCTTTGTCGGCTCGGTGATGCGAGAAAGAATCTTCAAGAGTGTGCTCTTGCCTGCTCCGTTGCGTCCGACGATTCCCAGCACCTCACCCTCTGCCACTTCGAAGGACACGTCGTCGAGCGCCCAGAAGCGTTCCGTGTCGTGCCGTGCAGGCGAGGTCACGCTCCGCAGCGCCCGAGTCACCCGCCGTGGCAGGCCGACGATCTCCTCCTGCAACGTTTTGTACGGCGAGCTGCTGCGTCGCGACGCAATGCGGTACGACTTGCTCAGGCCCTCCACGCGAATAGCTACGTCAGGCATGTCGATCCTTGCAAAGCAGGTGCCACCTGATGGGAAGAAGCAGCGAAACTTGGGTCAGAGGGAGCAGACGGGTCAAGTCCCGAATCCTCTGTAAAAGCCTCTCCTGCCGCTTCCGTATCAAACTGGGGACGCGGGCATCTCTGGATCTGCTCACATGCCCCCTAACGTCCGTGGGAAGCCGAACCTAAGGAGAGTTGCAAATGTTCTTGGCACATTTAGCCTTTCTTATTCCTGACCGGCCGGGCCGAGCGGCGAGGACGTGCCAGAGCGCCTCGCCGGGGCGCGACCAGCTCCACGAATCGCCGCCGCGCCTTTCTCTCCGATCAGCATCGAAGGTGCATTGGTATTTCCGTGCGTTATCGCCGGCATGGCGGAGGCATCGATCACGCGAAGTCCCGTGACGCCATAGACGCGGAGTTGGGGATCGACGACGGCATCGGTATCGGTCCCCATCCTGCAGGTGCCGACGGGGTGGTACACGGTCTCGACGCTGCGGCGCACGTATGCGGCGAGATCGGTGTCGCTGCGCACGTCGTCTCCGGGAAGCACCTCTTTGCCCCGAAACGCATCGAACGCGTGCGTCTGGGCCAGGGCACGCGAAAGCTTGAGCCCGTCGACGAGCACCTCGAGATCGGAGGAGGCTTCCAGACACCGTGCCTGGATGATAGGTGGCTCAAGCGGTTCGGCAGAACGTAGTGTGATGGACCCTCGGCTCTGAGGCTCGAGAAGCGTGGGGAGGAACGTGAAGCCATGCCCTTCCGGGTTCGCGAAACCATGCTCGACAAAGTACGCAGGAGCAAAATGGAACTGCAGGTCTGATAGGCTCCAGTTCGGGCGCATCCGCACGAAGCCGCCAACCTCCGGACCATTGGAGGTGAGTGGCCCGCGGCGTCGCAGCAGATAGTTCGCGATGTTGCGCGGTGACTCGGCCGATGCGAGGGAAACCGGCCGAGTGCATGCGTAGACCGCCGTGCAACCAGCATGGTCGTGCAGGTTCTGTCCCACACCAGGAAGGTCCGCGAGCACCGGAATACCGAACTCGCGCAGATGATCGGCCGGTCCCACACCCGAGAGCATGAGCAGCTGTGGCGAATTGATCGCGCCGCCGCACAACACGACCTCACGCCGCGCCCGCGCCACCAGCCGGCTGCCCTGCACGTACTCGACACCTGCCGCTCGCGCGCCTTCAAACACGATGCGGGTCGCCTGCGCCTGCGTCCGAACGGTCAGATTGGGACGCTTCCTCGCGGGCCTCAGGTACGCGTCTGCCGCGCTCCAGCGAGCCCCACGCCACTGCGTCACCTGATACTTCCCGACGCCCTCCTGTGACGGCCCGTTGAAGTCCGGATTCGCCGGCAGCCCGGCCTCGATGCCTGCCTCGATGAACGCCTCGGACAACGGGTTCACGTACCGGAGATCGGAAACATGCAGCGGTCCTCCAGCACCGTGGTACTGGGAGGCTCCCCTCTGGTTGTCTTCGGCGGCCAGGAACACGGGCAGCACGTCATCGAAACTCCACCCGTCGTTGCCGAACTCGGCCCAGCCATCGTAGTCAGCCCGATTGCCCCGCATGTAGATCATGCAGTTCATCGACGAGGAACCCCCGAGCATCTTACCGCGAGGCCAGAATAATGATCGGTCGTCAGCAGCCGGATCGGGGGCCGTCTGATATGCCCAGTCTCTGGAAGTCTTGAACAGCTTCCAGAATGCAGCCGGGATCTGGACCTCCCGCTTCCTGTTCGTCTCACCTGCCTCCAGGAGCAATACCGTCACATCGGCATCCTCCGTCAGCCGTTCCGCCACTACGCATCCGCCGGAGCCGGCTCCGACAATGATGTAGTCGAACTCCGTCCCCTCCACGGTTGCCATCCTGCACACTCCTTTCTGCGCGCCACATCCACCACCGGTACCGACCAGCGTATTTCAGATCTGGTGCTCGGTCAAGCCTGTCCACCTTAAGTCAAATCCGGGGTCTCACGGCTTGTGAACTCTTACAGCGGCAACGTGGAGCGCCCGAACCGTGAGGAAGGCGTTCAGCACCTGCAGCATGCGGGCCGACGCCTCCCGCACCTCGCCCGAGTGGCTCCCCATGCTCAAGACTCCTTCCTCCATCACGAGCTGGCCGAATCGAGCCCCATAGTAACAGAGACATGACCGGTCATAGGAGCAAGTCCAGGCATCTCCTCGCTCTGAAGTCTCTCACTGTCCTTTCTCTCCGTCCCGAGCATGCTCCGGGACCACGATCTTCGGCACGCTACACGGCCGTCAGCGTCACCTCCTCTCCTGCCTGCTCCTGCCGCCAGCGACGTAGCTCACCGATATCCAGGTAGCGCATGCCGCTGATCCACTCGTCGGATTGCTCGGCACAGAGGGCGGTTACCAAGCGGAGGCAGGCGTCTCGATGAGGGAAGATGCGGACGACCCGAGTCCGCCGCTTGATCTCCTGCATCAGCCGCTCCCAGCCGTTGGTGCTGCGGATGCGCTGCCGATGAGAGGGCGGGAAAGCGTAGCAGGCAAAACATTCCTCAATGTGCTCATCCATCTGGGCGGCGACACGGGGATGCGTGGCACGCCACCGGTCGGCCAGCTCCGCGGCGAGGCGACGAGCATCGGCCAGTGTCGGCGCCGTAAACACGGTCCGCAGACCGGCCGCCAGCTCTCCGCGCTTGCTGGCTCCGACAATGCCCATGAGATCGCGGGTGAAGTGGACCTGACACCGCTGGTGGCTCGCCCCTTGGAAGTGCCGCTTGATTGCCGCCACCAGGCCCCGGTGCTCGTCACTGGTCACCAGCTCGACGCCGGTCAGCCCGCGTGCCTTCAACTGCCGGAACTGCTCCTGGTAGGTCGCCTCGCTCTCGGTATCTGCGACGTCCACCGCCAGGATCTCCCGCTTGCCATCCTCCCGCACGCCCCCAATGATCAGGACTCCCTGGCTGGTCACCCGGCCGTTACTGCGGACATCCTCATAGCGCGCATCGACAAACAGATACGGATACGTCGTCTCATCGAGGGGGCGATTCCGCCAGGCGGCCAGCTCGGCATCCAGCTTGGTCGTCAGGGTACTGACCAGGCTCTTGGAGAAGCTGGTCCCACAGAGCGCCTCGGTGATCTCCCGCACCTTCCGGGTGGACACTCCCTCGAGATACATCTCCATGAGCGCGGTGACCAGCGCCTTCTCGCTCCGTTGATAGCGGGCAAACAGGGCCGTCGAGAAGGTGCCCTCCCGATCCTGGGGCACCAGGAGCGTCAGCGTTCCCATGCGAGTGCGCAGCGTCCGCGGTCGATACCCGTTGCGGTGACCGGTTCGCGTGTCGGTGCGCTCGTACCGCTCGGCCCCCAGGTGGGCCGTCATCTCCGCTTCCAGCACCTGCTGCAGCGTCCGCTCCACAATCCGGCGCAGGAAGTCACTGTCATCTAGCAGGGCTTGCGTCAGGGTCTCGCCGTCCGTACCATGACTCGGGGCCATCGGTTCCTCCTGATAGTGGGTTTGCTTGAAGGGTTTGGTCACTATCGGCGTGGAGGCGGTGGCCTATTGTCTTACCCGGCCACCTCGCTTTTACAGAGCATAGCGGACACTACTAGCAGACGTAGCGCGAACCCAACTAGCAGAATATTGGGCGCAACGTAAAGCAAGTAAACTGCGGATGTGCCCACCTACTTCGTTGAGAGTCGCTTCTGGAACGATTACCATCATCTGACAGAAAGCGAACAAGCGCAATTCACCAAGGCGCGCGACGAGTTCATAGACATACTTCGGCAATGGGAACATGCCAGGAAGCCAGGGATTCCGCAGTTCCCTAGGCATCTCGGCGTTAAGCCTTTGGTTAACCAACGGCAATTCATGGAGTTTGCCTGGGCGGCAGATGGGCGATGCACGTGGCGATATGGCGTGCCTCAGAAACCGGGTAAATTCCACGTCATCTGGCGACGCATAGGATCACATGATATCTACAAAGCTCCGTAGCCGCGTGCCTACGCCGGCTTGCCGTGCTGCGCGAAGGCTGCAGCAAGCTCCTTCTCATCCTCGAAAAAGTCACCGCTCACCTGCTCAATGTCAATCGGCTTCTGATAGCTTGCGAGGATGCGACTGGCTTCGGAGTTAAGGTCAATGCCCTCAAGCACTGGAAGCTCATACCCTTTGGTAAGGCTCACCTGAACCCACTGCTCAAGCAACACGTATAGCTCTCTTGCGCACTCATGCACGTCGGCACCGAACGCGACTACTCCCCGTATCTCAGGCACATAGGCTGCCAGTGTGCCATCTTCCATCTGTTCGACGGTGGCACGCCTGAGTGCACTGATTATGTAGTCTTGGACAATAGTTAGCAGAGGCATAGGGGTCTTCTAGCACCAGTATATGGGCCTGGAGCGGGTGCGACCTAAGTGGTCATGTGCATACTATGCAGGATACGTACGAGGTTACAAGAGTAACTTTCCGGAGTTCCGGAGTCTTCGCGCACAGGCGCCATACTACTTGTAAGCGAAAGCTGCTACCTGTCGCTGCACTACTAAATCGCGTCTGCAAATCCCCGCTCGATGCGCCGGAAAAAGAATGCACCGCTCACGAAGGCCACCACCGTGACCGCCGCGGTGATCAGCGTCATGCTGATGGAGAGGGTGCTGCGGCCCAGTAGCGCCCATCGAAAGCCCTCGACGTATCCCACCGCCGGATTCAGGCTATACGCCCAACGGTACGCAGGCGGGATGAGCTTGCCGGTGTAGGCCACCGGTGTGGCAAATAGCCACACCTGAATGACAAAGGGCAGCGCATACATGAAGTCGCGGTACTGCACATTCAATGCGGATATCCACAGCGCGATGCCCGCCGCTCCCAGCACCGTCAGCGCCAGGAAACCGGGCAACGCCACTACCTGCCAGCTCAAACTCACGTGGTAGACGGGCATGAGCACGGCCAGAACCACCAGCGCCACCACAAAGTCCACGACGACGGCCCCGGTGCTGGCGAGCGGGATGAGGAGTCGCGGAAAGTACACCTTTGATATCAGCCTGGCATCGCCGATCAGGCTATTCCCCGCCCGCTGCAGAATCCCCGCGAACAGGTTCCAGGCCAGCAGCCCGCAAAAGACGAACAGTATATAAGGAACTCCGCCGCTGGGCAGCTTGGCAAACCTGCCGAAGATCACGGCGAAGATGAGCGCAGCGATCAGCGGCTGCAAGATCACCCATGCCACACCCAGCGCCGTCTGCTTGTATCGCAGCTTCACATCTCGCCCGGCCAGGATCAGCAGCAGATCGCGGTAGCTCCACAGCTCCCCAAAGTTGATGGCCGACCAGCCACTCGAAGGCCGTACCACCACCGTCGGCCGCCGCGGCGGGGTTGACGCGGCCGCGGGCTCCTGGTGCTCCAGGGCCTTGGTTTCAACCCGTTCCATGTTTGTAACTTTGCTCGCCGGTCATGGTCTGACTACATTCGGGCTGTGCAGGACGGCAAGAGGCCAGCGGCTTCTCTCCGTTGCGCCTCCGCGTTTTTGGAATTCGTGGGTTGAAGGTCTCGATCCCCTCACGCGCCACCAGCCGCTCGGTCTGCACGTCGCGCCGCGCATCGCGATGGATCACGTACCAGCCTGGCATCACCATTGCCCGCTTCCCCTGTCCTTCGAGGGTCGTGTCCAATTGCGGCGTGCTCCGCCATTTCCTGCGCCCTTGCCGGGCCAGGACTTGACGCCTTGCGCGGGCTCACCCATCTTTTCACTGCTCCCAGCTGCGCCGTGGAAAGGACACAGAAGGATGGAACGCACTCTGTCAAGAGTGTACTAACTTCTCCGATCTCACGTGCAGGGCCGTGGCCGAGCCGGGGCAGTCCGCCCAATTGGATGTTCGCGTCGCCGGCCTGTGGTCTGGCCGCGCCACAGTGTCTGGAGAACCGCCAGTCGACGCCCATGTCGGCCCCGCAGCTCCAGCAGGGCACCCGGTGGCCGCAACGGCGGCACGTTCTTGCCCCGAACGGTATGTCCTCGGAACAGTTCCCGCATCGAGTTGTTTCAGTGAGCGTCAATCGCCCGTCCCCGCGTCCACACCGCTCGAACGCACCAGCCAACGGCGACCAACGGCCAGAGTCCCAGGAGGAAGAGGACAACTGCCGTACCTGTGGCAGCAGCTGCCGCGACGGCGGGCGAACTATTGCGCTCACGTAGACGCCGATGTACGTATGTCGTGGCACGAACAGTGGTATACAAGCCGAGAGTAAGGGTTAGAAGAACAATCAGCTCCGGTAAGTGGCCACCCAACATGCAATTCCTCCTACCTGCCTTATCACATATGGCCGAAGAAGTGGCCGCCGTGTCCCCCACAGTGAACGTCTGGTAGGTAGCTGGAGCACCCTCCATCTCCATTTCCCCCAGACGTGCCGTCGGCTGCTCCAGCCATCTGGACTCGAGGCCAGAAAACGTCCTGCGTTCGCCACCATGCGTTTAGTGTCCGGACTGAACAGGCATAGACGCGGTTGGAGTGGGTTCCTGCCCACTCCGCATGCGGTTATCTCGGTAGCCTCAGACAAGCTGACACCGAAATCGTGCGCGAAGGCGGCAGCGCTAATTGGGCCTGGGGACGTCTGGTGGAACCCCGACGGCATATCGCCTGCGGTCAATGTAACACGTTCGGCGGAAGGGGTGGAAGGTACTGTCGAGGTTGCAGTTGGAGATATCGTCGGCGTTGCGGTCGCGGGGGGAGTCGCAGTTGCAGTACCTGTAGAGCTCGGAGTGGGCGCGATGGGCGTGGCCGTAGGGGTTGGCGCGGCGGGCAGAGGGGCTGCAACCTTGATGATGAACATGCACGTGCAGCTGCCCTCCTCCGGAGGGCTGCTGACGAACGGGAAGGCCTGCCCGCTGAGGCCGGCGACGTAGGCGCTGCCCGCTGAGTCCACGGCAATACCATGAGTCTCACGGGGGCCGAGGTAGGTGCTGTACAGTGCCGTATTGCCGGACGGAGCGAGCTTCACCAGGTAGCCACCAAACCCGATCCGCGACTGCACCGGTTCCGTCTGCGGGAAGTCCCCGGCGGTTGTGTCCCCGGCAACGTACGCATCCCCAAGACCGTCCACCGCAATGCTTCCTCCCTGATCGAAGCCCGTCTCACCCAGATAGGTGCTGTAGATCAGGGAAGTGCCCGACGCGGCCAGCTTTAATACGAAGGCGTGTTGAGGGCTGACGAAGCCTGGCGATGGGAAGAGGGTGGGCTGGAAAGCGTTGACGGTTGGAAAGTCGGCGGACGAGGTAGTACCGGTTACATACGCTTGCCCAAGGCTATCGACAGCGATCCCGTCGCCGCCCTCGTCGCCGGTTCCACTCAGGTACGTGCTGTAGACGAGGGTGTTGCCGGTTGGACTTATCTTCGAGACAAACACGTCGTCGTCGCCGCCTCCGTAGGCTGGTTGAAGCGCGTTCACGGTTGGAAAGTCTTTGGAGGCAGTCGAACCGGTGACGTAGGCGTTGCCTGAGCGATCTACCGCGATGCCATTTCCAAAGTCGTCGCTTGTGCCTCCCAGATAGGTGCGGTAGAGCAACGTCCTGCCTGATGGATCAAGTTTGGCGACAAAGGCGTGGTCGCATCCAGCCGTCAAGGCGGCCGGTGGACAGGTGCCGGCCTGGTATATGCTTCCACCAGGTATAGGGTCTACTGTCGGAAAGCTATGCGAGGCGGCCCCGGTAACATAGGCGTCGCCCTGGTCATCCACGGCGATGGCCGCCGATCCGTAATTGTCCTCGCCAGTAAGGGATGTGGCATAGACCACCGTTGGATCGATGATCAAGGGCCTGGCTGGATCGTACCGACTTACCACGAAGCCCGAAGGTGTGTGCCCCATGGAGAATGTAGCGGGCCGCGATTAGGCGCCTCTGACGGCCGACGGTCTGATAAACGGTCGGTTTGCTCTGGAGCAAGGGGCCTGCATGGGTCTGCACCACCAGATCTCCTTCGCGATTGAGCCGAGCAGGTGAAGCGCATGGATGAGGCGCACAGCGAAAACTCGTTGCGATAATGTCTGGGCGTGCGCCCGGTCCGACGATCCAGTCGTACTCGAGGTGTCCTCGTTGGCCGTAGTACTCGAGATCGATGCCCGGATAGACATCGTGCTCCCTCACTCTGCCGTATGCCGGAATGCTCGTGTGCCAGCGTCGAGGATCGCGACCGATGAGGTAATTGGTCGAGCCCGGTAGGCGGTCGAGGCCGATCATCCGTGGATGAACGGAAGCACGAAGAGGGGAGAGGCTCACCGTCGCGCCGGCGTGGCGAAGGAACGGTCTATGTAACGTCCGGTAGGCCGGAGCGAGGATAAGGGTTGCACTCCTGGGCGCGAGCGCCAAGGTGAATCCGGAGTCTCGGGCCAGAAAGCGGATGCTGCCAGACAGCTGTCCCCGGTTGGCTTCGAAGGCCAAGGGGAGTTGCCCATATCGTGAGGCCGGCTGGATCGGTCTCGCGTGGGCCACCTGGACCGACGGGATTCCCGCTCGCACGGTCGATAGTGGTGTGGCGCCGAGAATGACCAGCAGCCCTGGAGCACTGAGAATCTAGCGATAAATATGCGTGGTTGGGATCGGCGTCGCCGCCTAAGTCCTCGACACGCGCGATGAGCCAAGCACAGATGCGAGAAACCTGGGGCTCAGTTAGTCCTAGGAGCCCGGTGGGCCTTGTGGAGTGTTCGCATAAGCCTTGGCCAGCGCCACTAGGAACTGCCCGACCTTCGTCCATGGAGGCACACTTATCTGCGGCTCCTGCTCCCACCAGAGGAGCCTGTCAGCGCCTTCCTCGAAGGCGGCGACGAACATGGCGCCGACCTGCTGGAAGTCCTGTCGATTGACTGCGGTGGGACCCAGTCTGTATCCCCTGAAATCATCGGTCACCATCGCCTCTCCCTTCGCCAATCGCTCGGGATGGTGCGTGTCGTACCTGTTGCGGACTATGGTCTTGTTCTCCTCGGTCGACATGGCTGCAGCACGCAGCGAAGTGGGGGGAATATCCTCTCCATCCACGAAGAACGAGATGCCGCAGGCCTCGCAGTTCTCACTGTCAATGTCGTTCTTATGCCGACAGTCAGGACATGGGAACTTTCTCATTCGTACTCCACTTCTCGATGTCCGTACTCCCATAACTAGACAAAGCCTAGTACTACAGTGACACTTAGAGACATCGGGCGCGGAGCGAGAGAAGGCGGTAAGTTGAGGAAGTTTGGTTTCGGGCCAGAAGTGGCGAGGTACATCGATCGGTACGGGAGCAATTTCGTCATCTCTCGACTTGTCCAGTCTGAGACGTTGCACGTCGGATGCATGCGTCTGGGACCGGGAGGGCTGGTCGCGTATCACCAAGCCCTGACCCACCAGCTGTTCGCGGTTGTGGAGGGTCAGGGCTGGGTACGGGGAGCGAGTTCGCAGCGCGTGCCGATCGAGGTGGGGCAAGCGGCTTTCTGGCAGCCAGGCGAGTATCACGAGGCGGGGACAGATACCGGGATGGTAGCTATCGTGGTAGAAGGAGCTGCTCTAGCTTCTAGCCCAGAGGATATCGGCCCTGTCTCCTCTCAGGCAGAGGAGGCGGCAACTTGAACAATTGAGCCATATCGTGGAGCCCCGTAAGTGGCACTGTAGTACTTAGGAAGGAAGATGGAGATGCGGCGCTACTACCACGTTGCTCCCGATGACTACAGGGAGGGCGACGATCTTTACAGCTATGATGCGCTGGTCTCACAGGGCCGTAATCCACGGTGGAAGTGGGACCAGATCCATGCCGAAACGAACGTACTTGCGCTCTTTTGCCACACTGCGGACGCGCGGACCTTTCGGCAGAACCACGGGGGCAGTATCTAGGCCGTTGATCTCTCAGAGGAGTTTGAGAGGGAGCATGTACAGAGGAATAAAGAGCAGTTCCCCTGTGTGCGTGATCGCATTCCCGGAGAGTACGTGAGGCGTTGGAGAGAAGCGGATCGCTACCCTTAGGAGCGTCTGCGGGCCCCAAGACTGGCGCACTCGCTGGTCATCTGAGCCCGCACGGCGCACAGACGGGCTCGTCCGGTCGACAGCGCCGTCGGCAACACGATGGACAGACCTCGAGCAGCTCCTGATCAACGTCCGGTAGCCACCACTCCATCTCTCTGAGCGATAGCCCGGACCTGCGCTCTGCCTCTGCATCCTGTGGCACCGGCGTCATGGGCTCTGGTCGGCACGCGCAGGTGGGAGCACCTCGGTCTCGTAGCGCACACGGTGCAGCGAGAGCGCCTCTTCCCACAGCTCGGCGATCGTCCTGTCTGGTTGCTCGCGCTGCAGGACCTCGGCGATCTCGAGGATCTCTGTTTGCACCTGGTCGACGTGGAGGCCAGGCTCGTTCATAGCACATATGGTAGCAGGGGGTTATGCAAAGACGAGGCGACGCATCAGGGTCAGCGGAGTGCGTCCCAGAAAGGGAAAGGGCACGGGTGGTGATCCCGCGCCCTTCGCTCAGCAGGGAGTACTGCTAGGTGGTGCAGATGCCGCCCGGGCGGCAGCCCGCGCTGCCGCTGCAGCAGTCACTGTCGCTCTGGCAACCGCTGTCGTTCACCGGTATTCAGCTGACACATATGAGAAATGTTGTGTCGAGCACTCCGGAGCAGCAAGAGCTGGGAACAAACGGGTCGGGGCCATCCCCGTTCGGAACGCAGGTGACACAGGTGTCAGTGCTTCCGTCGAACACCCCGGAGCAGCAAGAACTGCCGGCAAACGGGTTGGGAGTATTCCCGTTCGGGACGCAGCTGACACAGTTGCCCGTGCTTGCGTCGAGCCTCCCGGAGCAGCAAGAGCTGGGGATACGCCGTTGGGGGCTGGGGCTATCCCCGTTCGCGACGCAGCACGTGGTTCCTGAGCAGGTGCCGGTAACTGGACAGGTGGCGCAGGTGCCACCACAACAGATCGCGTTCGTCCCACAGGAGGTACCGTCAGACACGTTCCCAGTTGGTGTACAGGTTCCGCTCTGACAGGTGTAGGTCCCGCAGGGATTCGAGCCGGTGCAGCTGGTCCCATCCGACGCGGCCGGATTCGAGCAGATCCCACTCGATGGATCACAGGTGCCGGCCACATGGCATTGGTCAGACGCGGTACAGACCACCGGGTTGCTGCCCGTGCAGGCCCCACTCTGACAGGTGTACGTCTGGAAGCACGGGTTGCTCCCGGTGCAGGTGGTGCCATCTTTGGTGGAATCCGGCACCGTGGTGCAGCTGCCAGAAACACACGCGGCTTTCCTGCAAGGATCGGTGCTGGCTGGACACGCAGTCCCGCAGCTCCGACAGTTGGTGGTGGTGCTGAGGCTGACACAGGTGTTGCCACAGCAGCCGGGGGTGGCACTGCCCGCCACACAGCAGGTGGTCCCGGCATAGCTGGTGTAGTGCCCGCCACTCTGGCTCCCGCAGAGCGCTCCACTGGTTCCGGCTGGATGATTGGGACCGCAGGGGGAGTAGCACAACCCCTTGCCATGCGCTCCATCACTGGCACATTGACTCTGCGCTGTTGTTCCTTCTCCAAACGTGGCATTGCAGAAGTGGGCGCAGGCGCTGGTACTGGCCCAGGCTATCCCACCTCCCGAGCGAACAAGCAGCCCACCCAGGGCCGTTGCCACGATCGCCTTGAACGCCTGTCGCCTCGAGATGGGCCGTGCCAGGTTGCGGGTCAGCTCGTCAAAGCGGTGATCTTCCATGCCCTTCTCCTCTTCGCCCAAAGCGCCCAACACACAGCAGGTCGGTCACACACGCCGTGGGGCTTCGCCTTTCGCGTAGCTATCATACACCCTCTGTCAATGGCCTCGAGGGTCTCCGTGCTGCTTAGCGGGATACGCGTCGCGAATCGATACTCCCGGTCATGCCGGTTCCCCGCACCACGCGTCCGTAGTGAAGCCCGATGAGACAGCCACTGTACTGCGAGATCTGGCTCAAGGGTAGGCTCTTGAGCGCCTCGAGTGCGGTTGTCCAGTTCTGCGTGCCGCCGACCTCGATGAGTTGCACGAACAGGTTGATGGCATCTTGCTTCGCCTGGTCCGTGCTACTGGCCGGATCCTGTGCCATATGGCACCTCCTCGCCAATAGCTTACAGATGCCGACGCGTCACTGAATTTTGTAGCCCACACGGCGCCGGCGGATGGCATAGCCGGCTAGTACTAGTTTGTGGCGCAAAATAGCCAAAAATCGGTCGTGGGCAAGCCGGTTTTCGCATTTTGCACCACGCTGTGTAGCCCCCGGTCGCTCTGGTCTGTCCCGGTGCTCGCTGCCTCCTCAGCCAGCTCTGGCTCCCCTGGCTGGCTGGCGGCTCGCCACGGTCCGGGCGATCTTCACCAAGTTGGCGGTGATGATCGCCCAGCCGACCCACCGGCCCATCCCATCTTCGCCCTGGTCCCGGCAGCGATCCAGCTCATAGCAGCGGTGCAGCACACTGATCCGTCCCTCGATCCCTGCCCGGAACCGGAAGCCCCGCCGGAACCACCGCTCCCGTTCCTGTTTCTTCCGTTCAGCTGACGCCTTCCCTCGGGCGGGGAGAACCACCCGCTTGACCCCTGCCTTCCGGGCCAGCTCCTCATTGGTGGGGGAGGACACGCCCCGATCCCC
>Ga0207416_1002641_pt1 | contig 18924 bp, 17 predicted proteins | sample PaiPotPPM11metaG_FD_184107 | JGI IMG/M metagenome (GOLD analysis project Ga0207416, IMG submission 184107) | Iron sulfur acid spring bacterial and archeal communities from Banff, Canada, to study Microbial Dark Matter (Phase II) - Paint Pots PPM... ...
GCCGCCTCATCAGCACCCGCAATCGCCATATAGCGCATCATCGCACCAACGTCACGCACCAAACCGGACAACCACAATTAAATCTGCGACGGATCCTATACGCCCCGGACGACCCGCAATGAAGAAAACAGCCGGCCGGGGCGCGGGGCAAAGCGCCGCAAAGCACCGCAACCGAGACGGTGTCGCGGGGCCGCTCACCCGGATGACCCGCAATCTCGGCGCCCGCCAGCCGGGCGGGTGCCGGGCCCCGGTGCTCACCGGGACGGAAATGCTCCCCCTGGTGGCCACGGTGGCCTCGTACCAGGCGCACGATGCTGTCGGCTGAGCTGCCTTCGCGGAGACGGCTGCCTGCGCGGGGATTGGTTACCGCGGGCTCACAGCCAATGAGTCGGAATTCGCCGCGCACCGCGACGAGACAGCCGAATGGGTCGGCGCCGCGGTCCCGCTTACCAGCCGGTAACGCGGTCTAGAGCACCACGTTGAGGTCCCCGCCGATGCGCTCACGCCTCATGTCAGGCGTCGGTACGGTTCTGCGCTGTCAGCGGAGAACCGTGAAACGGCAGGATCGCCTTGTGCTGGACCAGTTCGCCGTACGGCTCGGTGGTTCCGGTCGGGAGGGTGGCGAGCCAGAGCACGTCCACGGCCGCGTCGTCCGGGGACTGAGCCTGCGACATGTCCTGGAACCACGGGCGGGAGGCGTCAGTGTCTATGAGGCCAGGGCATGCGGCGTTGATCAAGATGCCGCGGGAACGTGCCTGCTCGCGGTGCAGCCGCGCCGCGATCCGGACCGCGGCCACCTGGCCGATCTTGGACGCGACGTTGACCGACGGGGGCCAGCCCGCTTCAGCGGCTTTCCCGGATTCGACGAGCAACGCGTAATCGTCCATGACCGTCTCGTTGCCTTCCAGCGACTCCGCCTCGGTGTTGAACCGGCCGTGCAGGTGCGCAGGCAGGTAGCGCAGCGAACCGAACGCGCTCGCTACCACGATGAACCGGCCGTTATCCCGCAGCAGCGGCCAGAACGCCGTGATCATCCGGTATGTGCCGTGGTTATTGGTGTCGATGAACTCCCGTACCGTCTCGGCGTCCGGGCGGTCTGGGGTGCGCCGCGCCGCCGCGTTCGAGATCACGATGTCCACTCCGCCGTGCCGCTCGCGCAGCAGGTCCGCGCCGGCCGCCACTTGCCCGGTGTCCCGCACGTCAAGCACCAGCAAAGCAGCGCTCAAGCCCTCGTGCCGCAGTTCGCCGACCGCGCGCTGACCGCGCTCCTCGCTGCGCGCCGCCAGGTAGACGGTGCCTTTCCCGTTGAACCGCCGGCACAGCCCCCGGACCAGCGCGAGCCCGAGTCCTTGATTAGCGCCAGTTACAACCGCGACCGGGCTCCCATCTGGTCCCTTGCCCACAGTCATGCCCCAACCCTCCCACAATGACCTCGGCCAGCGGGAGCCCCCAGATCACGGCGCTACCTCAACGCTCTAGTCCGGGTCATCGTCGCTGGGCTATCCAGCCCCCAGAAGGGCCCTTTATATCCCGCGTCATGCTCTGGGGATGCCGCCGCCGGTCTTGTGGTAGCCCGTGACCAGCACGCCCTGCCGGGCGGCCGCGTGCGCGAGCAGGGCCGGCAGGAAGAGACCGTTCGCCAGGCCGGAGACGCTGATCTCCTCGGTGGGCCCGCCCTTGCGGCCGACGATGACCTCGTCGACGTAGTCGCCGTCTTTGTCGCCGATGTACGTCAGGTGAATGGACTTGACCTGCGCCCACGGAATCGGGTCGCCGGCGTTCCAGCGGGCCGCCGTGATGCCTTCCTGGCCCACCTGGACGCGCCCGAACGAGACCGCGGCCCCGGAGTCGTACGCCTCGGTCATCGCCGGGATCAGGCGCGGCGCCAGGTTGCCCTCCGCTTCGGCCACCAGCGCGCGCAGTTCCCGCCGGCCCTGGTACGCGCGCAGGCCCGGCAGGCTGGTCCCGGTGTCCGTCGTCACCAGGAAGCCGCCGAGCCGCGGCGGCTCCTCGTCGGTCTGGTCGTAGTACACGGTGAATTCCCTGACGTCCGCCCAGCGCGCCACCCTGGGCTCGGGCTCGCCGAAGACGAGCTGGACCAGGCCGCCCGAGTAGCGGAACAGCCGGTTGCTGACCGTGGACCGCGCGATGCCCGCGGCGACGAGCACGCCGCAGGCCGCGAACAGCCCGCCGACCAGGGCGGCGACGACCGCCTTGACCGCTACCGCGTACGGCCCCCCGGCCACGCCGGCCGCCACCGGCGCGCCGACAAGGGCGACGATGACGCCGAGCAGGCCGCCCCACCCGACGTACTTGGGGAGGACGCGACTGCGGGACACCTGCTCAAGCGGCCCGAGGCCGAACTCGCCGCCGAGCCGCAAGGCCAGTTCCCGGTCCCCGGCGGGCTCCCGCCGTTCAAGTTCGCCGGTACTCACCGCTTGCCCTCCATCGGACGGTTAGCATAGGCCGGCCGCTGACCCGTGCGCTTGAACGCTTCGGGAAACTTGCGACAACAGTGCGTAAGCGCGCCAGTGGCGGGCCACCGCTCTTGGGTGGCCCGCCACTGACCGGCCTTTGCGGCTACTCGGAGCCGAAGGAGGTGATCTCGGCGCGCTCGGCCTCGCTTAGCTCGCGCGGAACCTCGCCCTTGGCAATCTTGGCGGACTGCACCTGGTGGCGGATCTTGTCCACGATCTCCGGGTTGGCGAGCGTGGTGATGTCGCCGGTGTCGGTGAAGTTCGAGGTCGCGGCGATGACGCGGCGCATGATCTTGCCGGACCGGGTCTTCGGCATGTCGGGGACGATCCAGATGTTCTTCGGCCGGGCGATCTTGCCGATGTCGGTCTCGATGGCGCTCTTGACCTTCGCCTCGACCTCGGGGCTCGCCGCGAAGCCGGGCTTGAGCGAGATGTACATCTCCACCACGCGACCCCGGATGTCGTCGATGACCGGGACCGCCGCGGCCTCCGCGACCTCGTTCACCATGAGCGCGGCCGACTCGAGCTCCTTGGTGCCGAGCCGGTGGCCGGCCACGTTGATCACGTCGTCGACGCGGCCGAGGATGCGGAAGTAACCGTCGGCCGCCTGGGTCGCGCCGTCGCCGGCGAAGTACGGCCAGTCATGCCAGTCGGTGGACTTCGGGTCCTTGTTGTACTTGGCGAAGTAGGTCGAGACGAACCGCTCGGGCTGGCCCCAGATCGTCTGGAAGACGCCCGGCCACGGGTTGCGGATGATGATGTTGCCCGCCTTGCCGCTGCCTGCCGGGACCTCGTTGCCGTCCTCGTCGAGGATGGACGCCAGGATGCCGAGCGCCGCCGGCCCGCAGGAGCCGGGCTTCATCGGGTCGATGCCGGGCAGCGTGGAGCCCAGGAAGCCGCCGGTCTCGGTCTGCCACCAGGTGTCGACGATGACCGCCTCGCCCTTGCCGACGGTCTCGTAGTACCACCGCCAGACCTCGGGCTCGATCGGCTCGCCGACCGTGGTCATGTGCTTGAAGTGGTAGTCGTACTTGGCGGGCTCGTCCGGGCCGACCTTGCGCAGCATCCGGATCGCGGTGGGGGAGGTGTGGAAGATGTTGACGCCGAGCTGCGTGGCGATCCGCCACGGCCGGGCGGCGTCCGGGTAGTTCGGCGTGCCCTCGTAGAGGACGCTCGTGGTGCCGAGGGCGAGCGGCCCGTAGACGATGTAGGAGTGGCCGGTGATCCAGCCGATGTCCGCCATGCACCAGTACGTGTCGTCCGGGTGGATGTCCTGGTAGTACTTCGACGTGCCCGCGACGTAGGAGAGGTAGCCGCCGATGGAGTGCTGGCAGCCCTTCGGCCGGCCCGTCGTGCCGGACGTGTACATCAGGAACAGCGGGTCCGTCGCCTTGAGCGCCACCGGCTCGACGACCTCGCCCTTGTGCGCCGCGAGCAGGTCGTCGACGAAGACGTCCCGCCCCTCGACCATCGGGGTCTTGGCCGAGTACTGGCCGGGGTAGCGGCGGAAGACGAGCACCTTGTCGACCTGCTGGCCTTCCTTCGCCGCGGCCTCGACCGCCTCGTCGGCCTTGACCTTGTGGTCGAGCAGGTCGCCGCTGCGGTAGTAGCCGTCCATCGTGACGAGCACGGTGGAGCCGGAGTCGGCGATCCGGTGCCCGGCCGCCGTACCGGAGAAGCCGGCGAACACCTGGGAGTGGATGATGCCGAGCCTGGCCGCGGCCAGCATGGCGACGGGCAGTTCAGGCACCATCGGCATGTGGAACGTGATCCGGTCGCCCGCCTTCAGCCCGAGCTCCTTGAGCACGGCCGCGAACTCGTTGACCCGGACGTACAGCTCACGGTAGGTGATCGCCTGGTGCGCCTCGTTCTCCGGCTCGGGCACCCAGATGAGGGCCGCCTTGTTCGGGTGGGTCTCCATGTGCCGGTCGACGCAGTTGTACGAGGCGTTCAGCTCGCCGCCGACGAACCACTTCCAGAACGGCGCGTTGGACGTGTCGAGCACCGTGTCCCACTTCTTGTACCAAGTGAGCAGGTCGGCGTAGGCGGTGAAGCAGTCAGGGAACTTGTCCTCGGTGAACTGGTCACGGATCGCAGGGTCGGACGCGTTGGCCTGGGCCGTGAACTTTGCCGGCGGCGGGTAGTAGCCCTCCTCGCGCCAGTGGACCGCGATCAGCGCCTCAGATGATTCAGATGTCTCGTCAGTCACGTCGTTCAGGTCGTCAGGCATGTAGGTCCTCCGCGTCCCTGCGCCGGCACGCAACGCGCGCGCCGCTTCTGATGGCTCTTCTCGCACTATCCGCGCTGCCGCTTCACATGATCGCCAGCGGCGTCATCCAAATTTAACGCTGAAGCGCGGCATCTCACCATGGGTAGCACCCCCATGGTGCCATCAGGAAACCGTACGGGAAACACGGAGCGCGCGCCTTGAGGCGAGTGCGGGAAGCACTGCGCGGAAGCCCGGTCCGCCCTGGGTAGCTAGCTCCCGACGGCCATCGTGGCCTGGCGGGGCAGGCTGATGACTGACAACGCTGGGTTGCGTACCTCCGGGAACGTCTCGTCCATGCCGGTGATGCGCATGATGCGCAGCAGCGCGGGGCGGGCGGCGGTCAGCTTGAGCGAGCGCCCGGAACGGCGCGCGTGCCCGGCGACCTTGGCCAGCACCCCGAGGCCGGCCGCGTCGCAAAAGGACAACTCCGACAGGTTCATCATCACGGGCCCGTCTTGGTTGTCCACCACGTCGCGCAGGTAGGCATACGCCTGGTCGGCGGTGGCGATGTCAAGTTCGCCGCGTACCCGTACGGTCGCCTTGCCGTCGGCCGCCACCTGGTACGCCAGTTCTAGCTGCAGCGCATGTGCATGCGCAAGCTCAAACACGGCCCCCATCTCCCCGTTCTCCCCGTCGGGCGCAGTCCGGTCTCTCCCAACGACACGGCTCGCGCGAATCATCAAATATCCCCTCCTAGATCGTAGTGAATGAAACGCTCCTTCCGCATCAGCCTCGTCGGATTTAGTGCCATCTTGTCCCCAGGTGACCCAAGTGAAGACCGCGAACCTTGCGGTCAGGCCGTCGTCTCACTGAATAAAACGTTAGAACGAGCCGGATAGTTCTCGTGATCTTCCGTAGTGCTCTTCTTACTGAACGTCAGCAAGTAACGTTCCGATACCAGTGATCACAGATAGTGAGATGGGTCACGCCGGGGCGTGATCGCCGGAGGAGCGCCAGGCGTCACGGTGCGGTGAGCGTTTCTCCGCGTTCGCTGTGGGCTTGCTAAGGGGTATGCCTGCGGTGGAAGAGGCGGCAATCCCGGCGCGTTGACTAGAACATATGCCTCCGGGGCAGGGATAGTCGCGATGGACAGCGCAGCACCGCACCCCGAGAGGCGCCCCCTGGCGGAAAGAGCAGGTCCGCATGAGTAAGCAAGTCTCGCCCCCGCCACCTGGCGACAAGCCGGCCCCGGGGAACCCGCCGCCGCCCCCGCCGGCGTGGCGGCACTGGCTGCTGCCGGTCGGAATTCTCGTCGCGCTGTTCCTGTGGATATACCTCCCGGCGGTGCACACTGCCGGACAGACCTCCCTGACCTACTCGCAGTGGCTCACCGACGTCACCAAGCACACGGTGAAGACGGTCACGATCGCCCAGTCGGGCGGCACGAGCACCGGCACGCTGACCAACGGAACGAACTACACCGTGGTCATCCCGCCGCAGGCCAGCCAGTCTCTGCTCGATGAGCTCCAGACAAACAATGTGCAGATCACCGGTTCCACCTCGTCGCCCGGCTTCGGCACCGAGCTGCTGAACTGGGTCATCATCCTCGCCCCGTTCATCATTCTCGTCTGGTTCTGGCGGCGGCTGTCCCGTGGCGCGGCCGGCCAGATGCAGGGCATCCTCGGCGTCGGCCGGTCCCGCGCCAAGGTGTTCGACGAGGAGCAGCCCTCGACCACGTTCGCCGACGTCGCCGGCTACGACGGTGCGAAATCAGAGATCAGCGAGGTCGTCGACTTCCTGCGCAACCCCGACCGCTACGCGAAAGCCGGGGCCGTGGTGCCCCGCGGCGTCCTCATGATCGGGCCGCCGGGAACCGGCAAGACACTGCTCGCCCGGGCCGTGGCGGGCGAGGCGCACGTGCCGTTCTTCTCGGTCACCGGCTCCAGCTTTGTGGAGATGTTCGTCGGCGTCGGCGCCGCCCGCGTCCGCGACCTGTTCGCCGAGGCGCGCAAGCGGGCCCCCGCGATCATCTTCATCGACGAGATCGACGCGATCGGCCAGCGCCGGGCGGGGTCGGGCGCGGTCGTGTCCAACGACGAGCGGGAGCAGACGCTCAACCAGCTGCTCTCCGAGATGGACGGCTTCGACCCGACCATGGGCATCGTGGTCCTCGGGGCCACCAACCGGCCCGAGGTACTCGACCCCGCCCTGTTGCGCCCCGGCCGGTTCGACCGGCAGGTGACGATCCCGCTGCCCAACGTCAACGAGCGGGAGGCGATCCTGCGGGTCCACAGCAAGGGCAAGAAGCTCTCGCCCAACGTGAACCTCGAGGTGGTCGCCCGGGGCACCCCCGGCTTCTCCGGTGCGGACCTCGCGAACCTCGCGAACGAGGCGGCCATCTTCGCGGTGCGCGATAACCGGAACGTGGTGACCGCCGACGACTTCGAAGCGGCGCGGGATCGGATCATCCTCGGCCGCCGGGAAGGCTCGAACGTGCTGCTCCCCGAGGAGAAGCACGCGGTGGCGGTCCACGAGTCCGGTCACGCCCTCGTGGCGGCGCTGTCCGAGCACGCCGACCCGGTGGCCAAGGTCACCATCCTGCCCGCCGGGCAGACCCTCGGCGTCACCGAGCAGCTCCCGCTGGTCGAACGGCACATGTACGGCGAGGACTACCTGAACGACTCGCTCAACGTCCGGCTCGGCGGCCGGGCGGCCGAGCTTGTGGTCCTCGGTCAGGGCTCGACCGGTGCTGGCAACGACCTGGCCGGCGCCACCGACCTGGCCACCAAGATGGTCCGCGAGTTCGGCATGTCGCCCGTGCTCGGGCCCGTGGGATACCCGGAGGGCGGCTCGATGTTCCTCGGCGGTGGCGGGCCCGGCGTGTCCAGCCGGCCCTACGCGGAGGCGACCCAGGCGGCCATTGACGGCGAGGTGTCCAAGCTGCTGCGGCAGGCCGAGGAACGCGCCGTCAACCTGCTCACGGCGCATCGCAGGGAGCTGGAGTCGCTGGTCGCCCTGCTGCTCGAGCGGGAGACCGTGGACGGTTCCGACGTCTACCGGCTGGCGGGCAGGCCCGACCGGTCGGTCAGCCTGTCGGCACCTTCGGTCGTGCTCAGCCCGCACCCCGCGGGCGCGGAGCGCATAGAGGAAGGCGCCAGCGTCACCAGCTCTGACGGTTCCACGTCGGCGCCGTAGTCACCCAGTCGGCGTCCCAGGCGGCCATCCGGCGGCGGTTGAACAGCTGCCGGATGGCCGCCGCCGCGCCTATGTAGGTCACGCCCGCCGCGACGACCACGCCGATCGAGGCCGCGTCGGCCTGGCTGGCCACCTCGGAAAGGGCGAGCGGCGGGCTGTCCAGGTATCCGTTGGAGTCGGTCCATACGGTGAGGGCCGTCCCCTTCGGGCTTCCCGGCACCGCGGGCACATCGCCGGACCGGCGCAGGCCGTTCGCGGAGGTCCAGACGGCCGGGGTCAGCACGTAAGCGCTCAGCGAGTACCCGGTGACCGCGCCCGCGCCGTCGGTGAGCACCGCCTGCACCTGGTGTCGAGTAAGCAACTGCTCCTGCCGCGCGTTCAGCGCGCTCAGGTAGGAGGCGTGCCCGGCCAGCCGGGCCGCGAACGGCGTCAGCGCGGCCAACGCCGCGAACAGGCCGACGAGGAGGCAGATCTCCAGGCGGTCGATCCCGCGGCGCAGCGGGTTGCGGTCTGGTCGCGCACCGCGGATCGCCCGCACCGGCCACCAGCCCTGAACGCCCGGAGAACCTCTCAGTCGCATCACAACTCACCTCGTTCAATGATCGCCCGCCGCGCACTTGAGCGGGCTCTCACTTTGCTCATTGCTACGATGCGATCCCTGTCAGTAGTAAGGGTAGGGCCTAGAAGGCCGCTTTGGGCGGGACTTTTGGCCGCGATTACCACTCCTTAATCTAACTCGCGCGCCGAGCGCGGGCACCGGCGGCCCGTTGCCGCCCGGCGGACCAACGTCCCGGATCGGTACAGTGCGCGGTAGTCTCGGCGGCATGGCGCACAGCACCGGCGCGCTGCCGCAATTCATCCCCAGTCCGCCGATCAACAGTTTTCACATCGGTCCACTGGACGTCCACTTCTACGCCCTCGGGTACATCATCGGGATCACGCTGGCGATTCTGATCACCCGGCGGCGCTGGCGCGCGCTCGGCGGCGACCCCGACCTCGTCAACGACATCGCGCTGTGGGTGGTGCCCGCGGGCATCATCGGCGGCCGGATCTACTTCGACATCACCACGCCGGCCGACATCCCGCACGTCTGGTACGGCGTGCTCGCCGTGTGGACCGGCGGCCTCGGCATCTGGGGCGGTGTCGCGGCCGCCGCCGCCGTCGGCGCCTGGCGGCTGCACCGGCTCGGCATCACCGTCGGCCCGTTTGCCAACGCCATCGCGCCCGCGCTGCTCGTCGCCCAGGCCGTCGGCCGGATCGGCAACTACTTCAACAAGGAGTTGTTCGGCAGGCCGACAACGTTGCCGTGGGGCCTGGAGATCCCGTACCAGTACCGCGTGTCCGGCGGCATTCCCACGCAGGACCTGCACTTCGCGACCTTCCAGCCGTCCTTCCTCTACGAGCTGATCTGGGACCTCGCGCTGGCGGCCTTCCTCGTCTGGCTCGGGCACCACGCCAAGATCAAGCCGTGGGGCCTGTTCGCGCTCTACGTGGCGGGTTACTCCGGGTACCGGATCTTCGAGGAGAGCATCAGGATCGACTCGTCCGAGTACTTCCTCGGCCTGCGGCTCAACATGTTCGTCGCCGTTGTCCTAACGGTCATCGGGCTGGTCTGGTTCGTGCTCGCCCAGCGCCGACCTGAACGCCAGTACACGGTCCTGCCGCCGGGCGCCCCCGAGGCGGCCGGCGCCGCCGAGGCGACCCCCGACGAGGCCACGGCGGACGAGGTCCCGGCCGACGAGAACCTGGCGGAAGCGCCCGGCGCGGACCCGGCGACCGCGGAACGGCCAGCGGAAGCCGCCGCCGATCCGTCGGCCGACGCCGGGGACGCGGCGGACGAATCCGGAGTCACCGCCACCCGTTCTGAGGACTAGAAGACCTTAGCCGGCGGCGATCGCGGCGAGCTTCGCCCCCGCGGCCTTGACCAGGTCGGCGGGGGCGATCTCGATCTCGAGCCCGCGGCGGCCCGCGCTGCAGAACATCGTGGCCAGCTCCAGCGCGGAGGAGTCGATCACGACGGGCAGCCGCTTCTTCTGGCCGACGGGCGAGATGCCGCCCGCTACATAGCCGGTGGCGCGCTCGGCGGCGACCACCTCGGCCATCACGGCCTTCTTGCCGCCGACGGCGGCCGCCAGCGCCTTGAGGTCGAGCTGGCGGTGCACCGGGACGACGCCCACGGCGAGCCCGCCGCCGTCGACCGCCGCGACCAGCGTCTTGAACACCCGCTCAGGCGGTACGCCGAGGGCCTCGCTCGCCTCGAGGCCGTAGGAGTCAGACCGGGGGTCGTGCTCGTATTCGTGCAGGGTGAACGGGATCTTCGCCCGGTCGAGGGTGATCGTCGCCGTGGTGCCGCGTCCAGCCACGATTCGCCACCCTAGCGCTTAGCAGGTGGCAAGAGAAAACCGTTATGACTGGAGGGGACGGGCTGCGCATAGTGGGCGTATGCGCGTCACGTTTCCGCGTCTCGCGGATCATCAGAAGGGGTACGCCGTCGTCGAGCGGGATGACGGCGTCGTCTACCGCATGGACAGCTACACCGTCATGGGGCCGGAACTGCCGCACGATGTCAGGCACCTGATCGTGGAGCGCGAGCTGCGCGTCAGCGACGGGATCTTCGGCGCTATCGCGGCGGGCACCGTGTGGACGAGCATGCACCACGTGCGCGGACGACGGCCGCCGCACTCGGCGGACCGCTCGGATCAGCTGAAGCGGGCGCAGCGGAACCGGGTCCTGCGCGCCGAGCTCCTCGCCAACCTGGTGGAGGACGTCGCCGCGCTCGACGACCCGTCGCCCGACGCGATACGGCGGATCGCGCGGACGCAGCTATCGGTGGTGCCCATCGCGGAGCCGGGCGCGGATCCCGCCGACGTCATCGCGCTGCCGGCGCCGGCGGTCTTGGCCGCGGCCGCCAGCACGCTGCAGGTGGAGGCCGCGCGATGGGCCAGGCTCAGGGTCGGCGACGAGCTCGTGTACGAGTGGCCGCTCGCGAAACCGGCCACGGACCGCGGGCTGCGCGCGGTGCCGAGGCAACGGGACGGTGATCAGGCCCGCCGCCCGCCGCGCCGCGGCTGACCATCAGGGCGGTCGCCGTAGCGCCAGTCGCGGCCGGCTGGGTAACGTATCCGGTCATGACCGACGTGCTTGAGCTGGACCGGGAACTGATGGCGGTCGCGCTGCGGGAGGCGAGGGCCAGCCTTGACGCGGGCGGCGTGCCAGTGGGCGCGGTACTCGCGGCCGCCGGCGCGGTGATCGCGGCCGGGCACAACGAGCGGGTGCAGCACGGCGACCCGGTCGCGCACGGTGAGATCTCCGCGCTCCGGAACGCCGGCCGACGCGCCTCCTACGCGGACACCACCCTGTACACCACGCTCTCCCCGTGCGAGATGTGCACCGGCGCGATCCTGCTGTTCCAGATTCCGCGCGTTGTCGTCGGCGAGGCCCGTACGTTCGCGGGCGACCTGGACTTCCTGCGGTCGAAGGGCGTCGCGATCGTGCTGCTCGACGACCCCGACTGCGTCGCCGCGATGGAGGAGTTCCAGACCCGCTACCCGCAGGTCTGGAGCGAGGACATCGGCGGCCGCTAGCCGGGCGGCCGTTGCCCGGATTGTCGCGATGCGTTCCCGCTGGAGAGCTGGGGATAAACTCACAGCTTGTGAGCAGCGAAGTTTTCCCAGCGGTCGACGAGCAGTTTCCCGACGTGACGGCGCTGAACACGGCGCTCGACAAGACGGGTTACCTGGCCGGAGACCAGCTCTCCGCCGCGTTGTTCCTCGCGGTGCGGATGGGACAGCCGATCCTGCTCGAGGGCGAGCCTGGCGTCGGCAAGACCCAGGCGGCCAAGTCCCTGGCGGAAGCGCTCGACACCGTGCTCGTCCGGCTCCAGTGCTACGAGGGTATTTCCGCCGCCGAGGCGCTCTACGAGTGGAACTACCCCAAGCAACTGCTCGCGATCAGGCTCGCCGAGGCGACCCACGAGACGCTGCAGGAAGCCGACCTGTTCCGCCCCGAGTTCCTGCTCTCGAGGCCGCTGCTCACCGCGCTCGACCACCCGGGCCCGCGGCCTGCCGTCTTGCTGATCGACGAGGTCGACCGGGCCGACGACGAGTTCGAGGCGTTCCTCTTCGAGATGCTCGCCGAGTCCTCGGTCACGATCCCCGAGCTTGGGACGCGGCATGCCGTCGTGCCCCCGGTGGTAATCCTCACCTCCAACCGGACCAGGGACCTGCACGACGCGCTCAAGCGGCGCTGCCTCTACCACTGGATCGGGTTCCCCGACGCGCGGCGCGTCGCGGAGATCATCCGGCGGCGGGTGCCCGGCGCGACCACGACACTGGCGGGCGAGGTCGCGGTCGCCGTGGCGCGGCTGCGCGAGCTCGGCCTGACGAAGGCGCCCGGCGTCTCCGAGGCGATCACCTGGGCGGGCGCGCTCACCGTGTTCGGCGACGAGGCGCTGTCCGCCGACGCGGCCGAGCGCACGCTGAGCGTCGTGGTCAAGTACCCGGAAGACGAGCAGGCCGTGCGGGAAGCCGGGTTGGGCTCCGTCGTCCGGCATGACTGACGACCCGGACTACGCGGCGCTCGCGGCGGCGCTCGCGACCGCGCTACGCGGCGCCGGGTTGCCGGCGGGGCCCGATCGCAGCGAGCGGCTGGCCGGCGCCCTCACCGTGATGCGGGCGACGACGATCGACGAACTGCACGCCTGCGCGCTCGCCACGATGGTGTCCGGCCCGACCCAGCTCGACGCGTTCGAGCGGGTATTCAACGAGATGTTCGGCGCCGGAACGCCCGCGCCGGGGCGCCCCGAAGTGACCGCGCCGCAGCAGAACATGATCGTCGAGTCCGCCCAGCGCGAGGACGGCCCGGATGCGGATGACCCGCGGGCGGTCGGCGCGGACGAGCTGCCGCCCGAACTCGCCGGCCTCGATGAGGCACTGGCGGGCGGCCCCGAGCGGAACGGCGACCAGGAACCAGGCGACGACTCCGACGATTCCGACGACGCGGTGCCCGCGGTCCGGCGCATCGCCTCGGCGACCGAGCGGCTGCGCGAGCGGGACTTCGCGCAGCTGTCGCCCGCGGAGCTTTCGCAGCTCGCCGCCCTCATGCGGCAACTCGTGATCGCGGTGCCGCCGCGCCGCACCCGGCGCTACCGGCCGAAGAAGGACGGCGCGCGCCTGGACATGCGCCGCACCATGCGGCAGGCCACGAGGACCGGCGGCGAGCCGGTGCGGATCGCTCGGCGCGCCGTGCGCACCAGGCAGCGGCGGCTCATCGTGCTCTGCGACATCTCCGGCTCCATGGAGCCGTACGCGCGGGCCATCCTGCAGCTGATGTACGTCGCCGCGCGGTCTTCGGCTGCGGCCGGCGGCGGCGGTTCCGGCTTCTCCGGGCCTTCGCGGGACGCCACCCGGCCGCGCACCGAGGTGTTCACGTTCGCCACCAGGCTGACCAGGCTCACGACGTTCCTCGCCGCGGCCTCACCGGAGGCGATGCTCGCCAAGGCGGGCGAGGCCGCACCCGACTGGGCGGGCGGCACCAGGATCGGCGCGGCGCTGCGCGAGTTCAACGACCGGTACGCGGTGCGCGGCATGGGCCGCGGCGCGGTCATCTTGATCATCTCCGACGGCTGGGAGACCGGGGATCCCGCGCTGCTTGGCGCCCAGATGGCGCGGCTGCACCGCATCGCCTACCGGATCGTGTGGGCGAACCCGCGCACCCAGAGCGACCGGTACCGGCCCGAGGTGGGCGGCATGGCCGCGGCCTGGCCGTACTGCGACGCGGTGGTCAGCGCGCACAACTTCGAGGCGCTCGACGAACTGCTCGCGGCGCTGCGCGCACCGCGCGTGCACCGGCCGTCGTTCGTGCCCCCGCCCCGCACGACGGAGGGCGCGACAAACGGCGCGGCCACGCCGGAGGGACCGAGCGGCCGGCCGCCCGCCGCGCCCGTGCCCGCACCGCCGCCGCTCTCGGTGCCGATCACGCAGAACCTCGGCAGGCGCTGGTCACCCTGGCGCTCGTAGCGGCCGGTCGCGGGTTATCCCGAACGGAATCGTGCTCCACGCCGCCGCCCCGCTCGCTCAGATGGGGTGGGGTAGGCGGGGAAGCCGCATCCGTTCTGGATGATGGTTTGTTTCTCGGGGCTTAGCGGGCGACCAGGTAGAAGATCAGGCTGAAGGTGCCTGCGGCCAGGCAGTACCAGCCGAACGGCGCCATCGAGCGCTGCTTGGCGAAGTACCTGGTGAGGAAGCGGACCGAGAAATACGCGCCGGCGAAGGACAGCACGCTCCCCACGAGCACCTGACCGCGGATGCCGTTGCCCAGCGGGCCGGTCAGGTCGGGGATCTTCAGCACCCCGGCCGCCAGGATCACCGGCGCCGACAGCAGGAAGGAGAAGCGGACGGCGTCCTCGCGGGACAGGCCGCGGAACATGCCGGTCACCGAGACGATCCCGTCCCGGCTGATGCCGGGCAGCAGGGCGGCGATCTGCATAGTGCCGATGAGCACGGCCTTGCCGAAGCCCATCGCCGACAGCCGCCCGTCGGCGGCCACCGCCCGGGCGATCTCGGCGTCCCGCGCCGAACCGCCCGCCGCCTGCGGCTGGTTCGGCGGATCGGGCCATCCGTCGTCCGGCCGCGCGTTCCCGGCGCCGCCGGGGGTCGCGGCGAGCGGCTGCGTGGCGGACAACTGCGTGACGAGCGTCTGCGGTGCCTGCGCGGTGCTCGCCGGTGCTGTGTTGGCCTGCGCTGTGTTGGCCGGTACGGGGGCGGGCCGGCGCCGCAGCAGCCTTTCGCTCCCGAGCAGGATCACCCCGTTGAACGCGAGGAAGATCGCGGTCGGTACCGGCTTGCTGAAGACCACGCGGAACGCGTGCTCGAGCAGCAGCCCCGCGATGCCGACGGGAATGGTCGCCAGGATGATCATCCAGGCGAGCCGCTGGTCGGCCGTCGCGATCCGCCGCTCGCGGACCGAGCTCACGAAGCCGAGCACGAGCCTGACCCAGTCCCGCCAGAAGTAAAGGATCATGGCCAGGGCCGTGGCGACGTGCAAGCCGACGATGTACGCAAGGTAGGGGGACTCCGGTGCGGAGACGCTCAGGTCCTGCGCCCAGGAGCCACCGACCAGGGCCGGGAGGAGGACGTTGTGCCCGAGGCTGGAGACCGGGAATAGCTCGGTCACGCCCTGGATCAGGCCGACAACCATGGCCTCGGGGTAAGTCATGTGGGCGGTCAACTGCGGGCTCGCTCTCTCCTCGGGCGGTCAGACAGGCGGTCAGGCGGGCTGCCAGGCCATGCTAGGCGCGGACGAACTTCTACGCAAACGTAGAAGTTCCGTTAGACGGAGAACCGCCGCGCCTGGGCAAAATGTCTTCTACTCTGTTGTAGAAGACCGATTGCCCCCCCAATTTAGTACCGCCTGCCGGAAGGAAACCGGTCTGTGACCAACCTGATCTCCCAGTACGGGTATCTCGCGGTGTTCGTGCTGATGCTGGCCGAGTCGGCCTGCATACCCGTGCCGTCCGAGGTCATCATGATGTTCGGCGGCGCGCTCGCGGCCGGCGCCGTGGCGGGAGCGCACCCCTCGCTCGTCGGCGTGTTCGCCGCCGGGGTGCTCGGCAACGTCGCGGGCAGCTACGCCTCCTGGGCCGTCGGCAAGTACGCGGGCCAGGCCGCGATCGCCCGCTGGGGCCGGCGGGTCGGCATCCGCGAGCACGAGATCAACAAGGCGACCGCCTGGTTCGAGCGGCACGGCCCGGTCGCGGTGCTCGTCGGGCGCGTGATCCCGGTGATCCGCACGTTCATCTCGCTTCCGGCGGGGTTCGCGGAGATGCCTGCGGGCACCTTCGGCCTCTACACCACGCTCGGCGCCGTCCCGTGGACCGCGGCGCTGGCCATACTCGGCTACGCGCTTGGCGCGAACTGGGAGCACGTCGCCAACGACTTCCACGGACCCACGTACGCCATCGCCGGCGTCCTCGTCGTGGGAATCGTGGTGGTGATCGTGCGCCGGCGCCGCGCCAGGGCGGCGGCGGGCCCGGTTCCGGTTGGCCCGGTTCCCGTTGGTCCGGTTCCCGTTGGCCGAGCCGCCCGCTTTCAGCCGGACGGCCCCGCCAACCAGGTGAATCCCGCGCCGGGACGGGCGGCGGGCCCGTATGCGCCGCCCGAGGCATGGGCACCCGAGCCTGCCTACCAGCCCAACCCGACCGGCCGGTACCGCTAGCCGGCCCTGCCGCGGTTACCCGGCCCTAACTCTGTCCGCCAGGGCGCGCGGTGCTGAGCACCGCCGCGCCGAGCAGCACCGCGCCCGCGATCCCCGTCGCGCCGAGTCGGTTGCCAAGGAACGCGACGCTGAGGACCGTGGCGGTGAGCGGCTCGAGCAGGGAAAGGAGCGCGCCCGTGCTTGCGGGGGCGGCGCGCAGGCCGCGGAAATACAGCGTGTAGGCGAGCGCCGTCGGGCCGACGGCCAGGGCCGCCAGCCAGCCGAGCGCGGCCAGGGACGGCCGGAATGCGAGGCCGCCGGCGAGGGCGGCGAACGGGAGCACGAGCAGCCCGCCCGCGGTAAAGCCGAGCCCGGTCACGGTCTCCGCGGCGAGCCCGGGCACGGGGGTGGCGCTGATCAGCGTGAGGGCCGCGAAGCCCGCCGACGCGAGCAGCGCCATCGCGGCGCCCGCGGCCGCGGTGCCTGCTCCTGCCGTGCCCGCTCCGGCGGCAGCCGCGACGTGGCCGCCGGTCGGCAGCCCGACCAGCAGGCCAAGACCGGCCAGGGCTAGGACCGTTCGTATGACGGCGGAGCGGTCCAGGCGCCGCCGGCCGAGCAGTAGTTCCGCGGCGAGGACGATGACGGGCGTCGCGCCGATCGTGACCAGGGTGGCGAGGCTGACGGAGGTCAGCGACACGGCGGAGAAGTAGGCGGCCTGGAAGGTGGCGGCGAGCAGGCCGGTCAGCGCGATCCTGGCCCAGGCGGCGCGCCCGGACGGCCAGCGCCGCCCCGGGATTACGCGGCCGGCGGCGATGAGCGCGCCGCCCGCGAGCAGCCGCAGCGCCGCCACCCCGAGCGGCGACAGGTCGGCCGCCTCGCCGAGCAGCGTTCCCGTGATGCCGCCCGTGCCCCACAGCAGGCCGGCGAGTACGAGGCAGAGCAGCGGAACGGCGGACGCGCGCCGGCCGGCGCCGTCGGTGGAAACGCCGGCGGTCGTGGAGACGGCGGAGGCGGGGGCAGGAGAAGAAGAGCACGCAGAAGAAGAGCACGCGGAAGAAGACATGGGAAATCGCTCCAGCGACGAGAAGTGAAATGGTCGCGAAAGCGGGCGGCACCGGCCACCGGGGTGCGTGAGAACGCGAAAGAAGCGCGTCAGCCGTAGTGACTAGACGCGCGGACCTGCCACCCCGCTAGGAGCGCGGCGGCGGGGTGATCGGGAACAGCCGGTGCATGCGGTACATCTTACAGGCGAGTGACATTTTGTCGCGTTTCCCTAGCTGCGAGGTCACGAAACGAAATACCGTGCAAGCGTGAGCAATAGCGATATGCCCGGCCGAATCGTCGTGGTTGATGATGACCCGACGGTTGCCGATGTCGTCGGCCGATATCTGGTCCGCGACGGCCACACCGTGGAGTGCGTCCACGACGGTCAGGAGGCGCTGCGGCGCATCGCCGAGCAGCAGCCCGACCTCGTGGTGCTCGACCTGATGCTGCCAGGCATCGACGGCCTCGAGGTGTGCAGGCGGCTGCGGGAGCGCTGGCCGATCCCGGTGGTGATGCTGACCGCGCTCGGCGACGAGACGGACCGGCTCGCCGGGTTCGAGATCGGCGCCGACGACTACGTGACCAAGCCGTTCAGCCCGCGCGAGCTAGCAATGCGGGTCCGCTCGGTGCTCCGCCGCTCGCGCGCCGCCGCTCCCGGGGGCACGCAGGACGCGCCCGGCCAGGGCGAGCAGGAGATCCTCACCGACCGGGACGTGACCGTCGACCTGGCCGCGCACGAAGTAAGCATCGCGGGGAAGCTCGTGCAGCTCACGTCCCGCGAGTACGACCTCCTCGTGTTCCTGCTGCGCAACCCGCGGCAGGCGTTCACCAGGGAACAACTGCTCAACGAGGTGTGGGGCTGGACGTTCGGCGATACCTCCACGGTCACCGTGCACGTCAGGCGGCTGCGGGAGAAGCTCGAGACGGACCCGACCCTGCCTCGCCGAATCGTGACCGTCTGGGGCGTCGGTTACCGCTACGAACCGGGGCCGACATGATAACTACACTGGCGGACGTCATGCCGGGCGTGGCGCCGACCGACCTCGCCCACGTCACGGAGTCGATCGTCGGCGCCGCGATGCTCACCACGGCCATCGGGGTCGTCGGGCAGCGGATGCTGGCGAGCCGGTCCATCGGGGTCCAGGTCACGCTCGTGTCGATCGTTACCCTGGTTACCGCGCTCATCTCGGTCGGGACGATTACCGTGCTGATGTTCGGCGGCGGCGACCGGGAGGTGATGCTCGAGCTGATGGGCATGGCCGGGCTGGCCGGGCTCGCGGTCGCGCTCGTGATCAGCCGGTCGGTCACCCGGGCAGCGCGGCGGCTACTCGCCGCGGTACGCGAGGTCGGCGACAGCGGCATCTACACGCCGCCCACCGTCCCGCTCCCGACCGAACTGGCCGGGCTTTCGCGGGGCCTCGCCGAGGCGCACGACCGTCTCGGCCGGGCCCGGGCGCGCGAGCAGTCGCTCGAGGAGAGCCGCCGCGAGCTGGTCGCCTGGGTCAGCCACGACCTGCGGACGCCGGTCGCCGGGCTGCGGGCGATGGCGGAGGCACTCGAAGACGGGGTGGTCGTCAATCCCCGCGAGGTCAACCGCTATCACACCCAGATCCGCGTCGAGACTGACCGGCTGGCGAAGATGATTGACGACCTCTTCCAGCTGTCCAAGATCCATGCGGGCACGCTGAGCCTTAAGCCGCGGCTGGCCGGGCTCGAGGACCTGATCGCCGAGGTGGCCGCCAGCACCGAGCCGATGGCGCGCGCAAAGGGCATCAGGCTTGCCGGCGCCGCCGCGCCCGGCATGGC